>NBJMC04201__coassemble_191_pt1 | contig 79769 bp, 67 predicted proteins | sample NBJMC04201__metabat2_low_PE_017 | metagenome-assembled genome bin NBJMC04201 | reverse complement strand
AGTTAGCAGAGATGGCCTGCGTGACAAATCCCAGATAACAGGCCACCAGTGTTTTTTGATACTTTCGGTTTTCAGTCATATTGCTCACCCGCCTGAATGTTCTTCCCCGCATGGGATGCAGGGACATTATATACTCATGGCGGTCAAAGAAACAGGCACTATGCCACCTAATAAAAGCATCATTTACCCAATTTTCGTTTTTCACCTGGGGAGCATCCGTACCTTCTGCGAAATTGACGGCTGAAGTAATTGACAGAATGAAACCCACAGGCAAAACTGATCTCCTGCAGCGTCAATGTGGTTTGCTGCAGCAAACGCTGCGCTGCTTGAAGGCGATAATGAATGAGCGTCTCCACAGGAGAATACCCCAGGTAGGATTGAAAACACCGTCCTGCTTCGCTTCGGCTGATATTGGCGGCACCAGCGATATCTGCCAGAGTGACCGTACGGGCGTAATTCTCGTAAATATAGGATAACATTTTTTGGAGGCGTACTTGAGTGTTCAGTTGTACCCGTGATGCTTCGGATTTTGGCAGAGAATCAAAATTGCGAAAGATTGCTTCCAATACGTAGCAGATGTTGCGCTGAACCACCAGCTCGTAACAATCGGACTGTTCCCGCATGGCGCGATACGTAGCGTTAATCCGTTGATGAACATCCTTCCACAGACCGTTATCGTGTCGGAACACAACACAGGGCAGAGAGTCACACGAAGAAATCGGCTGGATGTATTTCTGATAAATAACGCTGTTCTCTGAGGCAATGACTGTGCCAGAAAAAACAATGATTGGCAAGTGATCTGGCTCAATGCCGGACACCTGTCGGATTCCGTGGAGCATATTTGGGTTGACAAAGATGCTGTCTCCCGGTTCCAGAATTGTATGGGTTTGTCCCACTTGGTAGTCCAGAACACCGTTTTGCGCTGTAGCGATCTCGAAGTAGGGATGCCAGTGCATTGGCCCCGCACGGTTTGGCAAATCGGCAAGTTCATCGCAATAAAATGCAATGGGAAAATCGAAGATGTCGCACGGTATCTGTTCTTGTAATTGATGATCAACGAATATAGGCATATGCTCTTTTACTCATGAGCAACTACCGATTTCTTTCAGTAGTCCACCCCTCGTTTTCCTCCGGCATTTTATTCAGATGAAATCAATCCTATTATATTTAAATAAACGAAGTTATTCAAGGAAATCACTGAACACCGTTTGTGCATCGCTTCAACACAAAGCCGGAATCGAATCTGCCGCAAGCATACGCGGTCCCCATAAAATGACGATTATCGTTTGATTCTCCAATTCTGATTGGTGGCGCCCTCTGGCGCAAAGTTCCCCAAACGCAAAAGTGAGTTCACTTGTATCGCAGTTCGGGCTATTTACCACCAAAGGGCAGCAACATTGACACAATGTCGCCGCCCTTTCTTTTTGCACTTTCTGAGCACGAAATTTGTGTATGCAACAAAGCCCCTCATGGAAATACAGGTGGATTGCGTTATGCTTTGCAAGTATCGTATCGAAACTGTCAAATAGCAGTTTTGCAATATAGGTCAACACAAGGCGCTCTATCAAGCCATGCTGCTTTTGGCCCTTGCTTTATAACGCTCTTATTCAGCAGTTTGTTCAACCTTTCTTTCTGCAATTACAGCTCCTCGTCCGGCGCCTGTCCGTCATGCGCCGGCCACTTGCATTCTGTTAATTCCATATTGGTAAAGATGGCGCGAAAAGAGGAATCCTCAGGGCTGCAAGCATAAATGCCGAACTGAATCTCTCCGGCCGCCTCATGCAGATGGCACACCCGCATCTGATGGAATCCCGCGCCGTCCTCCGAGCATTCGATGCAGAAGTCATTCTCCCGGCGGCTTAGACGATACCACATGGTTTTCACCCTTGAAGGGATTTCCGTCGTTGCCCAGTCAGAATAGCCATGGTTGGTGACTACACTTCCAAGATGCTGAAACTCCTCGTTTTCATATTCGACGGAACCCTTGAGCCAGTTTTCGCTGTCCAAATACAAAACGACACCACACTGATCAAAGCGATGGTGGCTCTCCGTGAAATCCGTCTTTACCACAAAAGAAAAAAATGGTTCATTCGTACGCATTTGCAGCAACGGCGCGTTATCGTTGCGGAAATGGTAATAGGTTCTCTGCCAGAGATCCGTATGTGGTTTGGTCACAATCTCAATTCGATTCTGCGAAATCGCGCAGCTTTCCGGCTGCCTTGTCCATTTCAGGTCGTTTACATCAAATTTCACTTTCATTCCTCCAAGTCTATCAGGCTCGTCGTTTTCACAGCTCCGCCCCATGCTTTTCTACGCTGGAATCATGCCCGCACGCATGGCATTGACTGTCATGGTTTTGACATGTCATATCGCGGCCGGCTGCCCGCTCAGCGCTTCGTTCCCCCTGAGCCGTCTGTCCGTGTGCACCGCGTGCATGTGGGATGGCCGTCATTTACAATGGTTGAAAACGGAATTCGCCGCCGCAGGGAATCTTCCCGGCCCGGTCAATGGCTGGAACAGCAACAGGGGACGCGGTCAGCGTCCCCTGTGACAATGGAGGTGCCGTCCCCCCTCGCGCCCCTGAAAAAGGTTTGTCAGCAGCATGATCTTGCGACATCACCGGGGGCCGTTCTGGTTCCGGCCTCTCCCCTCCATCCGGCACGGCATCGACGTTTTTTCGCTTACTCAATGGTCCGGATATCGCTGAAGGGGAAAACCACACACCGCACGTGCCCGATAATCATGTCGCGGGTAAGGGCGGCGGGGGTGAAATAGTCGTAGTAATTCCGGCTGTCATGGCTGTTGTCGCGGTTATCGCCCATGACGAAGTATTCATCCTCGCCCAGCGTAAAGGGTGCCATGCTGAAGCCGTTATCGTTGCGCTCCGGGGTCAGGTAGGGTTCGTCCAGCGCTTCGCCATTGCGGTAGACCACGTTGGAGCGAATCTCGATCACGTCTCCGGGAATGCCCATCACGCGCTTGACGAAGTTCTCCGTGCGGCCGGGATACTTGCAGATGACCACATCTCCGCGCTGCGGGTCGCCAAAGAGGTATTCGGGCTTGGTTACCAGCATGATTTCGCCGTCCTGCAGGGTGTCGCACATGCTTTCCCCGTCTACGCGGATGGGTTCAAACAGGAATGTGCGAATCAGCAGCGCGGCCGCCACCGCCACCGCAATGGTCAGAATCCAGCTCAGGATTTCCTTTTTGACGTTGAGCGGCTTTTTTTCTTTGCCGGGCTTGCCGGTAGCAGCGCCCTCCACCTGCGTCATCTGTTCTTCCTTGACCTCCATGGGTAAAAGACCTCCTTAGGAATGCTCCGCCATGGCGCGAAGCGTGTCCGCTTCCGGCACGGGTCCCTGCTCAAGCACCTTTTTACGGCGCTTGACAAAATCCGCGCGCTCCATCATCACGATGCGCCCACAGCCCAGGCATTTGATTTTGATATCTGCGCCGATGCGGATAACCGTCCATTCGTCGCTTCCGCAGGGATGCGTTTTCCGCATCCTGACCCGGTCCCCCAGACGGATCTCCTCCATCACGCACACCTCCGCAATATACTTAAGCATTATACATCCCCTGCGTAGAAGTTGCAAGGATCGCCCCCGGCCAAAATCCGGATGTTATGTGAACTTTCAGTAAATTTCATGCCCCGGCCCGGCTTTTCCAGCCTGCGGTCTTGCTCTGCGGACGCGGTTGTGGTATACTCACCGGCGTAGCGACAATGCGGGAGGGAACGCCATGGCTGCTCAGGCAAAGCGCAAAAAAGAGGCAAGGACGTCGTTGGTGCGCATCGTCAGCCTTTCTCTGGCCGGACTGATGCTGCTTTCCATTATTTTTGCGTCCGTTTGGCAGTGGTAACACACTGACAGAACAAACGCCGGGGCGAATGGCCAGTTCCTTTGCCCCGGCATTTTTTATTCCTTTTCGCCCGCATCCGGGGCCAGAGGCATTTCAAACCAGAAGGTGCTGCCCTCCCCCAGCTTGCTTTCCACGCCGTAGGAAAGCCCGTAGCGGTCCAGAATCCCCTTGACGATGTTCAGCCCCAGTCCACTGCCTACGGTGGCGCGCTTATGGGGTTTGCCTCCACGATAGTAGCGGCTCCAGATATAGGGCAGGTCCTCCGGCGCAATCCCTTCCCCCGTATCACTGACGGAGATGCGGACTTTGCCGTCGGCTACGCGCTGCGCAATCGTCACCCGCTTATCCTTGCCGGTATAGGTAAGCGCGTTGTTAATCAGGTTGTAGAGCACCTGCTGCGCCTGTACCTCGTCTGCGATGACCCACGCTTCTCCTTCCGGCTCAAAAAGAATATGGTAGCCGTCCTGCTCCGTCAATTTGGCATAGCGGGTCATGATGCCGCGCACCGTCTGCGTCAGATCAAAGCGGACCGGTTCGCCCCCGGCCGCGCTGCTGCGCGCCTTGCTCAGCTCCAGCACGGCATTGACCAGCGTACTGAGGCGCTTGGTTTCGTCGATGATGACCTGCATGTTCTCCGGGGTGTTTTCGCCCGGCAGATCGCGCATCACTTCGGCGTAGCCTTCAATCAGCGTCAGCGGGGTGCGCAGGTCGTGGCTGATATTGGCGATCAGCTCCTGCTGCATCTCTTCCACGCGCCGCAGATCGCGCGCGGTCTGCGTCAGCTGGGCGTTGAGCTGGGCGATTTCACGATAGCCCACGTTTTGCACAGGGGTATATTCGCCTCTGCTGAGGGCACCCGCCGCCTGAGTGGTTTCCACCAGCGGCCGGGTGATGCGCCGTGACAGCACCAGCGAGATCAGGAAGGACAACAGAATCAAAATGGCCGTGATCACATAAAGCTCGTTGCGGATGGTCTGCACCGTTGCGGTGACGGGTGTGACCATGGCGTTGAGAAACACATACGCCGTCGTACCATCCGCCATCACGGCCCGCTGGACCGTCATCATGCTGCGTGTTTCCCCATCATCGCTGGGAGGCACGCGGCCCAGAAACTTCTTTTCGTCGTACAGGCGGTTGCGAAAATTCATCATCGGGAAGGTGGTCACTGCCACCCTGTCATCCTCAAGGCTGGTGGCAACCTGCTGCAAGTCACGCGGATTCATGTGATGCACGATGCAGCCGGGCGAAACATCCGCCGAGGCCATCTCCTTCATGGTTTCAGTGGTCACGAGAATGCAGACGTTGTTTTCCTCAGCGATACGGTCCACCAGCGCGTCGAGATTCTCATTGTTGATGTTCTGAACGATGCTCTGGGAAGAGGATTTGAGCATGTCCGTTTTTTGCAGGCGGTAGAAATCGTCCAGAAGCACGATCTGGAACAGCCACAGAAGCATGAGCAACAGTGCCGTAAATGCCAGAAAATACAGAAAAATGCGGCTGCGCACACCCATGGACTGCTTGAAGCGCAAAAAGCGTCCCCACAGCGAGGGACGCCTGCCCGGCGGTAGCGCCGCCGGCGCATCATTCTTTTTCAAAGCGGTATCCCACCCCTCTGAGCGTGGTGATATAGCGTGCGTAGCTGCCAAGCTGCTTGCGCAGCAGCTTGATATGCGTATCGAGCGTACGGTCGTCTCCGAAGAAGTCGTAGCCCCAGACCTCGCTGATCAGCCGGTCGCGCGTGAGGGCGATGCCGCGGTTGCGCACCATGAAGAACAGCAGGTCGTACTCCTTGGGCGACAGCTCCACCTCCGTCCCGTCGATGGTCACCTGGCGGGCGGTAAAGTCCACCAGCATGTTTTCGATGCGGACAGTTTCGTGAACGTTTTCTGCGGCACCGGGAGCCTGTGCACGGCGGAGCACCGCGCCCACGCGCATCATCAGCTCCCGTGGGGAAAAGGGCTTGACCACATAATCGTCCACGCCCAGTTCAAAGCCGTGAATGCGGTCGTATTCCTCGCCCCTTGCGGAAAGGAAAATGATGGGTACGTTGCTGGTCTTTCGAATTTCCCTGGCAGCCGAAAAGCCGTCCAGCTCCGGCATCATGATGTCCATGATGATCAGGTCATAGCCGCCCGCGCGCGCCATTTCGACGGCCTGCATCCCGTTCTCCGCCTCCGCCACCTCATAGCCATCAAACACGGCGTACTTGGCAATCAGTTGACGGATCATTTTTTCATCGTCCACGACCAGCAGCTTCATCCCTCATCCACCCCGTTTCCTTCTTCCTGACAGGCCTCCCGCGTCTGTGCGTCGCCCATCAGCGTCACCGTCAGGCTTTCCTCGCCCTGGCCGCGTTCCAGCACCATTTCCAGCGCGGCGGACGGTTCCAGTTGCTCTCGCAGCAGACCAAACTCCCCGGTGGATGTCACCGGCTGGCCGTTGGCGCTCACGATCCGGTCTCCCGAGCGCACTCCCGCTTCATAGGCCTCGCTGCCCTGAGCCACCGCCAGCACGTACACGCCCAGTGTATTCACATGGTAATGGGAGGCTGCATCCTGATCCTCAATATCAATCAGGACCATATCCAGCGCGCCGTCACCCAGCACCGTCTGCCCGGTGATATCCGCACGGCTTTCCCACAGCAGCCAGAGGCCCAGCGCAATGGCCACGGCCGCCAGCGCCGCGGCCGCCGTCACAATCCCGCGCTTTCCGTTCATCTTGCAACCTCCTCTGCTTTGGTGCATCGCGCCGTTATCAAGGTAAGCCCTGCAGGTGAACGGCGCATGAACAAGCGCTGAAGGCTTGCCGAAAAGCGGAATCAGCCCTCTTCCGACTCCTCAAAGGGCAGGGCGATACGGTTGTTGTCAGCCTCCCAGAGCTTGTCCAGGCGGTAAAATTCGCGCTCTTCCGTATGAAAGATGTGCACAAGCACCGTGCCGTAATCCAGCACCACCCACCGGCCCTCCTGCTGGCCTTCCTTGCGAAGCGGATAAACCCCACCTTCGCTCAGGCGGTCCTCCACCTCATCAGCCAGGGTCTTGACCTGCAGGGCACTGCGGCCGCTGGCGATCACCATACAGTCGGTGATCACCGTCATGCCGGACACATCCAGCGCCACAATATCCTGCGCCTTTTTGTCATAAAGGGTCGTGACAATCTTCTGGATCATTTCGTTCATTCGTTTCGCTCCTTTTATTCTTTGATCGGCTGGGCTGGCTCCTGCCAGTTGGAGGCAAGCCTCTCCAGCCAGTCGGCCACGCGCTGCGTTGTAGGATGGGGCGTGGTTTTCTGTGTGCGCACATAGGCCAGCGTGCTTTCCAGCGAATAGCGCATGGCGGCCACCAGGTCGCTTTGGGCCAGCTCGCGCACCTTTTCCAGCGCCGGATAGCTGCGGCGCGACGGCTCGATCTTGTCGGCCAGGTAGACGATCATATCCAGAGGAAGCATGCCCACCTTTCCGGTGGTATGACAGCGGATGGCGGAGAGCACATTGGGATCGCGCACGCCGAACTCCCGCTCGGCCACCACGGCGCCCACCGGGCCATGAAGCAGGTTTTCGCTCTGGAGGGTTTCCCTGTCCAACAGCAGGCGGCTTTCCCGGGCAATTCGCTGCTGCTGGGCAAGCGGCAGGCACTTGGCACAATCGTGCATCAACCCGGCCATCGCGGCCTGATCCTCGCTCACGCCGTGGCGGCGCGCAAGGTCTCTTGCCGTGGAGGCCACCAGCAGGGAATGCAAAAGACGCTTGTCCGTAAGCAGCTGCCGCAAACGCGGATAACATGCCGCCGCTCCCTGCGGGCTTTCCCGGCACCCATACAGCCCCATGATGCGGATATATTCCAGCACCTGCGGCCTGACGCCGCCTGGCGTTTCACCCCGCGCCAGCGCCTCGCGGATGGCCGTGGCTGATTCAGCGTCCGGCGGCAGGGACAGAAACGAAAACTTTGCCCCGCGCTCCTCCAGCTCCCGCACCTGAGGGTTTTGCGCCAATTCTCCGGTTTCCCGGCTGCACACCAGAAAGCGGCACAGGGTAAATACCTTATCGGGCCTGCGCCAGTTGGGCAGGTCAAAAAGCGTGTCCTCCCCGATGAGGTAATACAGTTCCGCGCCCGGCATCTGCTTTTGCAGCCGGGTGAGGGTGTCCACGGTATAGGTTACGCCCTCGCGGTCGATCTCCATGCGCGAGACGGAAAATCCCTGCATGCCGCTCACCGCAAGGCGGGTCATTTCAAACCTGTATTCCGCATCCGCCAGTCCTTCATGCTTGTGCGGCGGATTGCCCGCCGGCAAAAAAATCACACGGTCCAGCTTATGCTCCCGCTTTGCGCAGGCGGCGATTTCCATATGCCTGTCATGGATGGGGTTAAAACTCCCGCCCATGATGCCGATGCGCTCCTTTGGCACGGCTGCGCCTCCCTTCAGGGGTTTTTCCCCCACCCGCTCATTATACAGGAAAAACGCACCGCTGACCATACCAAAATCCCGCCCGGCTGAAGGGAAAACAAAAAGGCCGCGGGAGGCCTGCACCTCCGCGCCCCTTTCGATGTGTGACGCGTCAGCATCTGCTTTGCAGACGCCTCAGCGCCGCCAGCCGGGTTCGCGCCGTCCGTTCCAGAAAAGGCGCACCGCCTTGTTCTGTTCCCATACATACCATGCACAGACCGCCAAAGGCAGCGCAATGAGCAAAAGCGTCATCCAGGCTTCGCTCTTCATAAAAAGGAGGTCCACCAGCAGTAGCCCACCCAGGGCCAGCAGAGCGACACCCAGAATAAGCGTTTTGGGTAACATAAACTGCAAAAACGCCTTGGCGTCGCGACACTTTTTGGGATCGCACCCGCTTGGACAAATGATTTTATTTTCCAGCACACACGCGCTAGCCCGCTGTGCGAGGCAGGAATAGATGGCGTAAATGCCATACCCGATAAAGGCCACGATGAGAAAAGTATCCATCATGCCCGTTATCTCCATGGATTGTGTGGAGACGTTTGCCGCAGTCGCGGCCATCAGCTGTATGGACATAGTGTTCATCAAGCCGCACGGAGCAGAGTGCCGCGCGGCTTTTTCCTTTCTGTGGTTTCAGGAAAAAACGCCTCTTCCGGGCACCGGTACGAGGATGCGCGGAACCCGGGGAGAGGCGCTTTCCATGGTCAGGCCTTCTTGCGCGTTTTGATCATGTCCATGGCCACGGCGAAAATAATCAATACACCCGTGGTTACATCCAGGATATACGGGTCGATCTGGAACGCAGTGCCGGCATTGGTGATGAGCACCATCAGCACGGTACCCAGCAGCGTGCCCGTTACCGCTCCGCGCCCGCCTGCAAGCGAAGCGCCGCCGATTACCGCCGCCGCAATAGCACTCATGTCATACCCCTCGCCCGTGCCGGGTTGAGCCATGCCCACGCGGGCGGCCAACATAATGGCGGCGATGCCATAAAGCAGGCCCGCGAAGGAATAGACCATGTAGAACATTTTGCGTACCTTGATGCCGCTCAGCCTGGCCACCTCAATGCCGGAACCGATAACATACAGGTTGCGACCGAAGGTGGTATACCGCAGGATGATAAACACGCAGGCGGCCACACATAGCCAGATCAATGCCAGATAGGGAATGAAGCCAAACAGCTTGCCGGTTCCGATATTCAGAATGCGCGCGTCCGTATAGGTGACGTTTAAACCTCCGCACAGCAGCTTTACAATGCCGCGGATAACCGTTTGGGTGCCCAGTGTGGCAATCATGGCCGGCACGTTGAGGTCGAAGATGATCACGCCGTTACAAAAGCCACACAGCACCGCCACTGCCAGGCACGCAAGCACCGTCAGGCCGAAAGGCGTATCCGTACGGGTTTGCAAAAGGGCCATCACCATGCAGCTGAGGCCCGCCACCGCGCCGCCGGAAATATCGATTCCGCCCGTAATGATGATCACCGTCTGCGCCACTGCCATCACACCCACGATGGAGCCCTGCTTGGTCAGGTTGGTCAGGTTATAGGCGCTGGTAAAGTTCTTGGTCAGGGTACCCGCCAGGACGAACAACACGATGATAATTACTCCAAGCGTAAACTCCGTTCTTTTAAAAACCTGGCTCAGCGCATTTTGATGCGCTACGGTTCTGTTCGACGTCATGGTTCTCTCTCCCCTTACTGTTCGATAGAGGCTTTGCGAAGCAGGTCCTCCTCGGTGAGTGTCTTGATTTCTTCCTTGTCAAACTCGGCCGTCACGGCGCCCTGCGCCATCACGATCAACCGGTCGGACAATCCCATGACCTCCGGCAGATAGGAGGAGATGAGGATGACGCCGCGTCCCTGGGCGGTTAGCCTCTCGATCAGCATGTAGATTTCCTGCTTTGCGCCCACGTCGATGCCCACCGTCGGCTCATCAAAAATCAGGATGTCGGGATCGCGGCATAACAGCTTGGCAATAACCACCTTCTGCTGGTTGCCGCCGGACAGGTTTTGCACCAGCTGTTCGATGGAAGGGGTTTTTACGTTTACGTTTTTGGAAAACTCCTCTGCGCGTCTGGCTTCCTTGCGCAAGTTGATAAAGCCCATCTTACTGATCATTTCCAGGGAACTCATGTTGATATTTTGCTTGATGGAAAGTCCCAGCGCGCAGCCATCCGCACGGCGGTCTTCCGTAAGGAAGCCAATACCGTGATGGAGCGCGTCCGTAGGATTCTTGATATTGACCTTCCGGTCCTGGATATACACATCGCCCGTCAGGCGCTTTTCCACGCCTGTCAGCGCCCGCATAACCTCGCTGCGGCCGGCACCTACCAGGCCCACGAAGCCCAGAATCTCACCCCTGTGCAGCTTGAAGCTGATGTTGTGGAAGTGCTTGCTGTCGGAGAAGTTCTCCACCCGAAGAAGCTCCTCGCCGGGATCGAAATGGCGGATGTTATAGATGTCCGTCATTTCTCGGCCCACCATCATGGCAATCAGCCTGTCCTTGTCCACCTCCGCAACGTTGAGCGTATCCACGTAGGTACCGTCCTTGAGCACCGTAACCGTGTCGCAGATGTCCATGATCTCTTCCAGACGGTGGGAGATATAGATGATGCTGACGCCCTTCTCCTTGAGCTCGCGCACAAAGCGATAGAGAATTTCCACCTTGTCGTTTTCCAGGAGGGCGGTCGGTTCATCCAGAATGACCAGCCGGATATCCTTGTTAATCGAAATCTTGCTGATGGTCACCATGGCCTGCATCGCGATGGATAATTCGCGTATTTTGGCTTTGGGATCCACGTGCATTTCAAACTTGTCGATAACCTTTTTGCTTTCTTCCAGCATTTTGCTCCAATCTACAAACGGGCCCTTTGTGGGTTGATTGCCCAGAAAGTAGTTTTCGGCAATGCTCAGATCCGGCGCGATGGTTACGCTCTGGTAATTTGCGAACACGCCGTGGCTTTGCGCCTCTACCGCGTTTGCGTTAACGACCCACTCGCCGTCGTAATTCATGGTAATGCTGCCCTTGTCCAGGTGTTCAACCCCCATGATACACTTGATCAGGGTCGATTTTCCCGCACCGTTTTCGCCGCACAGCGCCCGAACCTCGCCCCGTTTCAATTCGAAGCTGACGTCGTTGAGCGCGGTAACGCCAGGATAAAACTTGCTGACATGCTCAATCTTTAAAATGGTATCCTGCAAAACCTCACCCTCGTTTCATAGAAATATGGGGGTCTTCCACAGGGACGGAGGGTGCTGCGGCGTGGGTCCGGCGGCAGAAAGCCGCCGGACCCTTCCGTTTTCCCTGACAAGAAGATGTGACCGTTTACTCGGACAGCTGCGGGTCCATGATGAAGGCGATCTCCTCGCTGTCGATGTTATCCAGGGTTACAATAACGGGCGGGCAGTTGATCTGCTTCACCTCTTCAGGGTTGGAACCGGTCACGACGGTACGGATGGCATTTTCCATGCACAGGTAGCCCTGCTCATAGGCATTCTGCACGATGATGGCATGCAGATAACCGTCACGCAGCGCCATGATTTCGATGTCGTCGGAGTCAACGCCAACGGATACAAAGTTGTCCTTGAGGTTGGCCGCGCGCACCGCATTGCACACGCCGTCGCAGGTGATGTTATTGCCGGAATACATGCCAATCAGGTCAGAGCCGTAGGAGGAGATAATGTTCTCGGCGTTGGTCTGGGAGTTCTCCACCACGTTGTTGTTGTAATAGGTTTCGGTCATCTCAAGGCCGGGAGCATTGGCGGCGATATAATCGCGGAACGCCTGAATGCGGTGGTTGAGCGCCTCGTTTTCCACGTTCATGTTGATGCCGATGATGCCGGAATCGGTGCCCATGCCCTTGCTGGCCAGTCCCTCAAGGAACGCCTGGCCGGCGAGCTCGCCGATGGTATCGTTGGAGCAGTAGTAGAACTGGTTATAGTACTCCTGGTAGGCACCGTCATCTCCCACGCCCAGGCCGCAGTTGACGAAGTTGAGTACGATGCCAAGCTCCGTGGCCTCACGGGCCTTGGGAACCGTGGAATCAATGGACAGAGTGGCCGTCACGATGGCATCCGGAGACTGTGCCATGGCGTTTTCGAAGGCGGTGATGTACTTTTCGGTTTCCTGCTCCTCCGCCGGACCCACCACAGAGTAGTTGATGGTAATGCCCAGCTCGGCTTCCAGATCGGCCTTGGCCTGCAAGATGCCGACCTCCACCTGGCTCCAGAAGCTGGAAGCGGTAGAGGGAGTCAAATAGATGATGTCATAGCTCTCCTCGGCAAAGCTGATGCCGGAGAACAGCGTGGCCATCATCACCACAACGAGGACGGTGGTAACAAGTTTCTTCATGTGACAGTTCCTCCTTTTCAGATATTGTAATTGTGTTCTCACAATTAACATCCGTTTGCATGGTGCCGCTTCACATTACGCCCTTCTGAATAATGATGCATCCGTAGGGCTTGGTTTCGCTGGTGCATACGGTTACATAGGCCCGGCCCGCCTTTTCATAAAATTTGGTGCGTTCGATTTCGCCCACACAGCTTACATCATAACCATTATCCACAACGGCCTTTTTGACGCCGTCCCATACAGGCGAGCTTTCCACAACCACGCCGGAGTCCGCATCCGGCACCATGTACTGGATGGGGTACTTCTCATATTCCACATCCAGCGGCACCAGTTTGAGAATGGCATCCACCATCTGCGCCGCGCCGCAACCCTTTGCCTGGATGCTCACCGCGTTAGGAGATTTTGTGATGGGCGGATAGAAATGATCTGCGATGACAATCAGGTCGCCATGTCCCGTGTCCGCCAGCGCCTTCAAAAGGTCAGAACCGATGATGTCAGGAATACCACGCAACATAAACCCCAGTCCTCCTTAAAAAGCTATTGAATACCACCGCGTTCCTCCAAGAACGCGTCAACTTCCGCTCGAGTGGGCATGGAAGGCGTAGTGCCGATACGCTGCACGGAAATGGCCGCCAGCGCGTTGGCAAAGCGGGCTGCCTGACGTAGCGTCTTTCCCTCAGCCAGGGCAGTGAGCAGGCCGCCGTTGAAGGCGTCACCCGCGCCGGTAGTATCGATCGCCTCCACTTTATAAGCGGGTATGATTTCGGAACCCTCCGGCGTATGCACGTATACGCCCTGCCCGCCCAGGGTGATCAGCACGTTTTGCACGCCTTTGTCCAACAGCACCTTCGATGCGCGGTCCGCGCTGGCCAGGTCGCTTACGTGAACGCCCGTCAGCTCCTCTGCTTCCACCTCGTTGGGCGTAACCAGGTATGTGCCTCGCAGAAATTCGTCCGATACAGGCTGATAGGGCGCGGTGTTGATAATCACGCGCACACCGTTTTCCTTGGCCAGCCTGGCTACCTTTTCATTCGCGTCCTGGTTGACCTCCAGCTGCAAAAGCACGTAGTTCGATTCCCGAATGAGCTGTTCCACCCTGGCGATATCGCTGTCGGTAATCGTAGCGCACGCGCCCGGCACGATAACGATTTCGTTTTGGCTGGTGTTTTCATCCACTAGAATCAGCGCGATGCCGGTCGCCACTTCATCGTTAAAGAACAGAAATTCCTTAGACATTCCCACATCATCCATGGCGTCAAGGGCCACGTTGGCCATGGAATCGCGGCCCAGCTTGGTAATCATGGCTACGTCGCCGCCGGCCTTATGTGCCGCAATTCCCTGGTTAAAGCCCTTTCCGCCCGCACCCTGCTTGAAAAAACTGCCTTTGACGGTTTGCCCGGGCAAGGGCAGATGCGGTGTACGGCCCATCAGGTCTACCACAAAGCTGCCAAATACCGTAATTTTCCCTTTCATCTCTGTTTCGCTCCCCTGCATGTATGCAAACTTATGCGCCCATTTTACTCCTTTGCCTTGAGCAGCTTGATAATCCGGCTGGTGCCCAGACGGCTGGCGCCCAGCGCCACGAAGCGCTCCGCGTCCTCCAAAGTGGAAATGCCGCCCGCAGCCTTGATTTTCACATTTGGCCCCACATGTTTGGCAAAGAGCTCGATGTCGGCAAAGGTCGCGCCCGCGGTGGAGAAGCCGGTGGACGTTTTGATGAAATCTGCCCCGGTATCGGTAACCACCTTGCACATGGCGATTTTTTCCTCGTCGGTCAGCAGGCAGGTTTCAATGATGACCTTGAGCACCTTGTCGCCCACGGCTGCCTTCAGGCGGCGGATCTCATCGGCCACATACGAAAGGTCGCCCGCCTTGAGCATGCCGATGTTGATGACCATGTCAATCTCCTCCGCGCCGTTTGCGAGGGCTTCGCGGGTTTCAAACTCCTTGGCGGCGGGGGTCATGTTGCCGTTGGGAAAGCCCACCACGGTGCAGATGGTCATTTTCCCCTGCACATATTCGTGCGCGGGAGCCACATAGCAGGGTGGAATGCACACCGACGCCGTGCCGTAAGTTATAGCCTCGTCGCAGAGCTTTTGGATCTCTTCCCAAGTCGCGGTCTGCTTCAGCAGGGTATGGTCCACCATGGAGCACAGTTCTTTTGGATTCATTGACTTTTCCTCCCTTGCCTTCACTCATCTGATTATCAGGGGATTTCCTTTGCGCACAACATAAAAACCGTATTTAACGATTATGCTGCAAGGTTGACTGAATTGCATCTTCTCTGGTTTTGAATTAAGTATACAAAAGCAAATATTTCCCGTCAATATGAAACTTTATATATTTTCATCTGTTAAAATTTATATTTTCATATTGAAACTTTCATTTTCAAGGCAGCGGCCTATCATATCGGATCAAACGCTTTGCGCCTGTTCACGGGAAATGCCTCCGAGCCCCGCAGCACCAGTGTCGTATCGAAACTGACGCGCTTGGCAATATGAAAGTCCTTCTTTTTTCGTGCGGAAAGCTTTTCCAGCATCAGGTGCGCGCTTTCATAGCCCATCAGTTCTGTGGGCTCCACCAATTCGGATATGTTGCTGGAGGGATTGAGGTCGTAGGGGTCCAGTGAACCATAGGAAAGAAACGCGATATCGTCGGGTATGTTCATGCCGCGGTCGCGGATGGCCCGCAGAGCTCCCACAGACATCAGATTGTTGGCGGAAAAAACCGCCGTCACCTTGGGATGCTGTTCCAGCAGCTGCTGCGTCAGGTTATATCCGCTTTTCACCTTAAAATCACCATACAGGATGTATTCCTGCCGGACGGCAATGCCATGGGCCTTGAGCGCGTCCATGTACCCCACCATGCGGTCCAGCCCGGGTTTGGAAGTGATCGGCCCCCCCACGATGGCGATGCGCTCGTGCCCCCTTTGAATCAGCATATTCACGGCGTTGAATGCCCCATCATAGCTGTTTTGGAATACGCCGCTGAGTCCAATGCCTTTTACGTCGCGGTCCAGCATGATGACAGGGGTGCCTTTTTCGTGCAGTTCCTTTAAGAAATCGCAGTTATACTCCGCATTTTCCGAGGCAGGCGCGATGATGATGCCGTTGATGTTCAATTGCCTCAGCAGGCTCAGGCTGCGGATTTCCTTGGCGGGGTCCTCGTTGATGTCGCAAATCACGGTTTCAATGCCGTGCTGGTCGAACACATCAATCATCGCGCGGATGATTTGCTGAAAAAACGCATTCTCAATATCCGGCACCACGATGCCCACCAGCGCGTCATGCGCCGCCACGGGAATCCTCTTGCGGTAGGGCCTGGGCTTATAGCTGTTCTCCCGAGCTACGCGCAGCACGGCTTCGCGAGTTTCCCTGTTAACATACCCCTCGCCGTGGAACACGCGCGAAACCGTTGTAGCGGAAACGCCCGCTAACTTTGCAATGTCAATAATGGAGGGCGCCTTCTTCATACGCCGAACACCCCTGTTTCCGCCCCGGCCGGCAGGCGACGGCCTGATGCGTTTTTGCTGTATGCTAAGCATTCGACGGGCGCGCCCCGCTTCCCTGCGTATGCTCCAGGGGCTTTTCAGCAGTAAAACAGACGAAAATGGGAATACTTTCCCGCAGGGGGAGGGACGCGTATGCAAAAGTACAAGCCCAAAACGCCACTGGCAAACGTATCGGACCGGGTGCTGCGGGTGATGATTACCTGCGGGCTGGGGATCGGGTGGTTTGTGTACCTGTGGGGCATGCGCCTTACCGCCCTGACGGCGGGCGTCGCGTTCGGGGGACTGCTGTGGCTGTGCGCCCGGCAATTCGGAAAAAAAAGCATGATGCGGCGTGAAAAGCAGATGCGCCGCATCATCGGCGGTGAGCTGGCGCTGGGGCGGCTTTTGCTGATGCCGCCGCGGCACGCGGCGTTTCAGGCGGCGCTGTGGGTCTCACCGCGTGTGCCGGTGCGCATGCAGCGTGCGCTGGACTGGGGGGTGACCGGCACACTGGAGGACAAGCCGGTGTTGGTGCGTCTGATCGCCCAGCACGAAAGCATACCGGTTACGGTGCAGCAGGTGGTGGAAGCAGCGCGGGAGATGCGCGCCCTGGACGCGCAAAGCCTGATTCTGTGCCTCACTGCCCCGGCCACGCACGAAGCGCTGACCTATGCCGCCGGGTTCGACCCACCCATCCGTGTGATCAGCCGGCAGGAGATGATTGACCTGGCGGGCCTGTGCAGTCCCGCGACCGATGAGGATCTGAGCCGGCTCGGGCGCAGAAAAAAAGCCCGCTCCCGTCCGAAGGACTGGGCGGACCTCATTCTGGCGCCCTCGCGTGCGAGGCGTTACTTCTGGTACGGTATGGGCATGAGCGCGCTGGCGCTGCTGACGGGACAGCGTTTCTATCCCATCCCGGCGGCGGTGTGCCTTATGCTGTTTGCCGCCTGCAAGCTGCGCTCTCTATTGGCGGCCCAGCATGGATAGCGCCCCTTATTCCCGGGCGCACGCGTTGGCCAAAGCGATCCACGTCTCTACGGCCAGAGCCTCGCCGCGCACGGTTTCCGGCAGTCCCAAGGCGCTCAGTGCGGCGCGCACGGCTTCGCCCTCCACCACGCCCTTGAGCGCGTTGATGAGCGTTTTGCGACGCATGCCAAAACCCGCTTTCACCATACGCCACAAAAGCGCCTCGTCCGCCACAGGCGCAGGGGGCTGCGCGCGCATATCCATGCGCACAAAGGCGCTGTCCACCTTGGGCGGCGGCGTGAAGCATTCCGCAGGCACCACCTGTACCAGCTGCGGAATGGTCCGGTACTGACAGCGCACGCTGGTCAGGCTGTAGGCGGGCGTGGAAGGCGCGGCCAGCAGCTTGTCCGCTACCTCCTTTTGCACCATGACGGAAATCTGCCGGATGGGCAGGCCGCCGTCCCAAAGCAGCTCCAGAATGGGGGTGGTGATGTTGTAGGGAATGTTGGCGATCACGAAGAACCCTTCCCCCAGCGGCCGGCAGACCTCGGCAAGGTCCAGCCTGCGCACATCTCCCTCGGTGATGCTCAGGTTGTCAAAGGCGTCGGTGGCCGCGCGCAGGAAGGGCAGCACGTCGCGGTCCACCTCCACGGCCGCCACGCGTCCCGCCGCCTCGCACAGGCACCGGGTCAGCGTGCCTGCGCCGGGACCGATTTCCAGCACCCCATCCATTGGCCCCACGCCCGTGGCCTCCACCAATGAGCGCAGGAGCGCCTCATCATAGAGGAAATGCTGGCCCAGATCATGCTTGTAGGTTACGCCCTCCGCCGCGCGGCGGCGCGCCTGCTGATAGGATCTCTTCACGGTTTTTCCCCTTCGTCGATCTGCACAAGGTCGCGGCCAAAGGCCTCGATCAGCGTGCGCTGTGCCTCGTCCCGCACGGTCTCCATGCGCTTTTCCGCCGCGTTCTGCTCCAATACCGCCTCAAAGGTGAGCGGCGTGCCCGCTGCGTCGCTCAGCGCCTTGGCGATCCTGTCCCGCCGTGCCTGCTGATTGAGGCGCACGTAGCTGAACTCCTTCTTGCTGGCGGGAATGAGCACCTGATAAACCGTGCCCTTGGCTCCGATGAAGCGCTCCTTGCGAAGCAAGCCGTAGAGCGGCGGCTCGTTCTTGGCCAGGTCCTGCAGGGCCTTGTCCCAGATGGCCTTCGCGTCTCCCGAAACGGGGGCGGCCTTGGGGGCCGGAGCGGCCTTGGCAGCGGGCTTCTCCGCGGGGGCTTCGGCCTTTGCGGGCGCATCGCCGCCGGGCGCAGGCGTGGCAGCCGGGGCCGCAGCCGCCGGGACCAGCTTTCCGCTCTGCAGATCACCTTCCAGGCGGGCAAGCCTGGCCTCCAGCTCCTCCACGCGTTCCGCGAGCGCCGCGGCGTCCTCGCCGGACGCCGGCTCACAGGCGTGCAGCGCGGCGCTCTCCAGTCCGATGCGCGGGGTGGAGGCGAAGCGCAGGTCGCCTTCGGCGCGCATAAACAAATCCAGCATGCGCAGCATCCGTGCCTGCGACACGCCCTCCGCCTGCGCGCGATAGCGCGCCTCGTCCTCCTTGGTCACATCCAGAATGGAGGCGGCGTCCCGGCTCACGGCCTTGACGGTGAGCAGCGCGCGGCAGTGTGCGCTCAGCTCGCGCAAAAATGCCTGCGGCTCGCGCCCGGAGCGCATGAGCTCGTCCACCTTCTGCATCACACCGCCCTCGTCCCGGGCGGAAAGGAGGTCGAAAAAGCCGAAAAGGAATTCCCGATCGCTGGCGCCCAGCAGATCACGCGTGAGCGCGGCGGTGATTTTCCCGTCCTCCGCGCCCGCCACGCACATGTCCAGGATGCTGAAAGCGTCGCGCATGGCGCCTTCGGCAGCGCGCGCCACCATGCGCAGGGCCTCCTCCTCGGCCTCCATGCCCAGATCGTCCAGCGCCTCGCGCATGCGGCTGACCATCAGCGAGGAGGGAATGCGGCCAAAATCATAGCGCTGTACGCGGGAGAGAATGGTGGCAGGCAGCTTTTGGGGCTCGGTGGTGGCCAGAATGAACACCACATGCGCGGGCGGTTCCTCCAGCGTCTTAAGCAGCGCGTTAAAGGCCGCGGTGGAGAGCATGTGCACCTCGTCGATGATATACACCTTGTAACGGCCCAGCTGGGCGGGGTAGCGCACCTGCTCCAGCAGCTCACGGATGTTATCGACGCTGTTGTTGCTGGCTGCGTCCAGTTCCAGCACATCCATGGTGGTTTCACTTATGATGGCCCGGCAGGCCTCGCACTGGCCGCAGGGGTCGCCGTGATTGGGATTGAGGCAGTTAATGGCACGGCTCATGAGCTTTGCCATGGTGGTTTTGCCCGTACCCCGGCAGCCGCAAAACAGATAGGCGTGCGCAATGCGCCCGTCCTCGATCTGCCGCCGGAGGGTTTTGACCGTCGCCGTCTGACCCAGCACCTGTTCAAAGGTCTGGGGCCGCCATTTGCGGTACAATGCCTGATATGCCATACGACACCTTCCTGAAAATTAAGGTTGCTCCTGTTTCATCTCACCTATCATAGCGTTTTCGCACGGTCAGGTCAAGAAAAAAGCAGGAGTCCGGGCGGCCAATACCGTATATTACATCAGGATTCCATTGTATACCAAGGATGAAAGGAGCCGGCGGCATGACCATCCGTGAGCGTCAGGAGCGGGACGAAGAGGCCCGCCTGTCCCCTTACGCTGCATTGTCCTCCCGAAGTGCCGGGCGGGCCCACCCCATTTCCACCTGCGACCTGCGCACCTGCTACCAGCGCGACCGCGACCGCATCATTCACTGCAAAAGCTTTCGCCGGCTGAAATACAAGACGCAGGTGTTTCTCACTCCCATGGGCGACCATTACCGCACCCGCCTGACCCATACGCTGGAGGTATCCCAGGTGGCCCGCACGCTGGCGCGCAGCCTGCGCCTCAACGAGGACCTGACCGAAGCCGCCGCCCTGGGGCACGATCTGGGGCATACGCCTTTCGGCCATATCGGGGAAAGCACGCTCAACCGCCTGCTGCCCGGCGGCTTTCGCCACAATGAGCAGAGCCTGCGCGTGGCTGAACGCCTGGAAAACGACGGTCAGGGGCTCAACCTGTGCCGGGAAACGCTGGACGGCATCCTCAACCATTCCGGGCAGAACGAGCCCAAGACGCTGGAGGGCTGGTGCGTGCGCCGCGCCGATCGCATCGCCTACATCAACCACGACATCGACGACGCCATCCGCGGCGGCATTCTCAAGCCCTTCGAGCTGCCGCGCCGGTGCCTCAGCGTGCTGGGCGAGACGCATGGCGAACGCATCGACACCATGATCCGCGACATCGTGACCACCTCGATGGGTCAGCCCTTCGTCAGGATGTCCGAGGAGGTGCGGCAGGCCAGCGAAGAGCTGCGCGCCTTTCTGTTTGAATACGTATACCATGATGAATGGCGGAAAAAGGAAGAGGCCCGCTGTGACTACATCCTCTCCGCCCTCTATGAGCACTATCTGGCGCATCCGGAGCAGCTTCCCGCAGAGTACCTGGAAATCAACTTTACCGAAGGAGCCGAGCGCGCCGTGTGCGACTTCATCGCCTGCATGACGGACCGCTACGCCATCGACCAGTTTTCGGAAATTTTTGTTCCGGGTGCCTTTGGCCGACGGTGATGCGCCAAGGGCAGGAAATGTCGGAAATTGTTGAACGTATGGCAGGAATCTCACCCGTGGCGGCGAATGAATAGGAGTGGGTGAAGCAACGAATGGCCGGAAGGTATCCCCCGCAATGGTTGGACGAGCTCAGGGCGCGCGCCGACATCGTCAAGGTGATTGGCTCGTATGTGACGCTGAAGAAGAACGGGCATAGATATGTTGGTCTGTGCCCGTTTCACAACGAAACGGCGCCCTCCTTTTCCGTGGACGAGCAAAAGCAGGTCTATCACTGCTTCGGCTGCAAGGCCGGCGGTAGCGTGATCCAGTTTGTCATGGACATTGAGCGCCTGTCCTTTCCGGAGGCGGTGGCCTTTCTGGCGGATCAGCTTCACATGCCCCTGCCCGAGATGCAAAACGACCCGGCCTATGAAAAGCGCCGCACGCTCAAGGAGCGCATCTACCTGGCCAACCGCACGGCGGCGCGGATGTACCATCAGCTTCTCTGGCAGCCGGAAAGTTCCGCGATTCTTCACTACCTGCAGCAGCGCGGACTGTCGGACGCGGTGATCCGCCGCTTCGGCATCGGCGCCGCCCCTCCCTCGGCGCAGGTCGGCCACCGGCTGATGGAGGAGGGGTTCACCGAGGAGGAGCTTGTCCAGGCCGGGCTGATGCTGCGGCGCGAGGGACGCACCTTCGACATGTTCCGAAACCGCGCCATGTTTCCCATCATCGACACCTACGGCAACGTCCTGGGCTTCGGCGGACGCGCCATGGGCGATGCGATGCCCAAGTACCTCAACACCTCCGATACGCCGGCCTTCAACAAGCGCTACACCGTTTTTGCGGCCAATCTGCTCAGGAAGGCAAGGGGCCTTACCCGGGTCATTCTGGTGGAGGGGTACATGGACGTGGTGGCCCTGTCCCAATTTGGGGTGGAAGGCGTGGCGGCCACGCTGGGCACGGCGCTGACCCCCGAACAGGCGAGGCTTCTGCATCGCTTTGCACCGGAGGTGTACATCGCCTACGACGGTGACCGCGCCGGCCAGAAAGCCATTCTGCGAGGGCTGGAAGTGCTGGAAGGCGAAAACGTACCCGTTCGGGTATTGGATTTCCCCGGCGGGCTGGACCCGGATGAGTTTATCCGTCAGGAGGGGCTGGAGGCGTTCCAGGCGCTCAAGCCCATTTCAGCCGTGACCTACCGCATGCGGAGAGAGAAGGAACGGCATGACGTAAGCACCGAGGAAGGCCGCATCGAATACGCCAAGGCCTGTGCAGCCATATTGCGCGGTGTGAAGGAACCGGTCGAGCTGGAAAACCACCTGCGGCATCTCTCGGTGGAAACCGGCTTTTCCAAAGAGGTGCTGATGCAGCAGATAGGAGCCGCTCCGCCGCCAAAGGTTGTTACGGCGGCAAAGCGCGAGGGCTTTCGCCAAAAGGCGCGGGAGGTCTCGCAGGTGGATTGGACCGCCCGCACGCTGCTTGCGGTGCTGGCCACCGGGCGATTGCCAAAAGACAGCGTATCGCCCGAGGAATTTGAGGACCCGCTGCTGCGTTCTTTATGCGAGGGGCTGTTGGCAGGCGAAAGCGCCGCGTCGCTGATGGAACGCCAGACCGACGATCAGGGGCGCGCCGCCGTGGGCGATATTCTCAGCCTCAACACGGACCTGGACGATGACGGCCTGATGCGCATGGCGCAGGATTGCCTGAAAAAAATGCGCAAGCAGCGTCTGGAAAAGGCGCTGGACCTGATTCAGCAACGCCTGCCCACTTTGGCCGGCGAGGAGCGTGAGCGCGAAACGCAGCGCGCCTTTGCCCTTACGCAACAGCTGCTCGACCTGAAATGATCCCCCGCGCACGATTGAAGGAGTGATGAAGTTGAGTCAGAATCAGTCGCCTGAAGCGATCAAAGTGAAGCTCAACGAATTATACGAGGACGCCAAGAACAAAGGCACCATCACCCGCGACGAGGTCGCCAACCAGCTCATGGAGATGGAGATCGACGCCGATCAGATGAACAAGATCTACGAGACGCTCGAGAGCATGGGCGTGGACGTGGTGGCGGAGTTTGATCCCGTTCCTCCTGAAGAGCTGATCGAGCCGGAACAGATCGATCTGAGCGTGCCCGAGGGGATCAGCATTGACGACCCCGTGCGCATGTACCTCAAGGAGATCGGCAAGGTTCCCCTTTTGACGGCCGAGGAGGAAATCGACATCGCCCAGCGCATGGAAAAGGGCGACGAGGCGGCCAAGCAAAAGCTCACGGAGGCCAATCTGCGCCTGGTGGTGTCCATCGCCAAGCGTTATGTGGGCCGCGGCATGCTGTTTCTGGATCTCATTCAGGAGGGCAATCTGGGCCTGATCAAAGCGGTGGACAAGTTCGATTACCGCAAGGGCTACAAATTCTCTACCTACGCCACCTGGTGGATCCGCCAGGCCATCACGCGTGCCATCGCGGATCAGGCCCGCACCATCCGTATTCCCGTCCATATGGTGGAAACCATCAACAAGCTCATCCGCGTTTCCCGCCAGCTTTTGCAGGAATACGGCCGCGAGCCCACGCCCGACGAAATCGCCAAGGTGATGAACATCAGCGAAAGCAAGGTGCGCGAGATCATCAAGATCGCGCAGGAGCCCGTGTCGCTGGAAACCCCCATCGGCGAGGAGGAGGACAGCCATCTGGGCGACTTCATTCCCGACGACGACGCGCCTGCGCCCGCCGAAGCCGCCAGCTTTACCTTGATGAAAGAGCAGCTATTGGACGTGCTGGATACCCTGACCCCCCGCGAGGAAAAGGTGCTTCGCCTGCGCTTTGGCCTGGACGACGGCCACCAGCGCACGCTGGAGGAGGTAGGCCGCGAGTTTAAGGTAACCCGCGAGCGCATCCGCCAGATCGAAGCCAAGGCGCTGCGCAAGCTGCGCCATCCCAGCCGCTCCAAAAAGCTCAAGGATTACCTTGACTGACGGGACTCATCGCCGCGCGCCCTTATTGGACGGGCGGCTTTCCGCCGCCATGGCGCTGGCGCAGGGCGCGCAGGTATTCGCCGATATCGGCGCGGACCATGGGCGCCTGAGTGCGGTGATGCTTTTGTCCGGAGCCCGGAGCGCACTGGTAGCCGACATCAGCGCCGCCGCGCTGGAAAAGGCGCGCAAGCGGCTTCATGCCCTGGGACTGGACAATCGCGCCACCTTTGCCGTGGCCGACGGGCTTGCGGCGTTGGACGCGCTGAAGCAGCCGCCCGATACCGTGTTTGTGCTGGGCATGGGTGGGGAAACCATCGGCGGCATTTTGCACCGGGGACATACGCGGCTTGGCGGTGCAGCATTGATTCTGGGTGCGCAGACCGATCTGCCCATGGTGCGCCGCACGGTTTGCGAGGTGGGCTACCGCATCCGCAGCGAGGTGATCGCCTCGGCGGGCGGGCGGGATTATGTGCTGATGCGCTGCACCCCTGCGCGTGCAGATGAGGCGGTATACACGGAACGCGAATGTATGCTGGGGCCCGGCCTGTTGCGCGCCCCGTCGTCCGAGTGGCAGCGCGTGCTAAAGCGTCGTGAGCACCTGCTGCAGCAGGAGATCTCGGCCATGGAAAAGGCCGGTCTGGAAAAGGACAGGGAGCGTCTGGCCATGAACAGGCGTGAGCTGGGATATGTGACCGGGCAGCTTCGCCACATGTGAAAGCCCGGAGCGGAAGGGAGCGGTGCGCCGTGAAGGTAAAGGATGTGCTCGGCTGGCTGGATGGTCTGGCGCCTTTTGACGGCGCCGAGGATTTCGACAACGTGGGGCTGCTTCTGGGCGACGAGGAAGCGACCGTGCGCGGCGTCACGTTCGGGATGGATGTGACCGAGGCGCTGGTGGATGAGGCGCTTGCGCATGGGGACGGGCTGATCGTGACCCATCATCCGTTCATTTTTCACGCCCTCAAGCGCATAAACTATCATGAGCCCCAGGGGCGCACCCTTTTGAAGCTGACTGCAAACCGCGTGTGCGTGATTGCCGCGCACACCAACTGGGACAAGGCTCCCGGCGGCATCAGCGACAGTCTTGCCCAGGCGCTTGGGCTCACGGATGTGTCCGCCCCGGACGAATTTCTGCGGCTGGGCACGCTTTCCGCCCCGCTTTCTCCTGAAGCGCTGGGCGCGCTGATTCGCCGCTCCCTGCACATTGATGCCCGCTGCTATCCGGCCTCGGATGCACCCATTGCGCGCGTGGCCGTGGCAGGGGGCGCCTATGGCGAGGGCTACGCACTGGCCGCGCAGAGCGGGGCACAGGCCTTTGTGGTGGGCGAGATTCGGCATCATGAGCTGCTGGACGCTTATGCCCGCGGCCTGACCGTCTATGACGCGGGGCATTTCCCCACCGAACTGCCCGGCGTGATGTCCCTGTATGAACGCTTTCTTGCGGATGCGACCCGCGCCGGCTGGCCGGTCAAGGCGCACCTGCATTTTCAGCCCCCCTACGCGGGTGCACTTCTTGCCCCTTGAGGGCATTCCCTATGAACCACAAGGAGGTACGCATGGAACAGACTGAATTGCTATGGCAGTATCAGCAGGCCGATATGGCCGCCGACGCTTTTGAGACGGAGATCAAGCGCAATCCCAATCGCCTGCAGCTGAAAAAAAACCGTGAATTTCTGGTGGAGCAGCAGAATGCCGTCAAGCGGATGGAGCAGGAAGTAGCCGAAATGCTGGATCGCGTGGATGTGATCAAGGTGGCTATTTCCCGTATGGAGGATCAGCTGTCCGCCCTGCAAAAGCGCATGGAAGCCACCCCGCCCGCCGATCTGAAGCAGGCCCAGGACATGAGCCGCGACGCGCAGAAACTTTTGTCCGATCTCACCGACTATGAGCAGGAAATGAAGCGCATCCAGAAGGACGCGTCCGACCGCGACCGCCTGGAAAAGGAAATCCGCATCAAATACGCCAAGGTCAAGGCCGAATACGACAAGCAGAAGGTAGCCTACGAAGCCGAATACAAGGAGCAAATGCGCCAGCTGGAGGAAAAGCGCGCTCAGGTTCAGGCCAAGGCCAAAGGGATTGATCCCGACCTTCTGGAAAAGTACAACGTGATTAAAAAGCACTGCATTCCCCCGGTGGCCCGGCTTTATGGCGATCAGTGCGGCGGCTGCAATATGAGCCTGCCGCAGGTTACGCTGCGCAAATTCAAAAACGACGCCAAGTACATCGAGTGTGAAAACTGCGGCCGTCTGATTATCCAATAACGTTCGCATGCATTCGGGGCCGCCGGTTCTCCGGCGGCCCCGACGCGCTTTTCTTTATGCAAAAGGAGGGGCAGCCATGAACATGGTGGAAATCATCGAAAAAAAGAAGCTGGCCCAGGCGCTGACCCGGGAGGAAATCGAGTGGTTTGTGAGGGGAGCGGCAGATGGCAGCATCCCTGACTATCAGCTGGCCGCCCTGCTGATGGCCATTCGTCTCAACGGCATGAACCGTGAGGAGACGGTGCAGCTCACCCTTGCCATGGCGCATTCGGGCGATCTGTGCGACCTGTCCTCCATCCCCGGCTTTCCGGTGGACAAGCATTCCACCGGCGGCGTGGGTGATACCACCACGCTCATCCTGGCCCCGCTGGTAGCCGCCTGCGGTGTGCCCGTAGCCAAAATGAGCGGGCGCGGACTGGGCCACACTGGCGGCACGCTGGACAAGCTGGAGAGCATTCCCGGCCTTCGCGTGGATTTGAGCGAGGAAGCGTTTCTCAAGCAGGTGCGCGACATCGGCGTGGCAGTGATCGGCCAGACCAAAAATCTGGCCCCGGCAGACAAGACTCTCTACGCCCTGCGGGATGTGACCGCCACCGTGGACAGCCTGCCGCTCATCGCCTCCAGCATCGTCAGCAAAAAGCTGGCCAGCGGCGCACAGGGTGTGGTGCTGGATGTCAAGACGGGTGCGGGCGCGCTGATGCATACCACAGAGGCCAGCATCGAACTTGCGCAGACCATGGTGCGCATCGGCTGCGACGCGGGACGGCGCATGATGGCGCTGGTCACCGATATGGGCGAGCCGCTGGGCAGTCATGTGGGCAATGCACTGGAGGTCAAGGAGGCCATAGACGCGCTTTCAGGCCGTGTGCAGGGGCCGCTTCTGGAGGTGTCGCTGGAGCTGGGCGCGCGCATGCTGCTGCTGGCGGACGCGGCCGCAAGCGTGGCGGATGCCAAGCAAAAGCTCATGGACGCGCTGGAGAGCGGCCGAGGTTTGGAGCGCCTGCGCGCCATGATTACAGCGCAGGGCGGCGACCCTGCCTGCTGCGACGACGTGACCCGGCTGCCGCAGGCTCCTGTGGTGCAGGATGTGCCCGCCGCTTCCTCCGGCTATGTTCACTGCATGGATACCGTAGCGCTGGGCAACGCGGCGCAGGCGATGGGGGCAGGCCGCCGGGTCAAGACGGATGTGATCGACCCCAGCGTAGGTTTTGTGCTTCACCGGCGCATCGGCCAGCGGGTGGAAGCGGGAGAGGCGATCGCCACCGTCTATGCACGCGATGAAGCCAGCGCACGGGAGGCATCCACAGCCATCCGCCGCTGTATCGTTCTGGGTGCGGAGAAAGTCCCCCCCTGCAAGCTGATTCATGCCATCGTGACCAGCGACGAAGTGGAGCGCCTGTAAGAGGCGGCAAATAAAGGTTGAGTCCATCCCGGTTTGGGCGTATAATGGGCGTGTCCCCGCTTCGGGGGCACGCCTCTTTTGGCCGCGCGGGCGGCCGGAATGACATAAGGAGGGATCCCATGTCCTTTTCCGTTAACGATCCGTTTCTCTATCTTCTTTCCGCTATCATCGTGGTATTCGTCGTAGCGCAGTCGGCCTTTTTCCTGGTTAAGGCCAACCGCCGCGCGCAGCAGATGGGCATCGCCGCGGCCACCGTGCGCAAAACCATCCTCTCCAGCGCGCTGTTTTCCATCGCGCCGGCCATTTCCATTCTGGTGGGCGTCATCACGCTGAGCAATTTCATCGGCCTGCCGTTCCCTTGGCTGAGGCTGAGCGTGCTGGGCGCAGTCACCTATGAGCTGCCTGCCGCTACCATCGCAGCGGGCACCATGGGCGCGTCCGTAAAGGAAACCATCACCGACCCGCAGGTGTTCGCCGCCATCGCCTGGACGATGACGCTGGGGATCATCTCCGGCATCGTGCTGGTGCTCTTCGGCCTCAAGCGCATCCGCCGGGGTATGCGCTCCATCACCGGCAAGGACAAGCGCTGGGGTGAAATCGTAATGGACAGCCTGTTTCTGGGCATGGTGAGCGCCTTTGTGGGCATGTTGTTCGCCGATATCCGGTCCGGTCTTCCGGGCTTCATCCCCATTGCGGTGGCGCTGGTGTCGGCGCTGATGATGGGAGTATGCGGCGTGCTCATCAAGGTATGCAAGATGACGTGGCTGGAACAGTACGCGCTGCCGCTGTGCATGCTTTGCGCCATGGCGCTGAGCATCCCGCTGACGGCGCTGATGGCATGAGGAGGGACATGCGATGAAAAACGATCAGAATATTTCCGTATATGAACAGAGCGTGCACGTCTATGGCCGCATCTGGACGGGCATGGCCCTGATTCTGATGATTCTCTCCCCTGTGGCCATTTGCTGCTACTATAACGCCTGGCCCCCGCTGACGGCGGTCCTCAAGTCGCTGCTGGGCGTGGCGCCCATGTATTGGACCGTAGGCATCATTGAGGTGTTCACCTTTGTGCCCATGCTGGGCACGGGTGGGTCGTACCTGGGCTTTGTGACCGGCAATCTGACTAACCTGAAGGTCCCCTGTGCGCTCAACGCCATGGAGGCTGCCAAAGTCCGGCCCGGCAGCGAGGAGGGCGAGGTTATCTCCACCATCGCCATCGCTTCCAGCTCGATCGTGACCACGCTGGTCATCGCCCTGGGCGTGTTCGGGCTGGGGTTCCTGCGCCCGGTGCTGGAATCGCCGGCACTCAAGCCCGCCTTTGACAACATCCTCCCTGCGCTCTTCGGCGCGTTGGGCGTGGTGTTCATCTCCAAGAATCCCAAGCTGGCTGCGGCGCCTCTGGCGTTTATGGTGGTGCTGTTCCTGCTTGCGCCTGGCCTTAGCTCCAGCGTGGGCGTGCTGGTGCCTGTGGGCGCACTGATCGCCATCGGCGCGGCGCGCATCATGTACAAGCGCGGCATGCTGGGCGGCGCTCCTGCCGATGGGAAGGAGGGGCGGCAATGACCGCTGTGTGGATTCTCATTATCGCTGTTGCCGCCTTTTTAGCGGTTATTGTGGCACGTGCCTGCATGTTCAAGCCTGTTTCTGATAAAAAAGTGGAGGCGGATTCCTTTTCTGTCGATACGAAGTCAGCAACGGAACACCTTAGGCAGATGGTCCGTCTCAAAACCGTGAGCAACGTAGAGGAAAGCCAGGTGGATCTGGGAGAATTTGAAAAGTTCCGCGCGCTGCTGCGCACGCTGTATCCACATGTGTACACTGCATGCGAATACACCGAAATCGGCCGTCACGGCATGCTGCTGAAATGGCCCGGCCACAGCGCGGAGCGGCCCTCCGTGCTCATGGCGCACTACGACGTGGTGCCCGCCGATCCCGCCGAATGGGACGAGCCGCCGTTTGAGGGAGTCGTGAAGGGCGGCGAGCTGTGGGGACGTGGCACCTTGGATACCAAAGGAACGCTGATGGGCGTGATGGAAGCGGCTGAAAGCCTGATCGCGCGTGGCTTTACGCCCCAAAACGACGTATATTTCGCTTTTGGCGGGGATGAGGAGGTCATGGGCGGCGACGCGCCCGCCATCGTGCAGGAGCTGGAACGCCGGGGCGTCCGCCCTGCCTTTGTGCTGGACGAAGGCGGCGCAATTGTGGAAAAGGTGTTTCCCGGCGTGGATCAGCCTGCCGCGCTGATCGGTATCGCGGAAAAAGGAAGCGCTTTTCTGGACCTCACCGCCGTGGGAAAGGGCGGTCACGCCAGCGCTCCTCCCGCGCGCCAGAGCGTGGGCGTGCTGGCCCGGGCGCTGGACCGCATCGCCTCTCATCCCATGCCCTTCGTGCTGACCCCGCCTGCGCGCGAGCTGTTTGACCTGATGGGACGGCATTCCTCCTTCGTATATAAGCTGATTTTTGCCAACCTCTGGTGCTTCCGTCCCGCGCTGGACCTGATTTGCAAAAAGAGCGGGGGTGAGCTCAACGCCCTGGTGCGCACCACCTGCGCCCTGACCCGTTTGTCCGGCGCGGAGGCGTACAACGTGCTGCCTAACCAGAGCCGCGCGGGCATCAATGCGCGCGTGATCTGCGGAGAGAGCATTGAATCCGTCCGCCAGCGCTTGGAGCGCACCATTGGTGACCCGGATGTGCGCGTAACCGTGGTGGAGGGCAATGACCCCTCCCCCATCTCCCCCACTTCAGGCGAGCCGTGGGAGCGCCTGTCCGCTGCCATCCGGCAGACCTATCCGGGCGTGCTGGTCGCACCGTACCTGATGCTGGCCTGTAGCGACAGCCGTCACTACTGCCGAATCTGTCCCAATGTGTACCGCTTCTCCGGCATGCCATTGAGCAAGGAGCAGCGCGGCATGATTCACAACCGCAACGAGCGCATCCCCCTGAGCCTGATTCCCGACACGGTCGCGTTCTTTGGCCGGGTGCTGGAACGGTGTTGACCTCGAAGGGATGAACCTGACCGATCTCCAAGCCGATTGCTTATCGCCGGGCGCAGGACCCGCGGCTGCCGGCAGTCCTGCCGGTCACGGCCATCGCCTGTGGCCTGTCCGGACGGATGTGCGCCTGTGCCTGCGAGTATCTCTGCCGCATCTCTGTGACCGATATGCCGCTGGATTGTGATCCTTTTTACGTCCGCGGTGCAACGGCATATTCCACTCCCCGATGTATCAGGAAAAGCCGAGCGCGCCGGGGTTTGACTGCTTTGCCCCCGACGCGTTGCGGATATCTGCCAGCTGAGCAGCGGGGGATAGTCGTCAACCTCAAGGGCGATCTGAAGGCCGAGTACGGCCCAGTCAGCCCGCAGCCGTTCCTCAGGGGCGACGGATTTGAAGAATGCGTCCTCGGCTCCGCATTCTGAACGGTGCAAACGCAGAAAAAGCGTGTGAAATTGCGGATTTTTCTATTGACAGCCCGTCCTGAATTTAGTAAAATATTCGTTGGCATCAATAGACTCCGCTAGCCCCGGAATGCTATTGGAACCCGCGTGCGTTTGCTGACCATCAAATGCCGCAAAAGACACAACCCCTTGAAGGAGGATACCGACTTGAATACCTACATGGCAAAGGCCTCCGATGTACAGCGCAAATGGTACATCGTGGATGCCGAGGGCGTGGTGCTGGGCCGTCTGGCCAGCCAGGTCGCCAGCATCCTGCGCGGCAAGAATAAGCCTACCTATACGCCCCATGTGGATACGGGCGATTATGTGATCGTCATCAATGCGGACAAGGTCATTCTGACCGGCAAGAAGCTGGACCAGAAGATTTACTACAAGCACAGCGGTTTTCCGGGCGGCCTGAGCGAGACCCCCTATCGCCGTCTTTTGAACGAAAAGCCCGAATTTGTGATTCAGCACGCCGTCATCGGCATGCTGCCCAAGGGACCTCTGGGCCGCAAGATGGCCAAGAAGATGAAGGTCTACGCCGGCGCGGAGCATGAGCATGCCGCTCAGCAGCCCGAAACGCTGGTCATTAAGTAAGGACACGGAAGGAGCGAAACAAAATGGCGAAAGTTGAGTACAATGCCGTAGGACGTCGTAAGACGGCCATCGCCCGTGTCCGTTTGGTCGCCGGCGACGGTAAGATCGTGATCAACAAGCGTGATCTGGACGAGTATTTCGGTCTGGAAACCCTCAAAATGACGGTTCGCCAGCCCTTGGAACTGACCAAGGCCGGCGGCGACATGGACATTCTGGTGAACGTCCGCGGCGGTGGTCTGAGCGGCCAGGCCGGCGCGATCCGTCATGGTATCAGCCGCGCGCTGATCAAGGCTAACCCCGACCTGCGCGAGAGCCTCAAGAAGGCCGGTTTCCTCACGCGTGACCCGCGCATGAAGGAACGCAAGAAATACGGCTTGAAGGCTGCCCGTCGCGCTCCGCAATTCAGCAAGCGCTGATTTTCCTTACTTCTCAGTACGTCTCACGACGTCGATGTGCAGGAAAATGCAGTACTTTGGGAGCTGTGTCTGGTCTTCGAAAGTGTTCTGTTTTGCTTCGTAAGGAGCAAGCAAGGAGCAAATCACAAGCGAAAACAAAAGCCTTATGAAGCAGGAGATCGTTCCGCAAGGAGCGTGTCTCCTGCTTTTTTGTGTTGTGCGTTTTTCTTCGCCTCTTAAATCTTATCGGCATCTGATGATGTACGCGCTTGTGAACGCAGCCGGATTCCGATTTGTGCAGATGCTGGAGAGACTATCCCACCCTGGGAAAAAATATTTGGTTGGGGTGCAGTTCTGTCGGCTTTCGTTTCGACGCTTAATTGCACTGCTCATAAGCGATACACTTAATCATAGTTGCCGCTGCATGATGGCTTCAAGACTCGACATACCTGATCCACAGTGGTTCCATGCCAGTGTGGCACCTTCGCGCGGCAATGTTCCTCTATGGTTTCGACAGGATGCCGACTTACGTTTTTACGATATCGATGACTCTCTCTTTCTCACACAGCTGCTTGCGCCATGTACGGATCTCCGCTTCCAGTTTCCGGATGCGCTGATTTGCCGGTTGTTGTGGATGGCTTGCCCCCAGCTGTCTCCCGGCGACTTTCTACCAACTGCGCAGAGTGTCAGTGCAAATCCCAAGGTCCCGGACGACCTCTGTAGCCTCCGGCCCTTGCTCTGTCACCGTTTCACTGAGCCAGCTTTGAATACATCATCGTATCAAGGTGACGCCTCACCTTTTCGTCCTTATGCAGTTTCATTTCATCCTTCTCTCATTCTGCCAACTCTGTCATATGCTGGCTTCCATGCATAGTGGTTGCATTCCTTCTGGTGAATATCGTGTGCTAGCTTCATTCTACCATACGGGTTCGATGCACTGTAGTTGTCTTCTATATATGTTCAAATTCATTTTGTAATAAACCTGAATTATTATTATATCCTATTGAGCATAAAAACACAATATCATTTTCTTCCACAAGGAGAACGGTAATTTGGTGTGGTTGTAACGGGAAGAAAAACTTATGATAAAAATACAAAAGGTCATGTACGCATGACCACGAAAACAGAACATCCATCAATTTAACAAAGAAAGGTGACGATCCGAATGAAGAAACTTACAGCCCTCTTACTGTCTGTGATGGTACTGTTCTCCTTGGGCTCGCTGGCTTCGGCTGAAGAAACCACGACTATCGGCTGGACCTCCTGGGCACTCGCGGAGGAAAACCTGATTCCGATCTACGCCGGATCGGCCGACGCCTTTATGGCGGAGAATCCCGACATCACCATTGACTATTCTCAGACCAACCCCTATGCCTCCTATCTGGATCAGCTGCTGATCTCTGCACAGGCTGGAAATGCCCCCTATGTGGCGCATATCAAGGCCGAATGGCTGCCTCAGTTCCTGGAGCTGGGTGTGCTCAAAGATCTTACCCCCTACATCAGCGAAGAAGTGATCGCCGACTATAACGCAAGTGCCATTGAAGGTGTAACCATTGACGGACAGATTGTGGCACTTCCGTGGTTTGGCAACACCTATGCCCTGTACTACAACAAGGCGCTGCTGGAACAGGCGGGCATTGAAACGCTGCCTCAGAACTGGCAGGAGCTAATTGATGCGGCTTATAAGGTATCCGCCCTTGGCGATGATATCTATGGCCTGGCCATTCCCAACTCCAATGGCGTGGAAGCCGGCGAGGGCTACAATGTATTCCCGGCGCTGTGGGCGCACGGCGGCAATTTCCAGGATGCCGATGGAAAGATCAACCTGACCGATGAGGCCGCCATTGCTACCTTTACCGAGATCCAAAAGCTGATTGCTGACCACGTTTCTCCTACGGTAGGCAACAGCTTCAAGGATCTGCGCAACCTCTTTGGACAGGGCAAGATTGGCTTCTACTGGGATCTGGAGGCTACGATTGATACCGCCGCCGCCGCCGCTGAGGACAAGGATAAATTCTATGAGGATTTCGGCTGCATGGTTATCCCCGGTGCCGATACGCCCAATGGCGCGGGCTACGTGATCGATCACTATCTGGTGGTCTTCAACAACACTCCCGACGAACTGATGCCGCAGGTAGCCAAGTTCCTGGAATTCATGAGCGACTCCACCGTTATCCAGATCTTCAAGGACGGCAACCAGGGCAAGATGAGCTCCCGCGCCTCCGTGATGGATGAGGTATTTGCCGACGTGAGCGAGATCACCCAGGTCTATGTAGATGCAATGAAGACCGCACGGCCTCTGCCTGTGGCCGGCCTGCACTTCATGGACGCGGACAAGGAGCTGGTGAACGCGCTGACCCGCCTGGCACAGGGCGAAGATGTAACCGCTGTCATGACTGACTGCCAGCAGATTATTCAGGATATGTACGACGAAGAATAACCTTGCTGCTTGCGAGCAAAGCACACTGAACACTCGCCGTCCTTCCTGCGCGAGACGGGAAGGACGGCGAATTCTTTAGCGAAAGGGTGCCGGAACGATGAAAATAGCTAACCGTGCAAATACAAATCGCGCCAGAACTCCAGGGCCCCGTTCCGATCAGTGGTTTGGGTTTGCGCTGGTGCTTCCGGCGCTGATCGTGTTGCTGGTTGTGATCGCCCTGCCCATTCTCAAGGGTATATATGTAAGCTTCTTTTCTTATAAGCTCAAGGACATCAGCCAACCGTTATTCGATTTTTCATCCGCTAACATTCAGAAAATTCTGGCCGGAGAAGAGGGGTTGGGGGCTCTATCCAATCTGAAATGGAATGATCTGGCCAACTATACATCCCTGTTTAAACGGGGAGAAATACTGGATTACTTTGGCAATACCATTCTTTTTGTATTGCTTACGGTTTCCATTCAGCTCGTGTTGGGCATGATTATTGCGCTGCTGCTCAATTCCAAGCTGCGGGCAACAGGCTTTTTCCGCGGAGTGATGCTGATTCCGTGGACCATCCCTTCGGTTGTAGTCGCTATCCTGTGGAGATGGATGCTGCATCAGGATTTTGGCGTTATCAATTATCTGGCCTATGTGCTGGGCATTACGGAACAAATGAACCTGTCCTGGCAGGTTTCCAACAGCCTTGCCATGGCGTCTGTGGTTATTGCTTCCGTATGGAGACAGCTTCCTTATATGATGGTGATGCTGCTGGCCGCCCTGCAAAGCGTAGACAGCTCATTGGAAGAGGCCGCTCATATCGACGGTGCCAACGGATGGCAGAGTTTTTCTCATGTGGTCCTGCCTTCCATCCGCCCGGTGCTCATTACCTCAACGTGGATCGCGGTAATGAACAACTTCCAGTCCTATACCATCATTGCCAACATGAATGGAACTGGCGCCGCAACCATGACGCTGTCCATCGCCGCCTATCAGGAGGCATTCAAAAGTTACAATTTCGGCAAGGGTGCTGCCATCGGCGTAATGTGGCTGGTTCTGCTTTTCGTTATCACACTGATAAGCAACCGCGCCTCTGATCGCGCCACCAACGATTATCAGTAAACCGGGGGAGGTGTATGGAATGAATGGAAAGTTTGAACGCGCAGAAAGGACCAAATCTCCGGAATGGCTGAGCGTATTCACGTTGCAACTGATTGGCGCGGTGCTGATTGCCCTGGCGCTGCGGAGGATATTTTTTCTATCCGGCCGGGTGGAAGAGGCACAGAAGACCTCTTGTATTGTGCTGGGTGTTGTCATGTTTGCTCTGGGCTGCGGGACGTTCTATCTGTGCTCACGGCTAAGCCGGCAGTATCAGACCCACCCCGGTTTTCTCTATGTCAGGCAGCACACCGGAAGAATTCTGCGGTATGCGCTGGTGATCGTGATCACGCTGACGCTGCTGTTTCCCGTGCTATGGATGCTGCTATCTTCCCTGCAGCCAAGCCACACGCTGATGCACGTTCCCCCTACCTTTACCATCACGGCAGAAAGCTCACTGGACAACTATGTCAAAATCTTTTCCAAGCCGGAATATGTGCGTTACTTTATCAACAGCTTTATCACTGCCGGCGGTACGGTGCTGACGGTGCTGCTGGTGTCGGTACCGGCGGGGTTCTCGTTCTCCCGCTACCGCTTCCGCGGCCGCAATGCGATACTGACCTCCATTCTCTCGGTGCAGATGTTTCCCATTGTGGTGATTCTGATTTCACTCTATACGTTCTATATGAAGTGGAATCTGCTCAACACCTACATAGGCGTCATTCTGGCAGACACCACCTTCGCTCTTCCGCTGGCCATTACGCTGATGAAATCCTTCTTTGACACTCTCCCACGCTCGCTGGATGACTCGGCGCGCATTGACGGTGCGGGACGCATGCGCACGATGCTGCAAATCCTGTTGCCGCTGACGCTTCCAGGACTGGTGGCGGTGGGAATCTACACTTTTCTCAATGCATGGGACGACTATCTCATGTCCATGACCATCATGCAGGTCAACAACATGAAAACTCTTCCCGTGGGATTGGCACAAAGTTTCCTTGGGGAATATGCACACGACTATGGCGCGCTCATGGCGTTCTCCATGGCCGGCTCGCTGCCCATTGTGCTGCTGTTTGTGTTTTTCCAGAAATACATGGTCAGCGGGCTTACCGCGGGCGCTGTAAAAGGATAAGTTCGCGGCGAAAAACTACAGGGTTTCGCAAAAAACTCCGGCCTTTGCCACCGCTAAAAGTACATCAGAATCTCCAGGCTGCCCGCCCTGTGGGGTGTGCATATAGCGCACCCGTTCAGGCTGTTAAACGCCTGTTTAGGTAGTTTGGAGGGTATGATCCTCTGCACACCGCACTTTGTCAGCAGCCTGTGTCGGGGCGCACATGCGCCCCGACTTTTTAGTTCTCTGAAGAAAGCGTAAAGGTTCCATAACAGGTGCGAAACAGCTCTGTAAACTCAGCACGCGTGCGGCACCCAAGCTCGCGGTAAATCTTACCCGTGCGATAATGAAGCGAACTCAGACTGATGTAGAGCCTGTCGCACAGCGCCTCGTAGCTCACTCCGGACAGGAGGCCCTCAATGATGCGGATATCCAGATCATCGCGGTTGGAAAGGCAGGTTTCAATCTGCATCAGGCGGCGAATGGTGGGATCGTGGTAAAACTGCTCCTTTTCCTTGGGTGCCGTCCAAAGGGCAGGGGCTCCTTCCGAAAGGCGACACGGCTCCCAACCGGTGCTTCCACGTACGATTAGCCTGCCCGGTGCAACAAGTTTGCAGACCAGCTCCGGCTCGGTCAACGTTTGGAGCTGCTGCCAGATGGAAAACGCATAGCGTCCGATGGCCCAGTAGTCCATTGTGATGCTGGTAATGGAAGGCGTACAGTAGCGGTCAATGGTCTGATCGGAAAAGCCGGCAACATACAAATCCTCCGGCACACGCACGCCCGCAGATAGAAGCTGCCGGATGAGAACGAAGGCCGCATAATCGTTGGGACAGATTACGGCATCATAGCGACGCCATACGCGCAAAAAGGCCTCCGTGCATTCCTGGATTTTTCCGGCCCAGCGAAAAACATCCTCCTCGCGGATGGGGTGTTGAGAAAGCGAAGTATATCGCAGCGCCGCATCGACCTTGACCATGTCGTTCAGCGACATCTGCCCTACACCTACCAGCGCGATGTGCTGCCGTCCACAATCCGCCATATAGCACAGCATGCGGATCATCTGTTGGCTGCGGCTGTGCGTTACACAGCTGATCTGACTGGACAGGCTGTCTGCATCCATGCCGGCCAAAATGATGCGTTTCCCCCTGCGGGACAGCACGGCTACCGCAGTCATGAGACTTTCATGGGAGTTGCCAATCAGGATGACGGGGTCAGTCAGGGCTTCAGAGTCGGTGTCGGCAAGCTGCACGGAGCATTGCGCGGCGGTTGCGGCCTTTTGCAGCCCCTGAAATATCTGTCTGTGCCACACAGAATGGGCACATCCGGGTTCCCACACCACGGATACAATACGCACAGCCATTCGGTGCCCCCTTTCGGTTGTGTACACATGCATCTGAGAAATACGGATAAATATTATACACTCGTTCCGAAAAAAAAGCAATACCAAAACCCCTAAGGCGGATGCCCGCCATTCGTATTGTAAGTCAGCTGCAAACAGGCTTATACTGTGGGCATCGAAATACAGATACAGGAGGGACCCCTATGCCACATAAGTACAGAGTTGCCATTATCGGTGCGGGAATGATCTGCAACGCCGCTCATCTGCCGGCGCTTACGCCGCTGCGCAAGCGCGGCGCGGTGGAGGTTGTGGCTGTGGCGGACATCCGACCGGAGGCTGCACGCGAAACGGCGCAACGCTATGAGATTCCCGCCTGGTACGACGATCCTCAGAAAATGCTGGATGAGGTAAAACCCGACTGGGTGAGTGTGTGTACGCCCAATCGTCGCCACAACCTCAGCATTCTGGCGCTGCGGGCAGGGGCTAACGTGATGTGCGAAAAGCCCCTGGCTCTGACCTGGCGCGAAGCAAAAGAAATGTTTGACGTGGCCCGCCAGGAAGGCAAGCTGCTGTTCCCCTGTCAGTCACGCCGTTGGAGCCCGGACATGGATTTTGCCAGCGACGTTGTACGCAAGGGCCTGCTGGGCAAACCCTACTTTGCTGATCTGAGCTTTGTGCGTCGCTACGGCATTCCCACATGGGGCATGTTCCATATGAAAAGCGAAAACGGCGGTGGTCCGTTCTGCGATCTAGGCGTACACTTCCTGGATTCGCTTTTATGGATGACCGGCAATCCGCGTGTGGTCAGCGTCAGCGGCAGCATGTATGATATCATTGCCCAGAAGGGAGAGGATGTACTCCTTTCCATCAAGGAGAGCGGAGCGGCAGGCGGCCTGTTTACCCCGCGCCCCTATGACCCCAGCGAGTTCAGCGTGGAGGACTCCGCCATGGGCAGCATGCGCATGGAAGGGGGCCTGTCAGTCAACTTCAAGTTTACCTGGGCCATGCATCAGCCCACCGCAAAGCACATTACCATCTGCGGCGATCGGGGCGGTCTGGATGTGGAGCAGATGGTCCTCTACCAGAATGTAGGAGGCTATCAGGGCGAGACCAAACTCAAGTATTTTGACAACCGGCCCTTCGCCGGGGTGCCCTTTGACGCTCACCACTATATGTACGAGCATGTGCTCAACGTGCTGGACGGCAAGGAGGAGCCCAGGGTCAAGCCGGAGGAAACACTCAATGTGGTTTCCGCTATTGAGGCATTCTACCGTTCTGCGGAAGAAAACCGGGAAATCCGTACCGAGGATCTGGAGGGATATACCATATGAAAACCTATCGCGTATGTATTGCGGGCTTTGCCCATGTACACATCAACGATGTAGCCAGCCACTTTGTGGATCATCCCCAGACGCAGCTGGTGGGCCTCGCCGATACCAAGCCCGTGGTTCCTGAGCTCAAGCCCGGAGCACCCTATACCCGGGAGTGGAACATCCGATATGTCAGCGATCTTTGCGGTGCTCCCATCTACGAGGACTGGCGCGCCATGCTGGATACGCTTCGCCCGGATCTGTGTGTGGTTAACAGCGAAAACAGCTATCATGTGGAAATTACACAGTTCTGCGCGGAACGCGGCATTGGCGTATGCATTGAAAAGCCCATGGCTGACAATCTGGCCGACGGATTCAGAATGGCCCGTGCTGCCCAAATGCATAACAGCTTCCTGATGGTCAACTGGCCTGTGACATGGAATCCCGGCATGCAGATGGTTAAGACGCTGATTGATCGTGGCGTTATCGGCGACGTAATTCAGGTCAAAACCCGCATGGGCCACACAGGTCCACTGGGCCGTGGTGCAAAGCATAAAATTGCCCAGACTGCTGAGCCAATGACTGAGGCGGAGAAGAGCGCCACATGGTGGCATCAGCATGCCTGCGGGGGCGGCGCGATGGCGGACTATTGCTGCTATGGCAGCGTGCTGAGCTGCTGGTATGCGGGTGAACCGGCGATAGCGGCCATGGGCATGCGTGTCAACAGCATGACTCTGATGGGCGATGCAGAGGACAACAGCGCCATGTTCGTACGTTTCCCCAGCAAGTATGCGGTGCTGGAAGGCACTTGGACCACCGTGGACCACACCTTCAAATCCCCCATCGTGTATGGAACCAAAGGTGCAATTGTGGGTGATTACAAAACCGGTAAAGTGGTGGTCTATCATGAGGACCATAGCGTAGAAGAGATCGTCAACGATCCCCTGCCGCCCCAATTGCGTGACGTGGCCTGTGGCTATGTCCATTACATGGAGACAGGCGATATCCACTTTACGGCGCTGCCGGAATTTAACCTGAAGGCGCTGGCTGTGCTGGATGCTGGAATCCGTTCTGCCGGCACCGGCAAAATGGAGTTGGTTAATAACGAGCATTGGCAGATAGGATAACGAGTAAGACGGAGAGAATTCCGTGGACGAAAGCCTGACCCAGATCCGGGAATAGACGCAGGACAATTACAGGCGGTAGTCCGCTTAGGCACGTGGCGGGTGGCTGTGCTCAACAGCCATCCGCGCTTTCACCGTGAGAACATTGCTTAGCTTGAACGGCACCTACCGATGACGAATGCTTCCTCCTTCTGAAAGGCCTTGCGGCGCTGTAAGCTGCGGGCGGTTCCGAAAGCGAAGCAGCACCCATTGAGGGGGTCGGACTGAAGCCCCTGGAAGTACACAATGTATGCCAGGGCGTGTGTCACGCAATCGAGACGGAGGAGCATCCCTTGGTCCCCATTGCGCAAAACGATGTTACTTCTCCGTAGAATGCTCCCAAAACATTTATCAATCCCGATGATTTGCCCCCGTGGCAAAAGAGGAAACCGACATGACAGGAATCATTACCGACATTCAGAAGTTCAGCCTGCACGACGGAAAAGGCATCCGCACCACCGTATTTTTCAAGGGCTGCAATATGCGCTGCGACTGGTGCCATAACCCGGAAACCATTTCGCCCAAACCACAGCGCGCCTTTTATGAACGCAAATGTATCCATTGCGGACACTGCGATCACTGTCCTACCGGGGCCCGGGTTACCATTGGACAAGAAAAAAGCGTGGAAGAGGTCTATCGCGAGCTGGCGGCCGATCTGCCATACTACCGGGAATCGGACGGTGGTGTTACCCTTTCCGGGGGAGAACCGTTAATGCAGGCGGAGTTTGCCCGCGAGCTGCTCAAGCGCTGCCGGGAAAATGGGATAGGCACAGCAGTCGAAACCAATTTGTCACTGCCGTTTGAGCGGATGGAAGGGTTGCTTCCGTATTTGGATCAGGTGTTTTTTGACATTAAGCTGATGGATGACGCCCAGCACCGTCAGGTTACGGGCATCTCCAATGCTACGGTGCTGGAAAACGCGCAGAGACTCGCCCACAGCGGCATACCTGCGGTAGTGCGTACACCGCTCATCCCAGGCATTACCGATACGGTGGAAAACATCGGTGCCATTGCCTCGTTTGTACGCACGCTGCCCAACGTGCGGTATTATGAGCTTCTGAACTTTAACCCGCTGGGCGAGGAAAAATATCGCGCTCTTGGCCTGACATGCGTGCATGAGGGAAAGCGCCCTCTAAAAAAGGAAGCTCTGCTCGCACTGGCACAGGTGGCACAGGAGAGCGGCATCAGGGTGGTTTACGGACAGGAGTGAGGGCCATGAAAACATTGAAGGATCTGCCGCTGGAAGAAAAGCGGGCGCTGTACACATCATGGATTGATGAACTGCACGACCAAAAGGTGGAGGAAACCCGCCGCAAGGTAGCGCGTTTTGGCTATACTGATGAGGATGACTATCACTTTCTGACGCCACCGGAGGGCTATGACTGGCATCCGCGCGGGGATACCCCCAATGGTGATTTTCACGGCTATGACGGCTGGTCTGAAAACTACCGCGATATGGTGCGCAGCTTTCCGCCGGTGGTGGTGCCCCAAAACAGCATGGCGGGCAACTTCTTTCGCATTTTGCAAAAATTCCGCAAACTGCGCTGGCATGAAAACTGGGATCTTTCGCCCTGGCAGGAGCTCATTGACCGTTATTGCATCGATCATGGACTGGGTCAGATGCATCATCTCTGCGGAGACGTACGTATCGCCATGCAGCTGGGCTGGGGCGGGCTGCTCCAAAAGGTGGAGCGGTATGCTGACATCAACAACGAAACCGAGGACCAGCGCGCCTTTTATCGTGCGGAAGAAATGTTTCTGCACACCTGCATCGAATGGATGGAGCGCACCACGGACTGCATCGCCGAAAAACTGGCTGCTGAAACCGATCCGCTGATCGCCGACAATTTGCGCCAGATGCTGGAAGCCAACCGACGCGTCACATTGGAGCCGCCGACAACGCTCAGGGAGGCTTGTCAATTTATCAGCTGGTACAATATCTTTGGCCGCAGTTTTAACCGTGAGGGCGCGGGAGGTCAGCTTGACGAGCTGCTTCGTCCCTTCTATGAACGGGATGTTCAGGAGCACAGAATCGACGACGAGGATGCCGTGTTCTACATTGCGGGGCTGCTGTTGAGCGATACAAAGTATTACCAGCTGGGCGGACCGGATGAACAGGGCCGCGATATGGTCAGCCGGGTATCTTGGCTCATTCTGGAAGCGGCTGACCGTCTCAATGTTTCCTCTAACCTGACGGTGCGCGTGCATGAGGGTCTGCCGGAACCTTTCTTCCGCCGGTGTGTGGAACTGCTTTTTCAGCACAAAAATGGCTGGCCGCGCTTTTCGGGAGACCAGTCGCTGGTTCAGGGCTTTGTGCGGCGCGGCTTTACGCCTGAGTTAGCCCGCCGGCGAATTGCCGTAGGCTGCAACTGGATGGCTATCCCAGGCATCGAATATCCCCTCAACGACAGCATTAAGGTGAACCTGGCGCGGGTATTTGAGGTAGCGCTTTATGAGATGTTTGATCATGGCGAGCGCTCCGTAGCCCGCCTCCAGTCACTGTACGAGAAACATTTGAAAATTGTGCTTCGCGTGGTGGCCGAGACCACCGACATGCACCTTCGCCTCAACTATCAAAACAACCCCGAGCTGTTTTTGAACCTGGTCACTGTAGGTCCGGTGGAGACGGGACGCGACGCATCCGACCATAGCCTGCAATACTATAATATCGGTGTGGATGGCGCGGGTATCGCCGTGGTGGCAGATTCGTTTGCGGCGCTGGAAACCCGAGTGGAACGCGAGAAAACGTTGTCCTGGGAACAGGTGGAGGAGGCGCTGCGCACAGATTTCCAGTGTGAAGAGGGCGCCTATATTCAGGCGGTACTGAAATCTGCGCCCAAGTTTGGCCAGTGGAATTCGCCGGCAGAGGACTGGGTACGCAAATTGTGTGCACAGTTCAGTGATCTGGTGGTTCATCTGGAAGCGCATGAAGGTGAAATTTTTATTCCCGGCATGTTCTCCTGGTCCAAAACCCTTTTGTTTGGCAGCTGCGTGGGGGCCACGCCCGATGGCCGCCGCGCGGGCACAGCTATCAACCATGGCGCCAATCCCATGCCGGGTTCTGTGCCAAACGGGGCCATGACCACCATGAGCGAGGCCATTGTGGCTGCCCAGTGCGGCATGGGGAATACCAGTCCCTTCCAGCTTGAGCTGGACCCTGGTATTACTCAGGCGCAGGGTGGTGTAGAAAAGGTGATGGCACTGCTCAAGACGCATTTGCAGCAGGGTGGCACGCTGATAAACGTCAACATTGTGGATGCGCAAAAGGTAAGGGCAGCACATAAAAATCCGGAGCTTTATCCCGATCTGGTAGTGCGGGTAACAGGGTTTACGGCTTACTTTATTACGCTGTCTCCTGAATTCAGGCAACTGGTGGTAGACCGGATGGTGGACATTGCATCTTGAAAAAGCACTGCCCTGTGCAGCGATATGCAAGGCACATTCAAAAAGCAAAACCTGGTTACGTGCGTCATGCACAGAGATGGAAGCAGGCGCTTGAGGTGTGGAAAAACCGCAGTGGTAAGCCAAGAATCAGGTGAAAACGAAGAAATGGCCGCATATTGGGCACGGTCGGCAGCAGGCCCTTGAAGTTCAGCAAGTACTGAATTTCTGCGATTTGCACCCTCCCCTTTTGGGGGAGGGTGCAAAAAATCTTTCAGGGAGGTTTGCAAGGCCGCAGTCCGCCGAGTGAAGTGACACGTGCGGCGGATGCGGAAACCCTGCGCAGCAAGGTTACGTTTCCCCGGCCGCACCATTGACGCAAGTGAAACACATTCTGTCGGAAACGGCCGCCACACGCGGACTTTTTCAACAAACTGACGGGACGGAGAATTGCTCTCCGTCCCGCAGCATTTGGCATCATCAGCGCTGTACGCGTCCGCTGCCGCTACCTTTCATCAGGTTTTCCACCTCGGCCACATTCACGCGGTTGAAATCGCCACCGATGGTATGCTTGAGGCAGCTGGCCGCCACGGCAAATTCCAGCGCGGTCTTTTCATCCTCATAGGTATTGAGGCCATAAATCAGGCCGCCGCCGAAGCTGTCGCCGCCGCCCACGCGATCCACGATATCGGTGATGCGATACTTGCGGCTGAGGAAGAAGTCCTTGCCGTTATAGAGGCAGGCGCTCCAGTCGTTGTGGTTGGCGCTTTTGGATTCGCGCAGGGTGATGGCTACACGCCGGATGTTGGGATAGGTGTCCATGGCAAGCCTGGCAATCGCCTTGTACTGCTCGATGTTCAGCTCGCCTTCCTCCACGGAATGGGCGCTTTCCGCCTTGAGCAGCAGGGACTTCTGGAAGTCCTCCTCGTTGGCGATCACGGTATCAACGTACTTGACCAGCTCGGTCATGACCTGGTCGGCCGTCTTGCCGTACTTCCAGAGATTCTTACGGTAGTTGAGGTCGCAGCTTACATGCAGGCCCATGGCCTTGGCGCACCTGACGGCCTCCAGGCTCAGATCCGCTGCGCCCTGGCTGATGGCGGGCGTAATACCGGTCAGATGGAACCACGTAGCGCCGTCAAAGGCCTTCTTCCAGTCAATATCCCCGGGCTTGGCTTCGCAGATGGCACTGCCTGCGCGGTCATAGATCACCTTGCTGGGGCGCTGCACCGCGCCGGTTTCCAGAAAGTAAATGCCCATGCGGCCGTCCCGCCGGATAATATTGCTCACATCCACGCCAAAGCTGCGCAGTTCCCGCACACAGGCATCGCCTATATCGTTTTTTGGCAACACGCTCACAAAGGCGGTATCCATGCCATAGTTCGCCAGGGAAACGCTTACGTTCGCCTCTCCGCCGCCAAAGGTGGCCTCCAGACTGGGGGATTGGAACAAACGCTCGTAGCCGGGGCTTTTCAGGCGGAGCATGATCTCGCCAAAGGTAACAACCTTCGCCATGGTCCATTCATCCTTTCACTTTTTCTATGGGGTTGATAGGGATCACTTTTGCAGCAGGTGCACAGCGAAGCCGGCAATGTCATCCTTGAGGTAAATGGCGCGCAGCTTGCCATCCCTCATGATGACGCTGTCATCGTCAAAGGCAAAGCCACGGCGCTCCATATGCCAGCGGGCACGCTTGATGGAATTGCAGGCCACGGCGATATGGCCATGAGCGCCACGGAACGGGATCTTCATGACTTCAAAGCCCTCTCCCACGAAATTGGCGTTTTTGTGCTCGTCGATGGGCCAGCCCAGCAGCTTGGACAGCGTCTGTGCATCCTTCATGGACTGCTCCGGCGTGCCGCTATTCACGCCCACATGGCGGATTTCCAGGCCCAGCATCTTGTTGACGGCGCTGCGGGTGATGTCTTCAATGCGCTTCCAGTCCTTTTGGGCCACGGCGTCGCCGGGGACCATCCAGCTGCCGCCGCACGCGACGATCTTGGGGAAGGCCAAATACTCGTTCAGATTCTGTTCGTTGATGCCTCCGGTCGGCAGGAAGGTGACGCCGCCATAGGGCGCGGCTATGGCCTTGATCAGCTTAAGGCCGCCCAGGGGTTCGGCGGGGAAGAACTTGACCGTTTTCAGACCCATGGACAGGGCTACTTCAATATCGCTGGGATTAGCGCAGCCGGGCACGATCGGCACATTTTTCTCCTGGCAATACCGCACGATTTCAGGATTCAGCCCGGGAGACACAATGTAGGTAGCGCCGGCATTCACCGCGCGGTCCACCTGATCCTTCGTAAGCACGGTGCCTGCGCCCAAAATCACGTCGGGCAGCTCGGCATGCACGCGGCGGATGGCTTCCTCGGCCGCGTCGGAGCGGAAGGTGATCTCCGCGACGGGCAGTCCGCCGTCGGACAATGCCTTGCAAAGCGGTACCGCGTCGGCGGCGTCTTCCACTTTGATTACCGGCACGATGCCGGCCAGAGACAGCTTTTCGATCATTTCCATGGGGCGTTCCTCCTTTGAACTTGCATGACTAGGGATGTTGTGCGGCAACCTTGCCGCCGTCTGACAGCTTTGATTGGGAAACAGACAGATCAGGCATTTTTCAAAACCTGCTCGATGCGTGGCTGAATGCCCAGCAGCAGGTCTGCGCAGTGTGCGATCGCCTCCTCGCTCATGCGGAAGCTGGGAGCGGACACGCTCAAAGCGTACACCGCCCGGCCCTCTCGGTTGCGCAACGGAATGGCTACACAGCATACGTTTTCGTTGCTTTCCTCGCGTTCCACGGCATATCCCCTGCTTCGCACCTCCGCCAACTGCTCCAGCAGCCTGTCCAGGCTGGTGATGGAATGCGGCGTAAGCGCCGTCATTGGCGTATCCGCATACAGCCTGCGCACCTCGTCGTCATCCATCGTGGAAAGAATGGCCTTGCCCAGCGCGGTGCAGTACATCGGCGCGCGCGAGCCCACATAGCTGGTCATGCGGATGGACTGGGTAGAATCCAGCTTGTCGATGTAAAGGGTGTCCCGCTCGGCCCGCACGCCCAGATGCATGGTTTCGTTGATTTTGTGATGAACCTCCGCCATGCATCCTCGGATCAGCTCCATCACATCCACCTGATGCATGGCGCCTGCACCGATTTCAAACATCTTCAGTCCCAGGCGGTATTTGCCCGTGTCCTCCCGCTGCGTGGCATAGCCCAGCCGGGTGAGCGTCTGGGCCAGATTGAAGGCCGTGGACCGAGGCAGACGCAACGCCTGCGCCAGTTCGCAAAGAGCCAGTCCCTCGGCATGCGCGCCCAGCAGTTCCAGCATATCCAGCCCACGCTGCAACGTTCGATTGGGGATTTCAGCCATGATGACTCCTCCGGCGTTCACATATGTGAACAGCGTTCCCAATTTTGATGACCTATTATATCCCCTCCTCAGGGAACCTGTCAAGGGTTCTTCACCGCCAAAAGCCGCGCTTTCCGAGTTGGAAAACGCGGCCTGCATGGTCAGAGCTGAAAAGCGGACACCGTGTCTTTCGCGTCCGCTGCGGCACGGGGTGCTTACAAAGTCACGCCCGTTTTGAAGATGGCCATGTCATGGTAACCGTTGCGTTCGCTGCACACCTTCCGCCCTCCGGCCACAGCCAGCACATAGTCCATCAAGTCCTGGGAGAGTTCCCCCAGCTCCTTGCCCTCCAAAAGCTCACCAGCGTTGAAATCAATCCATCCGTGCTTATGGGACGCCAAATGGCTGTTGCTGGCGATCTTTACCGTGGGCACCGGCGAGGCGAACGGCGTGCCGCGTCCCGTCGAAAACAGCACGATCTGCGCGCCCGCGGCGGCCAGCGCCGTGGAGGCTACCAGATCGTTGCCGGGCGCTGAAAGGAGGTTGAGACCTGCGGTTTTGACTCTCTGGCCATAGGCCAGCACGTCCCTGACGGGCGCAAAACCGCTTTTTTGCGTACAGCCCAGGGCTTTGTCCTCCAAGGTACTGATGCCGCCAGCCTTGTTGCCAGGCGAGGGATTCTCATAGATGGTCTGATGGTGCTCCTCGAAGTAGCGCTTAAAGCCGTTGATCAAATCCACCGTTTTACGGAACATCTCCTTATTCTCGCAGCGGTCCATCAGAATCGTTTCGGCCCCGAACATCTCCGGCACCTCGGTCAGGATGGTACTGCCGCCCTGGGCGATGAGCAAATCGGAAAAGCCGCCGATGACCGGATTGGCCGTGATGCCGCTGAATCCGTCCGAGCCGCCGCATTTGAGGCCCACCACCAGCTTGCTGGACAAACAGGGCACACGCGTCTCTCCGCGCATATGGGTGGCCAGCTCCTCCAGCAGCCGCATCGCCTCCGACACCTCGTCCTCCACCTGCTGGCATACCAAAAAACGCACGCGGTCAGGATCGTATTCGTCCATATAGGGACGGATCTGGTCAACGCCGCTGTTTTCGCAGCCCAGCCCCAACAGCAGCACGCCGCCCGCGTTGGGATGTGTGGCCAGATCCGCCAGCAGCCGGCGGGTATTCTCCTGATCCTCCCCCATCTGGGAGCAGCCATACGGATGCGGGAAGGCGTATACGCCCTCCACCCCTCCCCCCACCAGCGTCTGCGCACGACGCTCCAGGGCGCGGGCCACGTCGTTGACACAGCCCACGGTGGGCAAAATCCACAGCTCGTTGCGCACGCCCACACGCCCGTCCCTGCGTGGATAGCCCGCAAAGGTGGCGGCAGGCCGGGCGGCAAGCGGCTTTCCGTGCGGGTGGTACTGGTATTCCAGCTCGCCGGAGAGCAGCGTGCGCAGATTGTGCACATGCACGTGGCTTCCCTGAGGAATATCGGTTTTGGCCTCGCCGATGGGAAAGCCGTATTTGATCACATGCTCCCCTTTGTGCATGGCGTTGAGGGCCACCTTGTGGCCGGCGGGAATGTCATCGAGCAGCGTGATGGTTTTCCCGTCAACCTCGATGGCATCGCCCGCCTTCAGGGGGGTGAGCGCTACGGCGACCGAATCGTCGGGACTGATTTTGAGCACGTTACGCATGGTCAGCCTCCAAAGCGTTCCGTCATCACGGCACGCATGCCGCGAGCAAGCACATCCTTTAGCGCGGTGGCCACAGCTGTCTCCAGTCCGGGTACCTGCGTCAGATCCTGCCCGAAGAAGTCGGTCCTGCTCAGGAACATGCGCGTCAATTCAGCGGCGGGTTTCTGATTATTTTCGGCAAAGAAGGCCAGAACTGCCGCGTCATCCCGCAGGGCGTAGGGCTGCCCGTCGCGCAGGCATTCCAGCGCGCCGTCCTTGAGATGGCCGCCATGGTAGAGGGCCATCAGCGCAGCCAGGGAGAACGTCAGGTGCTCGGGCAGCTTGTGCTCCCTTTCCACATAGCCAAGCAGGCTGGGCATGCAGCGGGCGCGCCACTTGGAAACGCTGTTGAGGCAGATGGAAAGCAGCGCGTGCTTGATATAGGGATTCTTAAACCGGCCCGTGACCGCCTCGGCAAAGGCCATCAGGTCCTCTTTGGGCAGGCTGAGGGTGGGGATGACCTCGTCATAAAGGGTTTTTTGCATGAAAGTCAGGATCATGGGGTCGTCCATGGCGTCGAGCACGTAGTCATATCCGCACAGGAACGCGGCGGGCACAAACGAGGTGTGCGCGCCATTGAGAATGCGCACCTTGCGCTGCTTGTAGGGCTTCTGGTTGTCGGTGAAGATCACCGGAAGGCCGCAGTCCGGCAGGGGCAGCTCGCCGGAGATGTCCTTTTCGGATTCGATCACCCACAGGGCAAAGGGCTCGCCCGTTACCAGCAGCCGGTCCTCATAACCCAGCTTCTGCCAGATGGCTTCCGCTTCGTCGCGGGGATAGCCGGTAACGATACGGTCCACCAGCGTGGAGGTAAAGACGCACGCCTCGTCAAGCCAGGTTTCAAAGCGCTCGCCCAGCTTCCACAGCCGGGCCAGGGTCTTGACGCAGCGCTTGAGGGCGATACCGTTATCGTCGATGAGCTCCACCGGCAGGATGATCAGGCCCTTGTCGGCGGCATAGCCGAATGCCTCGGCGCGCTCATAGAGGAACTTGCACAGCTTGCCCGGATAGGAGTTGGGCGGGCAGAGGTCGAATCGGTCGCTTTCGTCCAGCACAATGCCCGCTTCGGTGGTGTTGCTTACGATAAAGCGCAGGGTATCCAGCCTGGCATAGGCCGCGTACTTCTCATATTCGCCATAGGCATCCACCGCATCGCTGACCGAGGTGATCGCGCGGCTCATCTCCACGGGCTTGCCGTCCACCAGGCCGCGCAGCAGCACGGTATAGCGGCAGTCCTGCTGGTGAAAGGCGTCCAGGTTGCCAAAAGATATGGGCTTAACCAGCACGACGTTTCCGTTGAAGTCTACTTTTTCATTGGCGATATCGATCATGTAATCCACAAAGGCACGAAGAAAGTTGCCTTCTCCGAATTGCAGCACACGAACGGGCCGTTCGGGGGCTTTGAGCATTCCGGCATTCAGTCGATCCATTGGGATCCCTCCTCGTCTGTTTCTGGTCATCTCCAGGTTCCGAAGCATGTAAATAGTTACATCAGCTCTCGGTTATCTTACTCCTTTTTGGGCGTTGCGTCAATCCATCGCACAGGAAACTTTTATTTTCCATAATCTCATAAATGATTTTGCTTGTAAGAAATAACGGCTTGAAAACCCTGTTCGATATGTGTATAATAGGAGCGGTTTCATTGAAGTAAGCATTTACATCACAGAGAGGGATACGCGTCATGAACATCTACGATATTTCCGAAAAATCCGGTGTTTCCATTGCCACGGTCTCCCGCGTATTAAACGACAGCCCGCATGTGAGTCAAAAGACCAAGGAACGGGTGCTTTCTGTGATCGAGGCCTGCGGCTATGTCCCAAACGCCTTTGCACGCGGTCTGGGGCTGAACACCATGAAAACGGTGGGCCTCCTTTGTCCAAACGCGGCAGACCCCTATCTGTCGCAGGCGCTGACCTATCTTGAGCGCGCCTTCCGCAGTCACAGCTACGACTGTCTGTTCAGCTGCACCGGTACCGACCTTGCCGAGCGCGCCCAGGGCACGGAGCGCATGAAAAACCGGCACGTAGACGGCATGGTGCTCATGGGCTCCACCTTTCTTGAGGATGATGATGCCAAAAACGACTACATCCGTGAGGTCGCCCGCTCCATGCCCGTGGTGATGCTCAATGCTGCCTTTCATTGCGACAATGTGTACTGCGTGATGTGCGACGACCAGCTCGCCACCATGGAGGCCACCCAATACCTGATCGACACGGGCCGTAAAAACATCCTGTATCTGTATCACAGCAAAAACTACAGCGGCCGCAAGAAGCTGGCCGGTTACCACGCGGGTCTGGCCAGCCGGGGCATTGCCGCCAGCGAGGCGCTGATTCAGTTTTTCAGCGAGGACAAGACCAGCCTCCCGCAGGTGCGCGATCACCTGCTGTCCTTGCGCAAGGAAGGGCTCGCATTTGACGCGGTGCTCACCTCGGAAGATGTTTTAAGCATCGGCGCGGCGAAATACGCCCGCGCGGTGGGGCTGTCCATCCCCGGCGACCTGAGCATCGTCGGCTATAACAACTCCAATTACTGCCTGTGCTGCGACCCCGAAATGACCAGCGTGGACAATAAGCTTCATGCCATCTGCGACCACTGTGTGGAAACCATGCTGGGCGTTTTGAACGGACGGGACATGCCACAGAAAACCGTCTTTACAGGCGAACTGATCCGCCGCGGCAGCACGCTGTAGCTACCTTCGTTTCCCTTCGCTTTCCCTTGCAACTTTATCATACACAATCTATTAAAGGAGCGCTTTACATGCAAGCATTCATGGACAAGGACTTCCTGCTCTCCACCCCTACGGCCCGCACGCTCTACCACGACGTGGCGGCCAAATGCCCCATCATCGACTACCACTGTCACATCAGTCCGCGGGAGATCTATGAGGACCTGCGCTACGAAACCATCACCCAGGTATGGCTGGGCGGCGATCACTACAAATGGCGCCTGATGCGCTGTGCGGGCGTGCCGGAAAAATACATCACCGGCAAGGAAACCAGCGACTACGAAAAATTTGTCAAATGGGCCGAGGTCATCGGCAAGAGCATCGGTAACCCCCTCTACCACTGGAGCCATCTGGAACTCCGGCGCTTCTTCGGTTACGAGGGCACGCTGAGTGCCCGCACGGCCGACGAGGTATGGAACCTGTGCAACCGGAAGCTGCAAAGCCCCGGATACAGCGTACGCGGCCTGATTGCCATGAGCAACGTGGAAACCATCTGCACCACGGATGATCCCATCGACACCCTGGAATGGCACCAGAAGCTGGCCGCAGATGATACCTTCCACACCGTCGTTCTGCCCGCCTGGCGGCCAGACAAAGCCATGAACCTGGAAAAGGCGGACTATCCGGAATACCTGAGCAAGCTTTCTGCCGCATCGGGCGTGACCATTGATAGTTTCAGCAGCTTGAAGGAAGCGCTTCGCAAACGGATGGATCACTTTGCCCAGAACCGCTGCTGTCTGAGCGACCATGCGCTCAATTACGTGATGTACGCCCCCGCATCCAAGGAAGAGGTAGAAGCGATCTTCCGCAAACGCCTCGCGGGGGATGCTGTGACCGAGCGCGAGCAGGCCATATTCAAGACCGCATTCATGTTCTTCGCGGCGCATGAGTACAGGCAGCGCAACTGGACCATGCAGCTGCACTACGGCTGTCGCCGCGACAACAACCGTACCATGTACGATCGCCTGGGACCGGATACGGGCTATGACTGCATCGACAACTACGCTCCCTCCTCCCAGACCGCCGCGTTCCTCGGCGCGCTGGAGGCTGCGGGCGACCTGCCCCAAACCGTGCTCTACAGCCTCAATCCCAACGACAATCAGGCCATCGACAGCATTTGCGGCTGCTTCCAGAGCGAGGAGGCGGTGTCCAAGATTCAGCACGGCTCCGCCTGGTGGTTCAACGACCACCTGCAGGGCATGACCGAGCAGCTGGTCAGCCTGGCGAACCTGGGGTATCTGGCCGGATTCGTGGGCATGCTTACCGACAGCCGCAGCTTCCTGAGCTATCCCCGGCATGAATATTTCCGTCGCATCCTCTGCCGCCTGATCGGCGAATGGGTGGAGGAGGGGCTCTTCCCCAACGACAGAGAGATTCTCAGTGAAATCGTGCGCGGCGTAAGCTATGAAAACGCCAGGCGCTATTTCCACTTTGCCACCCGGTAACGCAAAAGAAAGCGTCCGCGTCCCCCTCGTACCGGGGAAGAACGCGGGCGCTTTCTTTTTGGCTCAGGCTTCTGCGCTCATGGGCGTTGCCTGCGCGGCGGCGCTGTGCGCTGCCTCCGCGGGGTTATGAACCTGCGCGGCCTTTTTCTTGGCCACGGCCAGCATCAGCTTGAGGCGGTTGAGCTGATTGGCTTCGCTGGAGCCGGGATCGTAATCCACGGCCACGATGTTGGCGTCCGGATAATGGGCGCGCAGCTTCTTAATCACGCCCTTGCCCACCACGTGGTTGGGCAGGCACGCAAAGGGCTGGATGCACACGATATTGCTCACGCCCGTAGTGAGCAGCTCTGCCATCTCCCCTGCGAGGAACCAGCCTTCGCCGTACTGGTTGCCCTGCGCAAGGAAGGGCTCGGCCAGCGCGGCAATCTGCTCAATGGGCATGGGCGCCTCAAAGCGTCTGCTCCGGCTCAGCGCATCGATCGCAGGTCCGCGCGCCACGCGAATAGCGCTCACCACCAACCGCGCCACAGCGGATGAGGTCCACTTAAGTCCCAGATAGCGGTGCTTAAAGAAGCCCCCGTAGAAACTGTAGTTGAAGAAATCCATCAGGTCCGGCACCACCGCTTCCGCGCCCTCGCGCTCCAGCAGCTCCACCAGGTGGTTGTTGGCCACAGGCATGTACTTGACCAGGATTTCCCCCACCACGCCCACGCGCGGCTTGACCAGCGTTTCATCGATGGGCAGAGCGTCAAAGTCCTGCACCAGCTCACGGCAGACTTGCCGGTAGGAACGGGACGGATGCTTTTCAACGATCGAATCCACGCAGATGTCCCGCCATTTGGCGGCCAGCGCGTCGGCGGAGCCCTTTTCCTTTTCATAGGGCCTGACGCGGTAGAGGCAGCGCATGAGCAGGTCGCCGTAAACCAGCGCGCGGACCGCCGCCATCAGCATGGAGGGTGAAATCTTCAGTCCCTCATTTTTCTCCATGCCGTTGGCGTTGAAGGAGATCACCGGAATGTGGGAAAGTCCCGCCTTATCCAGCGCACGGCGGATGAAACCCACATAGTTGCTGGCACGGCAGCAGCCGCCCGTCTGCGTCATGGCCAGGGCCAGACGGTCTGTATCATACTTGCCGGACAGCACGGCCTCCATCATCTGGCCTACCGTAATGATGGAAGGATAGCACGCGTCGTTATTGACAAAGCGCAGGCCCGTTTCGATCGCGGAACGCCCATCGTTTTCGAGCATCACCACATGATAGCCATAGCGGCGCATTGCGGGCTGAAGGATATCAAAATGAATGGGGCTCATCTTGGGGGCCAGAATGGTATAGCCCTCATCAAACATTTGTTTGGTAAACTCCGTGCGGTGATAGGCCGCCGGCATGATCTGCCTCTCCCGCTTGCGCCGCCGGCGCTGCTCCATGGCCGCCAGGAGGCTGCGGATGCGAATGCGCGCCGCGCCCAGGCTGTTGACCTCGTCGATCTTGATGAGGGTATACAGCTTGCCGGAGCCCTCCAGAATTTCGCTCACCTGATCCGCCGTGATGGCATCCAGCCCACAGCCAAAGGAGTTAAGCTGGATCAGCTCCAGGTCGTCGCGCGTGCGCACAAACTCCGCCGCCCGGTACAGGCGGGAATGGTACACCCACTGGTCGTTCACGCGCAGGGGATGCTCCGGAGGCAGGGTTTGGGGCAGGCTGTCTTCGGTAAGCACGGCCAGGTTGTAGGAGGCGATCAGCTCCGGGATGCCGTGGTTGATCTCCGGGTCCACATGATAGGGCCGCCCCGCCAGCACGATGCCGGGCCGCCCGTTATCCTGCATCCATTGCAGGGCGCGTGCCCCCTCTGCGCGCACATCCTCCTTGGCGCGCAGCTGCTCCGCCCAGGCCGCGTGAACGGCCTCGCGGGTTTTGCGGGGAGCAATGCCGAAGCTGTCCTCAAAGAAATGAGCCAGCCGGTCTGCCGCCACCTTTTCGCTGGTCAGCGCCAGGAAGGGCTTGAGGAACCGCACCCCGTCGATATCCTCCACGTTGTTGGCGATGTTTTCAGGGTTGGCGATCACCATGGGGCAGTTAAAATGATTCTGCGCACCGGGGTCCTCCTGATGCTCATAAAAGACGCTGGGGTAGAAAATTGTTTTTACGCCCTGATTGATCAGCCGCTGGATATGCCCGTGCGCCAGCTTTGCGGGGTAGCATTCGCTCTCCGAGGGTATGGACTCCATGCCCAGCTCGTAGATGGCGCGTGAGGTAAGCGGCGAGAGCACCACGCGGAAACCCAGCCGCCCCAGCAGCGTAGCCCAGAAGGGGTAGTTCTCATACATGTTGAGCACTCTGGGCACGCCGATTTCTCCCATGGGCGCATTCGCAGCTTCCAGCGGCGCATAGTCGAACATGCGATGCAGCTTGTAAGCGGGTACATTGGGACCATTCTGAGCGGTGCGCTGCCCGCCCAGTCCCTTTTCACAGCGGTTGCCCGTGATGTGCCGCCTTCCGCCGTCAAAAAGGTTGATGGTCAGCATGCAGTGATTGGCGCAGCCCTGGCACCGCGCCGTGGTGGTCCGATAGCTCAGCGCGAGAATCTTGGAAATGGGCAGCATCAAGGTGGGTTGTCCCGTATATCGCTCCCGCGCCAGCAGCGCCGCCCCGAACGCGCCCATGATGCCCGCAATGTCCGGGCACACCGCCTCGGTCCCAGATAGCTGCTCAAAGGCCCTGAGCACGGCCTTGTTGTGGAAGGTGCCGCCCTGCACCACCACGTGCTCGCCCAGAGCCTTGGCACTGGAGAGCTTGATGACCTTGAACAGCGCGTTTTTTACCACCGAGCAGGCCAGTCCCGCGGAGATGTCCTGTACGGACGCGCCCTGCTTCTGCGCCTGCTTGACATTGGAATTCATAAACACGGTACAGCGCGTGCCCAGATCGACGGGCTGGGGCGCAAACAGCGCCTCGGCGGCGAAGCCCTCCGCCGTATAGCCCATGGACATGGCGAAGTTTTCCAGAAACGATCCGCAGCCCGACGAGCAGGCCTCGTTGAGCAGAACGGTATCTACCGCGCCGCCCCTGAGCTTGATGCACTTCATATCCTGCCCGCCGATGTCCAGCACGCAGTCCACGCGGGGATCGAAGAAGGAGGCCGCCGTGCAGTGCGCGATGGTCTCTACCTCTCCTTCGTCCAGACAGAAGGCGGATTTGAGCAGCTCCTCGCCATAGCCCGTGGAGCAGGAGCGCGCAATTCTGGCCCCGGCGGGCATCAGCTGCTCAAGCTCGGCCATGGCGCGTTTGGCTGTTTCCACGGGGCTGCCCTGGTTGCCGGCGTAGAAGGAATAGAGCAGCTCACCCTCCATACCGATAAGCGCCAGTTTGGTGGTGGTTGATCCCGCGTCAATACCCAAGAAACATTCCCCGCGATAGGTGGATAAATCGCCCCTTCGCACGGAAGCGCGCTCATGCCGCTGGAGAAAATCGCGGTATTCCTCGTGATTGGCAAACAGCGGCGGCAGGCGCTTGAGTCCCTCGGTCAGCGCCACACCCTGTGCAAGCCGGTCAATCAGCTGATCCAGCGGCACCTCCTTGCCCTCTGCGCGCATGGCAGCGCCCCTGGCGGCAAAAAGGTGACTGTCCGCCGGGGTGATGGCGGTTTCATCCGTCAGATGCAGGGTGCGGATAAAGGCGTTGCGCAGCTCCGGCAAGAAGTGGAGCGGACCGCCCAGAAACGCCACGCGCCCACGAATCGGCTTGCCGCAGGCCAGGCCTGAGATGGTCTGGTTCACCACGGCCTGAAAGATGCTGGCCGCCAGGTCCTCGCGAGCCGCGCCCTCGTTGATGAGCGGCTGGATATCCGACTTGGCGAACACGCCGCAGCGCGCCGCGATGGGATAAATCTCGTGATAGTTCGCCGCCAGGTCATTCAGCCCTGCCGCGTCCGTTTTGAGCAGCGCCGCCATCTGGTCGATAAACGACCCCGTGCCGCCCGCACACACGCCGTTCATGCGCTCCTCCACGCCGCCGGTGAAATAGATGATCTTCGCATCCTCACCGCCCAGCTCAATGGCCACATCCGTGCCCGGTGCGGCAGCTTCCAGCGCTTCGGCCACTGCCACGACCTCCTGCTCGAAGGTCACGTGCAGCGCGTCCGCCAGCGACAGCGCGCCCGAACCCGTCATGCCTACCCGCAGGCTGCACGAACCCAGCCGGCCGCGCACATCGCGCAAAAGATCGGCCAGGGTTTCCTGCGTGCGTGCGCAGTGCCGGCGGTAGTCGCTGAAAAGCGTATGCCCGTCCGCATCCGTCACCACCAGTTTCACCGTCGTCGAACCGATGTCAATCCCCGCTTGATACACTTTCATGGACATGTTGTACTTCGCCTCCCGGGGCTCCCGCCGGCCGGCCCCGCTAAAAAGTATAATATTCTAAAAAAACAATAAGACCGGCATCCCTACTGGATGTCGATCTTCTTGTATCGACCTTGCGGCGATAGCTGGCTGGGGTAGCAGGATTTGAACCTACGAATGCGGGAGTCAAAGTCCCGTGCCTTACCGCTTGGCGATACCCCAACAAGGGGAAAAGTGGGGTGAGTAGTGGGGTTCGAACCCACGACATCCAGAGCCACAATCTGGCGCTCTACCGCTGAACTATACCCACCACGTCTGGCGCGCCTGAAGGGATTCGAACCCCCGACCCACGGCTTAGAAGGCCGTTGCTCTATCCGGCTGAGCTACAGGCGCACAGCGCACAACGCGCTAGGGGCTGATCCTCAGGGTACCCGCTGACGAGATAAAATTGTACCATAGTTCAGCTTGCCTGTCAACCATCCGGCGCGAAAATTTGCTATTTTTCCCCGACATGCCGAATTGTTTCAAAGAGCGCCGCCCGGAGGCATTCGGGCGGCGCAAACCTTATTCCGACAACGGCTCACTTTGCAACGGCCAAGAGCGCAGCACGCGCTCCAGCTCGAAGGCATAGTCACGCGGCGTCAGGCTCTCGGTCAGCACCAGCGGCACGGAAGCCAGCGTGCGCCCGTCCAGCAGAAGGCGCGCCTCCCCTACCGCGTCCCCCATCTGCATGCCGGCGGGCAGAGAGTCCGGCATGTCATATTCCAGCGAAGGAATCTCGCCCTTGGGCACGGGGGCGGTCAGGTCCGCTCCCGCGCAGATGTAGACGGTGTCCTGCGTGCCGTCCGTAACCGGCAGCACGCGTACCGTCTCGCCCTCGGATAGTGCGGTAAAGCCCTCGTAGCGCTCAAAGCTCAGGTCCATCAGGCGTGCCGCCTCGTCAAACCAGTTTGCGCAGTTGAGCACCACGCCGATCACCTCCAGCCCGTCGCGCCGGGCGCCGAACACCAGGCAGCGCCCGGCGGCGCGGGTATAGCCGGTCTTGATGCCGGTTGCGCCCTCGTAATCGGTCAGCAGGCGGTTCTTGTTGTTGAGGATGCGATCGTAGCTGCGCCCTTCCCAGGGGATGGACGCCCGACGGGTGCTGACGATCTCGCGGAAGGTTTCGTGCTTCATCGCTTCACGAGCGATGAGCGCCAGGTCATAGGCAGTGGTGTGATGGCCCTCGGCAGGCAGGCCGTTGGGATTGACAAATACCGTGTTTTCACATCCCAGCTCGGCCGCCCGCTCAGTCATCATGGTGCAGAATGCCTCCACGCTGCCGCCTATATGTTCGGCGATGGCCACCGCTGCGTCGTTTCCGCTGGCGAGCAGCAGGCCATAGAGCAGGTTGCGCAGGGTAATGTGCTCCCCCAGATTCAGATAGATGCTCGTACCCGGCACGCCATAGGCATTGCGCCCCACGGTGACCACGTCGTCAAGGTTTCCTTTTTCCAGCGCCAGAAGAGCGGTCATCACCTTGGTGGTGGAAGCCATGGGCAACGGCTCGTTTTCATTGTGGCACAGAAGAACCATGCCAGTGTTGCGCTCGATGAGCACCGCGGCGCGGGCCCCGGTTTCCACCTCTTCCTCGGCCCGCGCGCCGCCACCCAGCAGCGTGAGCACCGCGCAGCACAAAAACAGCGTCACAGCCCGCAGCTTTGCAGGCAGCTTGTCTTTCATGATTTGGCGCCTTCCTCCTCGCCGCTAAAGTCGAAGGTTTCGATTTCGGTTTTATAGACCTTGCGGGCTTTCTTTTTTTCGCCCTGCTCCCCGTTCTGACTCAGGTCCTCCAGCAGCTGGGGCAGAAGCTCCACCACACGCTCCATGGCGCCGTTGGTCTGCGCGGGCAGCATTTTCACCGTGCCGTCTCCCACCACCAGAAAACCCACCGGCTGTACCGACACGCCTGCGCCTGTGCCGCCCGCAAAGGGAAATCCCTCGGCCGCCAGCGACCGGCTTCTGCTCTCATCGGCCGCATATTCGCCTCCGCCGGCGATGAAACCGAAGCTCACCTTGGAAATGGGAATGATCGTGGTTCCCTTCGTGCCCGTCACGGGCGCGCCTACAACGGTGTTGACATCCACCATGCTACGGATGTTCTCCATTGTGGTCTGCATCATGTTGTCAATGGGATGCTGCTGCATACGTCTCCTCCTCCGTCCGGTTGCGCCGGACACGCGCACCAAGAAGTGCCGCGCCCAGCTGGATTGCCGCCATGCCTAGGCTCCCCAGCCGCGCGCCGATTATGCCGCTTGCGAAAACTTCCGTACCCTCGGCCCGGAAATCCATCTCCACACGCCCATCCAGCGTCCGGGGCAGGGCCCCCGCGCAGGCCAGCGTCAGCAGCAGGGTTTGCAGCGCCGCGTAGCACAGCGCCGTGACGGCTGCATCGTCAAATGAAAACCGCACATGGAGATAGGCACTCTCCAGATGCACCGCATGCAGCGCGCGCCTGAGCCGCTTCAGGCCAATGGCCCGCAGTGCCGGCCAGATCCACGGCTCTGACAGGGTGCGCGCCACATCCTCCTCATGCACGGTGTGTTCCTCCTGAGGCTGCGGTTCCTTGATTTTGCGCATGAAGGGAAGCCCTGCCGCCTGTACGCGCAGTCGGTAGCGCACCTGTCTGCCCACGCGCACGCTTACATGCAGCGTGATCGGCGTGATGAGCAGCGCATAAATCGAAAATGCCAACAGATAGGGATTCATCAAAATAACACCGTCCCTGACGTATGGTTTTCCACCGTTGCGTCTTTTGATACGAATCCGCGTAAAGTTTACGGTTTCTTCATTTTTTCGCTATACATTCACAACGGGGGCGGGGTATGCTTACAGATGCATTGAAATAACCGGCGCAGAACCGTCAGGAGGAACTTGATTCATGGGCAAGACCATTGGCATTGACCTAGGCACCACCAATTCCTGCGTGGCCTTTATGGAGAACGGCGAACCCGTCGTCATCCCCAACGCAGAGGGAGGACGCACCACGCCGTCCGTGGTCGCCTTTACCAAAGACGGAGAGCGCATCGTGGGCGCGGCCGCCAAGCGCCAGGCTGTGACCAACGCCAGCCGCACCATCTCCTCCATCAAGCGTGAAATGGGCACCGATAACCGCATCAAGATCGACAACAAGGCCTTTACCCCGCAGGAGATCAGCGCCATCATCCTGCAAAAGCTCAAAAAAGATGCCGAATCCTATCTGGGCGAAACGGTCAGCGACGCGGTAATCACCGTACCCGCCTATTTCAGCGACGGCCAGCGTCAGGCTACCAAGGACGCCGGCCGCATTGCGGGGCTTAACGTGCTTCGCATCATCAACGAGCCCACCGCCGCTGCGCTGGCCTATGGCATGGACAAGGGCGGCGCGCAGAAGATCATGGTCTTTGACCTGGGCGGCGGCACCTTTGACGTCTCCATTCTGGATATCAACAACGAGGTCATCGAGGTGCTGGCCACCGCGGGCAACAATCGCCTGGGCGGCGACGACTTTGACAACTGCGTGGCCAACTATCTGGTGGAGGAATTCAAGCGGCGCGAGCACATCGACCTCACCCGTGACCCCACCGCCATGAGCCGCATCCGCGAGGCGGCGGAAAAGGCCAAGATTGAGCTGAGCGCCGCGACCACCGCCTCCATCAACCTGCCCTTCCTGACCTCGGACAAGACGGGGCCCAAGCACCTGGAAATGTCTCTCACGCGCGCCAAGTTTGACGAGCTGACCGCCCATCTGGTAGAAGCCACCATGGAGCCCGTGCGTCAGGCCATGAGCGACGCGGGACTCAAGCCCGCAGACCTCAGCCGCGTGCTGCTGGTAGGCGGCTCCACGCGTATCCCGGCAGTACAGGCGGCCGTGAAGCGCTTTACCGGCAAGGAGCCCAGCAAGGACATCAACCCCGACGAATGTGTGGCCATGGGCGCGGCGCTGCAGGGCGGCGTTCTGCAGGGCGAGGTCAAGGGCCTGCTGCTTCTGGACGTGACGCCCCTCTCCCTGGGCATCGAAACCATGGGCGATGTATTCAGCCGCATCATTGATCGAAATACCACCCTGCCCGTGCAGCGCAGCCAGATCTTTACCACCGCAGCGAATTTCCAGACCAGCGTGGACATCCACGTATTGCAGGGCGAGCGCGAGATCGCCAGCTGCAACAAGACCCTGGGGCGCTTCCGCCTGAGCGGTATCCGCCGCGCGCTGCGCGGCATTCCGCAGATCGAGGTGACCTTCTCCATCGACGCCAACGGCATCGTCAATGTCTCCGCCAAGGACCTGGGCACCGGCAGGCATCAGGAGATCACCCTCACGCAGAGCTCCAACATGTCCTCCGCCGAGATCGACCAAGCCATCCGCGATGCGGAGCGCTATGCGGCCGAGGATGCGCTGCGCCGCAAATCCGCCGAGCTGCGAAACCGCGGGGAGGAGCTGCTCTACCAGGCCAAGTCCGCCCAGAAGAAGCTGGGTCCGGAGGACCGCGAGCGCATCGAGACGCTGCGCAAGCGCGTGAAGGGGGCGCTGGACCAGAAGGACGACCGCGCTCTGGAGGACGCGATCGCGGATCTCACCCAGGCCCTGCAGGCCGTGGGCCGCTTCACGGATGATTCGGCGTCCTCCAGCGAGGACGGCGCGATGGACGCCTCCTTCACCTCCGGCGAGAGCGGCAGCTCACAGAACTGACCTTGCAGGGAGGGAAGGCAGCTTGTTCGGTTATGTGACCATCGCCGCCGGGGCGCTGACCCAGGAGCAGCGTGAGCGCTACCGCGCCTATTACTGCGGCCTGTGCCATGCGCTGAAGCACCGCTACGGTGCGCTCGGGCGCATGACGCTCAGCTACGATATCACCTTTTTGTATCTTTTGCTCAGCTCGCTCTACGAACCGGACGAGATCCGGGGCACGGCCCGCTGCCTGCCCCATCCCTTTCGGCCGCATGCCTACGTTCAAAGCGAGCTCTGCGACTACTGCTGCGATATGAACCTGGCGCTGGCCTATCATAAATGCCTGGATGACTGGCACGATGATCGAAGCCTTCCCGGCCGGGCCGAAGCCGCTCTTCTGGCGGAGGCCTATGGACGTGTAGCGGCAGCCTATCCCAAAACCTGCGGGGAGATTGAACGCTCTCTGGCCGCCATCAGCGTTCTGGAGCATGAGGGTGAACCCTCGCCCGATGCAGCTGCGAACCTCACCGCCTCCATGCTGGGCGCGATCTACCGGTATCGGGAGGACCTGTGGGCCGATACGCTCCAGCGCATCGGCGAGGGGCTGGGACGTTTCATCTATCTGATGGATGCCTATGACGATCTGGAGGCCGACCGCCGGCGCGGACGCTACAACCCGCTGAAGGACATGAGCCTGCAAGACGACTACGAGGACCGGGTTCTTGAAAGCCTCACGCTGCTGATTGCCGAAAGCACCGATGCCTTTGAGACCTTGCCCCTGGTAAAGGATATGGACATTTTGCGAAATATCCTGTATGCTGGTTGCTGGACGCGCTATCGTCAAAAGCAGATGCGGCGCGAACGCAGGCAGGGCGTACCGGCGCCCCGCAAGGAAAGCACGGCGGACCACGGGTCCGCCCAAAGGCATAAGGAGGACGGGGCATGAGAGACCCCTACGAGGTACTGGGCGTGTCTCCGGGCGCGTCAGACGATGAAATCAAGGCCGCTTACCGCAAGCTGGCCAAAAAATACCATCCCGACCTGAACAACGGCTCCGCGGAGGCCGAGGCCCGCATGAAGGAGGTCAACGAGGCCTACACCCTGCTTATTAAGCACAAGGGACAGACCGGTGGCCCCAGCGGATACGGTTCCGCAGGAGGCTATGGTTCATCAGGCGGGACCGGCTACGGCTCCTCCGGCAGCTATGGGGGGTATGGTTCCTCCGGCGGCTACGGCTCTTACGGCGGTGGATATGGGTCATCAGGTGGTGGCGGTCAGGGCGGGTTTGACTTCGGCGGCTTTGGCTTCGACTTTGAGGACCTCTTCGGCGGCGGTCAGCGGCGCAATTACCAGTCTACTGCCTATACCGAAAACGACCCCGAACTGCGCTCCGCCGCGCAGGCGGTGCTGGCAGGCCGCTACAGCGAGGCGCTGGGGCTGCTGCGCGGTGCCACGAACCGAAAGGCGGCGTGGTACTATTGGAGTGCCCGCGCCAATATGGGGCTGGGCAACCGCATCGCAGCGCTCAACGACGCCCGCACCGCAGTCAATATGGCCCCGGACGAACCCGCTTTCCGCGAACTGCTTGCGCAGCTCAACGCGGGCAGCCGCGCCTACGGGCAACGCGGGACGCAGGGGGGCTTTGGCTCCTATCTTTGCGCCAATCCCTGCCTGACGCTGTGTCTGGCCAACATGCTGTGCAACTGCTGCTGTCTGGGCGGGCGCGGCGGCTTCTATTATTGCTAAACCGACCAGAAAAGAGGCTTTTTCATGACCTTTTGGCAAAAAATCAAACAAACCCTTCGCTCCTTTATGGATGGCCGCCATGGCGCCGACCAGCTCTCCATGGCGCTGCTCTGGACTGGACTAATCGCCTATCTGCTGGGCACCATCTTTTCGGGCGTGCAGGGATTTATCCTCTGGCCACTTTTGGGCATTCTGCTCACGCTGGCGGGAATCGCCGCCTATGTGCTGTGCATCTTCCGCATGTTTTCTCGCAATAACGACAAGCGCAGCGCGGAAAACCGCCGCTACCTGGCCATGACGGAGCGCCGCCGCACTGCCCGCCGTCAGGCCAAGGCGCGCTTTCAGAACCGGAAGAAATACAAATACTTCCGCTGTCCGGGCTGCAGGGCGTGGCTGCGCCTGCCCCGAGGAACCGGTGTGGTCACTGTGACCTGTAGCCGCTGCCATACCAGCTTTACCCAGAAGTCATAAGTCAAAAGGAAGATGCGAAGAGCATCCTTCCTTTTTTTCCTATTTTGCAATTTTTGTAACAAGGTTGGCTCCCTGACCCCGCTTTGTGGCTGAAAACCCAGGGAAACCACCATATATCGCTATTTACAACCTTTGCAAATGATTGTACAATGAAATTCCACATCAGGGAAGATTTTGTCCTCTTCGTTCGTATTATGATCGTAAACACCCCGGGCAAACGGAAAATCGGAGGGATAAGCAGATGAAACGTTTTCTTGCGGTCCTACTGGTTGCGGTAATGCTGTTGAGCGTTCTGCCCGCAACCTCCATGGCAGCGTCCTACGCCACCGTTGTCGGCGGCTGGCTGAGGTTGCGCTCCGCGCCCAATTTTAGCGCGAGCACCATCACCAGCTATTATACCGGCACTCAGGTGCAAATCCTGGGTTCCAGCGGCGGCTGGTACAAGGTTCAGACGCCGGACGGCCGTACCGGCTATATGTACGGCGATTACCTGCGCATGGGAGGTTCCATTCCCAGTGAAGGAACCGCCTATGTCACCAGCTACAACGGCTACGGTGTACGCCTGCGCACCGGCCCCGGCACGGGCTACCGCATCATCCGCACTTATGCGGTGGGCACGCCGGTAACGGTGCTGGAACGCGGCACCTACTGGTCCCGCATCAGCATCGGCGGAACTGTGGGCTATATGATGAGCCAGTTCCTGCACTTTGGCAGCGACTATCCCGATGACTCGAACGTGCTGTGCTATGCCACCATCTGGAGCAGCAACGGCTATGGCGTGCGCCTGCGCACCGGCCCCAGCAAGAGCTATTCCAAGATTGGCGTCTACAGCGTGGGCACCAAGGTGGCCGTGCTGCAGAAGGGTGCCGTCTGGGACCGCATCCGCGTGGGCAGCCGTGTGGGCTGGATGATGAACGAGTTCCTCATCTACCACGAGAACAACGAAGTTACCAGCGTCACGCTCAACAACTATATGCCTGTGGTGGGCAGCGTGCTGACCATGCAGGCCGTATCGCCCAGCACCGCTACCGTCAGCTATGAATGGCTGGTGGGCGGCGTGGTCAAGAGCACCAACACCACCTATACCGTGGATGCCAACGACGTGGGCAAGACCATTCAGCTGCGCGTAACGGGCACCGGCTCCTACAAGGGTACGGTCACCAGCGCGGCCACCAACGCCGTGGTCAGCAACACCGTGCTGACGGGCGTAACGCTCAATACCATCGCACCCGTCGTGGGCGACGTGATGACCGCTACCATCAACCCGGCGGGGGCCAACGTGATCTACGCCTGGAAGGTGGGCGGCTATCAGGTGAGCAACGCGGCCACCTACACCGTCACCGCCAATGATGTCGGCAAGCAGATCGAGCTGATCGTGACCGGTACGGGCGTGTACAGCGGCACGCAGAGCAGCGGTCTGACCGCGGCCGTAACTGCCTCCAGAGCGGTTGTCGACGTGGTGATCCGCAACGATAGCAATACCACCGTTGGCGCGGCTCCCTCTGTGGGCGACAAGCTGACCGCTGTGCCCAGCCCGGCGCAGGCCACTGTGACCTATCAGTGGTATCGTGACGGCGCGGCCATTTCCGGCGCAACGTCCGCCAGCTACACCGTAGCCACCGAGGATGAGGGACACAAACTGAGTGTCGCCGTAGCGGGCACCGGCTCCTACACGGGCGCTTCCACCTCCAGCCAGACGGCCGCCGTCGTGGTCAAGGCTCCCGTGCTTGGGCTGATCGTACCCACCTTTGACGAAGTGGTGGCCGGTTATGAGCAGCCTGCCGCAAAGGCGCTCACGATTGCCAATACCGGCAGCGCCGCCGCTACCATCGCCAGTGTCTCCTCCAGCGACCCGACCCGGTTTATCATCAACGCCACCGGCAGCACGCAAATTGCCGCCGGCGCGACGGACACCTCCTGGACCATCCAGCCCGCGGCAAACCTGGCCGCCGGCACGTACGGTGCGACCGTCACCGTGACCTATGACGGTGGAAAGACCGTCTCCTCCACGGTGTCCTTCGTGGTGAAGGAATCGGCGCCCGCGCCTGTATCCGAGCTGGTCATCGGCAACGTTGCCTTCGACCCGCTGCAGGAAGGCTACAGCGTGCCTGCCGCCAAGAACTTCACCGTGAGCAACACCGGCAGCGCCGATGTAACCGTCAACAGCGCCGCGCTGATTGGCAAGAATCCCGACGCTTTCATTCTGGGTGGTACGGTAACGGCCATCAAGGCAGGCGAAACCGCTACCTACAGCGTACAGCCCGCCGGCAATCTCACGCAGGGCACCTACGCCGCCACCCTGGTGGTCACTTACGACGGTGGCAAGACCGCGCAGGCGGATGTGAGCTTCACGGTAACCCAGGGCACCACTGCAGCACCCTCCCTGAAGGTGGGTAACGTTGACTTCGGCAGCGTCGTAAAGGGCAGCGCACCGGTCGTACAGCCGATCTCCATCACCAATGACGGCGGCTCCACCGCGACCGTCACGCGAGTCTATCTCTCCGGCACGAATGCGGACAGCTTTACCGTCAACGACAACGGCAGCACGCAGATCGCCGTGGGCGGACCGGACAACAGTTGGACCGTGCAGCCCAAGGCGGACCTCGCCCCCGGAACCTATACCGCACAGATCAACGTGGAGTATAACAATACGGCTTCTCCCGCTGTGGCCAACGTTACTTTGACCGTGACAGAATCCGGTACGCCTTCGTCTGCGGTGCTGACCATGAACGGCATCAGCGTATCGCAGCCGGCCGACAATCTTACTCCCGTCGTTCTCACCATTCAGAACAACAGCGATGTGGAAGCTGTTATCGAATCTGTAAAGGTCAGCGACGAAACCAACTTCACCACGAACTATGATGGAAGCACGCACATTGCGGCTCACGGGGAGGATAAATCCTGGAAGGTGATGCTCACGGCAGCTCCTGCTGAGAACACCTACAGCACCGATGCGATTGTCGTATACAACAGTGGTGCAGGCACCGAATCCAAGACCGTCCAGACCACCGTCACAATCAAAGTGACGGCCGCCGCTCAAACCGGCTTGTCGGAGAGCCAGAATGCCAATGCGGTCACCGGAGACGTTGTCGACGGCATGACGCCGTCCGGTCTCCAGCCTGCCATGGATTCCAATCAGCAAATCCCCACCGACGCGGGTCAGCAAACCTATGTTGATCCTGCACAGCAAATGAGCGTGGAACCGGTACAGGAACCCAGCGTGGAACCGGTGCAGGAACCCAGCGTGGAACCGGTGCAGGAGCCCAGCGTGGAACCGGTGCAGGAGCCCAGCGTGGAACCTGTACAGGAACCCAGCGTGGAACCTGTACAGGAACCCAGCGTGGAACCGGTGCAGGAGCCCAGCGTGGAACCGGTGCAGGAGCCCAGCGTGGAACCTGCGCAGCAGTCTCAGACGGAGCCTGAACCCCAGGCTCCCGTCGAGACCGTGCTGACCATTCAATCGTCCAAGAGCTCCATTGTCAAGGGCAAAACCCTGCAGCTGACTGCTCTCATCAACGATCAGGCCATCGCCTATGAGCAGGACGATACCTATCCCATTCAGTGGACGGTATCCGGAGCGCAGGCGAAGGGCACCACCATCAGCACCAGCGGCCTTCTGACTGTTGCGGCGGATGAAACTGCCTCCACCCTTACGGTGACAGCCACGCTGAAGTCGGACCTGAACAACTTCTGCTCTGTAAACCTGAAGCTCAAGGAAGCGCAAACGACCGAAACGGGCGAGACCACTTCCGAAACGATGGTCAATGAAGACGGCACGAGCGATGTCGGGATGGAGATGCTCGATATGATGTTCAACCCGTAAATAAATCTGCGGCGTCCGGATGAACCGGACGCCGCTTTTGGTCGAAGCATCAAACAGGGCCGCCCTCAGAGGCGGCCCCGTTTTGGTTGTTCGTTATACGGTATGCTTTCCCATCGTACTGCGGATTCGGGAGGATACGGGCGGTGTGGCCTCCTCCTCCGGGGGTTCATTGGGCTCGTAAGCGATGCCATCCAGCACCACCTTTCGGGAAGATGCCTGCGCAGGCGCTGGGGATGCCGGTTCCGGCACGGGCTTTTCTGCCTTGGAAGCAATGGTCGAACGAATCATCACACGTGAGCCGCTCTGGCTGGGTGTACCGGCCTCGGCGCGAGCGGGGGCCACAGGCGGCGTTGAGGAAGAAGCGCTGAGTTTCGGGGCAGGCGGCGGTACTGTCTCTGCTGCCGGCTCTGACACGTCTGGTGCTGCATAGGGAGTTTCTGCGGCAGACGGTTCCGATGCTTCCGATGCGGGAGGCGCCGCAACAGGCGGCACCGGGGGATTCGCTGGAGGGGGAGGCGTGGGTGCCTCCTCAAACGGCCGTGCATAGGGCGAAGGTTCATCCGCGGCGTTGGAGGGCGGCAGGATGGGAGGCGGGGTATAGGCCGACGGAACTGCCGCAGACGGCGCGCGGGAGGGAAGCTCCTCATAGATTGCTCCCGCAAAGGGGTTTGCCCTTGTTTCCCGCGGCTTCCATGCCGACCAGTCGGCATCCTCTTCCGGCCATACGGGCTTTGGGGCGGGGGCAGATGCCGGGCGGCTGTAAGACGACGGCGTATTGTGACGGACGGGGCGGCGGCGCGTTCGGTGCAAAAGAATGGCCATGCCCGCCGCCATCATCACGATGCCGCACAGCAGCACTCCGTAGCAGTGATGCAACGCGTAGGTCATTGCGCCATTGATGGCGCTGACGATCAGATTCCCCGACGGCATTTCGAAGGAGGATAGCACCAGCTGAAGCTGGTCGTTTTGAACCATGGGCAGTACCGTCGCCAAAATTCCCACAAACGTTACCGCACACCCAATTCCAAACAGTGCCCCGCCGATGGTCCTGCGTACCTTCATCGCCCTGACCCTTTCGTTTCATCAAGCATTGATCTGAAAGCATTTAACAGAAAATATTTCGTGCTCCGCCGCCTCTTTTCCTCCCCATTCGGCAGGAAAATACGGGCTGATGCAGAATCCTTTTGAAAGAACAACGCATTTTTGAGGGAGGCTCGACCGGTTTGGAAGGGTATAAGCTCACCTACCATGTCGACATGGTTTTTTGCATCGACGCCACGGGCAGCATGCGCCACGTGCTGGACCTGGTCAAGCAGAACGCGCTTAACCTCTACCGCGACATCGTGGCTGAAATGGAAAAGAAGCACAAGGTGATCGACCAGCTGCGCGTGCGGGTGATCGCCTTCCGCGATTACGTGGCCGACGGCGACGACGCCATGCTCAGCAGCGACTTTTTTGTGTTGCCCGATCAGGCGCAGATGCTGTATGACTGCGTCAACGGCATTACCGCCAAGGGCGGCGGCGACATTCCGGAGGATGGTCTGGAGGCGTTGGCTTACGCCATCCGCAGCGACTGGACCCGCGAGGGTGTGAAGAAGCGCCACATTATCGTCATGTGGTCGGATGCGCCCACGCATGACCTGGGTCATGGCAAAATCGCCCCCTGGTATCCGGAGGGCATGGCCAAGGATTTTGACGAGCTCAGCCTCTGGTGGGAGGATGAGCAGCTTGGCGGCAGCATGGATGAAAACGCCAAGCGCCTGCTCATTTTTGCTCCGGATGCGCCCTCCTGGAACCGCATTTCTTCCGAATGGGGTCAGGTCATCCATGTGCAAACGGTCAGCGAGGGGCTGCTGGATGTGGAATACCGGCAGGTGCTGGACGCCGTTTGCAACACCATTTGACGCGGAAGGGAGCGCCGCCCGTGTCCCAGCGCCTGCTTCGTGCCCAATACGCTGTTCTGCCCGGCTCCGGGGAGGACAGTTTTTGCATGCGTGGCGTCGGTCGGGGCGCTCTGCTTTGCGTGGCGGACGGATGCGGAGGACTTGGCAGCCGGCGCTATGACACCCTCGGCGATCACACCGGCGCGTTTGCCGGCGCGCGGCTGGCCACGCATGCGCTCTCGGCCTGGGTGGGCGATCAGCTGCCCATGCCCGGCTCCAAAGCGGAAGGTATGCAGCTGTGCCGCGAGCTGGGGAGCGAGTTGGAAAGCCTGTTTCACAGCTTTGCGCAGAAGCATTGTCCCGCCGGTTCACGCATCGTGGGCAGCATGCAGCGAAGCCTGCCCACCACGCTGTGCGCGGCCATCGCGGGCGGTCCCTCCTTTGCGAGCGATCTCTGCTTCCTCTGGGCGGGCGACAGCCGCGGCTATGTGCTGAATGCAGAAGGCCTGCATCAATGCACCCGCGACCACCTGCGCGGCGACCCGGACCCCTTTGAAAGCCTGTACCGTGACCGGCCCCTGAGTGCGCTCATCAGCGCCGACGCGCCCGTGGCGCTCAGTCTCCGCCGCCTTCGTGTCCCCAAGCCCTGCGTGCTGCTTGTGGCGACCGACGGGGCCTTCGGCTGTCTGCCCACGCCCATGGAGTTTGAAATGCTGCTGCTCAACACCCTGCGCGCCAGCGCCGACTGGGACGGCTGGGAACGGCGGCTGCTGAACCAGCTGAAAAAGGCCGCGCATGACGATGCGACGGTGCTGCTGGCCCCGCTGGGGTTCGAGACCATCGAAGACGCGCGGGAAGCTCTTGCGCCCCGGCGTGCACTGCTGCAAAAGCGCTTCATCACCCCTGTACGTCGAAAGCGGCGGGACATGGCTTTTGCGCGCGGCAAATGGCAGGAGTATCGCACGGCGTATGACTGGACGGAGGGAGGCGCCCATGAGCGGTTTGATTGGCGGGTATAGGCCCCTTACCCCCCTGCGCACCGTGGGCAGCGGGAGCGCACGCTGGTGCATTGCGGCGCGTGGGCTGGAAAAGTACTTTCTCAAGCAGTTTCTCTCCCCTGTCTACCCGGCAGACCCCTCAACGCCGCTGGGCCAGCGCCAGCGCGAGCGCTGCGAGGCCTTTGAAGGGCAGAAGCAGCGTCTCTATGCGGCGCTGTCCTGCGTGATCGGGGATACGCTGGTGCCTGTGCTGGATTTCTTCCGCTTCGAGCGGCGCTACTATGCCGCCAGCGAAGCGGTGTTTCCTTCCGACCTGACGGCGGACGATGCGGCGGCACTGGATGAGCGCGCCAAGCGGCAGGTGCTTTCGGACCTTGCGCTGTGTCTGCAGCGTCTGCATACGCAGGGCGTGGTGCACGCGGACCTCAAACCCGACCACGTGCTGCTGCTCAAGCGACCGACCGGTTACCGCATCCGTCTGATTGATCTGGACAGCGGCTTTCTCAAGGATGACCCACCCCAGAACCAGCGGGATCTGGAAGGAGACCCCGTCTACCTTTCGCCGGAAGCATTTCTCTACATGGCGGGACAGGATGCACCTTTGGGCCCAAAGCTGGATACCTTCGCCTTCGGCGCGCTGATTCATCGCGTGTGGACGGGCGATCTGCCCGGTTTCGATCATGCCAAATACACCTACCTTTACGAGGCGGCCCTCGATGGGGGAGATATCGCCCTCTCCCCCACACTGCCCGTCAAGCTGCGGGACGCGGTGCTGCACATGCTGGACCCAAAGCCGGACAACCGTCCCGAAGATGCCGAGGTGACCAATTTGCTGTCCATATCCCCGGAAGATGCCCGGCCGCCTCAGGACGCACGTCCCCTCAACGGCCTGAGCCGCTTCATGAAGCCCGCGCCATAGCGGAAAAAGCGCTTTCCGAAGGCATGCAGCCCGGAAAGCGCCTTGTTTTTCTTTGCTTGTCAGGAATGGATGGCTCGGCCCTCCAGTGCGTCCAGTGCCTCGCCTACCGCCTCCAGGAAGGTCGGATGCGGACGCACGGCACGCATGAGCTGCGTGGCGGTCAAACCATTGGCGATGGCCACAGTGAAGGAGTCGATCATGTCGGTGGCGCGCTCACACATGAGCTGTGCGCCCAGCACGCGGCCATTCTCCGCGCTCACAACCACCTTGATGAACCCGCGCTGGCCACCCGCGATCAGCGTACGACCATTCGCACCCATGAGGGCCTTTCCCACTTTGACCTCTATGCCTCGCTGCTGGCAGTCCGCCTGGGTAAGCCCCACGCTGGCGATCTCGGGCGAGACGTACACGCACGCAGGAATCGCAGTAAGGCACAGCGGCGCTTCCTCCCCAGCCAGCGCGTGCACGACCGTCAGCCCCTGTGCAGAGGCCACGTGTGCCAGCATCATCCCGCCAATGGCATCCCCGATGGCGTAGACACCCGGCAGGCTGGTTTCAAAGCGCTCGTTCACGCGGATGAAGCCGCGTTCCATGTCCAGCGCCACCCCCGGCGCGCACAGGCCGTCGGTGTTGGGCCTGCGGCCCACGGCGGCCAGCACGGCCGACGCGGTGAGCGTCTCGCCGCCGTCCAGCTCCATCACGACGCCCTCGCCGCCTTCGCTGATGCGGCGCGCCAAAGCGCGCGTATGCACGCCCATCCCCTGTCGCTTGAAGATCATCTGCAAATTCTGCGAGATCTCCCGATCCATTTGGGGAAGCAACCGCTCCTGCGCCTCCACGATGGTCACTTTCGTGCCCGTGGCCGCATAGAAGGCCGCCATCTCCACGCCAATCACGCCGCCGCCCAGAATGAGCAGGCTTTCCAATGGGCGCGGTTCATGCAGCAGATCGTCGGAGGTCAGCGCCAGATCGATGCCCTCAACCGGCGGCAGCGCCGGACGCGAGCCGGGCGCAAGCAGCAGTTTTTCACCCGTTACCGCCTGCCCGTCCACCTCGATGGTATGGTCGTCCGTGAGCATGCCCGTGCCGCGGTACACCGTCACGCGGCGTTTTTTGAGCAGCCCTTCCACGCCCTGACGAAGCGTGGAAACCACCTGCTCCTTGTGCGCATTCAGGGCGAGAAAGTCTGCGCCTGGACCTGCATCATGCAGGAGCGTCTTGGTGGGAATGCACCCGCGGTTGAGGCATGTGCCCCCCACCGCGTCCTGCTCGATCAGGCCCACATTCAGACCCAGTTGTGCGGCGCGGATGGCCGCCTCATAGCCGCCGGGGCCCGCGCCCAGAATCAAAAGCTCATGATCCATGCGTTCCTCCCGTCCGCGCGGCGCTCACAGCTCCATGAGCATGTCCAGCACATCGCGCCTCATGTCCTCCCCGCCCCAGCCCGCAAGCGCCTTCGCAAAGGCCGCGCCGTCCACGGCGCAGCCCGTCAGGCGGCCGGGCAAAGCGGCGATCTCGCTTTCCTCCATCGCGTCCGAGTACGCGCGGCATTGCGCCACGTGGCCCGCGTGCACGTTCAGCGCGAGCTCCAGCCCACCCCACGCGAACCGGCGCTCAAGCAAAAGAGAAAAGGGGAAATTCTCCCCAATCAGGTAACTTTCCAAAGAAATCCGCCGTTCGGTCTCCACAATCTTGTCATTTTGGAGACGTTCATGGTCAAACAGTTCCACTTTTTCGCCATAAACGGTCGAAAAAGCCGCCGCCATCGCCCGGCGTGCCGCCTCCACGGTCGCACCCGGCGCACATTCGCGCAGGTTGCACACGCGGCTTCGCACCGAGGCCACGCCCCGCGCCGCCAGCTTTTCCGGGGACACGTTGAGGTAGCGCCCCAACGCGTCAAGGTCGGAATCCACCAGCAGCGTGCCGTGATGATACCAGGTTTGGCCCCGGCGGTAGTAGGCGTTGCCGGAGAACTTTCGTCCTCCGGCAAGGATATCGTTCCGGCCCGAGGCCTCGGCCGGCGCGCCCAAAAGCCGCGCCGCCTCAAAAATCACGCGCGTCTGGCGCGTGAGATCATAGGCCTGCCTGGGCAAAACAAAGGTGAAGTTCAGGTTTCCAAGATCGTGATACACCGCCCCACCCCCGGAAAGGCGGCGGGCCAGATGCCCGCCGTCTGCCCGCAGGCGCGAGAGGTTCACCTCCCGCATCGCGTTCTGGTTATGGCCAATCACCACCGTGTGGTCGTTCTGCCACAGGTAGAGAAGGGCCTCATCCTCCCGCACGCAGGAAAGCAGATGTTCCTCCAGCGCAAGGTTGCGGTAGGGGTCGGTGCTGCTGGTCTCAAGCAGAAGGAGCTTCATACTTGACGATGGGATTGCGCGCAGCCGTCACCTCGTCCAGCCGGCGCACATAGGTCGTCAGCGGACGGTTATGCATATCCGCCGGGTTTTCGTTGGCCTCGGCCAGCACCGCGAGATAGCTCTCCGCGGCGGCTTCCAGCGACTCCTTGCTCTCGGTCTCCGTCGGCTCCACCATCAGCGCCTCATGCACAATCAGCGGGAAGTACATCGTGGGCGGATGCATGCCATGGTCCAACAGCGCCTTGGCCACATCCAGCGCGGACACATCCTTCTCGTGCTTGAGCTTCTCCAGCGTGATGACGAACTCGTGCATGCAGGGATGGTCATACGCCATGGGATAGCCGCCGTCCCTGAGCAGGCACATGAGATAGTTGGCATTGAGCACAGCCTGAGCGGCCGCCTCGCGGATGCCCTCGCCGCCGAGCGTATCCAAATAGGCCAGCGCCTTGACCACCACGAGGAAGTTGCCGTGGAAGGCGCGCACCTGGCAGGGGGCCTCGCCGCCCGTGGCCAGCGCACTGCCGGGCAGGAAGCCCGCCAAAAACTTCTTGCAGCCCACGGGACCGGAACCCGGTCCACCGCCGCCATGCGGGGTAGCGAAGGTCTTGTGCAGGTTCAGGTGCACCACGTCAAATCCCATGTCTCCGGGACGCGCCCAGCCCATCACGGCGTTGAGGTTGGCGCCGTCGTAGTAGCACAGGCCGCCCGCCTGATGCACGATGCGCGTGATTTCCAGAATGTTGGGATCGAACAGGCCCACGGTATTGGGGTTGGTCAGCATGAGGGCCGCCGTGTCGGGGCCCGCCGCCTCGCGCAGCTTTTCCAGATCCACCAGTCCGTTTGCGTCGCTGGGGATGCTCACCACCTGATAGCCGCACATGGCCGCGCTGGCGGGGTTGGTGCCGTGGGCCGAGTCGGGCACGAGCACCTTGGTGCGGTTTTTGTCGCCCCGGCGCTCATGATACGCCTTGATGAGCAAAAGCCCCATGTACTCCCCGTGCGCGCCCGCTGCGGGCTGGAAGGTCATGCGGTCCATGCCGGTGATGGCGGTCAGGCGTTCCTCGGCCTGACGCAGCACCTCGCGGCAGCCGCGCGACGTGGTTTCGGACTGGAGCGGATGCACGCCGGTAAAGCCCGGCAGGGCCGCCACGTCCTCGTCGATGCGGGGGTTGTATTTCATGGTGCAGCTGCCCAGGGGATAGAACCCCTTGTTTACGCCGTGCACCTGCTGGGCCAGCGCTTCATAGTGGCGGGCCAGCTCGCCCTCGGTCAGTTCCGGCAAATCAAGCGCGGACTCGCGCGCAAGTTCCTCCGGCAGCGCCGCGGCGGGCACGTCCGACGCGGGCAAAAATTGACTCCTGTGTCCCGGATGGGACTGTTCAAAGATCAGCTTCACAGGTTCGTCACCTCCCGGATTACGGCCACGGCCTCGTCCAGCCGCTTGCGCTCGGCCTTTTCCGTCACGCACCACAGCACGCGGCCGTCACCCAGAGGCTGGCCGCCCAGAATGTCGCGTTCCTCCAGCGCCACCAGCATCTTCTCCGCGCCGCCCGGACACTCCGTGGCGAACTCGTGGAAGAACGGGCCCTTCTCGCGCCGGGGCAGGCCGATGGAGGCCAGCTTATCAGCGAAGTAATGCGCCTTGTCATAGCACTGGCGGGCCACTTCGCGCAGGCCCTCCGGGCCCACCGCGCCCAGGTAGCACGCCGCCGTGAGCGCGCACAGCGCCTGATTGGAGCAGATGTTGCTGCCCGCCTTTTCGCGGCGGATGTGCTGCTCGCGCGCCTGAAGCGTCAGCACGAAGGCGCGCTTTCCGTCCACATCGGTGGTCTGGCCCACGATGCGGCCGGGGAGCTTGCGCATCAGCGCGGTGCGTGTCGCCATGAAGCCCACATACGGCCCGCCGTAGCTCAGCGGCATGCCCAGGGGCTGTCCATCGCCCACGCACACATCCGCCCCCGCTTCGCCAGGGGTCTTAAAGAGGGCCAGCGCTATGGGATTGGCGCCCACGATGAGCTTAGCACCCGCCGCATGGCAGATTTCCGCCGCGGCGCTCACGTCCTCGATCCCGCCCAGGAAATTGGGCGAAGCCAGGTACACGCCGCTCACCTGATCGTCCAGCGCGCCGCGCAGGGCGTCCAGATCCGTCACGCCATCCTTTTCGGGGATGAGACGCATCTCGTGGTTGGAACCCCAGCAGTAGGTGCGGATGGTGGCGATCACATCCGGATGCGCGCAGGCCGACACCAGCGTGACCGTGCGGCGGCGCTCGCGCACCATGGCGCATGCCTCCGCCGCCGCGCTCGCGCCGTCATAAACCGAGGCGTTGGCCACGTCCATGCCGGTGAGGCGGCAAATCATGGTCTGATATTCAAAGATGGACTGGAGCAGGCCCTGGCTGATCTCAGCCTGATAGGGCGTGTAGGCGGTCAAAAAGGCCTCCTTGGACGGGATGGCGCGCACGATAGCCGGGATGTAGTGGTCATAGGCCCCCGCGCCGCGCAGAATGGTGCTGAACACGCGGTTCTGCTCCGCGAGCCGCTCCATATGGCGGCGAACCTCCAGTTCCGAAAAGCCGCCGGTGAACACGGGCGGCTCCTTGAGAAGCACACCCTCCGGCACATCGGCATAAAGCGCCTCCACCGAAGGCAGTCCGATGCGTTCCAGCATCGCGCGGCGCTCCTCCGGCGTGACAGGTACATAGCTGCCCATGGAATCAGCCCTCCTTCGGCATGGCCTCGTATTCCTCGGCGGACAGGGTCTCGACGCTACCGGTCACATTCTCCACGCGGATGAACCATGCGCCGTAGGGGTCCTGATTGATGCTCTCGGGCGCGTCAAGCAGGGCTTCGTTGATCTCGCACACAGTGCCGGTGACGGGGCTGTACACGTCGCTCACGGCCTTGACGGACTCCACATCGGCAAACGCCTCACCCGCCGTGACCGCATCTCCGACCTGGGGCAGGTTCACAAACACCAGATCGCCCAGCTCCTGCTGCGCAAAGTCCGACAGGCCAACGGTAACGACGCCGTTTTCTTCCTTGATCCACTCATGGGTTTTGGTGTAACGGAGATCCGCGGGAATGTTCATGACAGGTTCCTCCTTACGAAATGCTTATTTCTTGCGCTGATAGAAGGGCAGGGGAACGAATTTTGCCTCGATCTGGCGGCCACGCACGTCCACGGTGAGCGCGCCGTCCTCCGCCGGACCGTCGATGAGCGCCATGGCCACGGCCTTGCCCAGATAGGGGCAGTGCGTGCCGGAGGTGGTGACGCCGATCTTCTTTCCATTCAGGTACACGTCGCAGTGCTCGCGCGCAATGCCGCGCCCGGTGATCTCGATCCCCACGCGGCGGCGTGCGGGCTGCTCATTTCCCACCAGCGCGGCCTTGCCGATGAAGTCGTCCTTGTGCATCTTGACCGCCCAGCCAAGCCCGGTTTCAAACGGGCTGACGGTATCGTCCATCTCATGGCCGTAAAGGGGCATGGCGGCCTCCAGCCGCAGCGTGTCGCGAGCGCCCAGGCCGCAGGGGATGAGCCCATCGTCCTTCCCCGCTTCCAGCAGCGCATTCCACAGGGCGGGCGCATCGGCATTGGCGCAGTAGAGCTCGAAGCCGTCCTCGCCGGTGTATCCCGTGCGCGAAACGAGGCATTTGACACCCGCCACCGTCATCTCCGGAATAAAGGTGTAGTAGCCTGCGGGCGGCTCCTGATCGCAGACCTTGGCGAAGACAGCCTCCGCCTTTGGTCCCTGCAGGGCGAGCTGGGCCACATCATCGCTCATGTCGGTAAGCTGGCAATCGCCGAAGAGGTTTTCACGCATCCAGTTTACGTCCTTGTGGCGATTGGCCGCGTTGACCACCACCCAGTACGCATCCTGCGAGAAGCGGTAGACGATCAGATCGTCCACCACGCCGCCCTTGGGATTGCACATCACGCTATAGCGCACCTTGCCGTCGCGCATGGTGGAAAAGTCATTGGTGAGCAGCTTCTGGAGATTGGCCAGCGCGTCGGGTCCCTTGTAGAGCACCTCGCCCATATGGCTCACGTCGAACAGGCCGCAGGCCTGACGCACGGCCATGTGCTCGCGGATGACACCCGTGGGATACTGCACCGGCAGCACGTAGCCCGCAAAGGGCACCATGCGGCCCTCCAGCGCCACATGACAGTCGTACAGCGGCGTTTTGAGGTCCATTGTCATTCCCCCTTCTGAATTTGTGAAAAAACCGTCAACCAAGAAAAACAGAGCGCGGCTTTCCGCCGCCTCTGTCCTGTGACCTGAAAGATTCTCCCGCGGGAGGCGGGATTGCTTCTTCGGTGGTGCGCAACGCTTTCCAGAGCTTCGTCAGGGTGCGGTCTTTTTGCCTGAGAGTTTCGCCCCTTCGGCGCCGGCATGCCGGTCTCTCCCGAACCCTTCATCCGAGGTCAATATGGCTTTGTTTGATTGTATTGTACCGAAAACGGGCGGATTTGTCAATGAAAAAGGGAGCTCAACGCCCGGCGTTCAGCTCCCGCATCAGGGCCAGCAGATGGCCGAGAGCGTTGTCGTCAAGGCGTTTGGCTTCATCCAGCAGCTCGCGCAGGCGCACGGGGCAGGCGTTGCCCTCGTCGAAAAACTCCTGCGGCGTGACGCCCAGATATTCGCAGATGTAGAAGAAGGACTGCATGGAAGGAAGCGCCTTGCGGTTTTCGATGGAATTGATATAATTGTTGGCTTGTCCCAGAGAGAGGGACATGTCGCGTGCAGAAACATTTTTCTGCATTCTCAGCTGCGTAAGCCGCTGAGGAAGAAACTCTTCGTACCGCACGGAAATCTCCCTCCTCTCCATGTAATAGATTGTATCGGATAGGAGGCCGGCATTCACAAACAATGTCTCTTTATTTTGATTGACATAAAAGGTCATTTCTATTAAAATAGATTTCACATAAGTTTTTATTGAACATTGGAGGAATCGTTATGCCCAAAACCTGCTGTGTCACCGGCCACCGCGACATCCCCGCCGACAAGCTGCCCGAAATAACCGCCGCGCTGTCCGCCGAGATCGACCGAGCCATCGCAGAGGGATATGATTCCTTTTTCAGCGGCTTTGCCGAAGGGATTGATTTGCTGTTTGCACGGCTGGTGGCGCAAAAAGGGCGCGAGCATCCCGGCCTTCACCTGTTGGCCGCCATCCCCTTCCGACAACGCTTCGAGCGCCTTGCCTCCGACCCCGAAACCGCCGCCCTGCTTGACGCCTGCACCGAGGTCCACGTCGTCAGCGAGCACTATCATGACGGCGTCTATCGAAATCGTAACCGCTTCATGGTGGACCGCTCCCAACTCGTGATCGCGGTCTATGACGGGCGCGGTCGCGGCGGCACCGCAGGCACGCTGGCCTATGCCCACAAGACGGGCCGCATCGCGCGCGTGCTGTTCTTCAAATAAAGCAAAAACCCCCGCCTCTCCCATGGGAAAGGCGGGGGAAAGTTTTTCGCTTTTTTCCTGGCAGCCATTCAGCCCATCGGGGGCGAACGGCTCAGGTCGCTTCTCAGCCCAGCTCAGCGAAGTACTTGATGGTGCGGACCATCTGGCTGGTGTAGCTGTTCTCGTTGTCGTACCAGGACACGACCTGCACCTGATAGGTGTCGTCGTCGATCTTGG
>NBJMC04201__coassemble_181_pt1 | contig 86619 bp, 65 predicted proteins | sample NBJMC04201__metabat2_low_PE_017 | metagenome-assembled genome bin NBJMC04201 | reverse complement strand
GACAACTAAAATTTGGCGATGGATTAACTGGGGCAAAGAAATTGTCTCCAGAATTGAAGCACAGCTATCTGTTTGTGGACAGATTGAAAAGACCATCGAACAATCCTTGCAACAGGCGGAGGCCCTGCGTCAAAGCATCCTAAAGCAAGCGTTTGAGGGGAGGCTGTAATGCCCCATGATCTATTTTCATGATTTACTGCAAAATGACGGTTTCCGTTCTTTTGTTCAAAAGCGCATTGCATCTCATCCCGGAAACGAAGGGTATGCTTTTCCTTCCTTCTTTCCCCCCTTGTATCGCTACCGATCTCTCTCGGAATATGCCATAAATGACATCGTTCAGGATCAGTTTACGTTGACTTCCATAGGAGAATTCAACGATCTCTTTGACGGAGCGTTTCATATGGCCCATACACAGGATGAATACGAAAAGCAGGCAGCTGACGAATGGAATGAGTATAAGAAGATATTTGATAAACTTCCCATCCACCTCGTGGACCAACGTGATGAGTATATTGCAATACGAGTTGAACGGCTGAAAGAGGATGCACGGCTGAAATTTCGAGAATTGGACTATCTGGGCACCTATGTGGGATGCTTTTCCTCCCAATGCGACTCCACACTGATGTGGTCGCATTATGCTGATTGTAACCGCGGAATATGTGTTGAATACGACTTTAACCAGTTTCCACAGGATCACTTGTTAAGAAAGGCCATTTTTCCTGTATATTATTCGGAAAAACCTATTGATGTGATGGATTTATTGGCTGATGAAAAACAAGAAGTGTATAAGTATCCTCTTGATGCCGCCGTTCTATGCACGGCTCTGAATAAGGCAGCTCCTTGGCGCTATGAGCAAGAATGGCGGTTGGTTTTAGTATTGGTATCGCTTGATAAAAAAACAAAGTGGGTTCCGATGCCGTTGGCAATTCGCCCCACCTCCATCTGTTTGGGTTATCATTTTCTCAAAGCCTTTTTCGGCTATCCGACGAAAAGCTTTGAAGAATTGGCAAAGGCAAGAGAGAAGATAAAGCTCAATTTGCAACGGTTCTATCAGTTGCTCGACTATGTGAATACGCATCAGATTCGGCTGTCCCTGATGATGCCTGTTATTGGGAGCTATCAGCTTGCGCCGCGGCCGCTATCGGTTCAGTCCCTGCAACGCTTTATGCACAAGAAATTTGATGGAAATTATACCGAGTCCATACAGTTTTATTACACTGTACACGATGCTCTAATTGAGTTAGTGGAAAAGGAGCAAGATCATGTCTGAACAATCCTCAACCATCATCTCCAAGGTCTGGGGCATGTGCAATCCCCTGCGGGACGACGGCGTATCCTACGGGGACTATCTGGAGCAGCTCACCTACCTGATCTTCCTCAAAATGTCGGATGAGTATGCCCGGCCGCCCTATAACAAGCAGACCGGCATCCCCGCCGGCTACACCTGGGCGGACATGAACACCCTCAAGGGTGCGGAACTGGAAGAGAAATACAAGGCGATCCTCGAAGAGCTGGGCAAACAGAGCGGGCTGCTGGGAAAAATCTTCAAGCAGGCCGCCAACAAGATCAGCAATGCCGCCATTCTGTACCGCATTGTGCAAATGATTGACAAGGAGAAGTGGGTGTCCATGTCCTCCGACGTCAAGGGCGAGATCTACGAAGGGTTGCTCCAGAAAAACGCGGAGGACATCAAGAGCGGCGCGGGCCAATACTTCACGCCCCGCCCACTGATTCGCGCCATGGTGCGTTGTGTCAGCCCGGAACCGGGCAAGACCATTGCGGACCCCTGCTGCGGATCGGGCGGCTTCTTTCTGGCCGCACAGGAATACATGACGCAGCCGGGGCGCTATACGCTGGACCGCGACGCCAAGGAGTTCCTGAAAAACAGCACATTCTATGGCAACGAGCTTGTGGCCACGACTTTCAAAATGGCGCTGATGAATCTGTACTTGCACAACATCGGCGACATCTACGGCACCGTGCCCGTGACGCAAGGGGATGCGCTGCTGATGGACCCGGGCTACCGGGTGGACTATGTGCTGACCAATCCGCCCTTTGGCAAGAAATCCTCCATCACCATGACCAATGAAGAAGGCGAGGAGGAAGAAGAGGATTTGGTTTACAACCGCCAGGATTTCTGGACGACCAGCTCCAACAAACAGCTGAACTTCATCCAGCATATCAACACCATTCTGAACGCGACGGGCAAAGCGGCGGTGGTTGTGCCGGACAACGTGCTGTTTGAAGGCGGAGCCGGTGAAACCATCCGCAAAAAGCTGTTGGAAACCACGGATCTTCACACCATTTTGCGGCTGCCCACGGGCATATTCTACAAGCCAGGCGTCAAGGCGAATGTGTTGTTCTTCGACAAGCGTCCGGCCAGCCCGCAGATGCAAACGAAGGAGATCTGGGTCTATGATTTCCGAACCAACATTCACTTTACACTCAAGCAACACCCGATGACCGATGCCGATCTGGAGGACTTTGTCCGCTGCTATCACCCCGAGAACCGCCACGAACGCACGGAGACCTGGTCCCCGGACAACCCGGACGGGCGCTTCAGAAGATTCCCAGTCGAGGAAATCTTGCAGCGGGACAAGACCAGCCTGGACATTTTCTGGATGAAGGATAAATCCCTGGCCGATCTCGATCATCTGCCTGATCCGGATGTGCTGGCAGGAGACATCATCGAAAACCTGCAAAGCGCGCTGGAGAGCTTCCGGGAGCTGGAAGCACAGCTGAAAAAGTAAGCACGAATGACGGCACGATGGGTGAATGGCAAGAGCGACGGTTCCGGGAGCAAAGAATACACGATAGCAAGATGGTCTGCGATACTGGCGCGATACTGAAAACTGTGCTATAATGAAAAACGTCCTCCATGAGGAGGATAAAACCGAATTTAAAAGACAGATTTCTAAGCTAATTTGTTTAGAAATCAAGCGACCTTGCCGAGTGGGAATAACCCCGCCCCCGCAAAAATCCGCATCGGCAGCATGCCCCCCGCAACGGCCTCTGCTTTCCCGCCTGCAAAACGGCGTGTGAATCCCATGGTTCAGCAGGGCGACGAAGGGCTGCTTCCGTTCCCCGGCAAATTGTCATCCAACCAGAAACCCGCCTGCCGTTTGTATGCGTTGCATACCGGTTGCAGGCGGGTTTTCGTGCGGAAACAGGGACCACAAAACGGCTGCCTCCATCCGATGACGGAACGCAGTCGCTCCGCATCCGGCGTCCTACGGCTGAAATCCCGGCGCCCCGCCGCTTCCCCGCCTCCCTGATTGGGAGCGGGCCCTTCCGGCGCCTCCAGCGCCGCTCGTTGCGGGGCGGGAACCCGCATTCCGCCGGAAACCATCGCCGGCGGCCGGCGTTTCCGTCACCCCACGCTTTTTACATCCGGTTTTGATCGCCCCACTCACACATCCCGTCCAGAATGGGAATCAGGGATTTTCCCCTCTCTGTCAGACTGTATTCCACCTTTGGGGGAATCTGCGGATATTCCTCTCGATGGACCAGCTGGTCCGCCTCCAGCTCCTTCAAAGTCGTGCTCAGGGTCTTATAGGAGATTTCTCCGATATACTTTTTCATTTCATTGAAACGGACAACGCCGAATTCCATCAGCGTATAGAGAATGGTCATCTTGTATTTGCCGTTGATCAGCGAAAGCGTGTAGCTGAATCCGGTTGTTCCAAGGCATTCATTGGCAATGCACCGCCCGCTCATGTCATACTCTCCTTTTGGTAAGTACTGGACCTTTATGTTAGTATCGCACTTTCATGTGCGTACTTGTCTTTTTCCCCGTGCTTGATAGAATGATAGCGTAAAGCATGGGAAAAGTCAATCCCAGGCCATGAGGAGGAACCACCATGAGCAAAAAGATCGTTGTGATAACCGGCAGTCCCCGCAAAGACGGCAACAGCTTCGCCATGACCGACGCATTCATCCGGGCCGCCCAGGCCAAGGGCCATACCATTACCCGCTTTGACGCCGCCATGATGAAAATAGGCGGTTGCCACGCCTGTGAAACCTGCTTCAAAACCGGAAAGGCCTGCTCCTTTGACGATGATTTCAACCTCATCGCCCCGGCCGTTCTGGAAGCAGACGCCCTGGTGTTCACCATGCCGGTGTACTGGTACTCCATCCCCGCCCAGATAAAGGGGGTCATCGACCGCCTCTACTCCCTGGTGGTGGGCGGCAAGGACATCGCGGGAAAAGAATGTGCGCTCATCGACTGCTGTGAGGAGGAGGACCGGTCCGTGCTGGATGGCGTTCGCATTCCCATGGAGCGCACGGCCGCCCTGAACAAGTGGAAGATGGTGGGCGAGGTGCTGATACCCGGCGTTCTGAACGTGGGCGACATCCACAAGACGGACGGCTGTGCTCAGGCAGCGGCGCTGGCCGACAGGATCTGATGCGCCGCCCGCAAAGGCCAGCCGCGGGACAGCGCGCGAAAGCCATGGATGCCGTCGGCGTCAGGAAACCCGCTCCCCCGGCAGGCCCCTGTCACTCACCCCAGCCCCTCAGAAAGGAAGGAATTTTACATGAAAGAAATCACATTGCCCAAAGCGTCCCAGCTTACTTCCCCCAACCCGGTGACCGTGGTGTGCACCCGGAAGCCGGACGGCTCCACCAACCTGGCCACGGTGTCCTGGTGGACCTATCTCTCGTATAACCCCGGCATGATTGCCTATGCCATGGCCAAACCCTCCTACAGCGGAGAGCGGGTGCGCGAAAGCGGTCAGGTGATTCTTACCATTCCCGGCGCTGCGATCGCGGATGCCGTGCTGGGCTGCGGCACTACCACGGGCTGCGATACCGACAAGGCCGCCCGGTTCCACATCGAGCTTGCGCCGGTCGAGGGCAGCGCCATCCGGATTCCGGCCCACAGCCGTGTGGCCATCGTGTGCCGCCTGAAGGAATACCACGAGGTCGGCGACCATTACCTCTATATCTGCAATGTGGAAAAGGTCTACGGCGACGAGGCGGAGGAAGCCCTGTTTGCCTGGAACGGCTATGGGAAAATAGCCCCTGCCAAACAGGGCTGATCCCTGAGGGCGCAAGGCTCCCCCACGCTCATGCGGGACGCCGTTTCCCAATCAAACGGTGCCGGGGCTCCGGCCTTCCCTCGGAGGGCTGCGGCCCTGCGGATCTCTCGCAAGGGTTCCGTCGCGCGCATCGAAAAAAGTCCGGCTGTGCCGGGCTCAGACCGTTGACAAAACCCTGGTTTTGGAAAGCACCGCGTTTCCTGCACCCCTCGCACGCTCGCAACGCTCACGAAAAATGCTCCTGCATAAGGTTTTGGGCTCAGCCCCAAACCCCGGCAGGCGCGAAGGGAAGCGCGTGCCCTGTAGGCACTTGGGCCGAAGGCCCAAAGCGACCCGCAGGCGTGAGCAAATCCAAGGGCTGCGCGCGGTCAGCGCACAGCGCCGATGTTTGCGAGGATAGCGAAACCATGAGCGCGACCGTCAGAGAAGCGCGAATGATGGAGCAACGGATGGTCCCCCCTGCACTCCGCATTTGTCAGCAACCCCGGGGCGCGTCTGCCGTATGGGCAGATGCGCCCCCTTTTTCGTCTGGAAATCGCCCGGCAGCCACGGAGCCCCGCCCCGCGCGCCTCTTTTCCGGCGCCGTTTCTGCGCGCTCTCCCGCTTCCGCCCCCGTCCGACCTCCCCGTCGCCCCGAAGGAAAGCGCTTTCGCATTCTTTCGTTGACAGCCCCGCCGCAATTTGTCATAATACCATCAAAAGCGGCCGCCAGTTTCAAAAAGTTGATGGGTCAGGAGGGATTGTCTGATGAAAAAGTGCCTTTGTTTGTTGCTTTCCCTGACGATGCTGTGCCTCTGTGCGGGCGCGGCCCTTGCGGAAACCGTCGCGCTGAAGGTATGGGGCAGCCAGGAGGACCAGGAGCTGCTGGCCGAGCTGTGCGAAGCTTTCGCGGCGGAGCATCCCGAAACCACCTATGAATTCACCTACGGCGTCGTAGGCGAGGCGGACGCCAAGGCCCGCTACCTGGAGGACCCCGCGGCGGCGGCCGACGTGTTCTCCTACCCCGATGACCAGATCATCGACCTGGTGAACGCCGACGCGCTCTATGAGGTCACCCGCAACCATGACGCCATCGTGGCCGCCAACTCCGTTGGCTCGGTTAACGCTGCCTCGGTAGGCGGCGTGCTCTACGGCTACCCCATGACCGCCGACAACGGCTACTTCCTCTATTACGACCGTTCCGTCGTCTCCGACGAGGACGCCGGGTCCTTTGACACGCTGCTGGCCGCCGCCGAAAAGGCCGGCAAGAAGGTCCAGATCGACATTTCCAACGGCTGGTATCTCGCGGGCTTCTTCCTGGGCAACGGCTGCACGCTCACGCTGGATGAAAACGGCAACCAGATCTGCGACTTCAACAGCGAAAAGGGCCTGCAGGCCGCCGAGGCCATCCGCGCCATCTGCAACCATCCCGCCTACACCAGCGGCGACGACACCGTGCTGCAGGGCGGCATGGGCGACGCCATCTGCGCCGGCATCAGCGGCACCTGGGTGGCGGCGGCCATGAAGGAAAAGCTTGGCGACAACTACGCCGCCGCCAAGCTGCCCACCTTCACCGTAGACGGCGAACAGGTCCAGATGGGCTCGTTCCTGGGCTGCAAGATTCTGGGCGTGAACACCCAGACCCAGCATCCCGTGGAGGCCATGGAGCTGGCCGAATACCTGACCAGCGAGGATGCGCAGATCCGCCGCTACGAGGTGCGGGGCTACGGTCCCTCCAACCTCAACGCCGCCGCATCCGAGGAGGTTTCCGCCGACGTCGCGCTCTCCGCGCTGGCGGCGCAGAGCGAATTTGGCGTGAGCCAGCACGTGCTGGGCACGTTCTGGACGCCCGCCGAGGCCTTTGGCGCGGAGCTGGAAGCCCACTCCGAAGCCGACCTGCAAACGCTTCTGGATCAGTTTGTCAGCCAGGTCACGGCGCAGTAACGCACCGAAAGGGCTGCTTCGCGGGACGGGGCAGCCCTTCGCCTTTGAACAGGGGGGATTGACATGAAGCACGGGGCTGAACGCACCGCCGGCATCCTCAGGCGCGGAAACGGCTGGACGCGCCTGTCCGCATTGGTGATGGGCGCAGGGTGTCTTCGCCATGGGCAAATCGTCAAGGGGCTGCTGTACCTGGGCTTTGAGGTGCTGTATGCCCTGTTTTTCTTCGGCTTCGGCTGGCCCTATCTCCGCCTCTTCCCCACCCTGGGCACCACGGCGCAGAGCCGCGTCTGGGATGAGGCGGCGCAGATCTACCGCCGCGTGCCCGGCGATAATTCCATGCTGATTCTGCTCTTCAGCGTGGTCACGCTCGCCTCTCTCGCGCTGCTCTTCGCCGTATGGCGGCTGAACCTCAAAAGTGCGTGGCTGCTGGAGCAGAAGGCGGCGCGGCACGAGCCCGTCCCCCGTTTCCGTGAGGAGGTGCGCACCCTTATGGACGAGCGCTTCCATGTGACGCTCCTCTCCCTGCCCATGCTCACGCTGGTGCTCTTTACCGCGCTGCCCATCGCCTTCATGATCCTCATCGCCTTTACCAACTTCGACTCCACCCACCAGCCGCCGGGCCAGCTGTTCACCTGGACGGGCCTGACGAATGTAACGGATGTGTTCCTTGGCAACGAGGTCAAAACCCGCACCTTCTTTGGGATTCTCGGCTGGACGCTGGTGTGGGCCGTGCTGGCTACCTTTACCAACTACATTCTGGGGATGCTTTTGGCAGTGGTCATCAACCACCGGGTGGTCAGGCTCAAAAAGCTGTGGCGCACCTGCTTTGTCATCGCCATTGCGGTGCCGCAGTTCGTCAGCCTCCTGCTGATCTCGCGGGCGCTGGAGCCGCAGGGAGCCGTCAACGTCGCGCTGATGGCGCTTGGCTGGATTGACGCGCCGCTCCCCTTCCTGACCGACCCCACGCTGGCGCGCGTGGTCGTGGTGGTGGTGAACATGTGGATCGGCATCCCCTACACCATGCTCACCTTCAGCGGCGTTTTGCTCAACATCCCCTCCGACCTCTACGAAAGCGCCCAGATGGACGGGGCCGGTCCCGTGCGGCAGTTTGTGTCCATCACGCTGCCCTACATGGTCTTTATCACCGCGCCCGCCACCATCACCACCTTCGTCACCAATATCAACAACTTTAATGTCATCTATCTCCTCACCGCCGGCGGGCCCTTCTCCCTGGACTACTATCAGGCCGGCAAGACCGACCTGCTGGTGACCTGGCTCTACAAGCTGACCGTGGACCAGCACGATTACGCGCTGGCCTCCACCATCGGCATTTTCATCTTCATGATCGTCTCCTCCTGCTCGCTTGCCGTCTATAACCGCACCGGCGCCGTCCGAAGGGAGGATCAGTTCCAATGAGCAATGTTCGCAGCATGAAAAGGCACAACCTGCGCCTGTCCGTTTTTCTCCATACGCTGCTGGCCGTGCTGTCGTTGCTGTGGCTTTTGCCGGTGGCCTGGCTCCTGCTCTCCTCCTTCCGGGCGGAGCCGGGGGCCTACACCTCCTACCTGCTACCCAAAAGCTATACGCTTGACAACTACGTGCGCCTCTTTACCGATACCGCGCTGTTCAACTTTCCCCGCTGGTTTCTCAACACCCTCTTCGTGGCCTGCTGCTCCTGCCTGATCACCACGGTGCTCAGCCTCATGGTGGCGTATGTGTATTCGCGCCTTCGCTTTCCCTCGCGCAGGAAGCTGATGAACGTATCGCTGGTGCTGGGTATGTTTCCGGGCTTCATGAGCATGATCGCCATCTACCACTTTCTCAAGGCCATGGGGCTGGACCAGACGCTGCTTGCGCTGATTCTGGTCTATTCCGGCGGCGCGGCCATGAACTACTACATCGCCAAGGGCTTTTTTGACACCATTCCCAAATCGCTGGACGAGGCCGCCATTCTGGACGGCGCCACCCGCAGCGTGGTGTTCTGGAAGATCATTCTGCCCAACAGCAGGCCCATCGTGGCCAACATCGCCATCAACGCCTTCATCGCCCCGTGGGTGGATTTCATCTTCGTATCGGTCATCATGAAGGACAACTATGACAACTACACCGTGGCCAAGGGTCTCTACACCATGGTGGACAAGGCCAATATCTACCGCTATTACACGGTTTTCTGCGCGGGAGCGGTGGTGGTGGCCGTCCCCATCGTGCTGCTGTTCATCCGGCTGCAAAAGTATTATGTCGCCGGCGTGGCCGCCGGATCGGTGAAAGGGTGATCGCATGAATTACGCCGCGATATGGCACAGGCCGTCCAGCGAGTACGCCTTTGCCCTGGATGATACGCACTACGTGTTCCGCCTGCGCGCGCAGGCGGGCGACCTGACCTGCTGCGCCCTGTGGTATGCCGACCGGGCCGCCATGGGGCCGCTGTGCTACCGGCGCGCCCCCATGGAAAAGCGGTATACGGACGCGCTGGCGGACTGGTTCGAGCTTCGTCTGACCACGCAGCTCAACCGCATCGCCTACTACTTTGAGCTCTGCGACGGCGCCCGGACCGCCTACTACATCGGCGGCCTGTTTCAGCCCACGCCGCAGGCGGACCGCTCGGACGGGTTTCAGTTCGCCTACAACCACCGCGCCGACCGCCTGACGGTGCCGGATTGGGCCGCGGACGCGGTGGTCTACAACATCTTCCCCGACAGCTTCGCAAGCCGCGCGGGCTATCTGGCGAGGCAGCCCCAAAGCGCCTCCCTCGGCGGCGAAACCTGCCGCTCGCTGCTGGGCGGCGCGCTCCGCGGCATCCGCGAAAATCTGGACGCCATCGAACGTCTGGGATGCAACTGCCTCTACCTCAACCCCATCTTTGCCGCCGGCTGCTATCACAAGTACGACACGCTGGACTACTTCCGTGTGGACCCCTGCTTCGGCACCGGCGAGGATCTCCGGCGGCTGGTGCATGCCGCGCACGCCCGCGGCATGCGCGTGATCCTCGACGGCGTGTTCAACCATGTGAGCAGCCGCCATCCCTTCTTTCAGGACGTGCTGGCCCGGGGCCGGCAGTCCCGCTACTACCGCTGGTTCTACGACCTGCCGGAGCATCCCCGCCTCCCGGCGGAGGGAGAGCTACCCGAATACGCGTGCTTTTCGTATGTGGCGGACATGCCCAAGACGGACCTGTCCTGTCCGGAGGCGTGCGCCTACTTCTGCGAAGTGGGCCGCTACTGGATCGAAACCTTTGATATAGACGGCTGGCGGCTGGATGTGGCCAACGAGATCAACGACGGCTTTCTGCGGGCCTTCCGCGCCGCGGTCAAGGCCGCAAAGCCCGACGCGCTCCTCATCGGCGAGGTGTGGGAGGACGCGTCGCACTTTTTGCAGGGCGACATGCTGGATTCCTGCATGAATTACGATTTCCGGCGGCTGGCCCTGCAGTTCTTCGCCCGGCGCACCCTTGATGCGGGCGGGCTGGCCGTGGGGCTGCACTGGCTGCTCACCCGCTACAGGGAGCCCGCCATGCTCGCCCAGCTCAATTTGCTGGACAGCCACGACGTGAGCCGCTTTCTGACCGAGTGCGGCGGGGACGAGGCGCGCATGCGGCAGGCCGTGGTGTTTCAGATGACTTTTCCGGGCATGCCCTGCGTGTTTTACGGGGACGAGCTGGGCCTGACCGGCGTCTCCGAGCCGGAGTACCGCCAGGCCATGCCGTGGGGCAGGGACCATCCGCTCCGCGCGCTGTACCGGGAGCTGATTTCCCTGCGGCGCGGGCATCCGGCGCTCCGGCGGGGCCGCTTCCTCGTGGAAGTGGCGCAGGGCGATCAGCTGGCCTATGCCCTGGAGGATGCGTCCGAGCGCGTCTCGGTGCTGTTCAACCGCGCGAGCGCGCCGGTGGACGCACGCCCGTGGCTGGATGCGGCGGGCGCGGCGGCGCTGGCCCAGAGCGGCGTGGAATCGGGCCGGCTGGCGGCGGGCGGGTATCTCGTCGTCCGGATGGCGAAGTAAGGGGGGCTCCCCATGGCGGTCACCATCTATGATCTGGCGCGGGAGGCGGGCGTTTCCATCTCCACCGTCTCCAAGGCGCTGAGCGGCAGCTACACCATTTCAGAGAAAACCAGACGGCATGTGCTGGAAACCGCGCGCCGGCTCCAGTACAAGCCCAACGCCCGCGCGCGCAGCTTCGCCCGGCAAAAGAGCGGCACCGTGATCTTTGCCACCGAGCTGTATCAGAGCATCGCCTTTGAAAACCCGCATATGTTCGCCATTCTCACCGGCGTCACCCGCTCGCTGGAGGAGAAGGGCTATTCGGTTTTGCTCAAGCACATGGACAAGGGCGGCGCAACCGCCTATGTGCGCGAGCTGATGCAGGAGCGCCTGGCCGACGGCGTCATTCTGCACGCGGCGCTGCTCTCGCGCGATCTGGCCGCCTTCCTGAGCCACGCCGACGCGCCCTATCTGGTCATCGGCCGGCCGAACTTCCCCTGCAACATCTGCTGGATGGACGTCAATCACGAGCTGGCCGGCGGCGTGGCCGCAAACTATCTGCTGGACCGAGGCTACCGCCGCATCCTGTATCTGGGCGGCGGCCCGGAGGACGCCATCTCCCAAATGCGCCTGAAGGGCATGGAGGCCGTTCTGCGCGAGGAGGAGCTCACCGTGGACACGCTCTTTGGCGACACGCCCTACACCGAGGATGTGGAGGAGCTGCGGCGCAGGCTGTCCGGCGAAAACCGGCCGGAGGTGGCGCTGTGCGCCAACAACCACATCGCTCTGGAGTGCCTGCAATGCGCCATGCAGCTGGGGCTGCGCATTCCACGGGACCTGGCGCTGATGACCTTTGACCGCTATCCCTTTTCCCAGCTGCTCATCCCCCGCCTCACCGCCGTGGAGGTGGACATGTTCGACATGGGCTGGGAGGCCGCGCGCTTTCTGGTGCAGAAAATCAAAAAGCCCGGCTTGCAGGTGCAGACCTTCTGCACCACGCCCAGGCTGTTGGAAGGGCAGTCCACATAACGGGCCCTGTGCCGCGGAAGCCGCCGGGCCCCCGGCCATTCGGGGCGGGCTGCCGGCAGCCCGCCAGCAATGAAACGCGCGCCTCCCCGCCGCCCGGCGAGCTGCGCGGGCCGCGGGAGGTCCCCGGCCCGCGCGGCCTGAGGGCGGGGCTTCCCAGCCCATCGCAGCCCGCCTTTTCTCCGCCGGCAGCGACTCAGCCCTTGCCCGGGCCTGCCGGCGCCTCCTTGCGGTATGCCATGGGCGAGAGGCCAAACTGCGCGCGAAACCGCCGGCTGAAATGCTCCGTGTCCTCGTATCCCAGCTGCCGCGCGATTTCTCCGATGGCCATTCCCTGCCTGAGCAGGCGCTTGGCATGGTTCATGCGGGTTTGAAACAGATAGTCCTTGAAGTTCTGTCCCGTTTTTTCCTTGAAAATCATGCTGATATAGGAAGGGCTCATGTTCAGCGTGTCCGCCACCTGCGAAAGCGAGGCGTTGCGCAGATCGGCATGGATCGCCGAGCGGATGCTCTGGACCAGGCGGCTGCTCCCGCTGTTGCCCACGCGCTCCAGCAGCGCGCTGTAGACCTGAACGAACTGCCCCATCATCTCCCGGAGCTGCGTCCAGCTGCCGCAGGCGGTATAGAACTCCAGGTGCAGGTATCGCTCCAGGCTGTTTTCCATGCCCAGCCCCGGAACGTAGCCGCTGCTGAGCAGCTCCATGACCAGCCCGGCGCACATCAGCTGCCTCATTCCCAGCGGGCAGTCGAGGCGTTCCAGCTGTGCCAGAAACGTGTTCATCAGGTGCGTCAGCTGCTGCTTCTCCGGCACCAGCGTATAAAAATCCATCATGCGCTTCGTCTCCTGCCGGAGCCGAAACGCCGCTTCCATGCGGTTTTCCTCTGCGGGCGCATCGGTCAGGTCGTCGTCGAAACAGACGGCATGCCCATCCGCCAGGTAGGACCGCCACACCGCCATGCCCGCCGTCCGGTAGGACTGATGAACCTCCCTGAGCGCGCCGCACCGCCGTCCCACCCCCACCGCCACGGGATACCGCACCGCGGCCGCCAGCTCCTGCGGCAGGCCTTCCAGCCAGGACACGTCCTCCTCCCCAAAGTCGCACAGCAGCAGCGTTGCCTGCGCGCCCTCGGCGCGGATCAGATAGCCCGGCCCGCCGCGGCTTTTCAGGGCCTTTTCCACCGCCGGGCGCAGCGAGGGAACGCCTTCTCCGCCGGGGAGGCTCACCACCGCAAGGCGCACGGCGCAGTAGTCCCCCGTTTCCCTGTCGATGCGTTCGGCGCCACCATAGGGCGCGTCCAGCAGCATATGGTTGTGCAGGTCCACCAGCAGGCTCTCCAGCCTGTCGGTGCTGTGGCGGATGCGCTCGTCCTGCTCGCGCACGACGTCCTCGAGCACGGATCTCACATAGGCCACCATCTCGGTGTGGTTGATGGGCTTAAGCATATAGCGAAGCGCGCCCAGCTCAATGGCGGAGCGCGCGGCCTCGAAGTCCTCGTAACCGCTGATAATCATGATACGGCAGCGCGGATAGCGCCGGCGGATCTGCTGGCTGAGCTCAATGCCGTCCATGAGCGGCATGTTCAGATCGGTGATGAGCAGATCGGGCTCCGCTCCCCGCTCCCGGAGCACGGCAAGCGCAGAGCGCCCGTTGTCCGCCGTCATGATCTCGACCTGCGGCAGGTTCTGATGAAGCAAAAGCGTCAGCCCCTCCACCACGAAAGCCTCGTCATCAGCGATCAAAATCCTCATTCGGCCCCTCCCTTTCCGCCTGCAGGCGCGCCCTTTTCCGCAGGATAGCGCAGCCTGGCAACCACGCCGCCTTCGGGCCGGTTCGCAATCTCCAGGCTTCCCCGATCGTCATAGAGGACGGCCAGCCGCTGGCGGATGTTTTTCAGGCCATAGCTCGTGCTTTTTTCCGTGCGTTCGCCAAGGAGCTTTTCGTCAAATCCCACGCCGTCATCCATCACACGGATGACCAGGTACGCCTGTTCCAGCGCGCAGCTTATGGTGATGTGTCCGCGGTAGTTGCGGGGCCTGAGCCCGTGCAGAATCGCGTTTTCCACTAGCGGCTGCACCATGAGCTTGGGCACGCGCAGGTTCAGCAGCTCCCGGGGCGCCTCCAGTCGAAACTGAATATGGCGCATGCGGTATTCCTGAATGGTGATGTAGCTTTTCACATGGTTGAGTTCATCGGCAAGGGTAAAGCTGTCCTCCCCCTTATTGAGGCTGAGGCGGAAGAAGTCCGAAAGCGAGGCCACGACCTTGCAGATATCCGCGTTGGACGCGCCATAGCCCATCCAGCTGATCATGTCCAGCGTGTTGTAGAGAAAATGGGGATTGATCTGCGCCTGCAGGGCGGTATATACCGCTTCCTTTTCCTTGGCCCTCGCCTCGCAGAGCTGCTCGGTCAGGCGGCATACGCGGCCGGCCATGTCGTCAAATTCCCGGCACAGCATGCCTATTTCATCGTGCGCGGCATCTCCGATCCGCGCCTCAAACTCGCCCGCGCCAAAGCGGCGCATCGCGCCCGAGAGGCGCGTCACCGGCACCGTGACGCTGCGGGTCAACAGCCACGCGATGCCCAGCATCATCAGCGCAATGAACACCGCCGCCGATATGATGACCGTGAACATCCGTGTCAGCCCCGAAAAAATCTGCCTGTACGCAATGGACAGCGTCAGCCGGTAGGGGCTGGCGGCAATCTGCCCGGTGATGACCAGATTGCTGTCGTCCTTGTGGTTCATGGTCCGGCTCTCCAGCTCCTCGGGCAGCGCCTGCCGGCTGAGCGTTTGCGCCAGAAGGGCGAGGTTTTCCTGCGTGTCGCCTACGCCGGCGAGCACGGCGCCCTGCTCGTCGCTGATCATGATCTGCGCCCCCGCGTCGGACGGCAGCAGGCTTTCCAGCTCGGTGCAGTCAAAGCTGATGACGATGTAGCCCAAGAGCTTCACATTGGCATAGTCCAGAATACGGCGGGCGGCCAGCACCACGGTCCGGTCCCGCTGGCTCAGCGACGCTTCGGGGTAGAGATCGCCCCACCGATACCGCCCGACCCAGAACGCAAACTTTTCGTTGGCGCCCTCGATGCGCGCAAAGAGCGATTCGTTCATGATCGAATAGGGCAGCTTGCTGATGGGCGTGCCGGTATCGGTCACGATTTCCACGCTCATAAAGCCGCGCAGGCTGGCCGCCTCGCTGATCAGGCGGCTCATCAGCGCGTATTGCAGGCTTTTGGCCTCCACCGCGTCCGCCTTGCGGTAGCTGCGGATGAGCCGGATCACCGCCATGTCGGAGGCGATGGTGTTGAGCTTGGCCGGGTAGCTGCTCAGAAGCGAGGAAAGCTCGCTGCGCAGGTATTGCGCCATGCGAAGCGATGAGCGCTCCTCGGCCATGAGAATTTCGTCCCGCGCCCCCACATAAGCAATCCCGCACATGGCGATGGTCGGCAGCAGCGCCACCAGCAGAAAGCCCGTCAGCAGCCGGGGTCCCAGCCCGCAGGCGCGCAGCGCCGCCAACACCCTTGCGCCCAGTCCGCGCATCGCATGCCGCCCCTTCATAGCACAGGCAAGACGGTCCGGTCCAGCGTTTTGAGAAACCAGTATACGTCCAGCATCTCCTGATGCGCCGGCTCGCCTATGCGCACAACCTGCCTCAGCCCGGCCAGCCGTATTTCGCGCTCATCCTCCAGCCCCCGCGCCCAGGCCTCCAGGCAGTGGGCGTAGGCCGCGCAGAATTCACACCAGTAGACAAGGGCCTGCCACAGCGCGGCCTCGACGCCCTGTGCCCCATGGGCCTGTTGGGCGCACCAGGCGCTGTCCCTGAGGCTGTCCGCCCGCTGCGCCGCGTAATCCGCCGCCACGGCCGCGTCCCGGATGGGCCGCTCCCCCCGCAGGCATTCGGGATGGAAGCGCCGCGCCGCCTGCATCATCGCGCGCACCCGCCCGGCGCGGCTTGCGAACAGCGCCTCAAAGTATGCCCCGGCCATCGCCTCAAAATCCGTCTCCCGGTTCCAGAGGGTCTGCCCCAGCACATGCATGCCAAATCCGCAGGGCCAGAACACGCGCGTCTGCTGACAGGAGATGTAGCCGTTGAGCCCCAGCTGCCTCAGGTTGCGCACATCCTGCCACAGCACGCGCGCATTGGCATAGTCGCTGACGTCCTTGAACTGGTCCCACATATAATGGTATTCGTATATGAAGCTGTCGCAGGGCGCGCATGCCTGCCACGCGCGCAAAAAGGCGATGTTTTCCCCCACGTCGGCGGGCATGGTCAGGTGGTTGCGCACAAAGGGGGGCAGGGACTTCGCCGGCGCGTCCGTGGGAAGGGGCGCCGAGTAGGAGCGCGTAATGGGCGCAAACATGAACACGAACCGGTCGGGGTTTTTCAGCGTCCGCCCCTCCGGCGGCCACAGCAGGTCCAGATAGGCCAGAAATACCACCCTGGTTTTCAGGCCCGCCCGGGTGAGCTTTTCATCCAGCAGGTTGAGCATATCCACATAGAACGCCGAGGGCACCGCCTTTTGACACGCCTCGCACTCGCAGGTGTTGTTGCTGTCGTCCGCCAGCCAGAAGTGAATGGTGTCCACCTGCGGATGCCGCCGCAAAAAGGCCATCACCTCTTCGGTCAGGGCCTCGCGCACCTCGGGATTGGAATAGCAGAGGTTGGTGTTGAGGGGCCGCGCGTTGAACAGCGCGCGCCTGCCGTCAATCTGCGCCAGCCAGCCGCGGTAGCGCTCCCCGGGCTCCTCCGCCTCGTCCCATCCCAGGCCGTCGATGCCTATGGCGGCGGTGGTCCAGCCATGGCCTGCCGCCTGGAAGATGAGGTCGCGTTTCCTCAGCTCCTCCTGCAACGGCCCATAGGTAAAGCGGTTCACCTCCTCCACCGTCGGCACCGGTTCCGTGCCCGCCAGCAGGGGATTGTTGTCATGCGCGTACCAGGTCTTGAAAAATTCATAGGGCGTCAAAAACTGGGTGAAATAGGTATTGAATCCGCCCTTGGGCAGCCAGTCGATCAGCTCCAGCACGTTTTCAAAGCTGACCGCGCCTTCAATGCAGAAGCCCCGGTGGCGGTAGCTGGCGGCCTCGGATACCTGCACGGCGGTCTTTCCGTTGTAGCGCAGCAGCGTCCCCTCCGGCCCCGGCCTGACAAACCAGAAGCCAAGCTCGTGCAGGAGCCGGTACGCCGCGATCAGCACGCTGCGCGGGTTGGTGCCCGTCACCACGCCGCCGCTCTCCCCTCCCAGGGAGATGGCAATGGCGTCGTCGCGTTCGGAGTCGGTCACCGGCGGCAGGCCTTCCAGCCCCGGCCCAACCCGAAGGATGGGGTCCGCGCCCTGCCACACGGGTCTAAGCAGGTCCCAGTGCCGGGTCAGCTCGGCGCAGGCAAAGGCTACCGTGGGATGGTCGCAGGTGGGAATGCAGCGAAGCATTGAGGAATCCCCCTTTCTTTACCCTTTGACAGCGCCGGAGGTCATGCCGCTAATCAGGTACTTTTGCACCACGATCAGGAACAGGAACGCAGGAATGCAGGCCAGTGCCGCCGCGGCGCTCAGCGCCCCCCAGTCTGTGGTGGTTTGCAGCTGGAACTGCCGGAGGCTGACCGACAGCGTCTGCAGCTCGGTGGACTGAATGAAGATATTGGCGATGGTGAATTCGTTCCACACGCTCATCAGCGTATACACCGCCACGGAAATCATCCCCGGAATCGCCGTGGGAAATACGATTTTCCAATACGTCTGGTAGGGGGAAGCGCCGTCGATCATTGCGGCCTCGTCCAGCTCCGTGGGAATGCTGTCAAAGAAGCCCTTCATCGTCAGGATGCCAAAGGGCAGGTTGGTGGAGATATAGATGAAAATCAGACTGAAATGCGTATCCACCAGCTTGAGCGCGCGCAGCGTGCTGAACAGCGGAATCATAATCAGAATGCCCGGTATCATCTGCAAAACGAGCAGCAGCATCGTAAAGCCCCCGAAAAGCTTGCCCCGCGAGCGCGAAAGCGCCACGCCGGCCATGGAGGCAAATGTAACGCAAAATCCCGCCACCACCAGCGCCACGATGCAGGTATTGACCACGGCATGCGGAAACGAGGTCTTCTCCGCCACTTTGCGGAAATTGTCCAGCGAGGGGTTGGTAGTAAAGAGGTTGGTGTTGGCCATCACCTCATCGGTGGGCTTGAAGGCGGTTCCCAGCATGGAAAGCATGGGCAGGTTGGTCAGCAGGCACACTGCTATGATCAGCCCGTACAGCAGGACGCGGCGGATCTTCTTCTTCGCCCTGTCCATTCAGCTCACCTTCCTTTCATCCAGTTTGAGCAGCCGCTGGTATCCCCAGTAGAAGCCGATCATCAGCACGAAGGTAATCAGGGAAATTGCAGCCGAATACCCCATTCGTCCGCGGTAGAAGGCCAGGTTGTAGGTGTAGATGGACAGGGAGCGCGTCGCATTGAGCGGTCCGCCAGAGGTGAGCAGAAAAATGATATCGAAATTGTTGAATCCCCAGATAAACATCAGCGTCGTCACCACCAGGCTGACCTGCTTGAGCCCCGGCAGCGTGATGTACCAGAAGGCCTGCCGCCCGGATGCGCCGTCAATCTGAGCGGATTCATAGATGCTGCGGTCCATGTTCTGCATGCCCGCCAGCAGCGACAGCGCCATGAACGGATAGGATTTCCACGTGCCCACCAGCACCACGGTAAACAGCACCAGGCTGGTATCCGCCAGGAACAGGATCGGTGAATCAATGATTCCCCAGTTCATCAGCCAGGTATTGATGGGACCGTACTGGTCGTTGAGCAGGTAAGACCAGTTGGAGGCCGCCACCACCGTGGGAATCGCCCAGGGGATGAGCAGCACCGCCCGAAACAGGCCGCGGAATCGGATCTCCTTGTTGAGCAGCGTGGCAATGCCAAGGCCGATCGCATAGCTGGCAAAGGCGCAGCCCAGCGCGTAGATGAGGGACACCCGTATGGTATCATAAAATTCCGGGTCCGTCAGGATGTCCTCAAAGTTGCTCAGCCCCACAAATTTAGTTGCGTTGGGTTTGAGAATGTTTTTGTTGGTAAAGCTCATCTGTATGCTGTTGAGCAGCGGATACAGGCTTACAAACAGCACCAGGATCACCGCGGGCAGCATCATCCACAGGGCGCACCGGCGAATCTGCCTGTTCATGAGTACCTCCTTGCCGCCCACGGACCGCCGGAGCGGTTCCCTGGGCCAAACGTACCGGCCCGCGCGGAGCGTGCCTTTTTTCACGTAAATTAAGGAAACCGCGGCTTCCCCGCGGCAGGCTGTCAGACATCTCTTTGGGGAAGGCTGCCGTCCTACGGGGAAACTCCCAGTTTCGCGGCATGTGCGGCGGCCCTGTGCGTATCTCCGGCCGCGCCGTAAAAAACGCATTCCCTGCGGGCCGTCGGGCCGAAGGCCCAAAGCGGCCGGTGTGCATGAGCCGGTACAAGGGCCACGCGCAAGGCGCCGGTCCTGCGGCGCGGGGAACCGTGCACCGCCGGAGGCGGCCGCGGCTATCCCGTGGAGGGACAGGGAAGGAACGTCCCTTCCCTGTGCCCTCCGGCGGTTGCGCGCGGTCATTCCATGGCGTTGTCCAGCGCTTCCTGGATCATGCGCGCCTGCTCGGCCGCGATTTCATCGGTGGTCATGCCGCCGTTGAGTGCCGCCTGAGGCGCGTAGTTCATGATATACTCGCCGTTGATCTGCGAGAAACCGGGGAACATTCCCTCAATGGGCCAGGTCGCGGTCTTGGCGGTGGGCAGGACCTTGTTGAGCACGCCCTGAGAAACCTTGTCGGAGAACACCTCACCCGTGAAGAAGGAGGCCTTGGCCGGGTATGCCCAGCAGCCGCCCTCGGTGAACAGGGGCTGGGTGTTTTCCGCCCACCACTTCACAAACTTCAGCGACTCTTCGGGATACTCCGTCTGGGAGAATACCACCAGCGCGTCAGGGAAGCTCACGGTAGAAATCTCGCTGCCGGAAGGACCTTGGAAGCAGGCCAGCACATCGCTGTTTTCGGCCACTTCGGGGTAATCGTAGATCTTGGTGCCGAAGCTGCCGAAGAAGAACGCCGCCTTGCCGCTGTAGTACAGGGTTTCGGCCGCCGCGCCGTCATGGCCCAGCACGCCCTCGGCCACATAGCCGCCCTCGCGCAGTTCCTGGAACAAATCAATGGTCTGCTTGAACGCTTCGCTCTCGGAGGTGGGCTTGAGGTTTTCATCCACGATGCCCACGCCGTTGCTCATGGCAAAGCTCATGAAGCAGTGCCAGATGCCGTTGGTTGCGCCCGTGAGGGCAAGCGGCACGATATCGGGATTCCACGCCTTGAGCTTGGCGCAAGCATCCAGCAGCTCGTCCCAGGTTTCGGGCACCTTCTCCACGCCCGCCTGCTCCAGATAGTCGGTGCGGTAGAAGAATCCGCGGTAGCCGACCATGTAGGGAATGGCGATCTGGTTTCCTTCATATTTGAAGAAGTTGAGCATGTCCTCGCTGTAATCGCTGTAGATGCCCTCTTCCTTCCACTCGTCGATCACGCTGTCCAGGTACTGGATTTCGTTCATCTGGGCAAACAGGTCCGGCTGGTCGATCGCACAGGAGGCCACGTCCGGGGCCGCCCCGGAGGAAACCGCCGTGAGGAACAGCTGATAGTAGTTATCCCAGGGCTGATAGGTCATGTTGATGGTCACATTGGGATTTTCCGCCTCATACTGGGCAATCAGCTTTTCACAGGTCTCGGTATAGCGGTCGTCGTTGCCGTAGCTCATTTCCCAGAATTCCAGGGTGATCTTTTCCTCTTGCGCCATCGCAGGGGCGCACAGCGCGCACAGCAGCACCGCGGCCAGCAGCAGACTCCAGATCCGTTTCATTGTTCATTCCCTCCTTGACTGCGGGCGGCAACCATCGGGTTGGCGGCCCGTTTCCAACGGGGCAAAGCGCCCGTTGGACGCCTGTTCAGTTGTGTTTCGCTTCCGGTACGTACCATTCGCCTGTATTGTAACATTCCGTCACACCGGCGGCAACGCGGATATTTTTATCATTTCCCCGGAAAGTTTTTGGCCCCGCGCGTCCGCCTGAGCGCGCCGGGCGCCGCGAGCCCCGGCGGCAGAAGGGCTTTGGCGCTTTTCCGCCCCCGTGCCGGGCCATTTGACAAACCGCCGGCCCGACGCTATCATAACGATGGTCGTAGCATCCATCGTCCGTTTTCAACCGTCAAGTGCATAAGGAGCTCTTTCCTTGGTTCAAAGGAGTGTCAGAGGATGAATCAGCCCATTACTTTTGCCATTTGTGGGTTTGGCAACCGTGGCCGGGATGCCTATGCCGTCTACCAGAAAACGCACCCTGACCTTATGAAAATCGTGGCCGTAGCCGATCCCGTGCCGCAGCGCCTGGCCGCCGCGCGCCAGGAGTATGGGGTGGACCCGGCCCTGTGCTTTGACAGTGCCGAGGCGCTGCTGGCCCGCCCGCGCCTGGCGGATGTGATGATTATCGCCACACAGGACCGCCAGCACGTGCCCGAGGCGCTGGCCGCGCTGGACCTCGGCTACCATCTGCTGCTGGAAAAGCCCATCTCTCCGGAGCTGAGCGACTGCATGGCTCTGCTGGATAAGGCCCACGCAACCGGGCGCCTGGTGATGGTCTGTCATGTGCTGCGCTACACCGCGTTCTATTCCAGGCTCAAGGAGCTCATCGATCAGGGCGTCGTCGGCGTCATCCAGACGCTGGATGCCGTGGAAAATGTGGGCTACTATCATCAGGCCCACAGCTTTGTGCGCGGCAACTGGCGCAGCAGCGAGGAGACCAGCCCCATGATCCTTGCCAAGAGCTGCCACGACATGGACATCATCCGCTATCTGATGGGCGAGCGCTGCGTGCGCGTGTCCTCCTTCGGCCGCCTCGGGCACTTTACCGAGGCCAACGCACCTCAGGGAAGCGCCGGGCGCTGCCTGGACTGCGGGGCGCCAAAGGCGCAGTGTCCCTACGATGCGGAAAAAATCTATCTCACCAACCCGCTGACCGGCCTGCTGCATGGAAACAGCGGCTGGCCCGTATCGGTGCTGGTGCACGAGCCCACCGAGGAGAGCGTGCGCAAAGCCCTGCGCGAGGGGCCCTATGGCCGCTGCGTATACCGCTGCGATAACGACGTGGTGGATCATCAGGTGGTGAGCATGTCTTTTGCCAGCGGCGCAACCGCCACCTTTACCATGACGGCCTTTACCCAGCGCTGCTACCGCACCGTGCGCATCATGGGCACCATGGGAGAGCTGGAGGGCGACATGCTTTCCGACCGGATCACGGTTCGCCGCTTCGGCGAGCCCGACGAGGTGATTGATCTTGCCGGGGCGGAGGGAATGTCCGGCCACTGCGGCGGAGACGAGGGCATCATGGATGCCCTGTGCCGCCTGATGCTCCGGAGCGAGACCACCGCGCCCACCTCCATCGACGCTTCGGTGGAAAGCCATGTGATGGCCCTCGCCGCCGAGGCCTCGCGGCTGGACGGCGGGCGCTCCATCGACCTGGCGACCTTTGCGCGACAGGCGGACCCGCGCGGCTGAGACGCGCCCGGTCCGGGGCCTCGCGCCGGGGGCCCTGGTCCCCTGCCGGCCGTGTCTCCCCATGAACAAAAAATCCCGGCTGGCCCAGGCGGGATTCAGACTGCTGCAAAGCGGGGGCGCAGGGGGATGATCCCCCTGCGCCCCCGCTTCAGACTGTTAAAAACCCACGCATTTGGAGAAAGCCACGTTTCTTGCGTCCTTCGGACGCTCGCAACGCTCGCGGAAAATGTTTCGACATAAGGGCTTGGGGCCCTGCCCCAAACTCCGGCAGGCACGGAGGGAAGCGGCAGCACTGTGGGCTGTTGAGCCGAAGGCCCAAAACGACTCACAGCGGGGCAACGAAACCATCAACGCGACCGTCAGGAGAGCGCGAATGATTGAGCAAATGATGAGGTCCCTGCACCCCGCACTCTGTCAGAAACCTGAAGCGAGGACGACCGCCCTCCAAAATGAATTCGTATCGCCCGACTTTGCCAGGCAGGCGGTGAGTTTGCGTTCCCGGGCACAAACATTTCTTAAGCATCTGTCGGAAAAGACCGGCTAAGCCGGACTACGCTTTTGCAGCATGGTACCGCTTACCCCGGCTCATCCCCGCGCGCCGGGCCCGCGCCGTTCCCTACGTCTCCCACAGCACCATCCCGAAGAAGGTGATGGTATTGCGGCCGTTGACGTATTGCAGGGACGTGCCTTTGACGGTGTTGTACACATCCACGCCGCTGCCCTCCAGCGAGGGCAGCGCCTGACCGGGATGGCGGCAGGGCGCGCCGTCGCGCCGGGCGCAGGTCCTGCACAAACGGCACCCGCCGCAGCCGAGGTGCAAAAACGGCCTTTGCAAAAGCGGCCTGACGGCCTGCTGGACGCGCTGGCTCACCCGGGCGTGCTCCCTGGCGCACTCCTCCATGCCCTCGATGTCAAAGCTGTCCTCAATGGCGCCGATGGTCTGGTAGAGCAGCGCCCAGGGATACCGGCGTACCTGCGCCATGGCGGTTTCGATGTCGCCCGTGTCGGGCGGACACATCCAGCAGCGGCCATAGTAGCCGCAGGCGTTGCCTTCGCAGATTCTGCGGAACTCCGCGGATAATACGATCTGCCGCTGGGGGATGAGGACTGCCCCGGCCGCTCCGGCAGCCAGCGCGGCCTCGATCAGATGGGTATCGCTCATGTGCGTTCTCCTTCCCGGCCGGCCCGGAAGGGCCTGAAAAAAAGGCAGGAATGTCGCCGGCCCGCCGCCGGAAAGGCCGGGGCCTTTGTCGCGTCCGGACCAGGCGGCGAGCGGATCAGGAGCAGAGCTGAACGGCGATCTCCGCGGCGGTTGCGGCGTCAGGGGTGTAGGCATCCGCGCCGATGCGGCGGCAGAACGCCTCCGTCACGGGCGCGCCGCCCACCATGATCTTGACACGGTCACGGATGCCGGCGGCCTCGGCCGCCTTGACGGCCTCTTCCATCACGCCCATGGTGCCCGCCAGCAGCGTAGAGAGGCAGATCACCTGGCAGTTTTGCTCCTTGGCCGTTTGGATAAAGGTTTCCGGGGCGACGTCGGTTCCCAGGTCCACCACCTCCAGGCCCTTGCCTTCCATCATCATCCTGACCAGGTTCTTGCCGATGTCGTGCAGATCGCCCCGGACGGTGCCGATGCACACTTTGCCGGCGGCTTTTCCCCCGCTGGCAGCCAGCAGCGGCCTGAGCAGCGCGGCGGCCTGGTTCATGGCGCCGGCGGCCCGCAGCACTTCGGGCACAAAGGCCTCGTTTCTTTTGAACTTTTCACCGATGATGTCCATGCCGCTGCGCAGCCCCTCCTCCCAGATGGTCTGCGCGGGAACGCCCTCGTCGATGGCGCGCTGCACCAGCCGCTTGACCTCCCCGGTCATGCCCTGCTGAAGGCGCTGAGAAATCTCATCCAGCAGCTCCATGATGGCACACCTCCTGTGATCGCCGGGAGATTCAGGTTTTGGATGAATCAATTATAATCGATTATAATAGAAGCCGGTCAAAATTACCAGTTTGTTTTTCGGAATTTTTCTCTGCCTTTCGGGTTTTGGGGCCTGCGCCGCCTTCCCTGACCGCCGGGGAAGCCCCTGCGCAAACGGCGGCATGCGCCTTTCAGCCGTTTGCATCCTTCCCGCGCCGCGCACACCCCCTCCTCGATCCGAACCCGTATCCCCCGGCGCGCATAAAAAAAGCGCTTCCGCAGCCGTGGCCGAAGAAGCGCGCGCGGGCGCTGCCCATCCGCAGGAGGGCGCCCGTCTGTCCGGCGTTAGGAGCGCGTCAGCCGTTTTCCTCGGAAACCGGCTCCACCCGCCCCACATGCTCCCCGTTGGAGCGGATGGTCTCCGCGTACCACCGCGCCGAATCCTTGGGGATGCGCCGGAGGGTCTGGTAATCGACATACACCAGTCCGAAGCGTTGGGTATACCCCAGGCTCCATTCAAAATTGTCCATCAGCGACCAGGCAAAGTAGCCCGCCGCGTTCACGCCGTCATGGGCGGCGCGGCGATAGGCGGCCAGATAGCGCGAAAGATAATCGATCCGGTTGGGGTCGTGCACCTGTCCGTCCAGCGATACCGCATCGTGGCAGGACATGCCGTTTTCGGTGATGAGGATGGGCGTGCGGTAGCGCTCATAGAGAAAGCGCGGGCCCCAGTACAGGGCTTCGGGCGTGACGGGCCATCCGGCGGCGGTGCGGGGCGCGCCCTGCGGGAAGGCGGCTTCCTCCCATCCGCCGGGCGCGTCCGAGGCCCGGACAGGATAGCCGTTATAGATGTTCTGGCCGTAGTATTCCAGGGGCTGGCACATGCTGTCAACGTCCTTTTCCCATCCCGGCGGCAGGTAGCGCCCGTACAGCGCCAGCCCGTCCTCGGGATAGCGGCCCAGCATCACCGGGTCGCTCCACCACGATACGTTCCAATACCAGCGCTCCGCATCCCGCGGCATGGAGAAATAGGCCCGGCGCGCCGCGTCCACATCCGCTGGGGTCTGAGGAATGGCGGGGTTGCCGCAGGGCGCGTATCCCACCCGGCATCCGGGCGCTTCCGCGCGCAGCGCCTGCACCGCCAGCGCATGCGCCCGCAGCACATGGTGTCCCATGGGCACGGTTTCCGAGGGTGGCAGCCTAAGCCCCGGCGCATGCTCGCCGGTGACATGCCCCAGGCCGATAAAGCACTGGGGTTCGTTGATCGTGATGAAATCCAGCACCCGGTCGCCAAAGCTGCGCGCGCACAGGACGGCATAGTCGGCGAACCATTCCGGGCTGTCCGGCGAGGCCCAGCCCCCGCGCACGGCGAGCGCGCAGGGATAATCCCAGTGAAAGAGCGTGACGAAGGGGCGGATGCCCTTTTCCAGCAGCGCGTCAATCAGCCGGTCATAAAACGCGGCGCCGTCGGGGTTGAGCCGCCCGCGTCCGTCGGGCAGCAGGCGGGGCCAGGAGAGGGAAAAGCGGTAGCAGGGGATGCCCAGGTCGGCCATCAGCGCCACATCTTCCCGAAACAGGTGGAAGTGATCGCAGGCGCGCTCGCCGGTGCTCCCGTCCGCGATCCGTCCGGGCACTTTGGAAAAGCGGTCCCACACGGACGCCCCCTTGCCCCCTTCCCCGGCCGCGCCCTCGATCTGATAGGCGGAGGTGGCCACGCCCCAGAGAAACTCCTTTGGGAAGCTCATCTTCTCACTCCTTCACGCCGCCCACCGTGACCCCGGCCACGATGAACCGGCTCAGCAGCAGGTAGACCACGATGACCGGCACGATGGCGATGGCGATGAACATGTAGACCTTGCCCATGTCGAATTTGAGAAAGTCCGCGCTTCTGAGCTGGGCGATCAGAATGGGCAGGGTTTTTTTGCGGCTTGAGCTGATGATGAGCGCGGGAACAAAGTAGTTGTTCCATTCCAGCACAAAGGTGAAGATCGCCTGCACCGCCAGGGCGGGCTTAATCATGGGCAGGACGATGTGGTTGAAGGTGTGAAACTCGCCCGAGCCGTCGATGCGCGCGGCCTCCACGATCTCCATGGGCAGGTTTCCCTTCATGTACTGAATGATGAAGTAAAACACCGTAGGCGCGGCGATCTTGGGCAAAAACAGCGGGATGAGCGAGTCATCCAGCCCCATGCCGGTGACCAGGCTGACAAATCCCACCGCCGATACCTGCGTGGGCATGGACATAATGAGCAGGATAAAGGTCAGCGCCAGGTTTTTCAGCCTGAAGGAATAGGCGTGGATTCCATAGGCGGTGAGGCCGGAGAAGTACACCGCCAACAGCGCCGACATTGCCGAGACGGTCAGGCTGTTGAGGATGCCGCTCACCACGGGAATGTTCGCGTCGGTGAGGGCGTTGTGAAGGTTTGTGGAAAAGGAGGTTCCGGGCAGGAACGAAAATCCCTTCTGCACCTCAAAATGAGAGTGGGTGGCGTTGATCACCAGCACGTAGAAGAAAAACAGGCACAGGAAGCAGATCACCGCCAGCACAACATAGCATAGCGTCCGCCTGAGGTTCAGCCGGGCGCGGGAATCTTCCCGCGAGCGCACAGCCTGGGTCATTTTCCTCGCCCCCCTTTGCGCACATCGTCGCTCATCGTCCGCATAATCACCACGCACAGCACGCCGCACACCAGAAACAGCACCGTGGATACCGCGCCCGCCATGCCCAGGTTCTTGGAAAACATGTGGTTGTTGAGATACATGATGAGGGTGGTGGCACAGCGGTTGGGCGTGCCTTTGCCGTCGGTGAGCACCTGCGGCACATCAAACATCTGCAGGCCGCCGATCAGCGAGGTTACCAGCACATAGACCAGAATGGGCTTGAGCAGCGGCAGGGTCACGCGCCAGAAGGTCTGCCGCGAGGTGCACCCGTCGATCTCCGCGGCCTCAAAGAGGCTCACGTCGATGCCCATGATGCCCGACATCAGCAGGATGGTGGTGTTGCCAAACCACATCAGAAAGTTCATCAGCCCCACCAGCCCCCGCGTTCCCGCGACCGAGGAGAGGAAGCGGAACGGCTCCTGCGTCACGCCCATGGACATCAGCGCCGCGTTCACCGGGCCGTTGTCGGAAAACAGGGTGAAGAACAGCATGGAAAAGGCGGACGCCATGATGAGATTGGGCATGTAAATGACGGTCTTGAAGAACGCCTGGCACCGCAGCTTCAGGCGCACGTCCGTAAACCAGGCCGCCAGCATCAGCGATATCACGATTTGCGGCACAAAGCCGATCAGCCACATGAGCATCGTGTTTCCAAAGTACTTGGGCAGATCCGCCGAAAACAGGCGCGCATAGTTCTCCAGGCCCACGAAGTTCGGACCGATGATTTTCAGCCCGCTGCGGTAGTGCTCAAAGAAGCTGTAATATACCGTGGAAAACAGCGGAATCAGCTGGAATACGGCGAAGGCGATAAAGAAGGGTGCGATGAAGAGATAGCCCCATTTGGCGTAGCTGACGCCGCGATGGCGGGGGGCCGTTCCGAGTCCGGGCTGCATAGGATCACCCTGTCCTTCTCATGAGTCGGTGGGGAAAACGTCGGGCGGGGGCGGGCGCTTGGCCCGCCCCCGCCGGATGGATCTTGTTTGCTTACGGCCAGACGACTTCGGTCAGGTCGGGATACTTTTCCATGATGAGGGTTTCAAAGTTGGCCTTGGCGGTATCCAGATCAATCACGCCGTTGAAGTAATCCTTGAAGGCGGTCTGGATGCCCTCGTTGCAGCCTTGATCGTAGGGGCTGACATTGCTCATGTCGATCTCCGGCGCAGCGGCGGCGAACAGCGCAATGTGGTTCTGCCCGCCCAGGAACGCGGACTGATAGTCGCTCGCGGCCAGCTCGTTCATGGCGGAGACGCAGTTGGTGTAATCCTGCGTCGTCTCGGTGATAGCCAGGGCGATTTCCTTGTCGCAGGTGAGCTTGAGCATCACGTCGCGGATGGTGGAGACGTTATCGGTGCCGGCGGCGGCGCAGATCCAGGTGCCGCCCCAGTAATAGGGCTGTGGGCCCTCGCAGACCGCATAGTCTCCGAAGCAGCCGTTGCCCACTTCCTGCGGGCCGTCGGCGTCGGCCAGGGAGTTGCCCAGCAGAGTGAAGTTGATGCCCCAGGTGGAGTAGAAGAAGCCGAACACCTTTCCTTCGGGCCCCTGATCGGCAGCCCACACGCTGTCCCACAGGCTGGACTTGTTGTTGTATCCCTTATCGGTATAGGTCTTGGTCTGCTCGACCCACTTCATGATGTTGGCGTCGACAACGACGGTGGTGCCGTCCACCCAGGGGGCGGAAACGTTGTTGGAGAAGGTGCGGAAGCTGTCGTCAAAGCCGGAGAGCATCTTGTATCCCTTTTCGCTGGCCTTGGCCGCCACGGCGTCGAACTTATCCCAATCGCTCAGCTGCGCCTGAACCTCATCGGGATCGTCGGTGCCCAGCACGTCCTTGGCGATGGAGCGGCGGTAGGCGAACAGGCCCGGGGTCGCCTGCCAGGTCACGCCCTTGAGCACGCCGTCGGCGGAGGCGATTTCCTGGGTATAGGCATACTGATCGGCCAGGTCCTCATCGGTCAGGCCGATGTCGGCGCGCACGTCCAGGGTGTAGGGGGAATCGACATATTTGAGGGCGTAGTCGGCTTCGATGAGGAAGATGTCGATTTTTTCGTCGGCCGGGGCGTTTTCCTGGGCAAGCAGGGCGGCGTCCAGCTTATCCTGGTAGTTGTTGTTCGTGTTGGGGTTGATGGTCCATTTCACAAGGGTGCCGTCGTTGAGGGTGGTGGTGGATTTATCTTCGGCGATTTCCTTCACCTCGGGATAAAAGTCGTTGAAGCGGCTCTGGAATTCGTCATTCCAGCACCAGATGTTGAGCACCTTGCCCTCCTCCTGAGCCAGGGCGGGAAAGCACAGCGCCGTCAGCGCCAGCGTAAGTACGAGAAACACGCACAGTCCTTTTTTCATGGATGGATGCCTCCTTTTTATTGTTTCCCCTCCCTGCAGGCAGAGGGAATCCTTCGCTTTCATCAGCCGGCGGCGGTGGAGGGCCGGGCGACCGTCGCGCCCTCCAGCAGCCGGCAGGGAATGGTAATCAGCTCGTGATAGGTGGTTCTGGGATGCTCGATGAGGTGCACCAGCTGGCGCGCGGCCTCGCTGCCGATGCGCTGGGTGTCCTGCTCGACGGTGGTCAGGGCGGGCGCGCACATCTGCAGCAGCTTCACCCCGTCAAATCCGGCCACCGACACATCCTCCGGGATGCGCAGCCCGCAGGCGCGCACGGCCTCCATGCCGCCCAGGGCGGCGTAATCGTCGGGCATGAGGATGCAGGTGGGACGCGGGCCCTGCTTGAGAAGGCGGAGGGTGGCTTCGCGGGTCACGGCGGGGTTGTGATAGGCGGCGGGCACCAGATAGCCCGGCGGCACATCCAGCCCCGCCTCATTCATGGCCCGGAGGAAGCTGACCGTGCGCACGTCCGTGACCGAGCTCTCCTCGCCGGTCACATAGGCGATGCGGCGGTGTCCCCTGGCGATGACGTAGCGCGTGAGCTCCTCCATGCCCTGACGGTTTTGCGACTGCACGCAGGTATGGTCGTGAAACACATGGTCGATGGTCACCACCGGCAGGGAGCTGGCCACCAGCTCCACCACCTCGGCGCTGGAGAAATGCGAGCAGACGATGCATACGCCGTCGACATTGCGGTAGCGGCAGTGCTCCAGATAGGTCATGCGGGTATCGCCCATGTGGTGGGTGATGAAGGTGATGTCGTACCCGCGGCGCTCCGCCTCGGTCTTGAAGGCCTGAAGGACGGGGCTGAAAAAGCTGTGGGTGAAACCGCTTTCGGTATCGTCGGAATACAGCACGCCAAGGTTAAATGTGCGGCCCAGCTTGAGGCTGCGCGCCTGGGCGTTGGGGCGGTAGCCCAGCTGCTCGGCGGCCTGGCGCACCTGTTCGCGGGTTTCCTCGCTGATATCGGGATATCCGTTGAGCGCCTTGCTCACGGTGGATACGGAGAGGCCGCAGTGGGCGGATAACTCTTTGATGGTCACTGACATTGGTTTCCTCTTTCCCGTTGTCATTGTTGAACGAAATTGTTTTCGTAAAGGATTATACCCCAGGTCGTTCCAAAATGCAAGTGGTTTTGAAAAAAATATTTGATTAGTCCTTTTATAAACCATTTTCTACATTATAGTGCCCAGAAATTTTTCTTCCGGGCCGTGTTCCGAGTGGAATACGTTTTCGTCCATCGCGGGTTTTTCACAGGAAATTTTCAGATAAGTCTTGATTTTTTGGGACATTCATTGTATATTGTCTGCGTAAGGCGCCGCTGTTACTAAATCGTATTCGTTCAGTGAATATAAGGCTTACAGCCATAAAAGCAGGGAGGATCGCCATGGAATACGGCTATTTTGACGACGCAGCCCGGGAATATGTCATCACAAGACCGGATACCCCCTCCCCCTGGATCAACTATCTGGGCAGCGAGGCTTTCTTCACGCTCCTGTCCAACACAGGGGGCGGCTACAGCTTCTACCGCGACGCGCGCCTGCTGCGGCTGACGCGCTACCGCTACAACGGCGTGCCCACCGACGCGGGCGGCCAGTATTTCTACCTGCGCGACGGCGACAGCGTCTTTACCCCCGGCTGGATGCCCGTCAAAACGCCGCTGGACCGTTACGAGTGCCGCCACGGCCTGGGCTATACCCGCATCCTGGGCGAAAAAGACGGGCTGCGCGCTGAGCAGACCTCGCTTGTGCCGCGCGGCGAGGACGCGCTGGTCACCCGCCTGACCCTGGAAAACCGCACCGATCGGCAAAAGCGGGTCGATGTGTTCAGCTTTGTGGAGTTCTGCCTCTGGGACGCGCAGGACGACGCGACCAACTTCCAGCGCAACCTCTCCACCGGCGAAATCGAGGTGGAGGGCAGCGCCATCTATCATGTCACCGAGTACCGCGAGCGCCGCAATCACTATGCCGTCTATGCGGTCAACGCGCCCGTCATCGGCTTTGATACCGACCGGGAGACCTTCCTGGGCGCCTACAACGGCTTTGACCATCCCGCCGCCGTCGAGCGGGGCGAAAGCTTCAACAGCATGGCCAGCGGCTGGTCCCCCGTGGGCAGCCACCACCTGCGGGCCGATCTCGCCCCCGGGGCGCGCGTGAGCTATCTGTTTGTGCTGGGCTTTTGCCAGAATCCCGATGCGGAGAAGTTCTCCGCGCCCGGCGTGGCCAACAAGGCCCCCGCGCGGGCGCTGCTTTCGCGCTTTTCTACGGAGGCGCAGTTTGACGCCGCCTTTGAGGCGCTCGCCGCCCACTGGCGCACGCTTCTCTCGGGCTATCAGGTCGCAAGCGGCGACGCGAGGCTGGACCGCATGGTCAACCTCTGGCATCAGTATCAGTGCATGGTCACCTTTAACCTGTCGCGCTCCGCCAGCTATTATGAAAGCGGCATCGGGCGGGGCATGGGCTTCCGTGACTCAGCGCAGGACCTGCTGGGCTTTGTGCACATGGTTCCGCAGCGCGCGCGGCAGCGCCTTGTGGATCTCGCGGCCACGCAGTTTCCCGATGGCAGCGCCTATCACCAGTACCAGCCGCTCACCCGGCGCGGCAACTTTGACGTGGGCGGCGGATTCAACGACGATCCCCTGTGGCTGATCTTCGGGGCCGCCGCCTATGTCCGGGAAACCGGCGACGCCTCCATCCTGCATCAGGCCGTTCCCTTTGACAACGACGAGCGTCTCAGCCAGCCGCTCATGGAACACCTTCGCCGGTCGTTCCACTTCACGCTGGACCATCTGGGGCCGCACGGCCTGCCGCTGATTGGCCGCGCGGACTGGAACGACTGTCTCAACCTCAACTGCTTCTCCACCACCCCGGGCGAAAGCTTCCAGACCACGGCCAACATCGAGTCCGGCGTGGCGGAATCGCTCTTCATCGCGGGTATGTTCATCGGCGTGTGCGCGGATTATCAGGCGCTCTGCCGCCTCTATGGCTGGGAGGACGAGGCGTGTCAGGCCGCCGCCCAGGGCGAAAAGATGCGCCAGTCGGTGCTGGCGCACGGCTGGGACGGCGAGTGGTTCCTGCGCGCCTATGATGCGCACGGCCGCAAGGTGGGAAGCCGGGAATGCGAGGAGGGCCAGATCTATATCGAGCCGCAGGGCTTTCTGGTCATGGCGGGCGTGGGCATCAAGGAGGGCTATGCCCAGCGCGCGCTGGATTCCGTGCGCGACCGTCTGCTCACGCCGCATGGCGTGGCCCTGCTCGCCCCGCCCTATACCCGGTATCATCCCGAGCTCGGCGAAATCAGCTCCTATCCTCCGGGATACAAGGAAAACGGCGGCATCTTCTGTCACAACAACCCATGGATCGTTCTGGCCGAGGTCATGCTGGGACACGGCGGACGGGCCTTCGATATTTACTGCCGCACCTGTCCGGCCTATCTCAGCGACCCCGCTTTGCACCGTACCGAGCCCTATGTCTATAGCCAGATGGTCGCAGGCCCCGCCGCCCCGCGCTTCGGCCAAGCCAAAAACAGCTGGCTGACGGGCACGGCGGCATGGACGTTCTATGCCATATCGCAGGGAATTCTGGGGATCAGGCCGGACTATGACGGCCTGCGCATCGATCCCTGCCTGCCCGCGCAGCTGAGCGAGGTAACGGTGACCCGCCGCTTCCGGGGCAGCCTCTACCGCATCCACATTCGCAACCTCGCGGGCGATGAGAAGGGCCGCCTGACCCTGACCGTGGACGGAAAGCCCGTCGAAGGCAGCCTCATCCCCGCGGACGCCGCGCCCGCGGAGCATGAGGTGGAGGCCGTGCTCGCCTGACCCCATGCACCGGATGCGCGCAGCCCCACATTCGCGTGTGCCCGGCGCAGCAGCCCGTGGGGCCGGCGTTTCCCTTCGCCCCCTTCAGGGCCCCCGGCCATGCAAGCGCGCCCCCTGCTGCGCAGGGCTTCCAAACCTGCCGCGCATGGCAGCGAGGCAGGCCGCCCGCCGGAAGCGGGCAGCCCGTCCCGCGCGGGATGGGGCTGTCGCACAAATCCCCTCGACAAACCACAGGAAACCGGCCCTCGAATGAAGCCCGAACCGCTTCTTTCAAGGGCCGATACGCCTTGTGGTTTCCTTTTTTTGTGCGGGCGGCCACCGCCTTTTCGTTTGCCGGCGCCCCCCGGGGACGCCATGCGGCTCCGAGAGCCGCGGCCCTCCCCCAAAAAGGGGAAACGGTCGGAGCCGGGACAGGCTGTCCCGGCTCCCCGCTCGCTGTCAATTCCCCGGTTTTTCCTCTCCCCTTCTGCGCCGCCTGAGAGCAAGCCATGCGGCGCTCATGCCGGCCACGGAGGCCAGCAGCCCCGTGCCGGCCAGCGCCGCAGGGCTTGTCACGCCGGTCACGGGCGGTCCCTTTGTGCTTTCCACCGTGTTGATAACGGTAAAACCGGATGTCTCATCCCCCTCGATGCTCAGGCGGATCAGCGCGCCGCCCGCCACAAAGCGGTCCCCGTCCCCATAGGAAACGCCTTCCACGACCTCCCGCACCGTATAGGTGCAGGCCCGTCCGGCCGCGTCATGGCGCTGGAGGTTCTCAAAGACGCCCTCCCACCCATTGTGCTCCCCGAGGAGCAGGACGCAGCCCTCCATTTTTTCATCACCCTCCGTTCCGCGGTAGAGCTGCACCGTCACACCGGCGCCCGTGCCGCCGCGCCATACCTTGCGCACTGGTATGCTCAGCAGCTCCCCGTCGCGGCGCACCACGTTGCGCACGACATATCCCCCGCTTTCGGCCGGGGCGATGGAAACGGCGGTTGTTCCGCCGCCGGGCGAGGCAAACACGTCGCCGTCCGTGTAGCTCTCCCCTCCGACAACCTCGCGGACGGTATAGACATAGCTTCTGCCCGCCCCGTCATACTTGGGCAGATCACGAAACTCCACCTGATAGGGCCCGCCGTAATCGCAGACGGGTTTTTCCACCCGAACCGCGCCGGATGCGTCCTTCCCCTGCACATGGCGGTACAGCTCAAAGGCCACGGGATACCCGCTCATGCCCGGACCGAGGTCCCACGTCTTGTACACGGGCACGGCGACCAGTCCCGCCTTCCACAGGGTATTGGTGACGACATAGCCCTCCTGCTGGCTGCCCGCCACCGAGACGGCGGTATGCGTCTCACCGTAGGCAAATACGTCGCCGTCGCCGTGCGGACGGCCGTTGATGATTTCCCGGATCGTGTATTCATAGGGCTGGCCATTGGCGTTTTCCGCCGGCAGGTCCTCAAAGCTGCCGGACCATGCACCCTCCCCCAGCGTCAGCGTGCGTTCCTCCATGCCCACGCCGTTCTGATAGAGCCGGATCGTCACAGGATAGGGGGCGAGCCCGGCGGCGCGCAGGTCCCACCGCTTTTCGACGGAAACGCTGAGCCTTTTCGCGCCGGGCGTGCCGCCCTGACGGCGATTGGTAATCAGAAAGCCGTCCGCGGGCGTGCCCCGGATGGATACGCTGTAGGTCTCCCCGCCGTGGACCAGCGCGTCGCCGTCGCCATGCATGACGCTCCCGACGCGTTCCTTCACCTGATAGACGTATTCGTTGCCATCGGCGTCGCTCTTTTCGACCTCCTCAAACGTGCCCCGCCACCGGTTGCTCTCATTGAGCCTGAGGGAAGCGCATTCCGTCTGGCGGCCCTGCACGTCGATGCGGATCAGGACCGCCTCCACCTCGAACGTCTCGTCCGACTGCCAGTCCTTCCCCACGGGTATCTCCAGGGTGTTTCCGCCCGGATCGACGCTGAACATCATAAGGTCCGTGCGGTGCGATTCCGCCTGAACGTCAATGTTTCTGGCGATGACCGTTCCGTTCAGGTTGGCCCCCAGCGTCACATCCGCCTCCGGCGCCAGAATATGCGCCGCCACGGCGCGCTCGTTGCGAACCTTCCCCCGGTAGAGGCCATCCGCGGCGGAGGAATCGTACAGGTTCCACAGCACGTTGCCCGTCTGCCACTCCGTCACCTCACCGTTCGGCGCCCTGCTTCCGTCCGCGTAGAGCAGATCCGTGCCGGGCAGGAGGAACTCTTCAACGCCCGCGAGATCCACATTCAGGATCAACAGTCCCGGCCGTTGGCTGTCAAAGTCCTTGCACTCAATGCTGGTGCCCTCCTTAAAGGCGTGCGCATCCGTAATGTTGCACACGTTCACGCCCGCAGGATCGGAAAGGATCACTTTCTGGATAAAGGTCCGCTCTCCGTCCGTCTGCTCGATGACCTTGCCCAGCCGGTTTTCGTAGGTGCTGAGCGTCTGGTTGATGCGCACGGTCTGATCGTGGACGGCCTGCAAATCGATATACTTCAGGGTGTCGGAATCCTGCATCAGGCTGTCGGGATGGATGCTTCGCATGGGCGCGTCCACCTTGCGGCCGTCAAGGGTCCAGGCGTTTCCATTATCCGCCGTACCTACCGGCACCTCCGTCCCCACCACCAGCAGGGAATCCGTTGTCGAATACGTGGAGGAAAAGCCGCCGCCGCTGAGAAATTCGATTTTGCGGATGTAGCTGACCTCCTCCACGCCGTTGGTGCCAAAGTTGCTCTGATAACGCAGCGTGTCGGTTAAAATGTTGCCATTGGTGTGGGCAGACGTCGTCACAGAGGAGAAGCCCACCAGATGAAAGTTCCCGGCGATGCCCAGCGGGTTGGTTGTATGGAACGGAGAGCTTCGGAAATCCTGGGAAACCGTCCGGCATGCGGGGGTGGCTTCGCCGGCCAGCGCAATGCTTGCAAGGCAAAGGCACATTCCCAAGACAACGACCGGCAGCAGGATTTGACTAAATCGTTTTCGCATCGCCTTTTTTAATATCGACTGTCGTATCAAACAGACAGTCGATATATTCTCCTTCTTCTTGTAATTGATACCATTATACTATGCTCTTTGTAAAACTGCAAGTATTTGCATCGTGTAATTTGGCCAAAACGGGAATTCTTTTTCCTTAGACCGCAACGCGCCACGGGAGCCGGCATCCGCTCCGCTGCCTTCCCCATGCCGTTTGCGCCGGCTTCATCCCGACCGGGAACATGCCTGCATACAACCCCGGAAACCGGTAAAGCCTTGTCGGGGAAGGGGCGCCCGCTCCGCTTTCTTCTGCGGCGGGCAAGGCGGCGTGGCTGCCTCCCCGGCCGATCGCAAACAACCGAAATGTTTCGGAGGGACGGCGTGCCCCTTGGGCGCATCCGGCCTCCAAAGGCGAAGGGAGGCGCCGCCGGTGAGCAAGGCGGATTTACAGCTGGATCTCCGCGCTCTGTACCGGGAGGCCGGCGACGGCCAAACCCTGCCCGTCCTGATGGACGGCGTATGCGCCGCGCTGGCTCGTCATCCGGACGCGCTGGCGGGCATCACCGGCCGCTATGCCGTCCTTGCGGCGGACACCGGCTTTGCGTGCGCCTTTGCCCTGAGCAGCGGCGTATTTTCTCCCCTTGCACCCGATGCGCCGGTGGACGTATCCATCGTCGGAGGCGAAGCGGACCTGCTGGCCGTCTTTCGCCATGAGCTTGCGCCCCTGAAGGCGCTCCTTGGCGGCAAGGTGCGGGTGCGGGGCGACAGGGCCGCGCTGATGCGCTTTGCTCCGTTTCTGTAGGGCCCGGCGCCGGGGTCCTGCGCGCCTTCGCCCGTCTGCCCGGGTTCTTTTTTTTCGCTCCGCTTAACAGCGGGCGTTTTCTCCGGCAGCGCCTTTCTCCTCATAACAGCGCGCCCACGTCCCGCCGCCTGCTTTTTCTGCGGGGCCAGGCCTTGTGGCGACGGGATTTTTTGATAGCGCTGCCATCTGTTGTGTTATTGACAATCCAAAAGACCGCCTATTATATATAGTTCGCTTTTTGGCAAACATCATGTAACAGGAGGAATCAACGTGTTTCATTGGAAAAAAAACGATTGCGGTTCTGTCTGCCTGTGTTCTGGTCACAGCCTGCGCCGGCGCATTTGCGGAGGACTACACCGCCTCCGCTCCCGGCATGGGCGGCGATGTGCCGGTGACCGTCAGCTATGAGGACGGCCGCATCACCGCTGTCACCGTAGGCGAAAACAACGAAACGCCCGGCATCGGCGACCAGGCGATCAACGCCATTCCCGGCCGCATCGTGGAGGAGCAGAGCCTGACGGCGGACACCGTGGCCGGCGCCACCGTCACCAGCAACGCCATTCTCACCGCGGCGGAGGCCGCTCTCATGGCCGGCGGCGTGGATATGACCCCCTTCAAGCAGGAAAAGCAGCCCACCGAGCTTGTGGAGGGCGAAGCGGCGGAGACGGATATCGTCATCGTGGGCGCGGGCATTTCCGGCCTGATGGCGGCCTATGAGCTCAAGGAGGACTATCCGGACGTCAGCTTCATCGTCCTGGAGAAGCTGGACATGGTCAGCGGCTCTCTGCCGGCCTCCGGCGGCGCGATCGCCGGCATCAGCTCGGAATATCATGTGCGCGACGGTGTGGAGTGCACCACGAAGGATTTTGACGTGCTGTTCACCTACACCTCCGGCACCCAGGTGCGCACCGCTCTGGTGGAAAACGTGTACGCCAAGAGCGATGTGCTTCTCAACCGTCTGATTGACTACGGCACCCCCTTCACCGGCGAAACCGAGCCCGCCAGCACCTATTCGGACAAGGTATATCCCATCCGCACCGAAAACCGCGGCCAGAGCTTTGCTGATTTTCTCAACAGCTATGTGAAGGAAAACACCTTTGACCTGCGCATGGGCACCACCGCCACCGAGCTGATCGTGGAGGATGGCAAGGTGGCCGGCGTGGTGGCCGAGGACGATGAGCAGCGCTACGACATCCGCGCCAAGGCGGTCATCCTGGCCACCGGCGGCTTCGGCAGCAATCCCGAACTGATGGAGGAATACCTGCCCCTGTTTGCCGACGGCGTCATCGCCACCAACGCGGGCGCCACCGGCGACGGCATCCTGATGACCCGTCAGTTTGGCACCAAGATCGTGGGCGATGGCAGCATGGGCTCCATCGTCGCGCCGGATGGCTCCAGCCTGATAACCGCCAACTTCCTGGTCAACCTCAACGGCGAGCGCTTTGTGGGCGAAGGCGAGCCCAAGTATGTGCTGCAGCGCGCTGTGTCTCAGCAGCCGGAGAAGTCCGCCTTCCTCATCGCCGACGCCAACTACGCCGATATGGACACCATCGCCCAGAAGATCGAAAAGGGCTATGTGAAGCAGTACGATACCATTGAGGCGCTGGCCGAGGACAACGGCATCGACGCCGAACAGCTCCAGAAGACCATCGACGCCTACAACCAGGCCGCCGATGCCGGCGAGCCCATCCCCGCCCTGGAGTATGAGCTGGCCGCCGACAAGGCCACCAAGGTGGAGACCGCGCCCTTCTACATCGAAAAGGTCACCCTGCGTACCTTCGGCACCATCCCCGGCATCGAGGTCAATGACAGCTGCCAGGTGCTCGACGGCGAGGGCCAGGTGGTTGAAGGCCTGTATGCCTCCGGCGAGCTGATCGCGGGCAACGCCTTCACCCGCCAGTATCCCGGCGTGGGCATCGGCGTGTCCTTTGCCGCCAACAGCGGCCGCTTCGCCGCCGAGACCGCGGCCGAGGGCCTGTAATCCGCAAATGCCAAACGGAAGATGAACGGGGCGGGGTGCGCGTCATGCGCATCCCGCCCTCTGCTTGTCCAAGAACCCATTTGAGAGGTTCGCAAGGCCGCGAATGAAATCCGAATCTCCGGTGCCTTTTCCGGATTTTCGATTGGACGAAGGCATCCCGCGCCGGCACGGGACAGGCTGCCCGCCTCCTGCGGGCGGCGCCGACATGCGCCGCGGGTTCGGAAGCCTTGCGCGTTTTCCCGGCCGCGCCAGAGGCGCCGAAGGGAAGCGTGTGCCCTGTGGACTGCTGCGCGAAGGCCAAAGCGACACGCAAAAGCGCCCGGCATTGCGCCGGGCGCTTCAGGCCGTTGAAAAACCCCTGGTTTTGGAAAGAACCGCGTTTCTTGCGTCCTTCGGACGCTCGCAACGCTCACGAAATATGCTGCGGCATAAGGCTTTGGGGCGCCGAAAGGAAGCGTGTGCCCTGTGGGCACTTGGGCCCGAAGGGGCCAAAGCGACCTGGAGGCGGGGAGCGAAACGAGCGGCGGGCGCGGCCAGCGCCCACCGCGACGATTGAGCGACCGGGAGTCTGCCCCAAACCCCGGCAGGGGGATGATCCCCCTGCACCCCGCACTTTGTCAGCAGCCTGAAGCGCCCGGCATTGCGCCGGGCGCTTCGTTGCCTGATTCTCTTTTCCTTACGAATCTTCTGCGCCGCTTACGCCCTCACCGTCGCGCCGTGCTTCTGGGCGCAGACGTGCGTCACCTTGTCCATGGCGGCCTGTACCTCCTCGTCGGTGAGGGTGCGGTCAGGCGCGCGGAAGGTCAGCGAGAAGGCCACGCTCTTCTTGCCCGCAGCCACCTGCGCGCCACGGTACACATCGAACATCTCCATGCTCTCCAGCAGCTTGCCGGCGGCCTTGCGCATATCGGCCATCAGCGGACCCACGGCCACGCTCTCGTCCATAACCAGCGCCAGGTCGCGCTCCACGGCCGGGAAGCGCGGCAGGGGCTTCATTTCGCCCATGGGCCGGAAGTAGGTCAGGAGGGTTTGCAGGTTGATTTCGGCCATCACGGCACGCTTGGGCAGGTCAAAGCGCTCGCGCACGTCGGGATGCACCTCGCCCACGGTGGCGAAGGTCACGCCGCCCCGCACCAGGCGCGCGCAGCGGCCCGGATGATAGTACGCGTCGCCGCCGGCCTCCACCTCGCAGGCGATGCCGCCCGCGCGCAGAATGGCCTCCACCGCGCCGCGCACGGTGAAGAAGTCCTCCTCGGGCCCATAGGCGCCCAGGCACAGGGTTTGCGTCTCGGTGGGCAGGCCCTCGTCCGTGCGGTGATGGTGGTCGAACACCGCCGCCATCTCATACAGGCGTGCGGCCGGGGTGGAATGATTCATGTTGAAGGCCAGCGTGTGCAGCATGCCGCAGGCCAGCGTGGGACGCATCACGGCCGCGTCCTCGCCCAGGGGGTTGAGGATGGGCATGGGATCGTTGCGCAGATCGCCCTCCGGCAGGCCCAGCTTCTGAATCTCCTTTACGCCGGTGAAGCTGAAGTTCATGATCTCCAGATAGCCCATGCCGGTGAGCAGGCGCGCGGCGCGGTCCTTGAGCGCCTTCATGGGGCTGACGCCGCCCTGGGTGGTCTGGCCGCTGAGGGGCGTGGCCGGAATGTGCTGATAGCCGTAGATGCGCAGGCATTCCTCGCAGATGTCGGCCTCGCCGTCCAGGTCCTCACGGAAGGCGGGGACGGTCACGGTAAGGGTGTCGCCGTCGCGCTCGCAGCCAAAGTGCAGCTTTTTGAGGATGCGCACCATATCGTCCGCGGGGATGGGCACGCCCGCGCGTTCCTGAATGTGCGCCACGCTGGCGGTGATGACCTGCGCGGGGCGCGGGTTGGGATAGAGGTCGATCACGCCGGATACCACGTCGCCCGCGTCCAAAAGGTTCACCAGCATGCAGGCGCGGTCGAGCGCGTCCATCACCGTGCCGGCGGCCACGCCGCGCTCAAAGCGGCCGCTGCTCTCCGTGCGCATGCCCAGCGCGCGGCTGGTCAGGCGGATGGCCGTACGGTCGAACGCCGCGCACTCGAACATCACGTCCGTGGTGCCCTCGGTGATCTCGCTCTCCTCGCCGCCCATGATGCCGGCCAGGCCCGTGGCGCGCTCCTGGTCGCAGATGACCAGGTCGTCGGTGCGCAGGGCGCGCTCGTTTCCGTCCAGCGTGGTCAGCGTCTCGCCGGGATGGGCGCGGCGCACCACGATCTGCCGCCCGCGCACCTTGCTCAGGTCAAAGGCGTGCATGGGATGGCCGTATTCGATCATGATGTAGTTGGTGATATCCACGATGTTGTTGATGGCGCGAAGGCCCGCGCCGTGCAGGTACTTGCGCAGCCACAGGGGCGAGGGCGCGATGCGCACGTTTTTGATCACGCGCGCGGCGTAGCGCGGGCACAGGTCCGGGGCCTCCACGCGCACCTTCACCTCGTTATGGATATCCCCGCCCGCTTCGGTCACGGTGATTTCGGGGGCATGAAACTCGGTATCCAGCGCCGCCGCCGTCTCGCGCGCGATGCCGATGGCGCACAGGCAGTCCGGACGGTTGGCCAGAATCTCAAAATCCACCGCCGTGTCGTCGATGCCCAAAATGGGCTTCACATCCGCGCCCAGGGGGTAGTCCTCCTGGAATACCAGAATGCCCTTTTCCTCGATGTTGGGATAGAGCTCCGTGGGCACGTGAAGCTCCTCGCCGGAGCAGATCATGCCCTCGGAGATCATGCCCCGCAGCTTGCCCTTTTTGATCTTCACGCCGCCGGGCAGATGCGCGCCGTCCAGCGCCACGGGCACCAGCTGGCCCGCCGCCACGTTGGGCGCGCCGCACACGATATGCAGCGTCTCCGGGCCGCCCACGTCCACGGTGCACTCATGCAGGTGCGTGCCCTCCACGTCCGCGCACGTGAGCACGCGGCCCACCACGACCTTCTCCATGCCGCCGCTGATATCCTCGGTGCCCTCCACAGCGGTGCCGGTCATAATCATCCGCTGGGTATATTCCTCCGGCGTGACGGGGATATCCGCATACTGCCGGATCATATTCATCGCCAGTTTCACTGAAAACGCCTCCTTACTCCCTGCTTACCTCAGCTGCCCCAAAAGACGCGCGTCGCCTTCGTAGAGCAGGCGCATGTCGCGGATGCCGTATCGCTGCATGGCGATGCGCTCCAGGCCGATCCCAAAGGCAAATCCGCTGTACTTTGCCGGGTCGATGCCGCACATTTCCAGCACCTTGGGGTTGACCATGCCGGATCCCAGCACCTCGATCCAGCCGGTGCCCTTGCAGATGCGGCAGCCCTTGCCGTGGCAGTTCACACAGGTGAGGTCCACCTCGGCGCTGGGCTCGGTGAAGGGGAAGAAGCTGGGGCGGAAGCGGGTGGTGATCTCCGGCCCGTAGAGCTTCTTGGCAAACGCCTCCAGCGTGCCGCGCAGGTCGCTCATGCGCACGTGCTCGTCCACCACCAGGCCTTCCATCTGATGGAATACTGGGCTGTGCGTGGCGTCCACCTCGTCGGAGCGGTACACGCGGCCCGGGCAGATGATGCGGATGGGCGGCTTGCGGGTGAGCATGGCGCGCGCCTGCATGGGGCTGGTATGCGTGCGCAGCACGATGTTCTCATCCATATAGAAGGTATCCTGCGCGTCGCGGGCGGGGTGGTTCTTGGGCAGGTTCATCAGCTCAAAGTTGTAATGATCCAGCTCCACCTCCGGGCCCTCCATCACGTCAAAGCCCATGCCGGTGAAGCATTCGATCAGCTCGTTCATCACCAGCGTGATGGGGTGCTCGCTGCCCACCTTGGGCAGGGGGCGCGGCTCGGTGACGTCGATGGTTTCGGACTTGAGGGCCGCGGCGCGCTCGGCGGCGCGGATGCGCGCCTGCGCCTCGTCCATGCGCTCGGTGAGCCACTGGCGCACCTCGTTGATCTGAGCGCCCACCCTGGGGCGCTCCTCCGGAGCCAGCTGGCCCATGCCCTTGAGCAGCGCGGTCAGCTCGCCCTTTTTGCCAAGCACCCGCACGCGCAGGTTTTCCAGGGCGGCGGAGCCGTCAAGCGCCTGCAGCTCCTCCTCGACCCGCCTTTTGATGTCGCTCAGCGTATCCACAACAGACATGACAGGTTCCTCCTTTTTCAAACTTCGCCTGCAACAGAAAAGCCTCCGCCCCATGCATGCATGGGACGAAGGCTGACGCCGCGTTGTACCACCCAACTTTCGCACGGGCGGCCCCATGGGGCGCGCCGATGCGCTCTTGACCAGTAACGCGGCCTAAACGTTTCCCTCTACTTGATGGAGCGTTCAAAGGAAAGGCTCGGAAGCGAATGTCCCGCGGCCCCGGCAGGCGGCTTGCAGCCCGCGCCTCGGCGCGTGCCGCCCTCTCTGGGTCAGGGCGATGAAGCGGGCGTTGTTCTTCGTCATCGCAAGGGCATTATAGCACGGGTTTTGTCATTTGGCAAGCGGGCTCAGTCCATGCCCTCCATGCCCTCGATACCCCGGTCCACGCGCGCGGGGCGCATGGAGCGCGGCCCCCCGGCGGCATGCGCGGCCCCGGCGGGGCTTGCCGCTGCGCCGGCCTCCGCCGCAAGGGAATCCTCTGCCATGCAGCGCGCCACGCACTCGCGGGCCATGGCCGTCAGGCTCATGCCGCGGGAACCGGCGTACGCCTGCCAGCGCCGGCAGATTTCCGGGGTCAACTCGATATTGACCTGCACGCGGCCGTTACGGGCGCGGTAGCGGTCCGTGGCCTGCTTCTGGGCGGGGGTCCTGGGCATGGTGCTTCGCCTCGCTTTCGGTCTGCGCTGCCGGGTGCGGCCTCACACGCTCAGTTCCTGCTTTTCGCCAAGCAGCTCGCGGTTTGCCTCCAGCACCGGGCGGATGACGTCCCGGAGGAATTCCTCCACCTGTTCCTCGCTCCGGCCGGTGAAGTTGGCGGGGTCCAGAATGGCCTCGATCTCCTCGCGCGTGACCATGAAGGCAGGGTCTGAGGCAATGCGGTCGATGAGGTCGTTTTTCCCGCCCTCCTCCTTGACCACGCGCGCCGCGGCCTGGCTGTGCACGCGCAGCTTTTCGTGCAGCTGCTGGCGGTCGCCGCCGCGCTTGACGGCGTCCATCATGATGTTTTCGGTGGCCATGAAGGGCAGCTCGTTCATCACGCGGGCGCGGATGACCTTTTCGTACACCACCAGCCCGTCGCATACGTTCATCATGATGTTGAGGATGGCGTCGATGCCCAGGAACGCCTCGCTCACGGCGATGCGGCGATTGGCGCTGTCGTCCAGCGTGCGCTCGAACCACTGGGTGGCGGCGGTGATGGCGGTGTTGAGCGTGTCCACCATCACATAGCGGCTGAGCGAGGTAATGCGCTCGCAGCGCATGGGATTGCGCTTGTAGGGCATGGCCGAGGAACCGATCTGGCTGGCCTCGAAGGGCTCCTCCATCTCCTTGAAGTTTTGCAGAAGGCGCATGTCGTAGCTGAACTTGCTGGCCGTCTGCGCGATGCCCGAAAGGGTGCTGACCACCATATAGTCCATCTTGCGGCTGTAGGTCTGCCCGCTGACGGGCACCACGCGGGTAAAGCCCATCTCGCTTGCGATGTCCTGCTCGATCTGGCGGATCTTCCCGCTGTCGCCGCCCAAAAGCTCCATAAAGCTGGCCTGCGTGCCGGTGGTGCCCTTGCTGCCCAGCAGCGCAAGCGTGCCAATACGGTGTTCGATTTCCTCAAAATCCATGTACAGCTCGTTGAGCCACAGGGTGGCGCGCTTGCCCACGGTGGTCAGCTGCGCGGGCTGCAAATGGGTGTAGGCCAGCGCGGGCAGGGCCTTGTACTTTTCGGCGAAGCGCGCAAGCAGGTCCATGACGTTGAGCACCTTGCGGCGCACGATTTCCAGGCCCTGCTTCATGAGGATCACGTCGGTGTTGTCGCCCACGTAGCAGCTGGTGGCCCCCAGATGGATGATGCCGCGCGCCTTGGGGCACTGCAGGCCATAGGCGTAGACATGGCTCATCACGTCATGGCGGCACTCGCGCTCGCGGCGCTGGGCGTCGTCGTAGTTGATATCGTCCTTGTGGGCCTCCAGCTCGGCGATCTGCTCGTCGGTGATGGGCAGGCCCTGCTTCTGCTCGGCGCGCGCCAAGGCGATCCACAGCCGCCGCCAGGTGCGGAACTTGTTGTCCTCGGAAAAGACGAACTGCATCTCCGGACTTGCATACCGGGTGGAGAACGGGCTGATATACCGGGAATGATCGGACATGGGGCGCCCTCCTACGTCTGCAAAAAATGGGATATCCAAAACGATTATACCACCAACCCTCCCCATTCGCAAACGAAACTGAAAATTTCCGAACGTTCGTGACAAAAAATGCTGGAAATATTCAGCATCGTGTGCTATACTGTGCTGGATATTTCAACAAGGAGGAAGCCCGTGGAACGCATCAAGCGCAACGAAAGAATGGCGGCGCTGACCAAGCTGCTCACCGCGTCGCCCAACCGCATTTTCACCCTGTCGTATTTTTGTGAAATGTTCGGGGCGGCAAAGTCCACCCTGAGCGAGGACATCGACCTGCTGCGCGGCGTGTTCGACACCTTTGGTCTGGGCAAGCTGGATACCGTGACCGGCGCAGCCGGCGGCGTGCGCTACCGCCCCGTGATGAAAAGCCTGGACGCGCGGGCGTTCCTGGGCGAGCTGTGCCAGGAGCTGTGCACCCCCTCGCGCCTGCTGCCCGGCGGCTTTCTCTATCTGGGCGATATTCTGAGCATGCCGGAGATCGTGCGCAAGATGGGCGTGATCATCGCGGGCGAATTCTATGACGCAGCGCCCGACTTCGTGCTCACCATGGAAACCAAGGGCATTCCCGCCGCGCTGATGGCGGCGCAGGCGCTGGGCGTTCCGCTGGTGATTGCCCGGCGGTCCAGCAAGGTATATGAAGGCTCCGCCGTCAACATCAACTACGTCAGCGGCTCCTCGGCCCATATCGAAACCATGAGCCTCAGCCGCCGCGCCGTGCGCGAGGGCCAGCGCGCGCTCATCGTGGATGATTTTCTCAAGGCCGGCGGCACCGCCCGCGGCATGATCGAACTGATGGGCGAGTTCAATGTGGAGGTTGTGGGCATGGCGTTTGTCATGGCCAAGGCCCAGCCCGCCAGCAAGCTGATCCAGGGTGAACGGGCGCTCATGGTGATGGACCTGGAGGGCAACGATCCCTCCACGCTGGCCATTCGTCCGGCGGATTGGGTGTAAGGGCTTGGCAGTTGTGAAAGAATCTAGTATAATGGGGCTGGCAAGGAGAACGCCAAAAAAATAACAGGAGGAGCCCCCATGACCAAAAAGCTGCTGAGCCTGCTTGTTGCATTTGCGTTGCTTGCGATGCCCTGTCTGACGGTGGCGGAGGAATACCAGACGTACGTTTCCGAGGATCAGAGCGTCACCTTCCTTTATCCCTCCGACTGGATTCTGCTGAGTCGGGAGAACATTGATACCATGATAGACGCAGCCGCCACCGTCGAGGAAGTGGCCGAGCTGGCGCAGACGGCCCGGACGCAGATCGAACAGCTGGGCATCATCGTCCTCATGGACGCCACCGGCGCCAACAATATCAACTTCCAGCACCAGAACGCCGGGGTGGCGCTGAGCGGGGATGACCTGATGAACCTGTCCTCCTCCCTGCAGAGCAATATTTCGTCGGCCATCGGTGGCGTGAGCTTCTATGATCCTGAGCTTATGGCCATTGGCGGGACCGACGCGATGCTGCTGCAATACGTCTACACCATGGCGGGGATCGATTTTACCGGCATGCAGGTCTATATGCCCGTGGGGACGGAGCTTGCGATCTGCACACTGACCTCCTCCGCCGAAGATATCAGCGCAGGGGCGGAGGCCGTGGGGATCATCATGGGAAGCCTTGAGCTCCAGTAGGCCCACCCTCAAAAAAGCGCGCCGTTGTCGTCAAACGGCGCGTTTTTTTCGTCCAATAGGTAAAAGGAGGTGAGCGGCGCATGGCGGCGGACAGGAATCAGGGCTGGCGGGAAGCAGCGTTGACGGGTCTGGTGGAGCGCCACAGAACCGCGCTCGTGCGTATGTGCTGCCTGTGTCTGGGCGATGCCTCGCTGGCCGAGGACGCGGCGCAGGAGACATTTCTCAAGGCCTACCGGGCGCTGGACAGTTTTCGGGGAGAGTGCGACGAAAAGACGTGGCTGATGCGCATCGCCATCAACACCTGCCGGGACATGCGGCGTTCCCGCTGGACAAGGCATGTGGACCGGCGCGTGACGCCGGAGATGCTTCCCGAGGCGTCGGCGCCGTTTGATGAGCGGGACGAGGAGCTGACGCTCGCGCTGATGCGCCTGCCGCCCAAGCAACGGGAGGCGGTGCTGCTGCGCTACTATCAGCGCATGAGCCTTGCGCAGACCGCCCAGGCGATGGGCGTGACGGTTTCCACGGTGTCCAAGCAGCTGGGCCGCGCCCTGCGAAGCCTGCGCGGCATTCTGGAAGGAGGGCGCGAGCATGAATGAAAGGAACGTATCGGAGCGGATTGTCAGGGCCGTGGACGCGCGCCTGTCAGGCCTGACAGGCGACCCGTGGATGGCGAAGCATGTGCTGGCGCGCGCTGAGGAGGAACTCCCGAATCGCAGAAAAAAAAGGGCCGTGGCCCTGATCGTGGCCGCGGTGCTCGCGCTGGCGGGCATGGGCGCGCTGGCGGCGTCGCTTCTGTGGCGGGAGCAGGCAGCGTCCATGAAGCAGGTCGAGCAGACCGAGGGCGACTACGCGGGCTGGGCCATCGAGGATAAGGCGGCGCTTGTGCGGGCGCTGGTGGATTCGGGATACCTCGCGCAAGGCGGGGAGACGGAGCGCCTCTTTGACGAGGGCACACCGGAGGCCGAGCGCCACGCCATCGCAGACGCGCTGCTGCTCGCCCTCACCGGTCAAACGACGGTGGAGGAGATCAGCGTGGACATCATCACCTACGCCGTGATGGGCGCCGAGGATACCTGGACGCCGGAGGAACGCGCGTGGTGGCAGCAGGTCACCCGCCAGTTTGACGGCGATGACGGCGCGGACGACACGTTCCTCGTGCCGGACGACGGCGTAATCACCGAAGCGGAGGCCGTCGCCGCGGCAAGGAAGGCCATCCTCTCGGCCCAGGGCCTGGAAGATGGCGCGCTGGACGCGGCCCAGCCCGTGGCCGACCTGTACGTGACGGAGCAGCAGCCGGACCGGCCGCGCTGGAACGTGCAGTTCAAGTTCTTTCGGGAGGGCAGCGACAGCTATGTGGAGCGGGTGTATTCGGCCGTAGTGGACGCGCGCTCCGGCGAGGTCCTGTCCGACCCGGATACCGGCGTGCCGCATCCTGACGAGGCCGCGGCGCAGCAGTCCGCCGCCCGGCCGGACACGCCGCTGTTTCAGGCCATCGACGCCATGGCCGAAAGCGTGCAGCGGGATATCGCGTCCTTCGGGGCGTGGCCGCTGTCGCTCAAGGCCGAATATGCGCGGGACATCGCGCCCCGGATGCGCGCCATCGTGGACAGCGGCGACCTCACGCCCCTTGATAACGGCGCAGGCCCGAACCTGTATGTGATCGCCGCGGCGGCGTATGACTACGGCCTGCCCGGCGAAGGGGACCTTGCGCAGGAGGACGCGCTGGAGCGCGCCCGCGAGACGGTAAGGGAGCGCTTCGGGCTCTCGCAGGAGGCGCTTTCGCGCTATACCGACGTGCTGGTCTACTTCGACGCGACCGACCCGGACGCGCCCCTGTGGCGCTTCGTCTTTCAGCCTGAGATGGGCGCGCGGGACGCCTTGGGCCAGACGCAGTACGATCTGCGCTACCGGGTGGAGATCGCCTCCCCAGCGGGCGACGTAGCCTCGGCGGAGGCATTCAAGCGGCAGATCCCGGTCTATGATCTTTCGTATCTGATGAATCTGTATTAAACCGGCGCGGAGGCGTTCTCCTGCATCAGGTCATGCACGCGCGTCATCACGGGGATGGCCAGCTTCAGCGCGGCGGGCGCGTCCAGGCCGCGCTCGGCCAGCACCAGCTCCGCCGTGCGCCCGGCGGAAAAGCGCAGGCGTTCGTCGGCGCGGCTCACGGCGTCAAACAGACGGCCGGGGTCGGGCAGGAAGCGGGTGTCGATGCGCATATGGATGCCGTCGGGCCGCAGGAACAGGTGGCTCACGCCCAGCCTGCGCGTCACCCCGCGCAGCTGGGCAATGCGCATGAGGTTCTCCACCGGCTCGGGCACGTCGCCAAAGCGGTCGATGAGCTCCTCCTCGATGTCCATCCGCCCGGCTTCGTCCTGAATCATGGCAATGCGCTTGTAGATCTCCACGCGCAGCTTTTCCTCCGGCACGTAACTCTCCGGCAGGAAGGCGTCCACGGCCAGCTCCACGCGGGTGTCCAGTTCCGGCGTGACCTCCACGCCCTGCGCCTCGCTGACGGCCTGCTCGATGAGCTTGAGGTACATGTCGTAGCCCACGGTGCTCATGTGGCCGCTCTGCTGGGGCCCCAGCACGTCGCCCGCGCCGCGGATCTCCAGATCGCGCATGGCGATGCGGTAGCCCGCGCCGAACTCCGTAAACTCCCGGATGGCCGAGAGGCGCTGGTCCGCCGTTTCGGACAGCAGCTTGTTGGCCCGAACGGTCAGGTAGGCGTAGGCCTGCCGGCTGCTGCGCCCCACGCGCCCGCGGATCTGATACAGCTGGGAGAGGCCGAAGCGGTCCGCGTCAAAGACGATCAGCGTGTTGGCCTCCGGCACGTCCAGTCCGCTTTCCACGATCGTGGTGCAAAGCAGCACGTCATACGCCCCGGCGTAGAAGTCCAGCATCACGTCCTCCAGCGCGTTTTCACGCATCTGCCCGTGCGCGATGCCGATGCGCGCCTCCGGCACCAGCTGGTGCAGGCGGTCGTACATCTTTTCAATGCTGCGCACGCGGTTGTAGAGGAAGTAGACCTGTCCCCCGCGCGCCAGCTCCCGCCGGATGGCCTCGCGGATCACGTTATCGTCGTATTCCATCACGTAGGTCTTGACGGGCAGGCGTTCCTCCGGCGGCGTTTCCAGAATGCTCATGTCGCGGATGCCCGCCATGCTCATATGCAGCGTGCGCGGGATGGGCGTGGCCGAGAGGGTCAGCACGTCCACGCGGGTTTTCATGTGCTGGATGCTCTCCTTGTGACTGACGCCAAAGCGGTGCTCCTCGTCCACGATGAGCAATCCCAGGTCCTTGAACTGCACGTCCTTGTTGAGCAGGCGGTGCGTACCCACCACCAGGTCCAGTTCGCCCTCGCGCAGCTTGCGGACGATTTCGCGCTGCTCCTTGGGCGTGCGGAAGCGGCTGAGCATGTCAAACTTCACAGGAAAGCCCGCGAAGCGTTTTTTAATGGTGTTGTAATGCTGCTGCACCAGAATGGTGGTCGGGGCCAGAATGGCCACCTGCTTGCCCTCCACCACGGCCTTGAAGGCCGCGCGCAGGGCCACCTCGGTCTTGCCGTAGCCCACGTCGCCGCACAGCAGGCGGTCCATGTTGCGCGGGCTTTCCATGTCGGCCTCGATCTGGGCCACGCTCTTTTGCTGGTCCTCGGTCAGCTCGTAGGGGAACAGGTCCTCAAACTCCCGCTGCCAGGGGTTGTCGTGGCTGAAGGCGTAGCCCGTCTCCTTGGAGCGTCTGGCGTAGAGCTCGGCCAGGTCGAAGGCCAGCTTTTTGAGGCCGGACTTGACCTTGCTCTTCTGCCGTTCCCATTCCTGGCCGCCCAGGCGGTTGAGCTTGGGGGCGGCGTTTTCGGAGCCGATGAACTTGGTCACCCGGTCGAACTGGTCGGCAGGCACGTAGAGCTTGTCGTTTCCCGCGTACTGAATCAGCAGGTAATCGCGCCTGGCGCCGTCGTTTTCCAGCTGCACCACGCCCTTGAACAGGCCGACGCCGTGCAGGTCGTGCACCACGTAGTCGCCCGCCTTGAGGTCGGTGAAGGAGGCGATGCGCTCGCCCGCGGTCTGCTTCTTGCGGGCGCGCTGGTAGGCGGTGCCGTAGATATCGGAATCGCTGATGACGCACAGCCCCGCGGGCAGGTTCACAAACCCCTTGGTATAGGACACCGGCAGCAGCAGCACCTCGCGCGCGATGAGGTTGCCGTCCAGCGTGGCGCAGTAGGAGGCGGGCACATGCTGCGCCGCGAGCGCGGTTTGCAGCCTGCGTCCGCGCGCCTCGCCGCCGGTGAGCAGCACCACGCAGGCGCCCTCCTGCTTCCATTTGGCGATATCCTGACACAGCGGCTCCAGCCGGCTCTGATAGGGCATCGAGGGCCGGGAACCAAAGGCGATGGCCTCGTCCGGCGCAAAGCGGCCAAAGGTGCCCACCGTGTCGCTCAGGCACACGGCGGGCCGCGCCTTGAGGTCGCTCAGCAGGTTTTCATAGGTGAAGCGCAGGTCCTTCTGCGCGTCGAAGGCGTCGCCGCGCAGCCGTGCGTCCTCGTACGCCTCCGAAAAAGCGTCCGCGGCGGCGCGCAGACGGACCTGATACTGGTCCGGCCGGTCCAGCAGCACGATGGGATCGTCCAGGTAGTCGGTCACCAGCGCCGTATCGTCCAAAAGCACATTCATCCACATGGGCGCGGTGCGGATCACCTGTCCCGCGCGCACGCGGTCCACGTCGTCCAGGTGGCGCTTCCAGGAGGCGCGCGCCTCCGCTCCGGCCTCATCGGAGCGGGCGCCGTCGTCATTCCCCTGCGGCTGGGCGAGCAGGTCCTCCGTGGCCTCCAGCGCGTCCAGGCCGCTCAAAAAATCGTCCAGCGAGGACAGCCCGTCCGGCCCCGGCGCGGCATGCCCGGGCGCGGCGGATTCCATGGCGTGGCCCACGCCCTTTTCCAGCGCGGCCTTCAGCCGGTCTGCGGCGGCCTGAGCATCGGCCACGAGGCATTCGGTGGCGGGTGCGATGCGCGCGCCCTTCACCCGCGCGATGCTGCGCTGGCTGATGCAGTCAAAGCGGCGCAGGCTGTCGATCTCGTCGTCAAAAAACTCGATGCGCAGCGCGTCGGCGGCGTTGGCGGGGAACACGTCCACGATCGCGCCGCGCATGGCGCACTGGCCCCGGCCCTCCACCATGGGCACGCGCTCGTATCCGCCGCGGATGAGCGCTTCCATCAGCCCATCCGGCGCAATGCGGCCCCCTTCTGACAGCGTGATGGCCGCGCTTTGAAAGCGGGCGCGGGGCGCGCAGCGGTCCAAAAGCGCGTCCACGCTGGCGCACAGCACCTTTACCCGCCCGGCGGTCAGACCGTCCAGCACGCTCAGGCGCTGCCACGCGCTGTCGCGGCTCATGGCCGCGCGGCTGAACTGGATGTCGCGCGCGGGCAGCATGGCGCATCCGTCCCCGGTCAGGCGCTCTATGTCCTGCGCCTGGCGCTGGGCGATCAGCTCCGTAGGCGCGACCAGCAGCACGGGCCGCCCCGTGGCATGCGAAAGTGCCGCAGCCAGAAACGGCCGCTCTCCTTCGGCGATTTCGTACAGGGCGGTGCATCCGCCCTCCACGATGCGCTCCATCAGCCGCTTCCAGGCGGGCAGGCTTTGGTAGGCGGTAAAGAGGCCCTCGTTCATGCGTCGGCTCCTTCGGCGGGTTCGGGCGGTTTTTTGGTCTTTTTGGTATTATACTTGCACATGGCGCTTTCGATGCCGTTTGTGATGTACTCAATGATGGCGTCGGCGGCCAGGGCATAGGCTGCGTCGGCGGTCTGCTGCTCCTCGCCGGGCAGGTAATGGCCCAGCACCCAATCGGCCAGCTCGTAGCCGGGCCTGCGCTGCCCCACGCCTACCCTCAGGCGGGGAAAGTTCTCGTACCCCAGCAAGCCCACGATGCTGCGCATGCCGTTATGCGTGCCCGCGCTGCCGTTTTTGCGGATGCGGATGGCTCCCTGGGGCAGGTCCACGTCGTCGTAGACCACCATCAGGTTTTCCGGAGGCAGGCGGTACCAGCGCACCAGACGGGAGACGGCCTCGCCGCTCAGGTTCATATAGGTCTGCGGGAGGGCCAGGATGGTCTTTTGCCCGGCGATGAAGCATTCGCCAAGCAGGGCCTCGTCCCGCTCCCGCCCGATGGTCACGCCCAGCTTGCGGGCCAGCGTGTCCACCACGTCAAAGCCCACGTTATGGCGGGTGTGGGCGTATTGGGCGCCGGGGTTTCCCAAACCGACGATCAGGTACATGGCGTTTTCTCCTTTGAATCAGGCACGCGGTCAAGCCGCGGGCGCCGCTATTGTAGCACATCCGGAGACGGGCGCGCAAGGCGAGCCGTCAGGCCTTTTGGCGCTTTTCGCCGGCGCGCGCAAAAAGCGGACGGTCCAGCGCCATCGTGGCCAAAAGCACGTACAGCGGCGCAAAAACGAACAGGTAGCGCGGCCAGACCTCAAAGAGCAGCAGGTAGGCCGTGGCTCCCAGAATCGCCAGGGTGAGCGCCTGTGCTTCCGGGCGGCGGCGGCGCGCAAACGCCGCGACCGCGCACAGCGCCAGCACCGCCAGCCACAGGCCCTGGGCCAGCGTGTGGCACAGCGGGTTGAGGCTGCCGCGGTGATGGTAGAGGCTGCGAACAAAAGTACTTAGCGTATCCGTGCGGCGGGGAATTTCCAGGTCCAGAAAGCTGGAATTGGCGGCAAAGCTGCCGTCGGCATAGGCCTTATACAGTTTAATGGTGAAAAAGCGCACATTGCCCCACAGGCCCTTTTCGCATACCCGCTCCCAGGCCCTTTGCAGGTTGGCCCGCTGGCGGTCGGCCAGGGATTCGAACGACTGGGAAAACGCCACGTCGTCCGGGGAATGGCCGCCGTAGGTTTCGCCGTTCATGCCCATCATGAGGTAGTGCGTTTCGCTCAGCTGCTCCTGAGGGACGGCGCTGCCCGCCAGATATGCCGTGGACGCGCGCTGGAACACCTGCCCCGGCACGGCGCCCAGCACGAGCGCGGCCAGCACCGCCAGCGCGCGTTTCCACGCGGCAGCGGAAAAATCCCGGCGGCCCAGAAAGCGGCACAGGCCGAGCAGTCCCAGCGCGATGAGCACGATCAGCACCGTGGGCTTGACCGCGGCGCCGGCAAAGCACGCCAGCGAAACCAGCCCCCACCTGAGTGCCGGGCGGCGCACGGTCAGCCACGCGTAGATCGCCAGCACGGGAAACAGCACGGCCCACGTATCGGTGTAAGGGTAGAGCACATAGGGCGACAGGGCGATCCAGAGGATGGAGACCGCCGCGGCAAATCCCCTTGCCCAGCGGCTTGGGGTGATGCGCTGGGCACAGCGCACCGTGAAATATGCCGTCAGGTTCAAAAGCACCGCGTCCAGGTAGGGCAGCACCACAAACGGCACCGCGAGCCCCAGCTTGACGGCCACCCACATGGGGACGGCCTGCAGGATGGTCAGGGGCGCGTTGTTGGGGCACAGGCGGAAATAGTCCGGGTCGGTGAGGGCCTGTCCGCGGGCCAGTTCCTCGGCCGTGGTGTAGACATTGGCGATGTCCCAGCCCATCTTGTACCAGGCGCAGCGCACCACCACCAGCTGCACCGCCAGCACCGCCGCAAACAGCGCCCGCATGCGCCACAGGGCCCCTTTGCCGCCGGGCCGCGCGTCCGCCGCCTCCAGCCGGGCCCGGCCCCACAAAAGCAGCGCCACGCCCGCCAGCGCCGCGGGCAGCAGCGCCAGGTTGCCCGCCAGGCTCAGGTTCTGATAGTACCGGGACAGCGCCGGCTGCCCCAGCGTCAGCAGCCCCAGCACAAAAACGAACATCGCGCCCGCCAGAGCGCTCCACGCGGCGGGCAGGGAAAAGCGGTTGTGTTCGGACCGCATGCGGCGGCACGCCCCTTCCTGATTTGACGATACGACAAAAAGCGGGCATCCATCCATCCCGCCTGTAGAGGTGCTGCCGGCGCGGTCGTAAGCCGAGTTCTGTCGTTGGACGATCATCTATCTCCACCGCGCGTTGCCGCACGGCTGAAGCGATCTCTTTGGGAGCACGACGGGCCGCCGTATCGCTCCCGGTCGGATCTTGCATCGGGTGGGGTTTACAGCGCCAGCCTGTCGCCAGGCCGCGGGTGAGCTCTTACCTCGCCTTTCCATCCTTGCTCCGCGCGGGGTGCGCGGGGCGGTCTATCTCTGTTGCACTTTCCTTGAAGTTGCCTTCACCGGCCGTTAGCCGGCACCCTGCCCTGTGATGCTCGGACTTTCCTCATGGCATGCCACGCGATCGCCTGGCCGCCCGGACAGCTTTATAAAGGTAGCACGTTTGGAAATGGGTGTCAAGGGGGAAGAAACGAAGGGATGACGGTTCTGCGCCCGCTGTTTTTCTCCCGCGGTTCCCTGTCCGCACGGACGGAGCGCCGGGGCCGGCGTACCCTCCCTCAGAGCCGTCACGCGCCGCAGAAAGCCGGCGTCCCGGTCCCCTTTCTCCCGGATTCTGCCCTTTTCTCCAAAAAGGAGTGTCCGCTCCATCCATGCCCCTTGCGCGCAACGAAATTTTGTGGCAAAATAGGCCTTGTTGCGTCGGGGGTCTGTCCCCGGCATCCTGAAGGGGAGGGAATGCGAGTCTTATGGAAGCTCCTCAATGCATTTTGATTCTGGACTTTGGCGGCCAATACACCCAGCTGATTGCCCGGCGTGTACGTGAGCGCGGGGTCTATTCCTGCGTGCTGCCCTGCAGCGCGCAGCTGGCGGATATCCGGGCCGTCCAGCCCATGGGCATCATTTTCAGCGGAGGCCCGGCCAGCGTGCTGGATGAGGGCGCGCCCCGGGTGGACGAGGGCGTATTTGAGCTGGGCGTGCCGGTTCTGGGCATCTGCTACGGCATGCAGCTGATGGCGCACCTGCTGGGCGCGCCGGTGGAGCGCGGCACGCGCCGCGAATACGGGCGTACCGATGTGACCATGGACCGAGTAGACGGCGGCCTGCTGGCAGGTCTCCGGCCCCAGAGCCCCTGCTGGATGAGCCATACCTATCAGGTGACGTGCCCGCCGGAGGGCTTTGTGGCCATTGCGCACACAGCGGATTGCCCGGTGGCCGCCATGGCCGACGATGCGCGCCGCCTCTACGGCGTGCAGTTTCATCCCGAAGTGACGCACACCGAGGAAGGCGCGCGCGTGCTGGAAAACTTTCTCTTCGGCATCTGCGGCTGCAAAGGCGACTGGAGCATAGACGCATATGCGGACATGGCGGTTGAGCAGATTCGTGAGCAGGTGGGCGACGGCACGGTGCTGCTGGGGCTGTCCGGCGGGGTGGACAGCGCGGTGGCGGCGGCGCTGCTCTACCGGGCCATTGGCAACCGCCTGACCTGCGTATACGTGGATCACGGCTTCATGCGGGCCGGAGAGAGTGATCAGGTGGTGGATGTATTCACCCGCGTGTTCCCGGTGGAGCTGGTGCATGTGGATGCGTCCGAACGTTTCTTCCGCGATCTCAAGGGCGTGACCGATCCGGAGGCAAAGCGCAAGATCATTGGCCGCGACTTTGTGGAGGTTTTCCGCGAGGAGGCGCAAAAGCTGGGCAAGCGCGACCACTTCGCCCAGGGCACCATCTACCCCGACGTGATCGAAAGCGGCCAGGCGCAGGGCAGCGCGGTCATCAAGAGCCACCACAACGTGGGCGGCCTGCCCGCCGAACTGGGCTTTGAGAGCCTGGTGGAGCCGCTGCGCATGCTCTTTAAGGACGAGGTGCGCAGGCTCGGCCTGACGCTGGGTCTGCCGGAGAGTCTGGTCTACCGTCAGCCCTTCCCCGGCCCCGGCCTGGCCATTCGCGTCGTGGGCGAGCTCACGCCGGATAAGGTGCGCATCGTGCGGGAAAGCGATCTGATTCTGCGCCAGGAGATGGCCGCCGCCGGACTGGACAAGCAGGTATCGCAGTATTTCACCGTGCTGACGGGCGCGCACTCCGTGGGCGTAATGGGTGACGAGCGTACCTATGCCTACGCCGTGGCCCTGCGCGCCGTGACCACCGACGACTTCATGACCGCCGACGTGGCCCGCCTGCCCTATGACCTGCTGGGCCGCGTCGCCACGCGCATCGTGGGCGAAGTGGCGGGATGCAACCGCGTGCTGTACGATATCACCACGAAGCCGCCGGCGAGCATCGAGTGGGAGTGACCCAAACCTCTTCCCCTGCGGAGGACGCTTGAGATGGAAAAAATCACACTTTGTGGCGATAATTGCCGCAAATGCCCGCGCTACCTTGCAAAAACAAACGGCGAATTGGGAAAGGTAGCGGAGCTATGGTTTCGAATCGGCTGGAGAGACAGGATTGTTCCCATTGAGGAAATTCGATGCACCGGATGTACGTCCCATAAGCAATGCACCTATTGCCTGGTCGACTGCGTCAAGGAAAATCACGTTGAAAAATGCAATCAATGTCCCCGTTTCCCGTGTGAAAAAATAACGGATCTGCTCAGGCGTTCCGAGAAGTACGAGGAAAAATGCAAAGCCGTCTGCACGGACGAAGAATACCGCATGCTGAAATCGGCTTTCTTTCACAAGGAGGAAAACCTGCAGAAATAAACGCTTGGGGACGAGCGGTTGTAAAGCCGCCCGTCCCCATGTCTTTTCCATTTTCCTGCGCTCCCCGTCTCATTCCCCGCGCAGGCGCCTGACCACCTGCAAAAGCGTGGTCCGGTCGCCCACGTTGCCGGGGAAGATGACGTAGGGCATGTAGGGGAACTTGCTTTCCCCGTCTGTGCGCCAGACGGGCACGCCGGGGGCGATCTGACCCATCACCAGTGCCCGCCGCACGCGCAGGGCGCGCACGCCGATATCGCTGGAGGTGATTCCACCCTTGGCCACGATAAAGGCCGGCTGAATCCCCAAATCCGCCACCACGGAGGTGACCGCGTTGGAGATGTCCACCGATAGCTTGAGCTGCTGCTCCTTGTCCAGACCGGCCACGTCCATCCGCTTGCGCGAGGTATACACCAGTGTGTCCCGGCCGGCGCGCAGGCTCGCCTCCGCCAGCGCTCGCACACGGGCCGCCTCCGCCTGCAGGCCGCCATCCTCCAGCGCACGGCTCACATGGAATTCGATCTGTTCCAGATCCGCAAGGCCCGCCGTCAGCTCCGCCAGCTGGTCCGTGGTTTTCTGCACATGCGAGCCCGCCACGATCAGCCCGCCGTTTTGGCTGTGCCCGTTCACAAGCTCTTCGCGCGTAAGCAGGGGCCTGTCCGCCACCCCGCCCAGCAGCTTGGGCACGGCGGCGGCCGTGCGGAACATAAAGCGCTTGCCCGCCGCACAAGCCTTCAAGTAGCCTGCCAGAAAGACCTTCACATCCTCGTAGGCAGCCGCGTTGACCACCACTTTTCGAAAGCCCTTAACGCCGTCAAGCAGCCGCGCTACGCCGTCCACATCCAGCCGGCGCAGCATTTCCAGCGGAATGCAGGTGGTTTCGGAGGCAGGGTATGCACCGGCGGTCTTTTCCTCGCACCATTCATCCAGCCGCGAATGCGTGTAGCCAAACGACCTGTCCCGGGCAAACTCCGTCTGTCCGGCGGGAACCAGCCGATCGCCCTCCTTGACATAGTGGACGTTCCCCAGCGTGTAACGGCCTCCCTCACAGAAGAAGGGACAGAGGATCTCGCCGTCGTAGGGCTGCCCGCCGGCGCGCTCGATCTCCCGGCGCAGCGTTTCCGTTTCCAAGGGGAAGTGCCCGCGCAGCGTGGAGTCGCTCCGGCTGATAATCACAAAGGGCTTTCCCGTGGCCCGGGACGCCTTCATGACACCGCGGGCGATCTGCTCATGCACCTCGCGGGTCTCCTTCTGCGTCATGCTGCGGGAGTTGGTGAGCAGGAAAAACATGCGGTTTTCCTCCTCAAACCCTTCCAGAATACTCTGGTCCGTCCAATCCGTATAAACGTGGATACCATGCACGGTCTGGACCCCCGTGGGATCGTCGTCGATAACGACGATTTTATCCCTCTGCCCTGCCAGCGCCTGTTTCAGCAGAGCGTCGGCCTTTTCGGGCTGCGGTGGCGCATACGTGTCCAGTACCGATAGCGGAAGCGATTGTTCGTTCATGGCGGCATTTCTCCTTTCCATTGTATCCGGACAGGGGCGCGGCTGTCGCGGCCCGTTTCACTGCGGCCGCACCTCCACGCCGGCCAGGCGCTCGTAGAACTTCACGATGCCCGAATGGTCGTTGTCCAGGCACCCCATGTTTTTGAGGGAGGTCATGATCTCGTACAGACCCGCGGACAGCGGCAGCGGCACGTCCGCCTGATGGGCCGTGGCCAGCACGTTCTTGATATCCTTCATATTAATGGACAGCTTGCCGCCCGGCTGGAAGTTGCGCGCCAGCATCATAGGGGCCTTGGCGTCCAATACGGCGCTGCCCGCCAGCCCGCTGCGGATGGCCTGATACACCTTCTCCGGGTCCGCCCCCGCCTTGGTGGCCAGCACCAGCGCCTCGGACACGGCCGCGATCGTCAGGTTGACGATAATCTGGTTGGCCAGCTTGGTCACACAGCCCGCGCCGCCTTCGCCCACCAGCGTCAGGCTCGTGCCCATGTACGCCAGCAGGGGCCTGGCCGCGTCAAACGCCGCCTGCGTCCCTCCGATCATAAAGGCCAGCGTTCCGTCGATGGCCTTGGGCTCTCCACCGCTGACGGGCGCGTCCAGAAAGTGGACCCCTCTCTCCTGCGCAAAGCGGTGGCAGGCCTTCGCCTCCTCCGGCGTCACGGAGCTCATGTCCACCGCCAGCGTGCCGGGAGCCATATGGGCCAGCATGCCGTTCTCCCCCAGCAGTACCTGATGCACGATGCTCCCATTGGGCAGGATGGTGAATACCGCCTCGCAGCTTTCCGCGATCTCCGCCTGGGAAGCCGCTATGGCCCCCTTGTCGCACAACGCCTTCACGGCCGCTTCGTTCAGGTCGTTCACATAGAGCTCGCATCCCGATCGGAGCAGGTTGAGCGCCATGGGCCTGCCCATGATCCCCAGTCCCACAAATCCGATTTTCATATCCGCATTCCTCCTTGCGCTTTGTTTGTTCAGGCATGAATTTCGTTTTCTAATAAGTATTCGGTTTGAAGCGAGCTGCCGGCGCCGCATCCTTTCACCGCCGACAGGGGATGGTTTTGCCCGGCCGATCCGGCATCGGATGGAGCCGCGCCCATTCTTTCCCATGTGCGTAGTATAAATCAATCGTATGCGTTTGTAAATGGCACAGGCGTTTTTCCCAATGGCCGGAATTTGTTTCCACTTTTTGGCTGAAGCGTCCTAAGCCTGGCATCCTGTCGTCTCCCCGGGGCAAAAGCCGGCCCGTCAGCGCGGAACAGACCTGCCTGATCTGCGCTGACGGCCCCATAAAAGCGCAAACGGTTTCTGAGCAAACGACCGGCGGGATTTTCCGGAAAACAGGCGCTGATCCCCGACGGGGATGCCCGCCACGCCCAAGACCCCTTTTGCTTTCTGTGGCCTTCAGCCATCCGGCCGCCGGCAGGCCGTGCCAAAAGAAAATCACCTCTGCAAAGCTGTTCGCAGAGGTGATTTCATGGAGCTGATAGCCAGATTCGAACTGGCGACCTCATCCTTACCAAGGATGCGCTCTACCTACTGAGCTATATCAGCATGCCCCGAACGGGCAACGATGATATTATACACAACCTCTTCTGGTTTGGCAAGGGGGAATTTACGTTTTTTTTGAAAAGTCAGCTGCAAAATCCCCATACCCATGCCGCCCTTGACTTTCCGGGCCGGTTCGTCGTATCATAACGTGAGGAGGTATGGGTCTATGACGCAAAGTAAAACGTTTCCCGCCTGCCCGCGCTGCGGAAAGCCGGTTGAGATCGCCGGGGCGGCTTTCTGTCCGCACTGCGGAGCGCCCGTTGCCGCGGCCCAGGCCGCTGCCGTACCGGAGGGAGCGCTCTCCCTTTTGGAAAAGGCCGAACGCCAGACCGATCCCGTCAAAAAGCACAAGCTGCTGCTGGAGGCGCAGGCGCAGTATCCCGACTGTCTGGAGGTGGCGCAGGAGCTGCTGTTCCTGGGCCGCCTGTATGAGCGCAGCCCCAAAAAGCTGGACTTTTCGGTCATCAAATGCCACCTGCTGCATTTCTACCTGACCCCGGACGATTTCTCCGCCGCCCAGCAGCAGCAGATGCGCACCGAATTGTTTGATCACCCGGATCTTAGGCGATGCCAGGAACTTGCGCCCGACCCCGACGCCTTTACGCGCAAATATCTGGAGCGGCTCTGCCGCGATTTTATCAACGTGTTTCTGCGCGGCAGCAACCGTTATATGCACAGCTTTTTCGGTTTTAGGCTGGACAGCCGCATCGCCAAGGTGCTGGCCTCTCCCCTGGAACGGATGCTGAGCCGCGTTCACGGCGATACGGACCTGGACTTCGAGCAGCGCTCCATGCTCTATGACGCGCTCTATCGCGCCTTTTTGCTGGAAACCGGCAATGACGCCAAATGGCTGGACGCCCTGCTGGCCGGGGAGGGTCTCCCCATTCCCGCAAAGCCGTAACCATTCAGGAGGAAAAACCGCTTGGAGCATCGCAAACGTTCTTCCCCGCCCCGGGGCATGCCCGCTGAGGCGCCCCGTCCGCGAAAAGGCACCCTGCACGGCCGACAGAAGCCGGACGATCCCCTGCCCGAGCAGCAGCCGGTGACCGATGACGAACCAGCCCCCAAAAAGCCGTCCCGCCTGCGGCTGATTCTGCTGCGCGTGGCGGTGGGCGTGCTGCTTGTGATCGTGCTGGTGTTTGCCTACCTTTTCCTGCTTCTGGGCGAGCCTGACGAGGAGGCCAAGTATGTGGACCTCCCTGATGAGGAGCCCATCACCATGCCCATGGGCGCGCTGGAAATTCCCGGCGAAGCCAACCTGCAAAACCTCGCCAATACCTTTGGCCAGCCTGTGATGGCGCTTTATGGCGGCCCTGCCCTTGAACGCGCGCGCGTGTACGATACTGCCTTTGGCGGCGGCTATGCCCGCCGGGTGACGCTGACCTACGCCTTTGATGACGGAACCCAGCTCACGGTGGAGAGCATCCGTCCCACGTCCGCCATTACCCTGCTGGGCAGCGGCTACAGCCTCAGCGTCCGTTCGCTCTACGCGCTGGGCGGGCTGGACGCGGCGCGCATGGACGGCGGCGGCCAGATCTGCATCTTCGGCCAGAGCGATACCGCCGCTTATGCGGTGCTGTGTCCTGAGGAACATGAAAGCGACCTGAACAGCGTGCTCAGGCAAACCACGCTTATCGCCCCCGAAGACGAATGAACACAAAGGAGCGTCCCGGACCCATGCATAATCACCCATCGCGTTCCATGAAAACCTCAACGCTCATCCGCCGGTTCCTGCCCTATTTTAAAAAGTACCGGGGCATGCTGTTTCTGGATCTGGTGTGCGCGGCGCTGACCACCGTGTGCGACCTGGTGCTGCCCCTCATCGTGCGCGATGTGACCGACCTGGCCGCCAATAACCTCTCCGCTCTTACGGTGAGCTTTGTGCTCAGGGTGGGCGGCATCTACGTGCTTTTGCGCATCGTGGACGCGCTGGCCAATTTCTACATGGCCTCCCGCGGGCACATCATGGGCACCTTCATTGAGCGCGACATGCGAAACGACCTCTTCGCCCATCTGCAAACGCTGGGTTTCGCCTATTACAGCAACGCCAAGGTAGGCCAGATCATGGCCCGCATCACCAGCGACCTGTTTGAGGTGACGGAGTTCGCCCATCACTGCCCGGAGGAATTTTTCATCGCGGGTATCAAAATCGTCATCCCCTTCATCATTCTGATGGGGGCCAGCCCCGCGCTCACGCTCATCATCTTTGCCATGCTGCCGCTGATGATAGCGTGCACGCGCTTTTTCAACAAGCGCATGCGCGCCGTCTACCGCGAAAGCCGCCACCAGGTGGGCGAGATCAACGCCCAGGTGGAGGACAGCCTGCTGGGCATCCGCGTGGTCAAGAGCTTTGCCAACGAGCCGGTCGAAATGGAAAAGTTTCATCGCGGCAACGACGAGTTTGTGCGCATCAACCGCCGCAAATACCTCTATATGGCCGGCTTCAACACCACTACGCGCGTCTTCGACGGACTGATGTACATTGTGGTGGTGGTCGTGGGGGCGCTGTTCATCATTCAGGGGTCCATCACCGCGGCGGATTACATGGCCTATCTGCTCTATGTCAATACCCTGCTGACCTCCATCCGCCGCATCGTGGATTTCATGGAGCAATTTCAGCGCGGCATAACCGGCATCGAGCGCTTCTGCGAAATCATGGATGAAACACCCGATATCCAGGACGCGCCCGACGCCGTGGAACTGACCCATGTGCGCGGCGACGTAACCTTCGACCACGTCAGCTTCCATTACAGCGACAACGACAAAAACGTGCTGGCCGACATCAACTTCCACGTCAACGCCGGCGAGCGGGTGGCGCTGGTCGGCCCCAGCGGCGGCGGCAAGACCACGCTTTGCAACCTGATTCCCCGCTTTTATAACGTTTCCGGCGGACGCATTCTCATCGACGGGCAGGACATCACCCACCTGACCCAGCACAGCCTGCGCGAAAACATCGGCATGGTGCAGCAGGATGTCTACCTGTTCTCCGGCACCATCTTTGACAACATTGCCTACGGCATGCCCGGCGCCACCCCCGAAAAGGTGAGGGAGGCCGCGCGGCTGGCCGGGGCGGACGAATTCATCACCCGGCTGCCCGAAGGGTATGATACCTTCGTGGGCGAGCGGGGTGTCAAGCTCTCGGGCGGGCAGAAGCAGCGCATCTCCATCGCGCGTGTATTTTTGAAAAATCCGCCCATCCTGATTCTGGACGAGGCCACCAGCGCCCTGGACAATGAAAGCGAGCGCCTGGTGCAAGAATCCCTGGAAAAGCTGTCCGAGGGACGCACCACCTTTACCATCGCTCACCGGCTTACCACCATCCGCAACGCCACCATCATCTGGGTGCTGACGGAGAACGGCATCGTGGAAAAGGGCACGCATCAGGAGCTGCTCGAGCTGGGTGGCATCTACGCCCATCTTTACCAAATGTATACGGAGGTGGCCTGATGAGCATTGCCTTTTCACCGGCAACGCCACAGCGGTTTCAGGAGATCTGTGCGCTGTACCAGGATGTGATCCGCGATATGCACGCGCGCGGTCTGAAGCAATGGGAATGGGACGTCTACCCCACCCGCGCCCAGCTGGAGGACGATATTACGCACGGGCGGCTCTACCGCGTGGAGGATGAGGGACGGCTCATCGCCGCCTTCGCCCTGGGCGACGCCATGGAGCCCGAATACGCCCGCATCACATGGGAATACGGGGTCAGGCCCGCCACGCTGCATCGCTTTGCGATGGTCTGCGAAAGCCTGGACCTGGCCTCACGGGTGCTGGTCTTTGTCAAGGAAGAGGCGCTGCGTCTGGGATATGACAGCCTGCGCCTGGACACCTGCGTGGAGGACAGCGCCATGCTGAAGGTGTTTTCCTCCGCCATGACACGGGAGGCGGGCCGCACCTTTTTTGAAAATCCGGGCGTGACCAGCGTGTGCTTTGAATCGCCCTTGAGCGATGCGTGCCCCATGCTGCCGCTGCGCATGTATCCGGCCTACCGCCACGGCGACATGACGCCCTGGGGCGGCGACGCGCTGCGCACCGTCTATGGCCGGGATATCCCCGACGACCGTACGGGAGAAGCGCTGGAGATCAGCGCCATCCCGCAGCTGGAAAGCCGCACCGTCACAGGAGAAACGCTGCCCCTTCTGCTGGACCGGGACGGCGCGCGCCTGTCGGGCGATTATGCGGGTGAGGCGTTTCCCCTGCTGCTCAAGCTTCTGGCGGCCCGCGATTCGCTGAGCGTGCAGGTCCACCCGGATGACGCCTACGCCCGCGAGCACGAGGGCAAGCTGGGCAAGACCGAGGCATGGGTCATCCTGAAGGCGGAGGAGGGCGCGAGCATCCTCTACGGCCTGAAGGAGGGCGTGACGCTGGAGGCCCTGCGTGCCGCGCTGGAAGGCGGCGGCGATGTGGAGCGCCTCATCAGGCGCGTGCCCGTGAAGCCGGGCGATGTGTACTACATGCCCAGCGGCATGGTGCACGCCATCGGCGGCGGCATCCTGCTCTATGAAATCCAGCAGTCCAGCGATGTGACCTACCGCCTGTGGGATTTTGACCGCGTCAACGCCGCGGGAGAGAAGCGTCCCCTGCACATCCGCCAGTCCCTGGACGTCATCGTGCCCGAGCTGACCGGTCAAATCGCCCATATGCCCGAAAACGAAGGCTGCGGCCTGGTGACGCTGCTGGACGTGCCCGCTTTCCATCTGGAGTGTGCCAACGTCAACGGCGAGTGCGAGCTTGCGCCTCAGTCGCACGCCTTCCGCATGCTGACGGCGCTGGCTGGGCTGCTGCTCAGCTGGCAGGGCGACGCCATCGAGCTGAAGGCGGGTGACAGCGTGCTTCTGCCCGCCTCCTGTCCCCCGGTCACGCTGATGGGCGTGGGCCAGGCATTGATCTCCACCCCGCCCGCGCGTTCCTGACCGCGCGGGCGTTTTCAGGCATACAAAGGAGGAATCCGGGCATGAAGGCTTGCTCAAAGGGGGCCGCCGCCGCGGCGTGCCTCGGCTACGCGCTGATCACGGCGGCGCTGTTCTGGGCCTCGCCGTATATTCGGCCCGAGCCGTCCACGGGGGTTTTTCTGGCAGTCTTCTCCGCCGCGTCGCTGTGGGCGTGCAAGCGCCTGCCGGTGCGCGGCTGGCTGCGCGGGCGCGCGCTGGCCGGCCTTGTGGCGGCGGCGCTGTATGCGTCGTTTGCCTCCTTCGGGTATCGGCTCTTCCTCTCCGGTGAACGCATGCAGTTCAGCGCCGGTCGCGTCGGGATGCTGCTGCTGGGCGTCGCCTGGTTTGTGCCGGTGCTGCTGGCCCTGTTGGGGCTGGTCGAGCGCGCCTGCGTATGCATGGCGGCACGCGCCGAACCGTCCGGCCGCGTCCTGCGACGGGCTTTCGCATGGCTCTGGGTCGTAGCGCTGGCCTGTCAGGCGGTCGCGGTGGCCAGCTTCTGGCCGGGCGGCTTTCCGCTGGACGCCATTCTTCAGCTCTATCAGGCGCTGGGGCTGCGGCCTCTCAACGACTGGCATCCCGTGATGCATACGCTGCTGCATCGGTTCTTTTTGCTGTTCTTCGACCATCCGGGATATCTGGTGGCGGTGCAGGGATTCTTCTTCTCGCTGATCGTGGCGAGGGCCGCGCTGACCGCCTGCCGCTTCGGCGCCCGGCTGCGCACGGTGGCGCTGGGCGTAGCGGTGTTCTGCCTTCTGCCCAATCAGGTGCTGAGCAACATCGGCCTGCTTAAGGACTTTCCCTTCACCTATACGCTGGTATGGGGCACGCTGCTGATGGCCGAGCTTGTCCAAAGCCCGGACAGGCTGCGCCGGCCGGGCTTTGTGATTCAGGCGGTGCCCTGCCTGTTTCTGATGGGCGGCCTCAGACACAACGGCATCCTGCCGATGCTCTTCATGGCCGCGGCATTGGTCGTGGTGGGCTCGCGCCACCGGCAGTTTGTGGGCCGTGCGCTGGCCTGCGCGCTGGTGCCCGTGCTGCTGCTGGCGGGGTTCAAGGGGCCGGTATACCGCCTGCTCAAGGTGGAGCCCAATGAGGTGCCCAGCTACGTAACCATGCTTTGTGCGGCGGGAGCTTGTCTGCACCAGGGGGAAACGCTGTCCCAGGCAAGCGAGGAAAAACTGGAAACCATCCTCTCCCTTGAAGATTGGGCAAACGGATACAGCCGCTTTGCTGGACACGATCTTTACCGCGATCTCGAACCATCTTTTATGGAGCGTGCGCATCTTTCGTTGGTCGAAGTTTTTTCCATTTACCTGGAGGCTCTGGCAAATTATCCTGATATCGTGATTAAAGACCGGCTGGACGGCATGAATCTGTTGTGGGACGTAACGCAGCCGGACGAAAGTTTCAACACCGATTATTCGGATCATGCATTCATTGAGCCCGATGTGGGGCTGGTGATGCCGGGCGTCGAAGAGGGCGAGGCGTACCGCAACCCTTCCCTGATCGCACGGGCATACCGCTGGGCCGCAGCTTTCCACTTTCCGGGCGAATCGCTCACCGGCCAGCTGCATAACATGCTGCTATGGCGCTCCGGAGCGTGGCTGATACTGCTGTGCTCGATCATGCTCTACTGGATCAGGCGGCGCCTCAGCGACCTGTGGCTGTGCGCCGCGCCGCTGCTGGGCAACCTGCTGGCCATGGCGCTTGCGTTGTGTCATCAGAGCTTCCGCTACGTATATTTCGTGCAGCCGGTGACGCTGTGCCTGCTGCTGCTGACCGTGCTCTTTGACGCGCGCAGGAGACGGGCAGCCGCCGCCCAGGCATGAAAAACAGGTCCGCCACCACGGCGCTTTGCCGTGGACGGCGGGCCTGTTTTTCTCTGTCAATTCCGGGTCATGATCTGCAGAATCTTGCGGTCGGTTTCCCGCATGCCGTCGCGGCCCAGCTCGCCCACGTTGCGGATGGTATTCTCGATACCCTTGGAGAGAATGCCGTCGCCGCCGTAGAACTGATGGCCCTTGCGGTACATTTCAAAGCCCAATATGCCCGCATCCACCGCCGAGGCGATCTTCGCGGCGCAGGAAGGCTTGGCTCCATCGCACACGATGCCGCTCACGATCGCCAGCGCGTTGACGATGGTGTGGGCTACGGTTTTGTAGTCGCCCGTGAGCAGGTAGGCGATGCCCGCGCCCGCGCCGCTGCCCGCCGTCACCGCACCGCAGTAGGCCGAGAGCTTTCCGATGGCCGTTTTCTGATGGATGGCGCACAGATTGGCCACAGCCAAAGCGCGGTAGAGCTCGTCACGGCTCTTGCCGTATTCGCGGGCGTATTCCAGCACGGGCAGGGATACCGTCAGCCCCTGGTTTCCGCTGCCGGAATTGATGACCACGGGCATTTCACAGCCGCTCATGCGCGCGTCGCTGCCGGCGGCGGCCCGCGCGCGGGCGCGCACGCGCACATCGCTGCCGTAGGTATCCAGCAGCACGTTGCCGATATCCGCGCCCCATCCGCTCTTGAGTCCCTCGGCTGCGATGGCGGTGTTGCATTCGATCTGCCGGTCCAGCACGTCGCTAACGTCATCCGGGTCCAGGCAATCAGCAAAGGCGCAGATGTCCTCCACGGTGAGCAGCGCATAATCGACGGTCGCCTCGGTGCTCTCCACGCTGCCATCCTCGCTGAAAAGGGTGTTCCCATCCACACGGATGCTGACGATGTGCGTATGGCTGTGGCTGATGCGCACGCTGGCCTCGTGCTCCCCGCTCCATACGGTCACGATCATGTCCAGCAGCACCCCGCTTTCCAGCGGCACCACCTCAATGGGCGTTTCCGCGGCAAAGCGCTCGATGTCCCGGATCTGGTCCGGGGTCACGTTTCCAAGCGCCTCCAGCCCCGCCCCCTCATCGCCCGCAACGATGCCGGCGGCCACCGCTGCGCGGATGCCCTTCTGACCGCCGGTGTTGGGCACGGTGACGCTTTTGACGTTTTTGATGATGTTTCCGCTGACCTGCGCGCGCACGCGGTCCGGCATCCGCCCCAGGGCGTGCCGCGCTTTGGCGGCGCAGTAGGCCAGGGCAATAGGTTCGGTGCAGCCGGTAGCCGGCACCAGTTCCTCCCGCAGGATGGCGCAATAGGCCTGATAAAGGGCGTCGTTTCGCTCCATGATTTGTCGCCTCCTGTTGCATTGTAGAAACAGCATACCATAAACCGGGGCGGCAGTACAATGTTTTTCGGGCGCCAGCCCCTGCTAGGCCACGAAGGTCAGGAAATAGGTCAGGGAATCCTGAAGCGCCGCCAGGCACGCCTGAATGATGTTGGAACTGACGCCCGTGGTGGTCCAGACATGGCTGCCGTCGGTGCTCTCGATGAGCACGCGCACCACGCTGGCGGTGCCGCCGCTGTCGATGACGCGCACCTTGAAATCGCGCAGGCGCATGCGCTCCACCTGCGGATAAAACACCAGCAGCGCCTTCCTGAGCGCCAGGTCCAGCGCGTTCACGGGGCCGTCGCCCTCAGCGGCGTTGATCTCCTCGCGCCCATCCACGCTTACTTTGATGTATGCCTGGGCGCTGCGCTCGTCGCGCTGGTTGCCCGAAAGCACGTGGAAATCCCGCACCTCAAAATACCGTTTGCTCATGCCCAGCGTGTCCAGCGCCATCAGGTCGAAGCTGCCGTCGGCGCTCTCGTAGGCGTAGCCGCGCAGCTCGCGGCGCTTGAGCCGCTCGGTCACGCGCTTGACGCGCGGGTCGTCCCGGCTGATATCGGGCAGGAGGCGCTTGAGGCGCGCATATACGCCCGTGCGCCCCACCTGCTCGCTAAGCAGAAAGCGGCGCTGGTTGCCCACGGCTTCCGGAGAAATGTGCTCAAAGCTGGCCGCGTCCTTCACCACGCCGTCAATGTGCATGCCGCCCTTGTGCGCAAAGGCGCTGTAGCCCACGTAGGGCGCGCGGGGATTGGGGGTCAGGTTCATCACTTCCAGGATCTCGCGCGTGGTCTGGGTAAGCGTGTGCATGTTTTCCGGCGGCACCAGCGCATAGCCCATCTTCAGTTGAAGCGTGGCCAGCAACGTGCTCAGATTGGTGTTGCCGCACCGCTCCCCCACGCCGCCCACGGTGGCCTGCGCCATGGTCGCGCCCGCGCTCACGCATGCCAGGCTGCCCGCCACGGCCAGCCCCATATCGTCATGGCAATGGATGCCCACGCGCGTGTCCCCCAGCGCGCAAAGCACCTCCGCCGTGCGGGCGCGCAGCGCGTCCGGCAGCGTGCCGCCCTTGGTATCGCACAGCACCAGCACGTCCGCGCCGCCCTGCCGCGCCGCCCGCAGCGCCTCCATGGCATAGTCCCGGTCGTACTGCGCGCCGTCGAAGAAATGCTCGGCGTCAAAGAGCACGCGCCGTCCCTGCCCGGCCAGATAGGCCACGCTTTCACGGATCATGCGCAGGTTTTCCTGCGGTGTCACGCGCAGAACCTCCGTCACCTGCCGGATATCCGCCTTGCCGAAGAGACTCACCACCGGCTGCTCCGTGCCAAGCAGCGCCGCCAGCCCCGCGTCCTCCTCAGGGGCCGCGCCCGCGTGGCATGTGCTGCCGAAAGGCACCAGCACCGCCTGGGTCAGAAAGGGCGCTTTGCGCGCCTCCTCAAAAAAGGTCTGGTCCTTGGGGTTGCCGGTGGGGTTTCCGCCCTCGATCAGGGGCACGCCCAGCCGGTCCAGCGCCAGGGCGATCTTGCGCTTGTCCGACAGCGAGTGTTCTACGCCTTCGCCCTGCGCGCCGTCCCGCAGGGTGGTATCCAAAAGCTCGATGCGCTGCATGGAGCGTCTCCTTTCAGCGGCTGGCCGCCGCATAGACCGCATTGTGCAATAGCCGCCTCACCCGGTAGATCTCCAGGCTGTCGCGCGAGGGGCAGATGCGGTTGGTCAGGAAGATCACATACAGGCCGCTCGTGGGGTCCAGCGCAAAGCTGGTGCCGGTAAAGCCCGTATGCCCCACCGTTTCGCGGGGGAAGAGGTCGCCGGTGTAGCCGTTGTCGTACGCCGGCAGGTAAAACGACAGGCCCCGGCCCTGCGCCATGCCGGGGGTGTGGTTGCGCATGGCCAGTTCCACCGTGGCGGGGCAGAGATAGTGCGTGCCGTCCGGCAGCTGGCCGCGGCGGCAGAGCATCTGCAAAAACAGGGCCAGATCGTCCATATTGCCAAACACGCCCGCGTTGCCCGCCACGCCGCCCAGAAAGCGCGCGTTTTCATCGTGCACCACGCCCTGCAGGCAGCGCCCGTCGTCCTGCATCTCGGTGGCGGCGATGTTGCCGTCCTGGGGCAGATAGCCGGTATCGCGCATCTTGAGGGGCCAGAAGACCTCCTTCATGGCCAGCTCATTCAGTCCCATGCCGTAGAGGCACTCCAGCAGCTGCCCCAGCAAAATGAACCCCGCACAGCAGTAGCGTACCCGCGCGCCCGGCGGGGAGACCAGCGGCGCGTTGAGGATCGTTTCGGCGCTGTTTTCCGGCTGGTCGGACAATTCCCACAGATGCAGTCCCGTGGGAAAGCCCGCCGTGTGCGTCAAGATCTGGGCAATGGTGATGTCGCGCTTGTCCGGCGGCGCATCCAGAAACGTGCCCAGCCGGTCCCACAGGCACAGTTTGCCCGCCTCCATGGCGCGCAGCGTCAGCATGCCCACCACCAGCGGCTTGGTAACGGAGGCCAGGTCATACCGGGTATGCTCATTGGTCAGGGGCGCGTCATCCTCGATGGACAGACGGCCATAGGCGCGGCGGTACAGCACGCGCTCGTCCCGGCCCACCAGCAGGCAGGCGGAGGGAAACGCACCCGCCTCCAGCGCCCGGACGATTACCTCGTCCGCAAGCGAAAAATTGGGGCTGTTACGCATCTGCCCGCCTCCCTTGTGCTTCGTTGGACCAGTAGACCACGGAAAAGCCGTCCGCGCCCTTCATGCGCTTGACCAGCCTGCGCCTGGGATTCACGCCCACCTTATGGCCGCACAGGGCCAGCATGGGCGCGTCGCCCGCGCTGTCGCCGTAGGCCCAGGAGGAGGCGTAGTCCACCATGTCGCCGCGCGCGGCCAGGTCCTCGGCCAGACGCAGGGGCTTTTGTACGCCCCGGCAGTTTTCGCCCGCGATCAGGCCGGTGTAAACGCCGTTTTCCACATGCATGCGCGTGCCGATAATGCGCTGGATGGGCAGCTCCTCTTTGAGCGCCTCCAGATAAAACGAGGGAGACGCCGTGACCAGCAGCACCTCCGCGCCCTCGGCATGCCGCCGCCTCAGCTCCTCCACGCCCTGGGGATACAGCCGCGGAAGCAGCTCTTCCCGGCAGAAGGCGCGGCCCAGCGCCTCAACGCCGGCCTGCTCCCTGCCCGCCAGAAAGGACAGGCTCTCCCGCTTCGCCCGCTCCGCCGTGGTCAGATGCAGGCCGTAGGCAGCCGCCCACAGCGCCGCGCGAGCCAGACCGCCCGCGCCGGTCAGCCCCCGTGCATGGGCGTAGCGCACAAAGCGCACGATGGAATCACCCCGGATGAGCGTACCGTCAAAATCAAAAAGCGCATAGGGCTTTTGCAAGGTCCTTCCCCTCCTGCCGGCATCGCGGACAAGCCGCTCCGTTGCGAGTATAGCACGATTTGCGCAAAAACGCCACCATCCGCTTGCATTCGCGGCGCAGGTATGATATAAATGGCAATGAAATCCGTTTTTTACCGGGCTGGAGGCGCTTATGGGGAAGCTGTATACCGTTTTGCGCGGCACCTGCCGCGTCGTGATGCCAAAGATGCGGGCCGAGTGGGCCGTGCCCTTTGATGGGCAGCCCAGCGTTTTTTGTCCCAATCACGCGGGCGCGTTCGGCCCCATCGACATGTGCGTGTTTTTCCCCTTGAGCGACCACTGCCACCCCTGGCTCAACGCCGCCGTGATGGACCCCAAGCTGGTGCCCGCCTATGTGCGTCAGGATTACTGGTGGCGGCCCGGCTGCAGGCTGGAGCCGCTCTACAACGCGACCCTGCCCTATCTGGCGGCGGCCGTGCTGCCGCCTATTCTGCGCAGCGTGCCCGGCGTGCCGGTGTACCACGACATGCAGGTAATCAAGACCTTTCGCAAAAGCATTGAGTACCTGCGCCAGGGCGAACATCTGATCATCTTCCCCCAGCAGCCGTCGGGCTTTCAGTCCCATTACCAGGAGCTCAACAGGGGATTTTTGCAGATTGCGCCCATGGCCTGGCGCACGCTGAACCTGCGTCTCAAGTTCTATCCCGTGCACATCGACTACAAAAAGCGTTACTTCCGCATCGGCGCCCCGGTGGAATACGATCCGGAGGTGAGCCTCAAGGAGCAGGAGCAGCGCCTGATCGACGGCATCGCCGCGGGAATCTGAGCAAAGCAAAGGGACCGTTCCCGACGAACGGCCCCTTTTGATTTAGCCCCGTTCCTCCAGCGCGCGCTTTCCGATGAGGTAGCTGCCCACCAGCCCGCTCACCGGGAACAGCGCCGGAGCGACGATGTACTCGTCGATATGCTCCAGTACCGCGGGCGACTGCACATATCCGCCCAGCAGGCGCAGCGTTTCGGCCCGCACCATGGGGAAGAGGGCCGCCCGCTGCATCACGCCGCCGCCCAGCACAATGCGCTGGGGGCTGACCGTCAGGATCAGATTGACACACATCTGCGCCAGATAATGCGCCTCCAGCCGGAAGGTGGGATGGTCGTCGGGCAGGTCGCGCGCGTCGCCGCCGATGCGCGCGCCGATGGCCGGACCCGCGGCCAGTCCCTCCAGACATCCGTCGTGATAGGGGCATACGCCGCGCGGGTTGGGATCGTCGGGATGAGGCCTGAGCAGCATGTGCCCCACTTCGGGGTGCAACAGGCCATGCACGGTGCGGCCTCCCACATATACGCCGCCGCCCACGCCCGTGCCCACGGTGATATACACCGCGCTTTCGCAGCCACGAGCCGCGCCGCACTCCACCTCCGCAATCACGGCGGCGTTCACATCGGTGTCGATGGCGGCAGGGATATCGCGCCCATCGAGCAGGCCCTTCAGCAGCGGATAATTCCGCCACTTGAGTTTGGGGGTGGAGGTGATGTTCCCGTACGTGGGTGAGGCAGGGTTCAAATCCAGCGGGCCGAAGCTGCCTACGCCCAGCGCGTCAATGGCATGATCGCGAAAAAAGCCCGTCATACGCGGCATGGTGATCTCCGGGGCCTCGGTGGGAATGGTCAGGCGTTCCAGTTCCTGCCCGTCCCCGTCATAGACGGCCAGCACCATCTTGGTGCCGCCCGCTTCCAGCGCTCCGATTTTGGTCATGGGTTTCCATCTCCTTTATCTGCTGTTTCCGTGGTGAAAGCATATACCGCAAAGCCGCCCTCCTCCGCCTCCAGCACGGCGGTCACGGGCCGCCCCAGCTGTCGGTTAAGGCAGGCCATGAACGCATCCGACGGCTGCGCCCCCGCGCCGGTTACCAGCCGCAGGGGACTGTCCGCGAAATCCGCGATGCGAAAGCCGTCATGCGCGTAGCCGAAGCGCGCAAACGCCGCGCAGTATCCCTCGGAGTGGTTGTTCCAGCCGCCCCAGGCCAGCAGGAGGTTGGCGGGCTTGCCCGCGCTCCAGTCGGGGAACAGCGAGCGGTCGTCCCCGAGGGAAAGGTCCGCGATGAACAGCCGGTCCCCATGGGCCAGGGCATAGCGCTCCAGCCGGGTGCAGGCGGATTCACCCTGCGCGGGATCGGGGTTGTAGGTGCTATGATACGCCGCCCTGGCGCAGGGGGCAAGCATCGCAGCGCCCACCAGCACCGCCGCCACGGCCGCCGCCCGGCGAGGGCCGCTCCCGGAGGTCCACAGTCCCGCCGCGCCATGCAGCACAAGCCATAGCGCCAACGCGACGGCGGGCAGCAGCACCGTCATGGCCGCACGGGCGGGCAGCCGACCCATCCATGCCAGATACAGCAGCATGGCCGCCGCCGCCAGCCCCACCCCGGCCGAAGCCAGAAACGGCCACAGCCGGGAGCCGCGCGGACCCGCCAAAGCCAGCAACGCCGCCAGGGCGCACAGCCCGGCCAGCGCCGCACATGCCCAGTACGCGCCCCGGCTGCGCCTAAAGAGCACGCGCAGGGTTTCCAGCGCCTCCTGCGGGGTGTGCGCCTCCTCCGGGGGCTCAAGCGCCGCCAGCGCCTCTGTGGTCACGCTTGCATCCAGCAGGCAGCCGGATAGGGCCAGCTCCGCCATTTCAGGGGTCAAGCCGGCGGCCTCCAGCGCCTCCGCCTCCGCCGCAGCCAGGCCGCCATAGTCGATGGCCTGCGTCCGCGCCGCCTGCCAGGCCAGGTAAGAGGCCCGCTCCGGAGCGGAGAGCTGCACCACACGCATCCCGACCGATACGCCAAAGAGCACGGCCACCGCCGCAGCTCCGGCCCCCAGCGCGCGCCAGGAGGCCTTCTTCATCAGCCCCAGCGCCACAAGCGCGCTTACCCATAGGCACAGCGAGGGCAGAAACGCCTGCGCCCGCAGCAGATACGCCGCATAAAGGAGCGCGCCGGACCCCAGCGCACCCCTGACGGCGGCTTTGCGTCCGGCCTGCCAGTCCACCGCCATCAGCCGCCACACCGCCGCGCCGCCCGCGGCCGCCGCCGTCAGGGTATAGGTTACGCTGGTCAGTCCCTCGGCAGCCAGGCCCAGCAGGTACGCCACTGCGGCCAGCCAGCCGCACCAGGCGGGCAGCATGAGCCGCTGCGCCGCGCGCATGGCAGAGAGCACGGCGGCATACGCGCTGATCCACAGCACCGCCACCTGCGCCACGCTGAACCAGGCTACGCCCGGCCACAGCAGAGACAGGCCATGCATGAGCCAGCCCAGAAACGTATGCGTGATATAGTTGAAGCTCTCAAATACGCCGCCCACCATGCCCCCAAAGGAACGGGCGAGCAGCACGTCATCCCCCAGATCGTAATGCACATTGGTGCAGAAAAGCACGTAGGCAAGGAGGGCGGCCACGGTCGCCGCCGCCGCAAGGCGCTGCGGCCATCGCTTCCCAATGCATCGCACAGGCAGTTCCTCCCTTTGCTCGTTCCCTCAAAGCATAGCGGGGCCGACAGAAAAAGTCAAGGGAGGTTTCGCCCTTTTTCGATCTGTGGTATAATCAGGCAAGCAGGTTGGAAGGAGGGCCTCCGATGTCAAAGGTATTTTCGCGGCTGTGTTCCCTGAGCCTTTCGCGGCGCACGCTGGCGCGGGTGATGGCCGCCGTCTTTTTTGTCTCGCTGATTCCGCTCATCGTCATCGCTGTGTACAATTATCCGGCGGACGACGATTTCAACTTCGTCCTGCCTGCGGCCGACGCATGGGTACGCACCGGTTCGCTGGTGGAGGTCGTAAAGGCCATCTGGAACAAGGGTGTGGACACCTATGCCTCCTGGCAGGGCGACTTTGTCTCCACAGCCCTGTTCAGCATTACCCCCATCATCTTCAACATCCGGCTTTATTTCCTGAGCAACTGGTTTACGCTGGCCCTTCTGTGCCTGTCGGCGGGCTATCTGATCAAGGGCGTGGTGTGCGTCCATCTCAAGGCGGACCGTGCCACCTTCTGGATCGTCTATGTGGCGACGATGGTGCTGGTGCTGCAATTCATGCCGGCTATCGGCTGGAGCGTCTACTGGCATAACGGCGGCATCTACACCGTCACGGCCTGCTTTCTGGCGCTGCTGCTGGGCGTGCTCATCCGCTGCGCCGCGCCCATGACCCGCGCCCGGAGTGTCGTCCGCGGCGTTTTGGCGCTGGTGCTGGGCTTTCTGCTGGGCGGCAGCTTTTACGGGCCGATGCTGGGCGCGCTGGTGCTGCTGACATTGACGACCGCCGCTGCGTTTGTGCTGCGCCAGAGGCACCGCTGGCACAGCCTGGCCGCCCTCGCCGGGTTTGCGGTTTCGCTGGTTATCAGCGTCACCGCTCCGGGCAACGCCGTGCGCCAGGGGCTCAACGGCGACCCGATGAACCCTCTTGAGGCCGTGGTGGTTTCCGTACTGGAATCCTTCGACTGGGCGGGCGAATGGATGGGCCCCCAGCTCTGGGCCATGCTGCTCCTTATCCTGCCCGCGCTGTGGAAGCCCCTGCGGGACAGCCGCTTTCACTTCCGCAGGCCGTTCTGGGTGCTGATCGCGCTCTACGGTCTGTACTCGGCAACCATCGTGCCCGGCATCTACACCCACGCGGGCTACGACACCCAGCGCTATCTGAATGCCCTGTACCTGTATTTCCTGATATTCATCATCGGGGGGTCGATTTATCTGGAGGGCGCGCTCATCCGCTGGCTGGAACGCCGGGCGGCTGAAGGCGGCGCGGCCAACCTGCTCGCCGCTGCCCAGAGCCTGGGCCGGCGCTATTGCGCGCTTGTGCTGGCTGCCTGTATCGCGCTGACTGCTCTGGGCGGATTCGCCTTCACGATGATGAACACCTCGTCGCTCAGCGCGGCCAAATCCCTGCTTACGGGCGAGGCGGCGCGCTTCCTTGAGGAAATGGAGGAACGCCAGGAATATATCCGCGTGACCGACAGCGACGAGGTAGATGTGCCCGTGCTGTCCGGCCAGCCGTATGTGTTCAAATATGACCGTCTGCCCTTGCAGGGGATCTATGGAACCGTTCGCTATATGAAGATGTACTTTGAACTGTTCTACAACGCACAGAACCCCTAGCCCATGCAAAAGCAAAGCCGCCGCCCCTGTGCCGGGACGGCGGCTTTGCTTTTGCGTCGCGGGGTTCGCTCATACCCGCTGCCACAGCACCTGATAGGTATGGCCGTCCGTGCCCCTGGCCGGGCGGTAGGGACGGCCGCCCGGCGGCGGCGTTTCGGAGCGGTGCGCGTACGCCACGCGCCGCACGCGCCCATCGACCTGCTGTATGCCCACCCACAGGCCGTCAGGCCCGCCCGCCTGCGCCGCGTTCACAAAGCGCCAGCCCGGCAGGTCGAACAGGCGGCAGGGAATCCCCCGCTCGAAGAAGGGGCGCAGGGCCTCAAACCCACGCGGCCATAGAAGCGGACGGAGACGGTCCGCCGGCGGAGCCTTGGGGGCGGGCGCAAACGGAAAATCCGGTTCCTCCGCAGCGTCCTCCCCTGTCTCGCAGGCAGGCGTGCCGGCATGGACCGCCTCCTCCTGCGGCGCAGGACAGGGCGCAGAAGGAGGCTGACAGGGTCCTTGATGCGCAGGGGCAGCCTCCGGCTTTCCACGCGCGTTTTCCCCGGTGACGGTTTCCGGCGTGCAAACGCAGGCATCCGTTCCGGCCGTCTCCCTCTCCGGCTCTTCCGCCTGCCGGCCGCTCCGCTCCGGCAGTTCCTCCCCCATGGCTCGCCGGGCGGCGTCTACATAGGGCAGCGGGTCGATGGCGGGCAAAAAGATCTCCCGCGGCAATTCTCTCTCCCGCTTTCGGGGCTGCTTTACCGGTATGACCTGCGGCTGGGGCGCGGGGCGAACCGGCGGGGGCGGGGCAGGCGAGGGTGGCTCTGCGACGGGGCCCGAAACCGGCTGGACGGGCCCCTTGGGAACGCTCCGGGCCCGCTGCATGCGCGCCAGCCGCTCGCACAGGGCCAGCGCGGCGTTTTTGGCATCCAGCAGGCTGCCCGCGCTCTGCTGCACGCACAGGCCGATCATCAGCGGCACGGGCTCCGCACCGCCGCTGAGCAGCAGCACGGCCTGCAGGCGCTCTGGCGCGAGCGCGTCCCCGGGAAGCTCCGCCGTAAGGGACGCCTCCCCGTGCGCGTTCACGCGCGTGGCGCCCATGAGCCGCGCCTCGCCTCCCGCGCCGTACCAGTAGGCCTGCACGCTCTCTGCCTCCAGCCCGCGCGCGTTGAGCTGCGCCAGCAGCGCTCCCCGCTCGCTCTGCAATCGCGCATAGCCGCTCACGCCCGGGCGCATGGGTTTGAACAGGATCAGTCGTTGGCGAAAATCCGGCATGGGCGCGCCTCCTTTTGGGCAAGGATATGCCCCGTCCCCGCCCCGCATGCCTGTCTCCCCCGCCCGCGCGGCCGTTTCCCTTCCAGGTGAAATATGCTATAATAGCTTCATCATTGCGCGAAGGGGGATACAATGCATGCATGAGGCCGAGCAGCTCACCGCCGTGGTGCAGGAAACCACCTTCCGCAACGAGGACAACGGCTATACCGTGCTGCGCGTGGGCTCGGGGCGGTCGCAGCAGACCGTGGTGGGCGTCATGCCCGAGCTCAGCCCCGGCGAAAACGTCACCTTTGAGGGCTACTGGACCGAACACCCGGTCTATGGCCGTCAGTTCAACGCTAGGGCCTGCGCCATCACCCCGCCCACGGGCAAAAGCGCCATTGAAAAATACCTGGGGTCCGGCCTCATCCGCGGCATCGGCCCGGCCACGGCGAAGCTGATCGTCAACCGATTTGGGGAAAAAGCCCTGGATATCCTGGACGAACAGCCCCAGCGCCTGACCGAGCTGCCCGGCATCGGCCCCAAAAAGGCCACCATGATCGCCGAAAGCTATCTGCAGCAGATGGGCATGCGCCGGGCGCTGGTGTTTTTGCAGAATTACGGCATCAGTCCCACGCTGGCCATGCGCATCGCCAAGTACTACGGCGAGGACACGGTGGAGCTCGTGCGCGAAAATCCCTACCGCATGGTGATGGATGTAGAGGGTGTGGGCTTTCTCACGGCGGACCGCATGGCGCTGAGCATGGGCATCGACCCCAAGAGCGAATTCCGCATCCGGGCGGCGCTGTTTTACCTGATGGGGGAGGCGGCCTCGAGCGGGGGGCACACCTACCTGCCGCGCGAGATGCTGCTGGACCGGGCCTGCAAGATGCTGCACGCCGAGGCCGAGCTGGTGGACCGGCAGATCTCCCAGGCACTTTTGCAAAAGATGCTCATGGGCTTCTCTCTGCCGGACTGCGAACAGGCGCTGTGCCTCCCCCTGTACTTTCACGCCGAGCAGGAAATCGCCCTGCGCCTCGCGCAGCTGATGCGCGCGCGTCCCTACAAGCGCGTGACCGGACTGGATAAACGGATCTTGCAGTATGAGGGAGAGCTGGGCGTGCATTTCAGCGCGCTGCAAAAGCGCGCCATCACCAGCGCCGTGGAGGAGGGCGTGCTGGTGGTGACCGGCGGCCCCGGCACGGGCAAAACCACCATCATCCGCTGTATCATCAGCCTTTTGAAGGCGGAAAACGACATTCTGCTGTGCGCGCCCACGGGCCGTGCCGCCAAGCGGATGAGCGAGGCCACGGGCGAGGAGGCCCGGACCATCCACCGTCTGCTGGAATACGGCGGCGACGCCGACACCTTCGCCAGGGGCGAGGACTATCCGCTGGAGGCGGACTGCCTGATCGTGGACGAGATGAGCATGGTGGACGTCACCCTCATGCGCGGCCTTCTGCGCGCGGTGATCCCGGGCACGCGCCTGATTCTGGTGGGCGATGCGGACCAGCTGCCCAGCGTGGGCGCGGGCAACGTGCTCAGCGACATCCTGCAAAGCGATGCGGTGCCCAGCGTGCGCCTGACCGACATCTTCCGCCAGGACGAGAGCAGCATGATCGTGTGGAACGCGCACCTGATCAACAGCGGGCAAATGCCCGTTCTGCGCACGCGGGACACGGACTTTTTCTTTGAGCGCAAGATCCTCCAGTCCGAGGCGGCGCGCACCATCGCAGAGCTGCTCACCGCGCGTCTACCCAGGTATCTGGGCTATGCGCGGGAAAGCTGGCGGACCGAGGCCGTCCGCTCCATTCAGGTCCTCAGTCCCGCCAAGAAGGGCGACTGCGGGGCGATTGCCCTCAATCATCTGCTACAGGACGCGCTCAACCCCGAGCGCGAGGGTCTGGATGCCATCCTGCATGGCGAAACGGAGTTTCGCGTGGGCGACAAGGTGATTCAGACCAAAAACGACTATCAGCTGGAATATACCCGCCGCACGCCCTTCAGCACGGAAACGGGCACGGGCGTGTTCAACGGCGACGTGGGCTATGTGCAGCACATCGACCCGGCGGAGCACCTCTTGACCGTATGCTTCGACGACGACCGGCTGGTCACCTACCAGAAACAGCAGCTCGACGCGCTGGAGCTGGCCTACTGCCTCACCGTGCACAAGAGCCAGGGCAGCGAATTCCCCGTGGTGGTGATGCCGGTGGTGGGCGGTCCCCCCATGCTGATGGCGCGCAACCTGCTCTACACCGCGCTCACGCGCGCGCGGCGCCTGGTGGTGCTGGTGGGCCGCGAGGAGGTCATTGCCCAGATGGTGCGCAACGATCACGTGGCCCGGCGCTATACCACCCTGTGCGACCGCCTGAAGGCGGCGGTTCTGCTGTGAGCCGGCTCTGGGACGATACGCGCCGCCTGCTTCTGCCCCTTCTGTTTCCGCAGGAGGCGGCCTGTCATCTGTGCGAGCGGGCGACGGAGGGCGAAGGCCGCATCCTGTGCCCCGCATGCGAGGCCGCGCTCAGAGCCCTGCGCATTCCGGCACAGGACGCATTGAGCCTGCACGAGCCGCTCGATGCGTGCATCTCGGCCTATTTTCATGACGGCGAGGCCCGCCGCCTGTGCCATCTGCTCAAGTTTCGCTGGGATGCGGCGGCCGCGCGTCCGCTGGCCGAGGGCATGGCGGAGGCCCTGGCCCTGTCGGGGTTCATGGGCACAGTGGATGGCACGGCTCCGGTGCCGGTGCATCCGTCACGCCTGCGCGAGCGCGGATACAACCAGGCCGCGTTGCTGGCCCGCGCGGTCTGCGGCCATACGGGGCTGGTCCTATGGGAGGAAGCGCTGGCGCGCACGCGTCACGGCGCGTCGCAGATCACCCGGAGCCGGGAGGAGCGCCTCACCGCCCTGGCCGGCGCATTTGTGGCAGACGGCGCGCAGGTGGCCGGAAAGCGCGTTTTGCTGATTGATGACGTGCTCACCACCGGAGCCACTGCTGCCGCCTGTGCCCAGGCGCTGCTCGACGCCGGGGCCACGCGCGTCTGCCTGCTCACGGCCCTGCATGCCTAGGCCGGCCGTTTTCCTCCGGCCGGGGCCGGAAGGCAATAAAAAAAGGAAAGAGCGCCCGGCCTTGAAGTCAGACCGGGCGCTCCCGTTTCGCTATTGCGCCGCCCGTCCGCCGGAGGCGCTTTTGTCTTTACATGAGCGTGCGGATCACACAAGTGTGCGGATCACCAGATACGCGCCATAGGCGATCATCAGCCCGCCGCCGATGCGGCGGATGATCTGCTGATGATTGCGCAGCCATCCCAGCGCGCCCTTGAGCCACTGGTACATCAGCATCACGGCCAGCATGGGCAGGCTCAATCCCAGAGCGAACACAGCCAACGACACGATGCCCGTCCACATGGTGGCATTGTCCGCGCTGGCTGCCAGCACCAGCGCGTTGGCCAGCACCGGGGTCAGGCAGGGGGTCCAGGAAATGGCGATAAGCAGTCCAAACAGAAACGACCCCACAAAGCCGTTCATGGACGGCTGCCTGCCGCCCAGGCCCGGCACCGCGGGCAGGTGGATGTGGATCACATCCAACATCCACACGCCAAAGAGCAGCATCAGCACACCGGTGACGATATCCAGCGTGCCGCGGTCGGTGTTCTTCAGCAGCGACCCCAGCGCGCCCGCGCCTGCGCCCATCAGGGTGAACAGCAGCACAAATCCGCACAGCAGCCCCAGGCAGCGCCGGAGCACCCGCAGGCGGCCGGGCGCTGCGTCCGTGCCGCCCAGCAGGTACATGGCGTACACCGGCAGCATCGGCAGCACGCAGGGAGAGACGAACGCCAGCAGCCCGCCGCCCAGCATGGCCCACAGGGACATGGGTTCAGGCGCGGCGCCAAACAGACCGGTCATTCCTCCGCCGCCTTTCTGGCCACGCCCATGGCGTCCAGCTGGCCCGTCATCTGCTCCAGCGTCAGCATATAGTTGGCCGCGGCCTCCAGCGTGCCGTCAGGGTTGAGGAAGAGGCTCGCCGGATAGCCCTGCAGGCCTACCAGGCTGGCCACCATCATATCCTCGTCCTCGAAGAAAGTCATGTCCTCCATGCCGTATTTTCCCTTGACGGAGGCGGTGTTGTCGGCGTTTTCGCCATCCCATACATGCACCAGCACGATGGCCAGCTCATCCTCGCTGTAGGTATCGTAGAGCGCCTTGATATCGGGCATCTCCTGCATACAGTAGTAGCACCATTCGGTGAAGAAGTTTATAAAAACCGTCTTACCCAGATAGGGCGACAGGTCCAGTTCGGTATAGCTGTTCATCAGCTCGGTCACATTGGGCGCTTCCTCGGCCGGCGCAAGGGGCGCGGCAGCCAGCAGCACCGTCAGCACAAGCAGTCCCGCGAGTTTCCGGATCGACGATTTGTTCATCCTTCGGTACCTCCTTCAGAGTGGTTTACTTATGAATTATACCATTTTGTATCTGAGTGAAACAATCTTTTGCATGTTACAATTTTCAGGCCCTAACTGCCAGTGTACGAAATGCAATTTTCAGACTGAAAAATTCATTTTCGAGAAAAAGTCCAAAAAAGCGCGCCGCTCGCACTTTACGTGTAAAACGAAATATGATATAATGTCAACCGTGCCTTTCGCGCCGCCGGGCCCTCTGGCGCCCGTTCTCCGCGTTTTGCAGGGATCGCCCTTTTATCCTTCATCTTTATTGATGCATGAATGCCGCAACAGGGAGGAAACCGCCATGCCGCTTGGACTGTCCAAAAAATGCAGCGCCATCGCCCCCTCCGCCACCCTGGCCATGGACGCCAGGGCCAAGGAGCTGCGCAGCCAGGGTGTCAACGTGATCGGCTTTGCCGCAGGAGAGCCGGATTTTGAAACCCCCGACCCCATCCGCGAAGCCATGAAGGAAGCCATGGACCTGGGGATGACCCGCTACACGCCCGCGGCGGGCACGCTGGAACTGCGCCGCGCCATTGCCGCGCGCCTGCTTGAGGACCACGGCCTGGTCTACGGCATGGATGAGATCATCGTATCCAACGGCGCCAAGCACTCGCTTTATAACACCTTTCAGGCCATCCTGGACCCCGGCGACGAAGTGATCGTCGATAAGCCCTGCTGGGTCAGCTACCCGGAGATGGTGCGCATGGCCGGGGGCGTCCCCGTATTTCTGGACTGTCCGGAAAGTCAGGGATTCTTGCCCTCGATGGCGGATCTTGAAAAGCTCATCACCCCGCGCACCAAGGCTTTCATCCTCAACACGCCCTCCAATCCCAACGGCTGCATGTGGTCGCGCGAGCAGCTTCAGCAGCTGGCGGATCTGGCCGTGAAGCACGATTTCTACATCGTGGCCGACGAAATCTATGAAAAGCTGGTCTACAGCGGCGAGAAGCACTATTCCATCGCCACCTTCGGCCCGGAGATCAAGGCCCGCACCATTTTGATCAACGGCGTGAGCAAGTCCTATGCCATGACCGGCTTCCGTATCGGCTACGCCTGCGGCCCCCGCGACGTCATCAAGGGCATGGTCAACTACCAGAGCCAGGCCACCTCCGCCCCCAACACCGCCGCGCAGCATGCCGCCGCCGTGGCCCTTACCATGCCGCAGGACTGCGTGGAGGAAATGCGCAAGGCCTTTGAGCAGCGGCGCGACCGGCTGGTGGAGCTGATCAACGCCATTCCCGGCCTGAGCTGCCGCAAGCCCCATGGCGCGTTCTACGTGATGATGAACATTCGCGGCATCACCGGCAAGCGCTACCACGGCAAGGTGCTGAGCGGAAGCACCGCCATAGCGGAAGCGCTTCTGGAACATGCACATGTTGCGCTGGTGCCGGGAGCGGCCTTCCTGGACGAGGGCTTCTGCCGTATCAGCTATGCCACTTCCATGGAAAACATCGAGGAGGGACTTCGGCGCATTGCCGCCTTTGTAAAGGAGCTGGAGTAAATGCTGGAATACAGCGAGAGAACCCATCAGCTCATGCAGGCCAAATACCAGTATGAGCTTCAGGACGTCGCGGAGCCCAACCTCTACCGCGAGATCTTCGACTACGAGTCCATTCCGAAGATCGCCTTCAACAACCGTCTGGTGCCCATCAACATGCCTGCCGACATCTGGATGACCGACACCACCTTCCGCGACGGGCAGCAGAGCGTCAGCCCCTTCAAGCCTGAACAGATCGAGCACCTCTTCAAGCTGGAAAGCCGTCTGGGCGGGCCCAAGGGCCTGATTCGTCAGAGCGAGTTCTTTCTCTACACCGACCGCGACCGCGAGGCGCTGGAGCGCTGTCAGGCGCTGGGGCTGAAGTACCCGGAGATCACCACCTGGATTCGCGCCAACGAAAACGACTTTAAGCTCGTCAAGGCCGCGGGCGTGCGGGAGACGGGCATCCTGGTTTCGTGCAGCGATTACCACATTTTCAAAAAGATGCACCTGACCCGCGCGCAGGCCATGGACAAATACCTGGGCATCGTCAAGGCGGCGCTGGAGCAGGGCATTGTGCCCCGCTGCCATTTTGAGGACATCACCCGCGCCGACTTTTACGGCTTTGTGCTGCCCTTCGCCGAACAGCTGATGCACCTGTCCGAGGAAAGCGGGCTGCCCATCAAGGTGCGCGCGTGCGACACCATGGGCTATGGCATCAGCTACCCCGGCGCGGCCCTGCCCCGCAGCGTGCCCGGCATCATCTACGGCCTCAACCACTATGCCCGCATTCCCTCCGAACAGCTGGAATGGCATGGCCATAACGACTTTTACAAGGTCGTCTCCAACGCGGGCACGGCATGGCTCTACGGCTGCTCCAGCGTCAACTGCTCGCTGCTGGGCATCGGCGAGCGCACGGGCAACTGCCCGCTGGAGGCCATGGCCATCGAGTATCAGGCCCTGCGCGGCACCACCGACGGCATGGACCTGACCGCCGTGAGCGAGATCGCCGAGTACATGGAGCGCGAGATCGGGCTGGAGATCAGCCCGCGCCAGCCCTTCGTGGGCCGTCACTTCAACGTGACGCGCGCCGGCATCCACGCCGACGGCATGCTCAAGGATGAGGAAATCTACAACATCTTCGATACCGCCACCATTCTCAACCGTCCCGCCTCCGTGGCCGTGGACAGCCACAGCGGACTGGCCGGTATCGCTCACTGGCTCAACAGCTATTTCCGTCTCAAGGGCGAAAATGCCGTGGGCAAGCAGGACCCGCTGGTGGCAGCGGTCAAGGAGCAGGTGGACGCCCTCTACGCCGAGGGCCGCAACACCGTGATGGGCGACGAGGAGCTCGAAGTCATGGTCCGCGACGCCGATCAGGAGCGCTACGAGCGCCTGCTGTTCCATAAGAGCTGATCTTTGGTGTCCACCCGACATGCAAAGGCCCGGCCATTGGTTGGCCGGGCCTTTGCATGTCGGAAAAGTCCGCCCGCGTCGCTGTTTTTCGACATGCCGAGATGCGCTTCTTTTTCGCCTGACCTTCAATGTGATTCGACATACACATCGCCATTCAAAGCATCGATCAGCACCTGATCGGATTCCGCATCAGATGAACCAAAGCCAACTTCGTAAACAATTCTGTCCTCTGCGACCTTATATAAAGTAATGTATGCCTTTTGCTCACAGGAGGCATCGTCATGGAGATGGCTCCGTGCCATTTCAATCGCAACATCCGGTTCAATCATCTGATCTGTCGGCAACACATGCTGATGCTCAAGAATTTGCTTTGCAAAGGTAGGAAGCTCGCCATACCTTTCGATCTGCCGCTGTTGAAGCGAAGCGACTAATGTATAGAACTCATACTGATCATCCAGCCCCCACCAGTGGAAAGTCTGAAAATTATGCAGAGCGCAATGATATTGATATAGTGCCTGCAAGTCGTTTTTGTCATGAATATCTATGGAAATGATGTCAGTATCCTGGTATAAGGTTCCCGTAAACTCCGGTGTTTTTCTATCTTCGCCATAATATTCAAAAACCCAGGTGCCTCCTAAATCGGGATACCTCCAGAAATGTACGGTTTCATGATAGTTGCCAAGGTCAATCATGGACGCATCCTTTTCTGCTGCCAGCTCTGCATAAAGCTCCTCCTGGACAAGCCTTCTCGCCTCATCAACCGAAAGGTATGGCGAGCTTCCTACCTTTGCAAAGCAAATTCTTGAGCATC
>NBJMC04201__coassemble_176_pt1 | contig 89170 bp, 93 predicted proteins | sample NBJMC04201__metabat2_low_PE_017 | metagenome-assembled genome bin NBJMC04201 | reverse complement strand
TCCCAGAGAGGTTCTCTCCTCCTTCCCTGTCCAATATGTTTGACAAACCTACATTCCTTATTGTATCTCATCTCAGACAAACCATAGATACGCTTTTCGGGGAATTTTCGCCAATCGCAGCGCGCCGGCAATGAAAGAAAGCCCCTTTGCAGCCTCTGATTTCAGCAGCTTTGCAAAGGGGCGATCGTTCAATGTCTAGATATCGTCAAGCGGAATACTGATAGACTCATTTGCAGAAGCAGAATTCGCCGTTTTCAAACTCGAGCTCGGCGATGATACCCGGCTTCATATCGCCCAGCCACCGATCTGCGCTCAGCACGGTGACGCTGAATGTGCCCTGCCAGATGCCGTCCTCGTCGATCTTCTCCATGGTGACTTCGCTGTTGACAGCAGCATCGCCGGACTTCTTGGTAAAGTAGTAGCCGGAGGTGGCGGTCACATGGCTCTGCACCTCGATGGAATTGATGGAATTCTCACCCATGGTGACTCCAACTTCGAGGTCACGGTCAAAGACAATAGAGACGCGGTAATCATCATTTTCAAAGATATAGGTGCTGCCGGAAAGGCTGCGAACACTCTCCACGTAGGTCAGTTCTTCATGCTCGCCATGAATATCAACAGACATCCAGCCAGTGCCGGATTCAGGGGCGTAGTTGCGGTCAGCTTCATCGACGGCAGCCTCTTCAGCGAAGGCAGTGATGCCGCATAGCATCATGATCGCAAGCAGCAAAGCAATGATCTTCTTCATGGTTCTTCCTCCTAGATTGCCGCGACGCCATAGCCGCGACCTGTTTTGTTGTTACAGCCACCTGGTAAATCATTTCGCATACAGATCTGTGAAGCGCTATACACGCAGATTCGGGAAGTATCTCCACCTTCCGGGCCAACGGGTTGCTCGCGCAAAGTCATTCGGCGGAGACGGCTTTTTCTGCCAGCCGGCGGAGCGATCATAGCCGGGAGTCGGCCGTGATCTGCTTGCAGGGGGAATAGAAGTCCCTCGCTGATGCGCAAACATCCTTGAGAAGGATCCTCCGTCGATTTAAGGTCATGCTCAGGCCGTTCTGAAAGGCCCACGATTATGACCCACTCGGTTCAATTCTGCTGCGGCGTTGCTATTGCCAGGCGCTTTAAATGGCATCCTTCCAGTGAATGTGCCCTGTCATTCTCGTTTTTATGGCCATATTTGCGCTGGGCGCTTCCGGGGGAAGCGGTACCACCCGGAAACGCCCAAGTCAGAAGTTTTGTTTCTTAGAACTGCGCGCCGAACAGGTCGGTCACGAAGGTCCAGAACGCATCGACATCCACGTTAAAGACAATCTGCACGTTGGTGGACTCGTAGGGGCCATTGCCGGAGGTCCAGGTCACGGCGTTTGCATAGCTGTAACCGGAGCTGTTGACATCGATGGCCAAGTCGCGGAATTCGGTCTCGGTGATGAGATCCGGGCAAAGGAACACAGCGGCAGTCAGCGCATCCCACACAGAGCTGGTACGGGTCGGGTTCTCGAAGTAGGAGGGAGCCAGCTTCTCCATGAACATATTGCTCACGGGGGTGTTGTCCTTCTCCTGCATCATGTCAAACACGCTCTTGGTGATCTGCACATGGTAGGAAATATCATGCGGCACAACGATCTGGTAAGGGAAGGGATTGTTGAGGCAAATCTGCACGGATTCCGGATCGTAGAACCAATTGAACTCGCCGCAAGCGTTCGCGTTGCCGGGAACGTCGATGGCGCCGCCCATGTAGATGATGCCGGCAGTGTTCTCAGCAAAGGTGGGGTCCATCATGCAGGCCAGCGCCACGTTGGTGCAAGCGCCGATCGCGAAGATGGTCACCTGGCCGGGATATTTGTGTACCTGCTCGATCATGAAGTCCACAGCATGCTGCTCCTGAACCTCCGTCTCGGAGTAGCCCCACTCCTCATTGACCAGGTCGCCAAGGTTATGATACTGATCGGGAGAAACGTAGTTCTCCAGCTGACGATAGCCGCCGGTCCACTGGAAGCCGCCGGTCACAGGCTTGTCCTGAGCGAGATCGCGGAAACCCATGATCGGCACATCGGTACCAGCGTAAACCGGGATACTGCCGATGTTTGCCATCTGCAGCAGCTCTCGGATCTTCTCTCTGCGCGCTTTTTCTTCCGGGTTGCGATTCTTTCTGGACATATGTAAACCTCCTGTGTGGTGCTTCTATTTTACACTACGTAGGAGGTTTACACAAAATTGGGGATAGTCTCGAATCTCAAGAAACTCGCCCTCCACAAGTGGCGACTTTTCCTGCTTTTCTACCTTCACCTACTACAAGAAGCCACTTCGCTACGATGCAAAGTGGCTTCTTTGACAGCCTGAGTTTGCGCCCCTGGACGCAAACATTTCTTAAGCACCTGTCGGAAAAGGCCGCCGCAGGCGGGCTTTTCCGACAAGCTGAGGCGGCCCGCAGGCCGCCCCTACCGAATCCCAGCCAGTTTGGTCAGAAGCGCGTTGGCCATGGTCCATAGCCGCTCCTGCTGTTCCATCGCTTCCCGCAGGTCCACGTCATAGACGCGTCCGGTTTTGTTCATACGCTTTGCCATCTGGTTAAGGCTGCCCGCGCAGCGGCGAAACAGCGAGATCATCTCTTTCGGCTCCGGCAGCTCCAGATGGACAATCAGGCCGTCGATGGCCATCTTGCGCAGGTAGGCGCTCAGGTTTGCCGTGCCCGCCCGCGCTGGATCAGCTCGTTTGCATGGGGCGTGACCCAGAACATGAGGTTGATGCGCCTCACATCGCCCGCTTTCTCTGAGCTATCGGGCCTCCTCACGGCTTCGCGCCTTTCTCTCCGGCGCCCGTGCGCCTTGCGGCACGTCGGGCACCGTCGTTTCCTCCTCCTTGTCCGAAAACGTATGCCCCAGCATCACCATGCCACGAACCCCTCCGGGAAAAGGGAAGGGGCGTTTCGTGTTTCCAGATCAGCTTCAAAACCTCCGGCCTGTGCCCGATACTTTTTCACCTCGGCCGGGAAGTATTTCAGCAGCCGGTCCTTCATCTGATCAGTTGCCCTGCCGTACGATGCGACCCTTGTGCTGTTTCAAATCGCCGGGCCGCCAGGATAGCCTTAGGGCGGGTCGGAGCGGTACGTCAGCGCCGCTTTCCGTCTTTTCTCCCGCTTCACACCATGCATGCGAGTTTCCCAGCACACGTGTTCATCATTACAAAAAATCGTTGGACAGGGAAAAGATTTGTCAAGGGCGTTTTATATTCATCGCAACAGGCCGGTTGAGCTTGGCATATCTCTTAGACTTTGAGTCGAATGCGGTTTCGTTCGTATTCGATCACGCCGTCCTTCTGCATTTTGGAAAGCTCATTGCACATGGCGCTGCGGTCTACATTCAGATAATCCGCCAGCTGCTGGCGGTTGTAAGGGATCAGGAAGGAATTGCTTCCGGAGCGTTTGACGCATTCCGAAAAATAGGACATCAGCCGACCCCGAATCGACTTGGAACTGGTATGCTGGATTCTTTGAGAGAGCTGGAGACTTTTGTGGGCGCAAACCGTCAGTAGATTACGGGTAAGCTTTGTATGGAATGGACAGGCATGGGGACAAACGGCCATGATGCGTCCCACATTCATAAACAGCACGGAGGTATCCTCCGCGGCGGATACCATAACCAGCATCGGCTGTCCCGGAATGCAGGCATATACTTCCGCAAATACGGTACCCGGCGCGGCATTCCCCAAAATACTTGTATTGCCCAAAATGTCATTGCAGGATATCACGGCCATGCCGGATAGGACGATGCCGATATTTTCCGTGACACTCCCTTCTGAAAGAATCACTTCTCCTTTATGAAAACTGCGCTCTGCGGCATTTAGACAGCCCAACAGGGAGGTGATCTCCGATTCTTTCAACCCTTGAAACAGCTGCGTATGGGTCAGATTCATCTTTTTCTCCTTTGTTGTTATAACAACAGACATTCAGTTATGATTATAGTATATTGGACCCGGAAACTCAAGAGAGGGGATGGATTTGAAGTGATTCGGAAAATTATTCGGATAGATGAAGACAAGTGCAACGGATGCGGGGCCTGCGCCGAAGCCTGCCATGAAGGGGCTATCGGCATGGTGAATGGGAAGGCAAAGCTTCTGCGGGACGATTATTGCGATGGCCTGGGCGACTGCCTGCCCACCTGCCCAACCGGCGCCATTTCCTTTGTGGAACGGGAAGCCGCGGCCTATGACGAACAGGCTGTGCAGGAAAACATGAGAAGAAAGAACGGCCAGGGCCGTACTGCCGCTGTTATGCATGGGGGATGTCCCGGCAGCCGGACACAGCGTATCCAGCATTCGCAGCAATCTGTTTCCTCCGCTCCCGTAGGCGCCGAGTCACGGCTGGGACAGTGGCCTTGCCAGATCAGGCTGGTTCCGGTCAACGCCCCCTATTTTGACGGGGCCAAGTTGCTGATTGCGGCAGATTGCAGCGCATACGCCTATGCCAGAATGCACGAGGATTTTATGTGTGGGAAGATCACGCTGATCGGCTGTCCCAAGCTGGACAGCGTGGATTACAGCGAAAAGCTGACGCAAATTATTCAAAGGAACAATATTCAGAGCGTGACCATCGTGCGGATGGAAGTCCCTTGCTGCGGCGGACTGGAATCAGCCGCTAAAAAAGCATTGCAGGAAAGCGGAAAATTTATCCCCTGGCAGGTGGTCACCATCTCGATTGACGGAAAAATTCTGGAATGACCGCTGATTGGGACTCTTCTATTTGGAGAGAATAGATCTGACGTTAAACCCAAAGCCATATCGCAGGAGGATACGGTTATGAGCATGAAAATAAAAAACATTGCACAATCCGAGGTCTTGACACTGAAAGCGCAGATTTCCTATCAGGAGGGGCAGGTTGTCAGCCGAACGCTGGCACAAAACCCGGCGGTCAGTATCACCCTGTTCTCCTTTGCGAAGGGCGAGGAAATCAGCACCCACGAATCCGGAGGCGACGCCTTTGTCACTTGCCTGGATGGCGTTGGGAAAATCACCATTGACGGCACAGACTATCTGCTGCACGAAGGGGAATCCATCGTCATGCCAGCCGGACACCCCCATGCGGTATATGGACAGGAAGCATTCAAGATGCTTTTGGTGGTTGTATTTTAATCGAGCATAAAATTGATAAAAGAAGGTAATGTTATGAGAGCTGCGAGAGTAAATCAGGATCTCTGCATTGGCTGCGGACTTTGCTGTGGACTGTGCACCGCAGTATTCTGCATGGATGACGATGGAAAAGCTGAAGCTTACCAGGCAGCAGCCGAAGAAAATCAAGGTGCCGTACAGGATGCTATCGATTCGTGCCCTGTTTCTGCAATCGTCTGGGACGAGTGACAGAATCGCTACTGCGTAGATTTTGATAACTTTCAGGGGGCTTGCAAAAAATGTTTTGCTACCAGTGCCAGGAAACCGCCGGGTGCGAGGGCTGCACCATGTCCGGCGTATGCGGAAAGAAGCCCGATGTCGCGGCCATGCAGGATCTGCTGGTCTATGTCACAAAAGGAATTTCAGCTGTTACGACCGTACTGCGCCGGGAGGGCATACAGGTATCTGCGAACGTCAATCACATGATCACCCTGAACCTGTTCACCACCATCACCAATGCGAATTTTGACAAAGAGAGCATCGAGGCAAGGATCCGTGCCACGCTGGCAGAAAAGAACGCGCTGCTGACGCAGATCGCAGCCCCCTCCGCCCTGCCTGAAGCCGCAAAATGGGATGGTTCCGGCGATTGGGAGGAAAAAGCCAGGACGGTTGGCGTGCTCTCCACGGAAAACGAGGACATCCGCTCTCTGCGGGAGCTGATCACCTACGGTCTGAAGGGACTGTCTGCCTACTCAAAGCACGCTAACGCATTGCTCCAGGATGACGGCGAGGTCGATGCCTTCCTTCAGCGGGCGCTGGCGGCCACGCTGGATGACAGCCTGAGCGTGGAGGATCTGATCGCCCTGACAATGGAAACCGGAAAGCACGGCGTCTCCAGCATGGCTTTGCTGGACAAGGCCAACACGGAAGCCTATGGAAATCCTGAGATCACAAAGGTCAACATTGGCGTTGGAAAAAATCCCGGCATTCTGGTCTCCGGCCACGACCTGCGGGATTTGGAAATGCTGTTGGAGCAGACACAGGGAACGGGTGTGGATGTGTATACCCATTCCGAGATGCTACCCGCCCATTATTACCCGGCGTTTAAAAAATACCCCAACTTTATCGGCAACTATGGCAATGCGTGGTGGAAGCAGAAAGAGGAATTTGAATCATTCAATGGTCCCATCCTGATGACGACCAACTGCATTGTGCCGCCCAAGGACAGCTACAAGCACAGGCTCTATACCACCGGTGCAGCCGGATATCCGGGATGCACCCACATTCCCGGTGAAATCGGGGAAAAGAAGGATTTTTCCGTCATGATCGAACATGCCAGGAGGTGTCCCGCACCCGCTGAGATTGAAACGGGCGCGCTGATCGGCGGATTTGCACATGCGCAGGTTCTGGCTCTGGCGGATCAGATCGTTGAGGCGGTAAAAAGGTGTGCGATCAGAAAATTCGTCGTGATGGCAGGCTGTGACGGTCGGGCAAAGAGTCGGGAGTATTATACCGAATTTGCCAATGCGCTGCCGAAAGATGCCGTGATTCTGACAGCGGGATGCGCGAAATACAGATATAACAAGCTGGATTTGGGGGATATCAACGGTATTCCGCGAGTGCTGGATGCCGGCCAGTGCAACGACTCATATTCTCTGGCTGTCATTGCTTTGAAGCTCAAGGAAGTTTTCGGCTTGGATGATATCAACGACCTGCCCATCGTCTACAACATCGCATGGTATGAGCAGAAGGCGGTCATTGTCCTGCTGGCGCTTTTGTATCTTGGCGTGAAGAATATCCATCTCGGCCCCACCCTCCCGGCGTTTTTAAGTCCCAATGTGGCGAAGGTACTGGTTGAAAACTTCGGTATTGCGGGCATTGATAGCGTGGAAGAGGATATGAAGCTGTTTTTTGGCACAACCGCATAAAGAATAACGGTGTGATGTTCAGCATACACCGGCAGACAAAGGTCAGGAATAGCAGTCCCGTTCCTGACCTTCGCTTATCCAAAAAGGTCGCTCCTCGCGGTCTTTTTTTGACAGTCTGAGCAACCCTTGTGACAGGACAAGCTTCAGACCTTCGACAAAAGGGCTGTCTCTACAGGAAAGCCGCCTCTGAGGCATGGAAAAAAGAGAAACCGTAACGTCACGGCTGCATCTTCCCTATAAAAAAACCGTTGACGGAAATTCGTCAACGGTTATGGGAGCCTGTTTTCAACAGGCTCCCATGAGTCAGGAGAAACGATTACTTTCCGGCCAGCTCAGCCGCGTTTTCAGCGGCGATGATGCCCCAGGTAGCGCACATGGAGTGGTTGATGCCGCCGAAGTTGATCTTGCCCAGGATGTTGCTGGGTCCAAGGATCTCACCGGCCAGCGACAGGCCAGTAATCACGCTGCCATCCTCGCGCTGCAGGTAGCCGTCCTCATTGGCACGAACGCCGCCGGAGGTGCCGGACCACACATAGGGCACGGTGACCACCGCATAGTAGGGGCCCTCTTCAAAGGCCACCATGCTTTCGGGGGAACGGCCGAAGGCGGTATCCTCACCGGCAGCCACGTCCTTGTTATAGGCTTCCACCGTAGCGGTCAGGTTTTCGGCGCCGATCATCTCGGCCAGTTCTTCCAGGGTATCGGCCTTGTAGACGCAGTTGCCCTCAGCCGCCAGCTCCTCCAGCTTGTCCCAGCCGTTGTTTTCCAGTACGGCGGAGTTCATCATCGGGTGCTTGATGAAGGCCTGCTCCTTGTCGATCATGTTGCTGGAGATCACAGCATAAAGCTTGCTTTCCTCCTGGCCATACCACATGGCGCTGGTGGCGCTTTCCTCGGCACCCACGCGGTCGCCCTGAGCGTTGACGTAGATCATGCCGGGATAGCTGTTGTTGACCTGATAGTACATATCAAAGCCGTTGGTGGGGATGCCGCCGCCGTAGTAGTTGACGATTTCGTCCATGTTGTCAAAGACACCGCCAACCGCCTGCGCCAGCAGGAAGCCGGAGCCGTCGGACGTGCTGGGTGCGCAGGAGATCACATTCTCAAAGCCCGCCATCTTCAGCAGGTCCTCGTTGTAGGAATAGCCGCCGGTGGCCAGCACCACGGAGGGAGCGCGGAACTCCAGGTCGCCCGCTTTCACGCCCACGCACTTGTCGCCTTCCACCAGAAGCTCGGTCACCTTGGTGTTGTACATGATCTGGGCCTTGCCGTCGGCAATGGCCTGCTCAAGACGCTCGTTGAGGGGATCGAGGTAGGCGTTGGCCGCGCCCATCGAATAGGAGCCCAGCGCACGGGTTACGCGCAGGGTCTGCATGGCAGTGTACGCGCCGCCCACCAGAGAGCGGTCGCCGAAATCCACGCCCAGGTCCTCATCCAGCCAGTCGATGGCCGCGCCGGCTTCCTCGGTGTGACGCTTGGCCAGCGCTTCGTTGAACTCACCCTCGCCGCCGAGAGCCTCGATGTCGGCATAGAAGGCCTCGGGGGTGTCCTCAACGCCGTTTTCCTTCTGGATTTTGAAGCCCGCACCGCTCACGGTGCCGCCCGCATAGTGGATGCAGCCGCCCGTGCGCACGCTCTGCTCAAGCACCAGCACATTCAGGCCCAGCTCCACGCCACGGGCTGTGGCCACCAGACCGGCCATGCCGGAGCCTACCACGATCATATCAGGTTCGATCGTCAGCTCGGTACTCGTCTCCTCGGTGGTGCCGTTCAAGGCGTTGTTCACGGCTTCAATAATGCCGTTAGAGGTCAGCGTTGCGCCGGCAACGGTGTCCACGTCGGTGTTTCCAGCTGCCACAATAGCCGCAGGAATCTGCTCAAAGGCGGGATCCGAAACGCCGGGGGTTTCGTCCTGGCTGTCCACCGTGACGGAAGTGATTGCACCGTCCTCCACCGTAACGGTGACGGCGATGTTGGAGTGCATGCCCTTGCCGGTTCCGGTATAGGTGCCGTCGGTCAGCGTGGTTTCAGCCACAGCCGGGACCAATCCGACCAGCAAGGCCAGCACAAGCAACAAGCTCAAGAATACCTTGGATGTCCTCATGGAGAATCCTCCCTCTTAAAATATAAATTTGCAGCAAATATATACCGCAGGCGATATTTACGCCACATCTATTTTAGTCTTTTTGCGCTTTCATTGTCAACCGTATTTGATAATTTTTAAACAAGAAACGTTGCCGGAAAGAATTGGGACCAGCGGTGCAAAATACGGATTTTTTTGCGGCAGGTCTGCGTGTGAATGGCGTCTTAGCTCTTACTGCCCCTATACCCCGAATTGACGGACAGAAAAGTCAACCGTAAAAGGGAAAGGATAGGGGCAGAAAAATGGAACAGAAGCAGAAGAAAAAAGGGACGCCGCCGCCTCGGTACAACGAGGCATTCAAGGCTGGCACAGTACGGAAGGTAACAGAGCAGGGACGAGAGTCCAGGGAGGTAGCCAAGGCCTTGGGAATCTGCATTGACACCCTGTGTAGCTGGCTGAAGGCTGCGGGGGTGCAGCTGGGTCAGGTCAGCCGTACCACTCGGGAACAGCAACGCATCCGGGAACCGGAGGCGGAAATCCGCTCCATGCGCAAACAGCTTTTAAAGAAAGATGAGGCCATTGACACTCTGAAAAAATCCGTCGGCATTCTGTCGAAACCATAGCGGACCAATGCCACTGCATCCAGACGTTGCACCGCCAGGGAACCCCTGTGGAGCAGGCATGCCGGGTCCTGAAGATCTCACGCAGCGTCTGCTATGGCCGGGCGCGCCGCAACCCCTGTGCGCGGGAGCGGAGGAATCAGGCGCTTCAGCGGAGATTGAAGGAACCGGACCAGAACGATCTCACCCTGGGCCTGGACAATCTCTGCTACCAGCTCAAGCCGGAATTCGGCTGTTCTCACAAGCATGTCCACCGGCAGATGCGGCTTGCGGGGATCGCCTCTGTGAGACACCGGGCCTGCAAAATCACCACCAACTCCCGGCACAGCCACCCCGTCGCCCCCACTCTTCTGAAAAGAAACTCCTTTTTTGAGCAACCAAATCAAGCCTGGGGGCGATATTACCTGCATTCCCACCGGAGAGGGCTGGCTCTATCCGGCCATCGTCAAGGGCTTGTGTACCGGCAAAAGGGTGGGCTATGCCTTTTCCAGTCCTATTGATACCGTGCCCACCCTGGAAGCGCTGGGCAGGGCAGTCCGCCGCCTCAGGCGGCATGAACGAGCCTCTCCCCGAATGTCAAGGGTTCATTCTGCTTTTCCAGGTGTTTTGCGTCCGTTTTTCCGGGAAGGGCTCAAGGATAAAACTCTGCGCCATTTCCATTCATGTGAGCGCGCTCTCAAGCCGTGCTCAGATAGCTTTTAAAACAGCCAATACTTTCTCAAAGGCCAACCTATTGACATTCTCTTAGCCTCATCAAAAATCAATGCTTTGCGGATGATTTCCTCACCTGATCCTTCAATGCGTTCATCCTTCTCACCCATGCCATGGGGTCGCTGGCTTTCAGCCGCTCGGTCGCGCTCGCATCCCTGGCCAGCTTTGGCATCAGCAAATCCATACGCCGATTCGCCGCATCGTCATTCTTGGCCAGGTGCGGATGGAGCCGCTCTGTCAGGATGAGGTGACTGTACAGCATGGGTTGGTATTTTTTCAAATACCGCCGCCGCATACGTCCGCACTTGCCGATAGGCCGCAGCGACGGCTCCGTCAGCTTCAGGTCGGGAATCCAATCATCGCCAACGCGGGTATAGGTCAACCTGTTCACGTTTCATTCCACCTGATGATGTTTTCTCAAATTGCTGAGCGGTTTTGGACCGTTGCTCTCCGGGGTGGCGACGTGGGTAACTGACTGACGGGAATGAACACGCCCCTTGCGATGGCGTCGGCTCGGATGGCTGCGCTCTTTGCCTCCCTTTCAGCTTTTTTCTTTGCTCTGACCTTGTCTTCGTATTTCTTTTGCGCTCCGCTGGCCTTGCGGGCGCGTTCGTGGACGAGGATTTTTTCCACAAACTCGTTGAGCATGGTTGTGGTCAGGGGTTCAAAACGTTCGTATTTATCAAGCAGGGCAATGAACCGTTCTGATGACTGCTGACGGTCCTCATACGCCGCAATCGCCTCTTCCATCGTTTCGATTTCCCGGATCAGCTCTTCCTGCTCATTGGCGTACCGCTCATCCAGCATGGCATAGCGGCTTTCTTGCAGGCGGCCAACGGTTCGTCCGGCAGCGCGTCATACTCGATCTGACATTCCACCCGCGCGCGCCAGCGGTCCAGCTCGCGTTTTTCCTCCCCTTGACAATATGCGCCGTTACGGTATAATGAGATTCGTTCTCAAATTTTAAGAATCATTTTCAAAAGGATGGGGACCTGAATGATCGGCTACCAGACCCAACAGCGCAACACTCTTCTGGCCTTTTTTCAGGCGCATCCCGACCAATCCTTTACTGTGGACGAGGTAACGGCGCTGTTGCGGGCCCGTCTGGGGGAGAATGCGCCTTCCCGCAGCACCGTTTACCGCACCGTAGCGGGATTGGAAGCGGAACAGGCCCTCAAACGCTGCTTTCTGGCAGACAAGCGCAGAAGCGCCTACCAGTACCGCGATCCGCTGGCCTGCGCCGCTCACCTGCACATGCGGTGCGAGGCGTGCAACACCGTGGTCCATTTGGACCCGGAGGTTTCCGCCGCTGTGGCGAAGCTTCTACATGAGTCATCAAACGTATTTTTGGATATGGGCAATACCACGCTGGTGGGCCGCTGCGAAAAATGCGGTCACATTGTTTAACACACCGAAGGGAGGCGGCATTTATGCGCAATCGCAGGCTGTTGGCGGGCGTGCTTTGCGCGCTGTTTGTCGTTGTCCTGATGGCGTCCGGCCTGTTTGTTGCCATGCATGCACAGCATCACTGCACAGGGGACCATTGCCCCGTATGCGCGGTACTGTGTGCCTGCACGGGACTGTTGCGCCTGGCTGCTGCTTCTGCTCTTCTCTCGTGCGCTGTCTGCGCAGCCCTGCATGCTGCCCGTTGGCGGCTGCGTGCGACGCGTTTTAACGGTTTCTTTGTCACACTTGTCAGTCTGAAAGTAAAGCTCTCCAATTGAGATATCATTTGCCCGGCGGAAAATTTCCCCGCACTTTTTCCGTTGGGGCGCGGCTGGCTGCAATGCCGGACCATCGGTCTGGGTACCTGTTTTTGTAACGGATCGGTACCCTGATTTCCTATACCCAAAAACAGCATAACGAGGTGTATTCTATGTTTAAAAAGCTGCTTCTGATGATGTTGGCCTGCTTGACCGCGCTCGTTTTTGCCGGCACGGGCCTGGCCGAAAGCGACCGTCCCCTGCAGGTCGTGTGCACCACCTTCCCTCAGTACGACTGGGCGCGTTCAATTCTGGGAGAGAAAGACTCCGGCGTGGAGTTGACCCTGCTGCTGGACAGTGGCGTGGACCTGCACAGCTATCAGCCCACTGCTGCGGATATTGCCCGCATTTCCACCTGCGATCTGTTCATCTACGTGGGCGGCGAATCCGACGAATGGGTTGAGGATGTGCTGGCCGCGGCGCAAACCCCGTCCCTGCACGCTCTTTCCCTGCTTTCCTGCGTGGAAGCCCGTGAGGAAGAAACCGTGGAGGGCATGCAGGAAAGTGACCATCACCACGATACCGCCTTCACCCTGGAGGACATTCAAAACCGCACTCTGGAGGATTTTGGTGGGAAATGGGTTTCCCTTTGGCCCATGCTTAAGGCGGGTCAGCTGGATGCCTTTTTGCGCCACAAGGCCGGGGAATCTGATGACCCTGCCGTTACGGTGGACTCCGTTCGTGAAAAGTACATCGCCGTATGGGCTTGCGACGCAGTTGCCATAACCGTTGAGGGAGATACCATCTCCTTTGACGATGGCGATGGGCAACCCCTGCGCGTCTCCGAATACGCCTGCGCGGGCTATTCCGCCAATGTCAGGGATGACGGCGAAATCACCGTGCGCTATCAGTTTGAGGCCGTTTCCGGCGACGGTCCGCGCTATGTGCAGTTCAACGATCATGGCCATGAGTCCGGCCCGGCGGAGCACTTTCATATCTATTTTGGCGATGACGGTTTTGATGCCCTTGCGGATTCCTCCACACATCCCTTCTTTATGCCGGCTTCCCTCGCCCCGGACCAGGTGCTAGAAAGCCTGATGGAGCACGGCAGCCACGCCGAAGTCGAATACGACGAGCACGTATGGCTTTCCCTGCGCAACGCCCAGGCTATCGTGCGGGTTATCTGCGAGGATCTTTGCAGCCTGAATCCCCGCTTCGCAGAGGTCTATACGCAAAATACCGAGGACTATCTGGCCCAGCTGGAGCGCTTGGATGCCCAATACCAGTCCGTTGCAGACCACGCTGCGCGCCACACACTGCTCTTTGCCGACCGTTTCCCCTTCCGCTACCTGACGGAGGATTACGGTCTGGAATACTACGCCGCATTTTCCGGCTGCTCGGCAGAAACGGAGGCCAGCTTCCAGACCATCGCCTTTCTTGCGCAAAAGGTGGACGAGCTGGACCTTCCCGTGGTGCTGGTGCTTGAAGGCGGAGACCATTCCATCGCGCAGACCGTCGCTGCCAGCGCCGGCAAGACAGATCTGCCCATCGCGACCCTCAACTCCCTTCAGTCCGTAACGGCGAACGATGTTCAGGCCGGTATCACCTACCTCGACGTCATGCGCGCCAATCTCGACGTGCTGCGTCAGGCGCTCGAATAATCTTTTTCTCCGGCGGGCCGGGTGCATCCGCCCGGCCCGCCCCTGCAAGGAGGGGATCATGTATGACGCAGATATGCAGGCGTCTCTGCGCGCTTATGCTGCTGGTATTTTTCAGTCGCCCGCTTCCCTGCACGCCCGCGCGTGCGGAGGCCGTTGGGGCGCAGGACGTCATCGTGGAGGTATGCACGGAGAAGGGGCCGCTCAAGCTGCGCCGCGCGCCCGACAGCGATGCGCGGATTCTTGCCGAAATGCCGCGCGGAAGCCTGGCAACAGCGCAAAAGCATGACGACCGCTGGTACCGGCTGGTCTATGACGGACTGGAGGGCTACGCCATGGCCGAGTTTCTCACTCCACACGGGGATCTCTCCCCCGACGTGCTCAACTACCACACCCTGCAAAACGGCGATTGCGGCGAGGAAGTAACCGCTCTCAAGCAGCGTCTGTCGGAGCTGGGCTATTACCGTGAAGGCAGCAAAATGACCAATCGCTTCAATGATACTTTAATACAGCGCGTCAAGATGTTTCAGCGCCAGCACGGGCTGGAGGAGGACGGTGTGGCTACGCCCGCGCTGCAGGCCCTGTTGTTTTCGGATGGGGCGCAGGCCAACACCGAGCCATTGCCTGAGGCCCCTACCCATTACCGCCGCACGCAGTCCTCATCCGGCGGGGAGGAGGAGACGCAGTGGAGACGGGCCGTGTGTGAATGCTGCAACGGCAAGGGCTGCATCTGCTGTGGCTACACCGGCTGGGTCTGGTCGCCGGATTGAGGGAAGGAAGGTGCTCATGATACAGTTGATCTGCCAGGACCTGTCGCTGGGGTACGCCGGCAGGGTCGTGTGCGAAGGTATTGATTTTTCTCTTTCTCAGGGGGATTACCTGTGCATCACAGGCGAAAACGGCACGGGCAAAAGCACCCTGATCAAAACGCTGCTGGGTCTGCAGCCTCCCCTGCGGGGACGGGTGCGCCTGACGGGAGGCCTGAAACGGCGCGAAATCGGCTACCTGCCTCAGCAGGGACCACTCCGGTGCGACTTTCCCGCCTCCGTGGAGGAGGTGACGCTCTCCGGATGCCTCAACCGCTGCGGCCTTCGGCCTTTTTACACCCGCGCGGAACGAATGCTGGCCCATGTGTGGCTGGAACGCCTGGGACTGAGCGGGCTGCATGGACGGTGCTACCGCGAGCTGTCCGGCGGGCAGCGGCAGCGTGTGCTGCTGGCCCGCGCCCTGTGCGCCTCCCGCAGCCTGCTCATGCTGGATGAACCCGTATCCGGCCTCGATCCCGAAGCTTCGGCGGAAATGTATGCCGCGCTGCGCCGTCTCAACCGGGAGGACCGTCTGACCATTGTTATGGTCTCCCACGACGTGGCCGCAGCCGTTCGCGAGGCCGGGCGTATTTTACATCTTGGCCGCCGTCCGCTGTTTCTGGGCGCGGCAGCAGATTATCCCGCCAGTGCGGCAGGCATGACCTTTCTGGCTGCGAAAGGAGGGGAACAGGTATGATGGAAAGCCTGCTGGATATGCTGCGCGGCTATTTTCAATTTTCCTTTGTGCGGTATGCGCTGGTGGCGGGTGTGCTGATCGCGCTGTGTTCCTCCCTGCTGGGGGTTACGCTGGTGCTGCGCCGCCTGTCCTTTATCGGGGACGGGCTTTCGCACGTAGCCTTCGGTGCGATGGCTGCCGCCACGGTTTTGAATGTCGCAGCGGATATGCTGGTGGTTTTGCCGGCTACCGCGCTGTGTGCGGTGCTGCTCCTGCGCGCCCGCACGCAGGCCGCCGTGCGGGCGGATGCCGCCCTGGCCATGTTGTCGGTCGCCGCGTTGGCGCTTGGCTACCTCATGCTCAACGTGTTCTCCAAATCGGCCAACCTTTCGGGCGATGTATGCTCCACGTTGTTCGGCTCCACCTCCATCCTTACGCTCACGGCGCTGGAGGTATGGCTATGCGTTGGCCTGTCCGTCGCGACGTCCGGGATTTTTCTCATGTTTTATTACAAGATTTTCGCCGTCACCTTCGATGCGGATTTTGCCACCGCCACAGGGGTTCCCTCTGCGGCCTATGACCTGCTGATCGCCGTGGTGGCTGCCACGGTCATTGTCCTGGCCATGCATCTGGTCGGCTCATTGCTGACCTCGGCGCTGATCGTTTTCCCGGCGTTGTCGGCCATGCGGGTATTCAAAAGCTACCGGGGCGTGGTGCTGTGTGCGTCGACGCTGTCCGTGGCATGCGCCGCCCTGGGAATCGTGGTGTCCATCCTGGCCTCCACGCCCGTGGGCGCCACCATCGTTACGGCAAACGCCATAGCCTATCTGGCTTTTGGCCTGATCGGGAGGGCTGTCCGATGAAAAGGCAAATCCACCCCGTTCTTTTGCTGATCGTCCTGACGGGACTGCTGCTTGCCTCCTGCGCCAAAACGGAACCGCCATCCCTGCCGCCTGCCGCTCCGCCGGAGCCTTCCACCCTTCCGGCGGCTCTCTCCAGCCCCCTGCCCTCCCCTACGGAGGAAGCGCCTCCAGCCATGGAGCTGGACCTGAGCGTCATGGGACCGGGCATGGCCTACGCCACCCTTTACAACATCCTTTTTGAACCGGCCTCCTATGTGGGGCAGCGGCTGCGCGTCAGCGGGCCCTATGAGGAAAACGTCATCGGCGCATCCGGCATCACCTACCGCTTTATCGTGGTGGCGGACCGTCAGGCCTGCTGCGCGCAGGGGTTGGAATTTGTGCTGGCGGATGATGAGGCTGTCTATCCGGAACCCGGAACGCAGGTGGAAATCTGCGGCATGCTGGAATCCTATCAGGAGGACGACCAGACCTATGTGCGCGTCGTGGCCGACGAGCTGCGCGTCCTATAATCCCATTGCGGGCATAAAAGCAGGGTACCCTCAGACGACGTATGAGGGTACCCTTTACGTATTTCGGGGCAGCTAGTTGCTGCGCTTGACCAGTTCCTTATCCGCACAGGTGGCGTAGAGTAGCGCCTCTCCAAAGCCGCCGTGGGCAGCCACGTCATAGCCGCGGATGGACGGTGCGCACACATCCCAATAGTAGTTGCTATAGATGGGCGCGGTGGGCAACTGATTGTGCCATTCGGTTTGGAAGGCCAGCCACCGTTCCAGATAGCTCTGCCGGTCCCCCGCTTCTGCCTGTCGCATGGCCAGGGCGGCCTCCATCAGCGCGGAGTCCCGCAGACCGGATGTGTTAAAGGAGCCCTGCCAGGCCTTATCCGTATGGTAGGTATAGAATGGATCAAACGGTTCGCGGAAGTTGGTGCCCAGGAAGAACAGGTTGCTGGTGCGGGTTCCTCTATCGTGGCGGTAATACTGCGCCAGCATCTGCGCAAAGCTGACCGGCTGCACAACCACACGCACCCCCCAGATTCTCCAACACCGGTACGAGCATCCTTTCCAGCGCGTCGGACACAGCGCCGGGGGTTTTTGCCCACCGAAGTTCCAAGGGGACCAGCCTGCCATTCTCCTCCTTATGTCGTATCCCATCGGCCATGCCCGCATAGGCGTTGCCGCTGCTGTTGAGGCGGTAATCGGACAGGTCCAGCTCCCGACGTGCCTGCTCCGGATTATAGCGGATGTCCTCAAAGGCGGCCAGTTGCCCGGCGCCGGCCTGCGTCATCCACTGGCCGTAGCCATAGTGTCCATACACCGGTTTGGCATATCCTCCCAGGGTAGTAGCGCACAGCGTATTGCGGTCCACGCACATGGCCACGGCGCGGCGTACATGCACATCACTGGTGGGCGCCTGCTCACACGCAAAAGCCAGAAACGCATAACCCGACCGGAAATAGCTGCTAAGAGACGCCTGCTTTCCATCCAGGGCTCGGGCCTGATGAATAGCCGCTCCATCCGTCAGCCGGTTCACGATTTGGACCTCGCCACGCTCAAAGGCAGCCACGGCCTCGGCCCCCAGCAGCTGAATCACCCGCACGCGCTGGATGGAGGGCTTTTGCCCCTCGGCATTGCCGAGATATGCCGGATTGGCCTTAAGCTCCACCAGACTGCTTGTCGCATCATAGGCCACCAGCTGATAGGGTCCGCAGGTCACTTTGGGCTGGTGCAGATAACCGTTCTCGGAAGTCAGCGTTTCCTGCAGCAGTCGGTCGGAAGCTGACGCGGCGTTTGGGTGGGATCGTCGGCGGCGTATAGAAAGCATCCTTCCTCTCCATCCCCCACGGCGTATTCCGGAGCGATCACCCGGATGGGACATGGTCTGACCCGCACTGCGGCCAATCCATAGTAGCGGGGCACTTCTTCCGCCATGACGGTGATGGAAAATCGGTGCGCATCCAGCAGCCGCACCCCGGAAAGCGTGGTGGACGTTCCCGCAGCGTAAGCCTCCCAGCCCACCACGTGCGAATAGATCGAGTTTACGCCGCCGAGCTCGGCCACCGCCGGACTGGAGTGCAACAGCAGAGAAAACACATAATCCGCCGCTGTGATAGGCGTTCCTTCGTTATACGTCAGTCCGGGGGCAAGGGTGAAGGTGTAGGTGTCACCATCGCGTTCTCTGGTTACTTCCAGGGTTTTCACAACCGTGCTGTCCAGTGCAAAGTCATCCTGCGAACGGGAATAGACCGTATCATATCCGTGCAGCATGGCACGCAGGTCCAGGTCCACGGAATTGCTGCCCCACATGTTTGAAAACAGGAAGCCGCTCATCTGCGTGGGCACGGCTACAGTCACCCACCCGCTTTCCGCATGAACAGAGGCGTGCGCCAGGGGCATCAGCACAACCAACGCAACAAGCCAGGCCAGGCGTTTGATTCGATTCATCATGATGTTCCTTCTTTCCTCCATACGGGAAAAACGTATTTTCCCCACCGACCGACCGCTTGCATCAGGTCGTCATTCGATTGTATCGCCCAATGTCTGCGCATCCCCCATGCCGGTGGCATGCCAGTCTACGGCTGCCATGGCGGGTTTTTTCGACGGTCCTCCGCCGGGTTTGTTGCTTCCCGGCTTGTCGTTCCCGCCCTCCGGAGGCTTTTCCTTGATACGCTCGTAATACACGCGTATCACATTGCCTTCGCTGTCGGCTCCCACAGCAAGGGGACAGGTATCGCGTACAAAACGATAACCGGCTTTGCTTTTGTCAGGATATGCAGAGATCACCTCACCGACAGCTGCCTCGCACACGAGGGTCGCCGCGTCGTCACGGTTGCCGTCATAGAAGTATTCTACTTTATATTGGGCTTTCAGCACCGGTTCGGCGGCGTAGTAAAGCGTAAGGGTATCAGCCCCGCTGCCCAAAATGAGCCCGGAAGTCGGATCGCAGCTATGGTAGACATAGCCGGGGATATTCAGTTTCCAGTCTCCCGCGAGAATCTCCTCGCCAAACGTGCCCTTGCGCGCAGTTGACTGAGCCAGCTGCCGCCCGGTGCCCCATTCGCAGTGATGGATCACATAGTCCAGGTCTGTGCGCCGGCAGAAACCACGATGGCGTTCGGAGTGCTCGCACCATCCTGATAGCCCTCGGCAGGCTTCTTGGCATTGAGACATCCCTCATCCTCTCCCGGCGGTACCACGAAGCGATCGTCTACCCGTGCGGTTGCCCGGTACGTGCCCAACAAATTGCCGGGCCCGACCGTATCGCGGTAATAATTCACCGTCACGCCTGTTTCCATAGGGCGGTACACCACGTGGATTCGATGGTTTGCGTTGACATTACCGAACCAATACGCCGCGGGATAAGAATCCGCAACCTCCACTCCGTCCACCACAACGCTGCGCAGCTCATATCCCGGCTTGGCCGCATAGCGTACGGCGAGCGTCTCCATGTAGGCCACCCGCGTATCCCCCTCCGGGGCGATGGTTCCTCCTTCGACCGATGAGGTCACGGTATAATATGCGTCGACCCATTGAGCGTAAAGATCATTGGCCCCGCGAAGCTTTATACGTGCCCTGCTGCCCGGTATATATGAGTCGCCACCACCGTCCGGATGTGTGTTCCACCCAATAAAAATCTTGTTGTTCCAGGAAAATGGATTGGCACGGATCACCACCTGGCTATTGTTGGGCCCACTCTGGGTCTGGGTCAGACCGCTGCCGTTATTGGCATGATAAGTCAGCCGCACAGGTCCCATGGGCATGGCCCACTGAGCCGTCAGCGTCATGTTCTCAGTGACGGTCACCGCGCCACGAGGCTGATAAACCCGGCCATCCACACTGCTAAGCCAGCCGATAAAAAGCGCGCCGTTCTTTCCCTTCAGGGACGACGGTCCCAGCACAGCCGCCTTTGCGCCATAACCGTAACCCTGCTCGTCCACAGGCGGGTTGCCGCTTCCCCACGTACCCGCCCCGTATGTTACCTGATACGCTTTCTCAACCCTCCAGCGGGGGGGAAGAGAACGATATCCTGGGTAATATGCATATCGGGATGAAACAGCTTCTTGCCGTCGTTCTCCGTCTGATATTCCCAGCCGAGAAAGTCGTCGGGCCCGCTGTCCGCATCAGGCTTGACGAGTTCGCTCACATCGGGCAGCGACAATCCCTCATCGCTGATGGTCCGTCCGCTGGTTACGCACCAGTCCACAGTGGTATAGGGTCGGGTTCCTTCCCGGTCCAGGTAAACTCGCACCTGATAGCTTTGGGGGCGCCATGCGGCATAAAGAATGATATCGTGATCCGGCATGGTTTGGGAAAAATCAGCCTCGGTTCCGGGCAGGCATAATTCGGTGGTAAACCAGCCGGCAAATACGGCGTCCTTGGGAATGGTGCTCACATCGGGGCGCTGAGGTACATATTCCATTCCCGCAAGACTTTGCTGGTAATATAGCTGACTGGTACGCTCAAACTCAACCGCATTGAAAAAGCGCAGTTCGTAGATATTGCGGCCATAGTAGAAGTCAATATGGAAATGGGTGCTGTCATCCCGGATGAGAGAGGCCCGATCGTTGGTATACGTCACGTTGTCAAGATACGTAAAACCTTGGATGTCGTAGTGGTCCTCATGCGTAGAATAGCCATTGGCGTAGGACGATGTCCATTTGTCCGCCTTGTACAGTTTCAGGGACCTTCCCTGGTAGTCAATTGCACCGCTTTCTCCAGGCAGGCTTTCGATATAATAGTTGAGAGAAGCCGTATACCGGCCAGACTGATTGGGCCACCAAAATGATTTTCCGCCAACCGGCATCACAGGAAGGCAGGTTTGCATCGTGCTTTTGGTGGGTGCTACACACCATCCACTGGTATACTGGTCCGGAAAGCGACTGGACGGCCAGAGCATTTCAATGTTGGCGCCGTGTTTGGCTGTAATGGTCAGTTCAGGGATTACGGAAGCGGATGCACTCTTTGCACTGTAAAACAGAACCTGGTACACGTTGCGGGTATATCTGACGGAAACGATGGTGCTTCCATCGCCCGCGATGTGTTTCTGCTCCACCTGCTGCACGGTAAACCCCTGCGCGCTAAGATCATACGCTGCGGCTTGGGTCAGGCTTCCGGAAACTCCCGTCAAATGCTGGGTGGGTGCGATTTGCTCGTTGGCGCCATAAGCGCTGTCCTCCGCATTTTCCAGCAGATGGACCACGCAATAGGGAATGCCGTCATCGGCTTTCCACAGGGCGGTCAGGTGCATATCCTCCTGCACCACGCAGGGCATGCTCACAGGCTCGTTTTGCTCGTCCCTCCATCCAAGGAAAGTATATCCTGTCCTGACAGGCGTGGGTGCATTGACCGTATCCCCTTTGATAACCCCGATCGGAGACAGCAGCAGGCCGCCCGCGGTATCAAACGTTATCCATTTGGCATCGTGTACGACGGGATAATAGCGCGTTTCGCTGTCAATCTCGTGAGGAAAGGACACCAGCGCTCCGTCAGGATTCCCCTGTTCCATCGTCCAGCCAATCAGCTTTTGATGTTTTTCCACAACCAGCTCGTACATGGGTACGCTGCCGTGGTCTGACTTTGTCTCCCAGGTGGAAATAACCTTTCCCCCGTTGATGTCACTCATAAAATACGCACGCAAAACCGGTGTGAACGCGGCCATCAGGCAAATGGTGCTGTTTTCCTCCACCGGCACCGTCTGAGGACCGAAAGTATCAAACAGCTGCCCTTTCTCATCCATCCATCCGGAAAAATAGTATCCGTCAGGCGCGTCAGGTGTAGCAGGCTGCGTAAGCGTATCTCCGTCTCCAATGATCTGGCTATCCACCACCTTACCTGCCACTAAAAATTCGTAAGTGACGTATCCCTTTCCCTGTGGCGGGTCGGGTTCAATTTCCCGTTCTTCCTTCTCCGGCGGGATGGGCGCGATTTCTGAATCCTGCACCTGCGAATCATCGGGCGCTACGGTTGGCTGGCCCGTTTTGTCTTCCGGCGCGGACCGTTCTTCAGCCGTGGCAGGCTCTGATGCAACGGGGATGAAGTCCGTTTCGTATTCCGCAGCTTCCGCTTCAGGTGCGGCGGGAGTGGGCTGCGAAGCAGGCACAGGGGTCACCACAGCCTTCTCAGCATCCGAAGCGGATTCCATTTCCGATGGAGCCGGCTCTGGTGCGGCAGCGACCGGGATCTCCTGGGACTTTTCATTATCCTCTGTGGACCCATCTTTGGGACTGACGGGTTCTGGCGTGGACGTCGCTGGGACTCCCTGGGGTTTTTCGTCCTTTCCCACAGACTGCTCCTGAAAGCTGACAGGTTCTGGCACAACAGGGATGCTCTCCGAGGCGGCTGTAGACACGTTCACCGTCAAATTCTCATTGGCCCGAAGAAACCCGCCTCTGCCCACCCGCGCGCTGGCGGGCAGAGGCAAGGTAAACAACAGGCATAAGATTACTATCAGGCAGAGTAAACGCTTAAAAGACATATTGCTTCCTCCTTGGATTGCTCAGTGGTGACGGTCAACGTGGGTTTCTGCTTCCGTTATCTAAAATGACCGTTCTTTTTATGTGGTCATTTTTTTGAGCTTATAAAGATCCGGTTTTATGACCGGATCTTATATTCAGTCATATTATATCAGCGAAGGTTACTCTTGTCTATCAAAAAGCCAAAATCATTTCCATCATTTGGCCATATGTTTCTGTTTTCTATGCGCACACCGTCTTCCCTTCCTTCCGCTTTTTCCAGACATCAAAAGAGGTTTGTTCTCCCAGATTCTTTCCATGAGATTCTTATACCCTCATTTATTTTAAACGAAACAAACCGCAAGGAAGCCCTGTTTTTTGGCAAAAATCTGTACTTGTCCTCCCTTTTTCTGTATAATAAAAGCGTTTGTTACTCTTCCCAGCCATCTTCGGGCCAGAAAGGAGCCCCCATGCCGAAAATCTTTACGGACGAAGAAAAAGAAGGCCATCGTGCTATTTTGTTGGATCAGGGCCTTGGCCTCATTATGAAAAACGGCTATAAAAACGTTACTATCGATCAGTTGGTTCAGCTTATTGGCGCTTCAAAAGGTTATTTCTATGTGCTCTTCCCTTCCAAGGAGCAGTTTTTTCTGCAAGCCATCGCCAGTCAGATGGAAAGGCATTTTGATGCTCTTCGTGAAGTGATGGAACGGCATCCTTCCCCGAAAGAGATTGGGGAGGCATACCGCCTGCTTTTCAAAAATATGCATTTTGCCTCCTTCGAGGATGTTCTCTACGTGCAGCAAAAGATCAGCGATGCGGAATGGCAGCATTTTCGTGATTTTGAAGAGGAGTTTTTTACCCGTATCCTTACCCTGCTGGGGCACGACACTCAAAAGTGCGATCCCAGGTTGCTGAGCAACCTGTCTGCGTTCATCTTTTTGTGTTCCAACAGCCGCGGCAAATGCCTCTTTTTAGAAAAGATAAATGACCTGGTAGACATCCTGCTGGGTGTTTTTCATGCCTACATCTTTCCAGAGGATGATGCCCACTGATACTCTTCCATTCCGCGAAATTTGCGTCTAAGCAGATCATGATCCGCTTTTCTTCTTGGGGTTGAGATTTGGCCGTTTCTACCTGTCATTTCCAAAAGCACGCTCGTCAGGAACAGCTCATTTTCCGGGCGTGTCAAGGTCAAAAGAGGTAGGAGCCTATTGGTTTCCTTATTCATTTTAGGTATCTTGGCACGCCACAGACAGGTCTGTACCGGTTACCGTAAGTGGTTTCCCTGCACGCCGCCGAAGCTGCCGGTTGACTTCCGTGAAGCTCTCCAGCGTCACGGGCGCGCTGTAGAGCGCCGTCAGCAGATACCTGCGGATATTGCAGATCGGGCCGGTGGTGCGCCGCATGCATAGCAGCGCATACTCAATATGCTTGCTGGTGAGTCGCTTAAGCTGTGCCTTACCTGTCTCGGCAGGTTGTTCCTCTCCGCCCATGCTGATCGTTTCTTTGCCGGAACAGAGCGTTTCGGCCATCAGGGCCACGATCTCGTCAAACTGTACAGCAACGCGCGGGTCGTCCGGCAGCACGTGATACTCGATCTGATATTCCACCCGCGCCCGCCAGCGGTCCAGCTCGCGCTTTTCCGGAAGGATAGGATGGATAGAAGCGATTGGTTTCGTTTTTTCTGGATTGTATTGGATTTTTGTTTCTTCAATTGCATGGGATCTTCCTGTGCAGGTTTCTCCTGCGTTGGATTTTCTAGTACAGGCTTCTCCCGCTCAGGTTTTGGCGCGCTTCTGGATACGGGCATGGGATGCTCGTAAAAATGTACTCTGCATTGGCCAGCTGCCCTTTTCGGTTGCGGGTACGGCTGCGCACGACGTATCCGGCCTGCTCCAGCTCCCGTGCCACCTTACCCTTTCGATCGTAAAAGAAGATGCTCCTGTCCTCGACACTGGTTTCCGCTGCGTGCACGGAATGCAGGAGTTCCGATGATGTTCCCAGAAATCAATGTCCGTGTGATTCCGGGCATCGTTTGCAATAACCGCGGCGCGATGTATCGCGCGTTGAAAAGCACGCCATCGAACTTTTGCGCGAAGAAATCATGCAGACAGACTGAGGGGGAGGAACGGCGTTCCTCCCCCATTCTCTACTCTCCTTTTTTGCGAATGCCCAGGCGCTCAAAATAACGCCGGTTCTGTCGCACCGCTTCGTCGTCCGGACACAGCAGCGCGGCCTGCTCGTTGTAGGCGCATGCCACCTCCCGTTCCCCCAGCCGGTCATGAATCACGCATAGCTGCAGCAACGGAATCCGTCCGCTGTGGTCCCGCTGGATAAACGCACCCGACTTTTCGTTCTCCTTCGCCGACAGCGCCGCCTCATACCAGAACCGGGCGGCATGCAGGTTGCCGGCTTCAAGAAACCTTCTCCCCATTGCGCAGGCAATCATGGCGCGGGGCCGATCCAGGGCCAGGCTACGGCATAATGCGCGCATCGCGCCCGATGTGTCCCCCAGACGGTCCAGGCAGTCCGCCAGTCCTGCGCAGGCCTCAATCCGGTTTTCAATCCATGCCGCTTCATCGTCAATCACGCTGTCCAGCTGGCGCGCCGCCTCCTCCATGCGGCCGGCCGACGCCAGCTCACGACCATAATAAAAGCGCTCACGCGGATTGAACGGGTGTCCTTCCTTCCGCAGCTTTTCATAGATGCGCAGGTTGCGCCCCGGCTTGCCCGGGCGCAGCTTTTCGTGCCGCACCACAAAATCCGCATAGCCGATTCGCCCCCGCGGAGCAATGGCCTCATGCACGGCTCCCTCCCAGCGAAAGCCCATTCCCGCGCGCAAAATTCGCTCCCGATAATAAGTAAAGGTAGGATTCCCCTGCGCGTCAAAGGCCACATGATAGGGAGCCATCGCCACGTCAAGGCCATCCAGCACGTCCCGCTTGAAACGCACCAGAGCCTCCGCGTTCTCCACCACGTCGTCAGCATCCAGCCACATGAGAAAATCACGGGTTGCATGCGCAAACGATTCGTTACGTGCGGCGGAAAAGTCATCCTTCCAGAAAAAGTCGTACACATGCGGCGTATAGCGCCGGGCAATCTCCCGCGTCTCATCCTTTGAGCCGGTATCCACAATGATGATTTCATCCACCGCCTCCTTTACGCTGTCCAAACAGCGGGCAAGCGTTTCGCGTTCGTCCCGGACAATCATACACAGGCTGATCTCGGCCATCCAATCCCTCACCTTCCACGTCGTTTACACATACGTTATGAAGGGGCGGAGCCATTCTGCCCACTTCATCAGAAAAAGGTGATTGCATGGCCATCTTCAACGCGCCCTCTGGGAGGGCATCGCAAAGTGGATTTGTTGCCTGCGGGCCAGACACATTTGCGCGCTCGGCCTCCTGTGCGGATGCTTCATCGGCTTTTCGCCCGGTTGATCAGCCGCGCTTTCCGTATTCATCCTCCTGCTCTTCCTGTTCCTCCTGTTCCAGCTCCTGCTGTCCTTCGAGGGTGATCTGTACCCCCGGCCCCACCGGACCTACGGGCCCCACCGGTCCCACCGGTCCTTCCGGCGGCGAAACGGGTCCCACCGGTCCCACAGGCGCGACGGGCGCAACGGGCGCCACCGGCCTTGCTGGCGCGACAGGTGCAACCGGTCCCACGGGTCCCACGGGCCCCACGGGCGAAACCGGTCCCGCCGGCGGAGCTACCGGCGCAACGGGTGCGACCGGCCCCACCGGCCCCACCGGCGCGGAAGGCCGTGCGGGTACCGACGGCGCGACAGGTGCAACCGGTCCCACCGGTGCGGATGGCGCGACTGGCGCGACAGGCCCCACCGGCGCGGATGGCGCGACTGGTCCTACCGGCGCGACGGGTCCCACCGGCGCAACGGGCGCCACCGGTGAAACCGGCCCTACAGGTCCCACAGGGCCCACCGGTCCCACGGGTCCCACAGGCGCAGACGGTGCAGTAGGTGCGCAAGGTCTTGCCGGTACGGACGGTGCAACGGGCGCTACCGGACCCACCGGTCCCACAGGGCCCACCGGCGCGACCGGCGCAGATGGAGCCACAGGTGCGGAAGGAGCAACCGGCGCAACGGGCGCCACCGGTGCCACAGGCGAAACCGGCCCCACCGGTCCTACAGGGCCCACCGGTCCCACTGGCCCCACCGGCGGCACTGTTCTTTCCTCCAGCCTGATGGCTGAAAGCACCGCCCCGCAGCAGCTTGCCGCCGCCAACACGCCCATCTCGCTCGCGTCTCACACCATGCTTGTGGGAAACGCCATCGCGCGTACGTCTCAGCCCTCGGAAATCAGCATCCTGACGCCGGGTCTGTACGAAATCTACTACCGTGGCGTGGCGCAGGCGACGGGGGAAGGGATCGTTTTCCCCTATACCATCTCCTCTGTCGTGGCGCTCAACGGAGTTCCTGTGGAAAACACGCGCGCCACGCGCACCGTTGCCAACGCGTCCCAGGCGGTAACGCTGAGCCAGAGTACGGCGACGCTCATCCGTTCCACCGAGGTCGGCTCATTTGTGCTTCGCAGCGAGTCTCCCGGCGTCACCTGGAGCAACGTGGTTGTAATGGCTGCCAAACTGACCGACGGCATCTGATCTCCCTATCGTCCGTCATGACGGCACATAAGCGGCAGGGGGGCAGCCATGCAGGCCGCCCCCCTCAGACCGTTCAAAAACCCATGTTTTGGGGAAAGAGCCCCGTTTCTTGCGTCCTTTTGACGCCCGCAGCACTCAGAAAATGCTGCGGCATAAAGCTTTGACGCGCTGCCCCAACCCTAGGCAAGGCATAAAGGGAAGTGCCAGCCCTATGGCACCAAAGGGAAGCATGTGTCCGGTGCACACTTGGCCCAAAGGCCCAAAGCGACCTCCAGGTGTGAGCAAATGCAAGCGCTATGCGCGTCGCCGCGCACTGCGACATTGGTGGAGCCCAAATGATGGAGCAGCCGGGACCGCCCCCTGTGTCCCGCGCCTAGTCAGCAACCTCGGCCTTACGCACCAGGGTTTTTCCTGCCGCACCCAAGGCGCAGGGCAACCAGGTCCCGACGGATTAAGCCGCCACAGGAGCTCATCGACAACCTGAAGGGATGGCCAGACGGCCTCCATCAAACGCCAATGTGCCTTGCCCTTTTTGAACCCTTTCCACAATCGAAGAGGCGTTCCTGCATTGGAACGCCTCTCTGATTCATTTGGCTTACAGGATGTATTCTTTTTTGCCAGCGGGGCGGCCCTTCATCTCTTCCGCTTTTTTCAGATACTTTTCGTTCTGGTTGCCCAGCACCGCATAGCTGGCAATCTTGCTCTCCTCCACGCCCGGCTGGTTAAACGCGTCGATATCCAGCAGCTCGCCCGTGTAGGCGGTGATCATTTCAAAGAAGAACAGCAGCTGGCCGATGGTATAGGCATTGACCTCCGGAAGCACGATGGTCTGGTTCATGCGGCCGGAGCGGTAGAGGGCGTACTCGGTGCCGCGACGCTCGGCGTCAATGAGGGCATTGAGCGTCTTTCCGCCCAGGAAAGCCACATCGGGGAACTGCTCGCAGCCGTGGGAAATCTCGGTTACCGTGCGGAACTGCCCCACCTTGAGGAAGGTGATCACTTTGTCATAGGGGCCCTCGGTATAGAGCTGGAGCTGGCTGTGCTGGTCGGTCACGCCCAAAGCCTTGGCCGGGGTCTGGCCCACGTTGACAGCCATGCCCTTGCGGGTTACATTCTTGCCCAGGCTCTCGGCCCACAGCTGACAGAACCAGTCCGCCATGTACTTGAGGCTGTCCGCATAGGGCATGACCACCTGTACGTTGATATCCATCTCCTGCATGGCGATGTACTGCAGCACCGCCTCCAGCAGCGCGGGATTCTTCCATACGTCGTCCGTACTGCAGCGTTCATCCATGGCCGCCGCGCCCGCGAGCATTTCGCGGATATCAATGCCGCACACGGCGGCAGGCAGCAGGCCCACGGGGCACAACTCGCTGAAACGGCCGCCCACGCTTGCGGGGATGTGGAACAGCTCAAAGCCGTTTTCCTTGGCCAGCTTGATCAAATTGCCCTTTTCACGGTCCGTGGTGGCAATGATGTGCTTGGCCCATTCCTCGCCCACTTCCTTCTTGAGCAGTTCGGAAATGATGAGGTACTGGCTCATGGTTTCCGCCGTTGCACCGGACTTGGTGATGACGTTGAAGCAGGTCTTTTTTACGTCGATCACATCCAGAAGCGCCGCCATGCGCTCGGGGTCGATGTTGTCCTCGACATAGAGGCGGGGACCGCCGCGCTTTTCGGCAGGCAGCTCGTTATAATGCAGGTGGTTGAGCGCCTGCTGGATGGCGATGGGGCCCAGCGCGCTGCCGCCGATGCCCAGCACCACAAAGGTATCAAACTGCTCACGCACGCTCTTGGCCACACGCTCAATATGGCTGACGACTTCCTCCTGATCGTAGGGCAGCTGCATCCAGCCCAGCCAGCCGGTTCCGCGGTTCTTTTCCACATTGCGCTGGGCGGCGCTCGCCGCATCCTTCATGCCGTCCACCTGACAGGGATCGATTCCGTATTGAAAGCCAATGACATCGCTCATCATATGATTGACGTCCAAAGCGATAGGTTCATGAAGCATCTTGCCCATTCATCCTCATCCTTTCCCAATTCATCCGATCCATGAATCAGTATACCACAAAATAGCCGGCTTGGAAAAGGGATTTTTGAGGCCGGAGCTTTTCGTGGCCTTCCAGACTTGCGAAAGACGTACAAATTGTGCTATAATGTCGAAAATGTTTTGAAATCGGGGTGGCGCTCCATGCAGACGGCTTTACCGGTGCTGGCGGTAGCGGTGTTGGTGGGGGCCGCCATCGCCCTTCTGGTCCGGGACAGGCGGCAGCAGCAGCGGCTGCGGCTGCGCATTAAAAAGCTGTATGCCTCCCAGCTTTTCGAGGATATGCTTCCCCTGCTTCAGGCCTGCCGCAAGCGTCCGCTGGAGCAGCTGATCGTGGACAAGACCGGCGTGGTAATGCGTTATCTGCACTTTGCGGGTGGCGAATCTGCCTTTTTGATGCGTCCCAATGGTTACCGTTACCTATCGCCCGACCAGCAGGAGGCCCTGCGCGCCGTGCTGGAAGAGTGTCTGCCCAAGATTCGGGATTCGCAGCTCTATCACCTGAGCCGCCAGCGCATCCGCTTGCTTAACGGGCAGGTGGAATATGCCTACCGCTACACCATTTCCAACGCCTATAAGGCGCGCCTGTCCCGCGCGCCCTATTACGACGGCACGCTCCAGCCCCGCTCATGGTAACAGGCGGCCCGCCTTAATGGGGGTTTCCAGACGGCTCTCCACATACCGGCGCAGCATGTCAAACAGCATGCCTGCGCCGGTATTTTTCTGCGGCACCAGGCCCCGGCGGAGGGTCTGACTCATCCAGGCGATCTGATCGCGCGTAACAGGAAACGTGGCGCGGGAGGCACAGGCCGGGCAACACAGTCCGCCCGCGGCGATATCCATGCGTCCCCCCTCGCTCACATCCAGCGGGGTGCGGCAGTGCGCGCAACGGCTCAGCCGCGGTCGGTAGCCCATCGCATCGGCAAAGAGCAGCAAAAATGCCGTGGTCGTTTCCAGGGCATCCGCCTCATCATCATAAGCCAGGTAGTACAGCCCTTTGAGCAGCAGGGCGTACAGGTCTTCAGCGGCCTGTCCGGGCTGAACCGCCGCGGCGCACAGTCCGGCCATGTAGCTGGCGCAGGTCAGGCGGTAGGGGTCCAGCCGGAGCGGATAGAAGGTATCCTGCAGGGCGCAGGAGGTCAAAACCGCACGCTCATTTTTCTCGAACAGCACGAACTCACCGCTCACAAACAGCTCGCTGGCAGGCATCAGCGGGCTTTTGGGCCTCCGGCAGCCCCGCGACAGCAGATCCACCCTGCCCAGCCGGGGACTGAGCAGGGTAAGCATGCGGTCGTGATCGCGGTAATTGGCATAGCGCAGCACGATGCCGGGCGTGGTGATAGCGGGCATGCGGTCTCCTCCTTTCCGGGGTATGAAAAACCCCCTCGCGCCATGCGGCTGCTCGAGGGGGCAGAAAAGTGCGCGAAGCTCAGCCCTTCACGGTCTCCACCAGCTTGGTGAAAGCGGCGGGATCGTTCACGGCGATATCGGCCAGCATCTTGCGATTGATGGTGATGTTGCGCTGCTTGAGGCCGTTCATCAGCACAGAATAGCTGATGCCGTTCATGCGGGCGGCAGCGTTGATGCGGGTAATCCACAGGCGGCGGAAATCGCGCTTGCGCATCTTACGGCCTTCATAGGCATAGCGCAGGCTGCGGCGCACCTGTTCGCTGGCGGCGCGGTACTGCTTGGACTTGGCGCCATAGTAACCCTTGGCCAGCTTGAGCATCTTGCGGCGCTTCTTGTGGGCGTTTACAGCTCCTTTAATACGTGCCATTTTTTTATCCTCCTTGAATCGTTAGCAAAGCTTATTTGTAGGGCAGCAGCTTGCGGATAGTGCGCGCCTCGGCCGCATTGTCCACAACGCCGTCCGCGCGCAGGTGGCGGGTACGCTTGGTGGTCTTCAAATGCACCTGATGGTTGGCGTTCATCTGCTTATGCGTCACTTTGCCGTTCTTCGTGAAGGAAAAACGCTTGGCTGCGCCACGATGGGATTTCTGCTTGGGCATAGGGGTTGTCCTCCTTCCGTGTGCTATCCGTATCCGCCCGCGGGGAAATGTACACCCGCGGGCGCGGGATGGCCGTTTGTCCGGTCAAATCATGTTTTCGCTTTCGCGCTTGACCTTTTTCTTGGGCTGGGGCTTGAGCTCGCGCTTTTCAGGCTCGCTCGCCTTGGCCGCCTGCGCGGCGGCGTGCTTTTCCTTGCGCTGCTGGCTCTTTTCAGCAAAGCTTTTCTTTTCGGCCTTTGGCGCAAGGATCATAATCATGTGGCGGCCTTCCAGCATGGGGCGGCGCTCAATGGTGCCGTATTCCTCAATGCGGGCGGCGAAATCCTGCATGATCTTCAGGCCGATGTCCGCGTGTGCGATCTGGCGGCCCCTGAAACGGATGCTCACCTTCACCTTATCGCCATCCTGAAGGAACTTGACGGCATTTTTAAACTTGGTCTGCACGTCGTTTTCCTCGATGGTGGCGGAAAGCTGCACTTCCTTGAGGGTGACGATGCGCTGGTTCTTGCGCAGCTCGCGTTCGCGCTTGGACTGCTCGTAGCGGTGCTTGTCGTAGTCCATCAGCTTGCACACGGGCGGCTGGGCGCCCGGCACAATCTTGACCAGATCAAGATTCTGCTGCTCGGCCAGCTGCAACGCCGCCTGCGTGGACATCACGCCCAGCTGCGTGCCGTCGGTGGCGACCACGCGCACCTCTCTGTCGCGGATTTCTTCGTTGATCATCGGCTCGTTGATATCCATACACCTCCAAAAATTGAACGGTAGCGCCTTTGTGCCACGCACAAAAAAACGCCGGGCATGCCAGCCCGCCGTATCACACCCCCCATGGACTTACGTGCCATGACCGGCGCAAGATGTTCGCGCGGTGAGAAGCGGGCGGCTTCTGCTTACGGAGGTTAGTATAGCACGCCGCGCGTGGGTTGTCAACCGGATTTTGGTTCCGCCTCAAATTTACAATTCATTCACACCCAGGGGCCCGGCGCATGGTATGATAGGGTGAGGCGGATTTCCGCCCATCCTGCAGACAGGAGGGCATGTGCCCTTGATTGAGATTGAAAACGTATCCAAGCGCTACGGGAGCGTGCGGGCGCTGGAGAATGTGAGCCTGCGCATGGAGGGCAGCGGCATCATGGGCCTGCTGGGACAGAACGGTGCGGGCAAGACCACGCTGATCAACATCCTGACCGGTTACCTGGCGCCCACCTCCGGCCGTGCGCTCCTGGGCGGTCACGACACGCTGATGGAGCCAGGCGAGGCCAAGCGTCACCTGGGGTATCTGCCCGAGCAGCCGCCCCTGTACGATGAGATGACCGTGCGTGAATACCTGCGTTTTGTGGCCGCGCTCAAAGGCGTTGCAGCCAGGGCCATCCCCGCCCACGTGGACGAGGTGATGGAGCTGACGGGCCTGACCTCCATGCAAAGCCGCCTGCTGGGGCACCTGAGCAAGGGCTTCCGACAGCGCGCGGGCATGGCGCAGGCCCTGTGCGGCGACCCGGACGTGCTGGTGCTGGACGAGCCCACCGTGGGGCTGGACCCCCGGCAGATCACCGAAATCCGCGCGCTGATTCACACGCTGGGCAAGAGCCACACCATCCTCTTTTCCTCGCACATCTTGAGCGAGGTACAGCAGCTGTGCGACCACGTGGTGATTCTGGACCACGGCCAGGTCAAGCTGGACGCCGCTCTTGCCCAGCTCAGCGCGCCGGAGGACATAACGGTGCTGCTGACCGTGGATGCTCCGGAAGCGGCCATCCTGAGCCGGCTTAGGCAGCTGGAAGGCGTGCGCCGCGCGACCGTGCAGCCCGCCGCACAGAGCGGCTGCACGAGCGTGCTTTTGCAGTTTCACCGCGAGTTGGAGCCGGAGCGGCGGCTGTTTGCGCTGCTCAGCGGGCTGAACATTCCCATCTTGCACCTCTCGCGCGTAGGCGACAGCCTGGAACAGGTGTTCTTGAACGTGATTTCGCAATAGGAAAGGAGCCTTTCCGTGTTCACCATCTTCAAGCGCGACTTTCTGGCCTATTTCCGCACGCCGGTGGGCTATGTGTTCATGGGGGTGTTTCTCACGCTCTCCGGCCTGATTTTTTACCTTTATAATCTGCAAAATCTCTCCGGCGACCTGCTGACCTTCCTGTCACAGCTGACGCTGCTGGTGATGCTGCTTTCGCCGCTGCTGACCATGCGCCTGATCTGCGAGGACCGGCAGAAGCGCACCGATCAGCTGATTTTTACCAGCCCGGCGGGCCTGGGCAGCGTGGTGCTGGCCAAGTACCTGGCCGCCGCCTGCATCATGCTGATCACGGTGCTTTTGACCAACGTGTATACGCTGGTCATCGCGCTGGGCGGCACGGTGTATGCGGGCGAATGGTTCGTGGGGTATACGGGATTTCTCCTGCAAAGCCTGTCCTTTCTGGCGCTGGACCTGTTTGTGACCTGCTTTGCCAAAAACCAGATGACCGGCGCGCTGGCGGCTTTCGGAGCCAATTTCGTGCTGTGGATGGCTGATTTGCTGGCAACCAGTCTTACCGTGGACTGGCTGGCGGACGCGCTCAACTTTCTGAGCCTCTATGACCGCTACGAGCCCTTCCGGCTGGGGCAGTTCAGCTATGCGGCCGCGCTGTTCTTCCTCACCTTTATCGCGGCATGTCTGGTGTGCGCCGCGCGCGTTCTGGATGCGCGGCGCTTTTCGGAGGGGGGCGCGGCATGAAAAAGCGGCTTTCGTCTCTGCTTCTGCGCTTTCGCCAGCCCAAGTGGCGCCACGGCAAGTTGGGAGCGCTGCTGGTGGCTGGCTTCCTGGCGATCTGCGTGCTGGTGAACGTCTTTGTTCAGGCGCTGGAGGATGAATACGGCTGGCGCACGGACCTGAGCTTCAATGCCTATGCCACCACCGGCGAGCAGACGCGCGCCGTGCTGGACCGTCTGGAAAACGATGTGGACCTCTACCTGCTCTACCAGAGCGGCGCGGAGGATACGCAGCTGCTCCAGCTGCTCAACCGCTACGCCGTGCTCAGCGACCGCGTGACCGTCAAGGAGACTGATATCGCGCAGAATCCCGGCATTCTTACGCGCTTTCCCGGCGACACGGACAAGACCGCCCAGGCCGACAGCGTCATCGTCAGCTGCGACGCCACGGGCCGCTACAAGATTCTGGACTATACCGACTTTCTGACCCAGGGGTACGACATCGAATCCGGCACCTTCCAGCCGGAGGGCCTGTCCTATGAAAAATCGCTGACGGAGGCCATCGCTTCCGTAGCGCAGACGGACCCGCCGACGGTGGGCGTTTTGCAGGGGCACGGAGAGCTTACCCCGGATGCGCTGGAGCTGCTGCTGTCGTTTCTGGAGAGCAACGGCTACGACCATGTAACCGTCGATTTGTCCGCCGAAGGCGCCCTCACGGACGTGGCCCTGCTGCTCATTGCCTCGCCGCAGAAGGATTTCAGCGACACCGAGCTTGAAGAGATCAATGAATTTGCCAAGGAAGGCGGCAGCCTGTTCATCACCCGCGACTACACCGACCCGCTGGACAGCATGCCCAATTACCTGTCCCTGCTGCGCAGCTACGGCGTCACGCCGCTGTCCGGCATCGTGGTGGACCCCGGCGCCTACCATGAAAATCCCCTGGCCATCGTGCCCTACATGGAAGAGCTGGACATGACGCAGTCGCTGATTTCCAGCGGCATGGACGTGCTGCTCATGCCCGCCGCCTGCGCCTTTGAAACCCCCGGTGAGCCCGATCACAGCCTGACGACCGGCACCGTGCTCAAAACCAGTGACCAGGCCTATCTGCGCGACCTGTCCGACGGTATCGACAGCGTGGATCGGCAGCCGGGCGACCGCTCCGGCGAATTGAGCGTGGCGCTCTACGCCCACCGCATGCACGCCAACGGCAACATCAGCCGTCTCTTTATCGCGGGCAGCAGCGGGCTGTTTACCGAGGAATACGTCTACCAGCGCACCTATGTACAGCAGTTCATCATCATGCTCATGGGCCAGCTGCTCTCGGACAAGATTGTTACGCTGGATATCATGGCCTCGGCGGCGGTGCGGCCCGCGCTGACGGTGGGCAGCCAGACGGTGGGTACGGTGCTGATTATCGCGGTGCCGCTCATGGTGCTGGTGGCCGGGCTGTGCGTGCTCCTGCCCCGACGCAATCGCTGAAGCTAAGGAGGAATCCCATGCAGCATCCCCTCAAAAAACGCCCGAAGCGCCGTCCCCGCCCGCGCCTTTTGCTGATTTTGACAGGTGTGGGCGTGGCGCTTGCCGCGGCGGCGCTTTTTTTCCTGCTGCCCGCCATCAAAGCGCGCTTTCCCGCCGAAACCGCTCTGCTCCTTGAGACGGGGCCGGAGTCGCGCACTCTTTACCTGGGCGATTCCTCTCAGCTGGACAGCATTGTGATCTCTCAGGAAGAGGGGGACCGCTATACCCTGCGCATGCAGGACGGCCACCTTGTGCTGGAACGCGGCGGACAGTGGCTGACCGTGAGCGATTATCAGGAAGAAGCCATGCTCAAGGCTGTGACCCAGCTGGTGATGCCCGGCGTCGTAGCCGAAGACGAGGCCGAGGTGGCCGGGCATCTTGCGGACATGGGGCTGGACACGCCCCGCGCCACGGCGCAGGTGCGCTATCAGAACGGTACGGAAATGACGCTGGAGCTGGGCGGCGACGTGCCCACCACCAGCTATTCCTATTTCCGCTGGTCCGGCGACGATGGCGTGTACATGTGCGATTCCGGGCTCACTGATGCGCTGCTCACCACCGCCACCCGGCTGTTGCCCGTGGAGCAACCCGCACTGTCCAAGGACCTGATTGACCAGGTCACCCTCTCCCGCGCGGACGGGGAAACCGCCGTTCTGCTCTCCAATGACGGGGACGGGCATTATACCGGACTGCTGGTGGAGCCCTACCAGTATCCCGTGGATCCGGAGCAGGCCGAGGCGCTGCTCACCGCGCTTTCTTCCTTCCGGCTGGGTACGCGCGAGGCTGAGGCCAACGCCGAAACCCGTGCCCAGTACGGTCTGGACGATCCGGAACTGACCCTCTGGCTGCATCAGGCTGCGGGAACTGTCGGACAAGTGGATGAAAACGGTCAGCTGGCCGCCGTGGAGGTCAGGGAGCAGGCGCTCCGGTTTGTCATCGGGCGCGCCGAGGGAGAGTTTTTCTATACTTGCGAATACGCAGGCAGCTGCTATCTGGTCAGCCGCTTTCTGCTGGAGACGCTGCTGGCCGCCACCCCCGATACGCTGGTGGCGCGTCAGCCCGCGGACCTGGGAGGCGCCGCCCTCAGCGATATCCTCATTGAATCTCCCCTGGGGGATGTCCACGTGACCGCCCAATACACCGAGCGCGTGCTGCCCAACAACGACATTGAAACCGACGCGGAGGGCAACACCGTCTATGATACCGCGGTCACCCTCAACGGCGAGGAAGCCGACGCGGAGCTGCTTACCACCTTGACCACACGCCTCAACGCCCTGACTGCATCGGGCGACCTGCCCGACGGATGGACCGTGCCCGAGGACGAGACGCCGCGCTGGCGCATCGTTCTCACCACGGTGGGCGGCACCACGCGTGAGATCGCCGCCTACCGGCTGGACGCCTTTTCCGACGCATTGGCAGTGGACGGCGTGGCCATCCACTACGTGCATGAGGAAGCCATTGATCTGATCCTTGCGGATTTGCTGGACTAGGTGCGTTCATCCGCCTCCAGCACCACTACGATCACATTGAGCAGCACCGGCCCGGCCAGCAGGCCCAGAAAACCCAGCAGCCGATACCCCGCATACATGGCGGCCATCGTCGCCAGCGGATACAGGCCCAGGTTATGCCCCACGATGCGTGGCTCCAGCACCTGGCGGATCACCACCGTGCCCACGTACAGGCAGGCTGCCAGCACGCCCGTGCCCGCGTCGCCCGCCACAAAGGCGGCGATGCTCCAGGGGATCAGAAACAGCCCGGCCCCCAGCACCGGCAGCGCGTCCGCCACGCCGATACCCAGCCCAATCAGCAGCCCATAGCGCACGCGGAAGGCTGCCAGGGCGATCATCAAAAACAGCGTCACGGCCAGCGATACCATTAACTGGCTGCGCACCTGCAGGAGCACTGCCTTCCACAGCCGCGCGCTCACCAGCTTTCCGCGCCGCATCAGGCCGCCGGGAAAGGCCCGGTGAAAAAAAGCCGCGATGCGCGCCCGGTCGGCGGTCATGTAATAGGTGCCCATCACCATTAGCACGGTGCTCAGCAGCGCGTGCGGGATGGAAGCCGCCGTGCTGAACGCCCCGCTGGTCAGCGCGGCCGACAGCGACGCCGCCCAGCCCACGGCGCTCTGCGCCAGGGAGGTCAGCGCATTGTCCATCACGTCCGGCAGCAGATCCGGCAGCGCCGCGCGCACCTGATCATACACCCCGCGCAGCCAGGGCACGGCCGCCTCTCCCACCCAGGCGGCAGCCTGGGGCAGCGCGCGCACCAGTTCACGCGTAAGCCGCGTGACCAGCACCGTTGCCAGCGCGCCCGCAACGCCAAACAGCAGCAGTACCCCCAACGCGGCAGCAGCCTTTCTTCCCAGACGAATACGGCCCTTCGCCGTCACGCGGACGAAGGGCTCCAACATGCGCGAAAACACAAAGGCCAGTACAAACGGCCAGCAATAAGGCAAAAGCACCAACGCCAGCGCCATGGCCGCAAGGGTGACCGCCACCAGCGCCGCCTTGCGCAAAAGGCCGTTCAGCCGGCGGTCCATCGCCTCCAACCGGCGGGAAAGGGATTGCTCCATAGGCGTCCTTCCCGGCCGTTCTTCAGCCGCTTACCCGCCCTTACGCGCCCGGTGCAGGAAGCAGCCGGGCTCATGGTCGTTGACCACGCCGACGGCCTGCAAATAGCTGTACACCGTTACCGAGCCCATGTAGCGCATGCCGCGGCGTTTCAGGTCACGCGCGATAGCGTCGCTAAGCGGCGAGGTTGTACGCGCTTCGCCACCTATGAGCTGCGCCTGGCCGCCGGTAAAGCTGTACAGGTAGTTTGCGAAGCTGCCGAACTGGCGCTGAATCTCCAGAAAACAGCGCGCGTTGATCACCGCCGCCTCGATTTTGCGCCGGCAGCGCACGATGCCCGCATCCTTCAGCAGCTCCCCGACCTTATCTTCGCCATACGCCGCAATTTTATGCGGGTCAAAGCCGTCGAATGCGCGGCGGAAGTTCTCCCGCTTGCTGAGAATAACCTGCCAGGAAAGCCCCGCCTGAAATGCCTCCAGCAGCAGCATCTCGTAGAGCCGTCCGTCGTCGCGCGTGGGCACGCCCCACTCCGTATCGTGATATGCCTGCATCAGCGGGCTTTTGGCCCATGCGCAGCGCGGTTTATCCTGCTGCATTTTTTCTCTCCCTCTCATCTCTGTGCCAGCGGTCCGTCATCCAAAGGGCGATGGTTTTCGCATCCCGTGCCATCCCTTCAAACAAATGTGCTCTGACCGCACCTGCCAGCACCACCATCACGATGGGGCCCAGAATCAGCCCCGGCACGCCGCCCAGCCGCATGCCCACAAACATGCCGATCAGCGAAGCCAGGGGCGACACGCCCAGATTGGTGCCCAGGAGCGCCGGCTCCGTGACGCGGCGCAGAAGCGAATATCCCCCATACAGTCCCAGTACCAGCCAACCGTTCTGAGGCGCGCCCACCACGAAGCACACCAGACCCCAGGGGATATACAGCACGCCGCAGCCGAACTGGGGAATCAGCTCCAGAAGCGCCGCCGCAAAGCCGATCAGAAAGGCGTATTCAAAGCCCACCGCCTCGAAAAACACCCATGCGATCAGCAGCGTCAGCAGCGAAAAGAGCAGCTGCACCCGGATATAGCCCGCCAGCCCCTGTCCTGCCGACTGTCGGAGCAGCCGGATGGAGCGTTCACCGCCAAAGAGACTCCGTCCGGACAGAAACTTGCGCCATTTTTCATAGCGGTTGGTGATGAAGATCACGGCCAGCAGCAGAAAATTGGCATATACAAAAGCATACGGCAGGCTGGCAACCACCGAGAGCGCACCGTTTACCACATTTCCCGCAAACTGCATGCCCGCTTCCGACAGTGACTGAAACGCGCTGTTAAGCGATGTGCGAAGGGTATTGCCAATGGCGCTGGGCAAGGTCTGCGCCATGTCCAGAAGCCGTTCCGACGCGGTGCGCAGCATATCCACCACGCCCGTCACCACGCCCGGTGTGGCCACCGTGAGCTGCACCACCACAAATGAACAGATCCAGTATACCAGCCACAGCGCCGCAAGGACCGCCAGCGCAACCCACAGGCCCACCGCCACTCCGCGCCGCATATGCAGCTTTTCCTGCGTCAGGGCGATTAGCGGGCGGAGCAGGGCCGCCACCGCCAGCCCGATCAAAAAGGGCGAAAACAGGTCCCACAACACCGGCAGCAGCACCGTCAAAAACACCGCCGCCAGCGCCATGAACACCCCGCGCCAAAGCATGCGCTCCACGGCGCACCGAATCGACTGTCTTCCGGTCATGGCTGCATCGCCTCAGAAATGGCCGCCGCCACCGCCGTGATGGCCGCCGCCGACACTGGTGTGCACACCGCTGCCGCCGCCGTGGTATCCCCCGCCCCCGGAGGAGCGCGGCGGGTCGGGCTTGCGGGCCTGGGTCGTGGTGGTGCGGATGTAATCATCCACCCGCCCGGTGATGGTCAGGTCGCAGTTTTCGCGGAAGTTGTAGCTGTAGGTACTGCCCTTGAGGCGGTAGCTGCGCTTGACGAGAGCCACAAACGCCAGGCCAGCGGCCGCGGCCACGGCGGCGCACACCGCCGCTTCCGCGGTGGTGAGGGCCTTTTTCCGCGCGGTCAGTATCTCACCGGTGAGAATGTCGTAGCGGTACTGGCCCTCGGGAATTCCGTCCCGCAGGTAGCCGCGCACGCGCTCCATGATTTCCTCCACGGCGCCCACATAGTCGCCCTGCGCCAGCAGGCTCTGGCTGCCACCGGTGGCCGCATCAATGCGCGAGCCGGTCAGGTAGTCGATCATCTGGCCGCGGGTATAGATGTACTGATAACGGTTGTACATGTCGATGTAGTACAGCACGCCGCTGTCCTCACTGTCCAGGCCAAAGTTGCCATGGATGTAAAACTCGTCGGCCACGCGATACTGCTCTCCGTCCTCCTGGGGTTCATCCGAGGTGACGACCACGAAATCCATCCCCGTTTCCTCCTGAAAGCGGGCGATTTCCTCCTCCAGCGCAGCCTCTTCGCTCGCGGTAAACAGGTCCGCCCCGTCATACACGCGCGCAGCGGTTGCCAGCGCACCCCCGCATAACGAAAGCAGCAGCACAAGCGCCAAAAGGCCCGCCCATCGTTTCGTTCTCATGCCCGTGTCCCTCCCTCAAAACAGGAAGTAGCTCAGCACGCAGCCTGCCGCAAACACCGCCGCCGCAATGCCCGCCCCTGCCAGATACAGCTTTTTCAGGTCGATGGGCAGCTTTCCACACACCCGGCCCGTGCAGCCGTTCATGGCGTAGTAATAGGGATGCTGGGGGTCCTTGCGGTTGGGATAGGTGAGCACCCAGGTGGGCAGGAGCAGATAGCGCGTGGTACGCTTGCCCACCTTGGCGGAGGCTGTCACGGTGAAGCTGTCATAATGCAGGTCATCCGTCAGGAGCGGCTCGACATAGGACTGAACCTCGCGCTCCACATCTTGACCAATGGAGGCGGCGTCCAAGTCGCGCCGCTCGGCCACAAAGCCGGACAGATACGCGCCCGCAAAGGGTTTGGCGTTCTCCAGCGGAAAGGGATGGATGCCGTCGCTAAGCTTGCGGTTGGCGCTGGACAGCGCCGGACGCATGATGCCCCGGAAGCTGAAGCGTCCCTCGCGCCGCACATGGTAGTGCCGCGTGCTGGTGATGATGTATTTGGGCGTCTCCGCCACGCTGACCTGGCGGCCTTCGCCGTCGATGGCCCCTTCCGCCTCGCAGTCGGTCACAAAATGGGGATAGTATACGCCCGTCATCTCCCGTACCTGCTGCTCGCTGAAAAACCCTTTGGGCACAAAACGCTTGCGCCGCACCCAGTCCATGAAGGACGTCGTGGCCTTTTGCTGATCGATGGCAAAGGGCAGCACCCCGTCGGGCCGCATATCGTCGGTGAGCTTTCCCTGCAATACCACAGGGCTGTGGCAATAGTAGCAGTGCGTGGCCACGGTGGTTTCGTCCGTCACGATCTGGCTGCCACAGCTGGGGCAGTGATAGGTCACCTGCGCGCCGTCCTTTTCGGAAGCCGTATCCGGGCGTTCGCCTGTCCGCTCCCCTTCGCCGGTCAGCAGCTGGTCCTCCTGAAAGGTCGAATGGCAAAACGGGCACTTCCATTGCCCGCCATCGGGATCAAAGTTCAGATAGCCGCCGCAGCTGGGGCATTTATAGGTGATGCCGGCCATGTTTTCACCTCGTTTTCTGCCGTCGGGTCAACGTATGCCCGCCCAGCCATTATATCATAGCCCCTTAAGGAACACAATCTCGACAAAGCGCTCCAAAACCAGTATAATACCAGCGTCATCCAACATCCGGGGCAGCGCTCCGCTTTCCCCATTTGTATGCGAGGAGGTTTGCCGATCATGAGCGACAACGTGCTTTCCAGCTTTACCCCCACCCGGCGTGAAGAACGGGCCTATGACCATACCTTCCGCGTGGGAATCATCGGCACGGGATGGATTGCCGAGGCCCACGCCGAAAGCTACCTCAATCAGCCGGACGTCAAAATCGTGGCACTTGCCGACCTGATTCCCGGCAAGGCCGAAGCCTTTGCCAAGCGCTACGGCCTCACCGACGCCCGCTGCTACCCCGATCATAAAAGCCTGCTGGCCAGCGAGCAGCTGGACGCCGTATCCGTCTGCACCTACAACACCGCGCACGCCCAATGCACCATCGACGCGCTGGCCGCCGGCGTGAACGTTCTTCTGGAAAAACCCATGAGCGTGACCGTCCAGGAGGCGGCGGACATCATCCGCGCCGAAAAGAAAAGCGGCAGGCTGCTTTCCATCGGCTTTCAGCCGCGCATGGACGCCAACATGCAAAAGATCAGGGAAATCGTGCAAGGCGGCACGCTGGGCAAGGTCTACTACATTCAGACCGGCGGCGGGCGCCGCCGCGGCATCCCCAACAGCACCTTTATTGAAAAGAAGACCGCCGGTATCGGCGCCCTGGGTGATATCGGCTGCTATTCGCTGGACATGGTGCTCAACGCCATCGGCTATCCCCGCCCGCTGACCGTGACGGGCTATACCTCCGCCTATTTTGGGCAAAGCGAGCGCTATCAGTCCCCCGACGCCTTCCACACCGCCGCCCAGAACGCCGCGCGCTTTGATGTGGACGACTTCGCCGCCGCATTCATCCGCCTGGAGGGGGACGTGGTGCTGGATTTCCGCATCAGTTGGGCTATGCATCTGGACACGCCGGGCGATACGCTGATTCTGGGCACGGAGGGTGCGCTGCGCATTCCCTCCACGGAGTGCTGGAACGGCACCGTGGGCGGCCCCATGAAGCTGTATACCGATGTGGCGGGCCTGCAGACGGTGACGGAGCTGCCCATCATCCCCGACGAGGGTCCGGGCCTGTTCGACCGCAAAATCCGCTCCTTCCTGGACGCCATCGAGAGCGGCGGGCCAGCTCCTGTGCCGTCCTCGCAGATTCTCTACAACCAGGCCATCATCGACGCCATCGCCCGTTCGGCGGAGGCGGGCAGAGAGGTGGAGGTCGTCATTCCGGAGGTGTAAAGCGCCGCCAATCTGGCCAGTCCGCGGGGCCCTCTTGCAGCCTGGCCGTTCTCCCGTGGCGACCTTGCGTTTCGCGCCGTTGACATTCTCCTCTCCGCCGCAGTATCATAGGAAAAAATCGTCGTTTCGATATGGGAGGTTTTGAGCATGAAGCTCAATTACAAGCGAACGCTCCTGGTGGGCCTGGCCTTTCTGTCCATCTGTGCGTTCTGGCAGCTGTATGACAATGTGGTGCCCCTCATTTTGAAAAATACCTTCGATATCCCGGACGATATCGCGGGCGTGATCATGGCGCTGGACAATGTGCTGGCGTTGTTTCTGCTGCCCCTTTTCGGCAAGCTGTCGGACCGCACGCACACGCGCCTGGGCCGGCGTATGCCCTATATCCTGGGCGGCACGCTGGCCGCGGTGGTGCTGATGAACCTGCTGCCCGTCGCGGATGCTGCGCGCAGCCTGTGGCTGTTTGTGGTGGCACTGGGGCTGCTGCTTCTGGCGATGGGCGTGTATCGCTCCCCCGCCGTGGCGCTCATGCCGGACGTAACCCCCAAGCCCCTGCGCAGCAAGGGCAACGCCATCATCAACCTGATGGGCACACTGGGCGGGGTGTTTACGCTGGCTGCCACCGGCCTGCTGGTCACGCGGGACGCCACGGGACGCGAGAACTATTCCGCGCTGTTTCTGGCCGTTTCCATTCTGATGCTGGCGGCCGTCGTGGTGCTTTTGCTCACCATTCGGGAAAACCGGCTGGCCCGCGAGGTCGAGCTGCAAAACCTCGCCACGCAGGGTGAAGATGCCACCCAGGCGCAGGCCGACGAAACGCCCTCCACCGGCGCGGGCTTTTCCTCACTGGACCCTGCGCTGCGCCGCAGCCTGATCCTGATTCTGTGCTCGGTCAGCCTGTGGTTCATGGGCTACAATGCCGTCACCACCGCCTTTACCAAATATGTGAGCGTCCAGTGGGGCTATGACATCAAGGCGGCTTCCCAGTGCCTGATGGTAGCCACCGTGGGCGCGGTGGTCAGCTACCTGCCCGTGGGCTTTCTCTCCTCGCGCTTTGGCCGCAAGCGCGTCATTCAGGCGGGCGTTTTGCTGCTGGCGGCCTGCTTTGGCACGGCGGCGCTGTTTGCGCAGTTCAGCCCTGCGCTGTATGGGATCTTCGCCCTGGTGGGAGCGGCCTGGGCCATGATCAACGTCAATTCCTACCCCATGGTGGTGGAGATCTCCAAGAGCGGCGACGTGGGCAAGTACACCGGCTACTATTACACCTTCTCCATGGCCGCGCAGATCGTCACGCCCATTGTAAGCGGCTGGCTGCTGGAGCACGTGGGGTATTACACGCTTTTGCCCTACGCGGCGGTGATGGTGGCGCTGTCCTTCGTCACAATCAGCCTGACCCGCCACGGCGACAGCCGGCCACAGCCGCCGCGCAGCCGGCTGGAGGCTTTTGACGCGGGGGATGATTGAAGATGAGCGTGCTTTTGTGGATTTTATTGTGCCTTGTGCTTCTTGCGGGTCTGTATCTGTTTTTGATCGCTCCCGGACGGAAACGGCCCGACGCCTCGGCCCTCACGGGCTGGCTGTACGCGCACCGCGGTTTGCATGGCGGCGATGTGCCCGAAAACAGCCTGGCCGCCTTTTCCCGCGCGGTGGAAGCAGGCTATGGGATTGAGCTGGACGTACAGCTCACCCGTGACGGCTTCCTGGTGGTTCATCACGATGCCAGCCTCAAGCGCGTGTGCGGCGCGGATTTGCGCATCTGTGACATCACCTTTGAGGAACTGTGCCGCCATCCGCTGCCGGATGGGTCGTGCGTGCCGCTTTTCAGCGACGTGCTCGCGCTGGTTGGCGGCCGCGTCCCGCTGATCGTGGAGGTCAAGCATTACGGGGGCGCGGCGCGCAACGCAGCTTCGGCGCTTCAGCAGCTTGGCGCCTATGGCGGTCCCTACTGCGTGGAGAGCTTTCACCCCCTGGCCATGCGCTATTTCCGCCTGCACGCGCCGGATGTGGTGCGCGGTCAGCTGGCCATGGGCGGTGCGCGTCAACCGGGCGAAACCGGGTTCATCGCCTACTTTGCGCTCAAGCACCTGCTGGTCAACAGCCTCAGCCGTCCGCACTTTGTGGCCTATTCCTGCCCGGAGGATCATACGCTGGCCATGTGGCTGATGCGCCGCTGCTTTCATCCCCTGCTTGCCGCCTGGACTCTGCGCAGTCAGGAGGCGCTGGACGGCGCGCTGGCGCGGGGGTACCAGCTTCCCATCTTCGAGGGCTTCATCCCCCGGCGGGACGGTGCCCGTCCGTCCTGTTGACTTCTCTCCCGGCCAAGTTTATAATGAATCAACCCCTGGCGCATTCGCGCGGGAGGTAACAAAATGATCGATTCCAACGAGGGAGGGATGGGCGTGCAGTCCGCGGTGATCCGGCCCGAACGGTCCAGGCTGTTTGCCGCCGTGGCCGGCCTGCTGGTGCTGACTGGCCTGATGGCGTTTTTCCCTTCTGCCTGCGTGGGACTGGCGCTGCTCACGCCGCTGTTGGGCTGCCCCCTGGCAGGGTCCGGCCGGCAATGGGCCGCCTGGCTGGCCGCAGCGGCTCCCGCCGCCCTGTCCTTGCTCTATCGCTTTGATCCCCTGTATTCCCTCTCGCTGTTGCTCCCGGGTACGCTGCCCATGGCGCTCACCCTGTGGCTCAAGGCTCGCAAAAAGCTGGCCGCTCCCCTCTCCATCGGCTTATACATCGGCGCGTATGCCGTCTCGCTTACGCTGGTCACGCTGGCGGCCGCACATGCGCTCGGCGCAGGGATTGCCGAAGGGCTGGCGCAGTTGCTCGCGGCCCAGGTGGAGGCATCCGATCAGCCGGGCCTGCTCCTGTACCGCTTTGCAGCGGCAGGCCTGCTCGCCGTGCCGGATGGCTACAGCGGCGCCTTGCCCCTGTTTTTGCTGGACCCTGCAGTGGTGCGGCAGATGCTGCTGTCTCTGCGGCTGAATGTAGCGCTGATGCTGGAGAATCTGCTGCCCTGGCTCTTTGTGCAGGCCTGCCTGCTGGGCGGGCTGTTCACCGCTCTGCGCGTCCAGCGCATGCGCTGCGCGGTACTGGTCGTTGGTCCGGACCCGGAGCATCCGGGCGAACGCAAGGCGCGTGTGGTGTCCCCGCCCGGTTTCCGCCTGATGGTGATTCCTTCACGTCTGCGTTGGGTCCTGTTCCTGATGGCCCTGGCTTCGCTTCTGCTGATCGGCGCGCAGGCGCGGCTGGCGCAGACCCTGGGCCTGCTCTTTTACGCAACCTTTTCCTGCGCCTTTCAGCTGGCGGGTGCAGCGGTGCTGGTATGCATGCTCTCTGCGCACACTCCCGGCCGCGCAGCGCTCTATGGCGCGCTTTCGGCCGTGCTCTATGCGCTGTTTCCCGTAGCGCTGTTCTTCATCGGCGTGGCCGATCAGGCGCTGCACTTTCGTTCCCGGCTTTTGAAAACCACCGATTCTCACAAGGAGGGTTAATATCCATGAAAGTGATTTTGCTTTGCGACGTCAAGGGCACCGGCAAGAAGGACGACGTTCTCAACGTATCCGACGGCTTTGCCCGCAACTATCTCTTTCCCCGCAAGTGGGCTGTGGAGGCCACGCCCGGCGCAGTGAAGGAAATCGAGCGCAAACGCGCCAACGAGGAGCGTCTGGAGCGCGAGCGCCGCGAGGCCGCTCAGAAGCTGGCCGACAGCCTGCGCGGCAAGGTCATCACCCTGAAGGTCAAGTGCGGCTCGCAGGGCCGTCTCTACGGCAGCATCACCAGCCAGGAAATCGCCGCCGCTCTCAAGGAACAGCACGGCGTGGACGTGGACAAGCGCAAGATCGAGTGCGAGCCCATCCGCCAGGTGGGCGATGTAGACATCACCGTCTGGCTCTACTCCGGCGTGACCACCCCCATGAAGGTTTCCGTCATCGCCGCCTAAGGCGGCCCCGGCAGGATGCCGTTTCACTCCGCCGGAGTTGACGCGCGCCGCTTCGCCGTCCCCGCGGCCCCGGCAGGATGCCATTTCACTCCGCGCGGCAGGATGCCGTTTCACTCCGCCGGAGTTGACGCACGCCGCTTCGCCGTCCCCGCGGCCCCGGCATGATGCCGCCCCATGTTCGGACGGGCATCTTTGCTTCGCCGTCTCGGTGCTTCTGTTGCGGCGGCCGGCTTGCCTGGTGCTGCTTTTCCGCGTTTTTGGCGGTTCTGTGCCGCTCTTGTGTCTCCGTCATTCATCCGAAGGGAGGGAACCGCATGGAAACCGGCGTGTCCGAACAAATCGCATCCGCATTGCCCCCCAGCAGCATCGACGCCGAACGCTCGGTGCTGGGCGCGATGCTCCAGGATTCCGGCGCGGCCACCCTCGCCTTTGAGACCCTCGTGCCGGAGGATTTCTACTCCGCCGAGCACAAGGAAATTTTCGAAGCCATGCGCGCCCTGCACATTGCCGGCAACCCCGTCGATCTCATGACCGTGGGCAACGAGCTTACCCGGCGCGGCACGCTGGACGGCGTGGGCGGTGCGCCCTATCTTTTGCAGGCTGTGCGATTCGTGCCCACCACTGCCAACACCCGCACGTACATCCAGATTGTACAGGAAAAATCCACCCTGCGTCGGCTCATCTCCGCCGCCCAGACCATTCAGCGGCAGTGTTACGCCCAGTCCGATTCGCTCGCCGACGTGCTGCACAATGCCGAGCGCCTCATCTTTGATATTGTGATGCGGCGCGCCGGGGCCGAAACGTTGGTGCCGCTCAACAAGGTACTCATGTCCACCTTTGATCAGATCGAGGAGCTCAGCCGCCTCAAGGGCCGTCTGTCCGGTGTGCCCACGGGCCTGTACGACCTGGACCGCATGCTCACCGGCCTGCATGGGGGCGAACTGGTGCTGGTGGGCGCGCGTCCCGCCATGGGCAAGACCTCCATGGCACTGGGCGTTACGCAGTTTGCCGCCTGCAAGGCCAAGCGCTGTGTGGCTGTGTTCAGCATGGAAATGCCCAGCGAGCAGATTGGTCTGCGCCTGCTTTGTTCCGCCGCCAGCATTAACATGCAGCGTGTGCGCAGCGGCATGCTCTCCGACGACGAATGGGTCAAGATCGGCGATACGATCAATGATCTATCCGCCTGCCGCGTCTACATCGACGATACGCCCGGCCTGACTCCCTCACAGCTGCGCAGCCGGTGCCGCCGGCTGATGATGGAGCAGGGCCTGGATTTGATCGTAATCGACTATCTGGGTCTGATGGGAACGGATAAACGGGTGGAGAACCGCCAGCTGGAGGTCAGCGAGATCAGCCGCCAGCTCAAGGCTATCGCCCTGGAGCTGAAAATTCCCGTGCTGGCCTGCGCGCAGCTCAGCCGTGCGCCTGCCGCGCGTACCGACAAGCGTCCCATGCTCAGCGATCTGCGCGATTCCGGCAGCATCGAGCAGGACGCCGACGTGGTGCTCTTTCTGCACCGCGAGGGATACTATGCCTCCGCCGGCGCGGAGGACGGCCCCAAGCCCGACGACAACGCGGGCGAAATCATCATCGCCAAGCAGCGCAACGGCCCTGTGGGCGTGGTCAACGTGGAGTGGCAGGCGGAATTTGCCCGCTACACCAACCTGCCGGGCACGCGCGTGGCCATGTATGTGGATACTGATGCATAAAGGAGCGTTTTCATGCCCCAGCCAAATGTTTGCGACCTTCTCAAGGGCCAGCGGTTCGAGGGTTTTCTGCTGGTACGCTCGTCCGACCAGCGCACGGGCGGCAACGGCGCCAAGTACCTGGATCTGAACCTGGCCGACCGCACCGGCGAAGTCAACGCCAAGGTGTGGGATGGAAACGTGCCTCCGCCTGCTCCGGGCAGCGTGGTCAAGGTACGTGGCGGCACGCTGGAATACAACGGCCGTCTGCAGCTGCGCGTGGAGCGCATCCGTGCCATGACCCCTGCCGACGAGGTGGATCTCAACGCCCTTACCCCCTGCGCGCCGGAGTCTCCCGAAGCCATGCTGAAAGAGCTCTATGACGCGGTGGACGCCTTCCAGAGCCAGCCCCTGCGGGACCTGACCCGCGAACTTCTGCGCCGCTTTGATGAAAAGCTGCGTTACTACCCCGCCGCCCAGCGCATTCATCATGCCGAGCGCGGGGGCCTTCTGCACCACACCACGGGCATGCTGCGCACGGCGCGTGCGGTGGTGGGCGTATACCCCTGGCTCAATGCTGATTTGCTCTATGCAGGCGTGATCCTGCACGACCTGTGCAAAACCGAAGAAATGATCTCTGACAACCTCGGCGTGGTGCGCGATTACAGCCGCGAAGGCCTGCTGCTGGGACACCTAGTGCTGGGCGTCACGCGCATTCAGGAAGCTGCAAACGACCTGGGCATCAGCGGCGAACCGGTGCTGCTGCTTGAGCACATGCTGCTCAGCCATCATGGCGAGGCCGAGTATGGCAGCCCACGCAAGCCCATGTTCCCCGAAGCGGAAGTGCTGCACTGGGTGGACCTGCTTGACGCCCGCATGAACGAGATGTCCTCCGCCATTGCCAAGGTTAAGCCCGGCGTATTCTCGGATAAAATCTGGTCGCTGGACCGCCGTCTCTACCACGCTGACTATGACGCCCTGACCCCCGGCGAGGACAAAGGTTGACGGACCGCCCGTAAAAATGTTACAATACCATGACAAATGAAATTCTCCCCCAGTGTTGATCGTCTCTTTTTTGGACATGGACGGCCGCAGCCGTCAATTTGGAGGGAACAGTCATGAAACGCCTATGGAAGCCCCTGCTCTGCCTGTTGCTGGCCGCGCTGACCCTGAGCGGCTGCTCCGGTCAGCCATCCACCACCGAGCAGTTCCCGGAAGTGACGCAGGCCCTGGGTCCTGCCACCCCCACCCCGGAGCCCATCGTGCCGGAGACCGAAACCGATCCGTCTACGGCGGATGCCGCCAGCGGAGCCGGCACGGCGGATGCCTCTGCCCCTCAGAGCATATTTGATACGAACCCTTATGATGTGGCGCTGGAGAACAGCTTTACCGAGCAGGATGCCCTGAACGAGGAGAACTACATTGACCCGGAGTTGGACGACGGCAGTGATCTTTATGTTCCGGAGCCGACGGGCACGGTCTACCCCTATGCGGGCAGCACCCCCATCCCACTGGACCCCATTGATATGCCCACCCCCACCCCGCGTCCCTCGCTCAGCTTTACCTACGGCGACTACAGCGCGGCTTCCGTGGGCGTGAGCTTCAAGGCTCCCGCGGGTTGGCTTGTGGATGAAAGCCAGGCGCAGACCTTCATCCTGCGCGAGCCGGAATCCCAGATCAAGGATGGACAGCAGTGCGTGATCACCATCACTGCCCAGACCGTGACCTCCAACTACAATCAGAGCGATCTGGAATCGCTGGTCAAGGAGCGGCTGGATATCATCGGCGGCGCCAGCGATATCTCTTCCTTTAAGCCCAGCTATACCGCCACCCGTTACATGATGGGCAGCCTTGGCGTATATGCCAACTACACCGCCACCCGTACCGATGGGGTGGAAATCGGCGGCCGTATCCAGTACGTGTGCATCGATCGCACGCTCTACGGTCTGGAAATCCTCTTCCCCGCCGGCTTCCGCGAAGATTTTATCGATGTCTTTGGCGAAATCCGCGGTAGCATGAAAACCATGTATTAACGGACCTCTTGGGGCCGGACGCTGACTTTCTCGCGTCCGGCCCTGTTTGTATGTTTATCCGCAGGTTTGCACAGCTCCCTTCCGGGAGAGGCCATTGCTTCCTCCTCTGTTTTACCTGTCTTGGAATTTTGCAACAAAATTCTGATGCTGCCTCCTTATGGCTAGCGAAATACCAGGGATGATGAGGCAACTTTCTTGCAAAGTTACGATTGACACAGTGCTGTATGATACCCCGGAGGCGGAGCAGTTAAAGGCCATGCCGCCCCTGACCGTCCGCAATGACGGCGGGCGTGAGCTCTATGGCAGCCTGCAGTGAACCATGGCTTTGCCATAGGGCCGCAATAAGCCTGCGGTCGTTACCCGGCCTGCGCGCCGGTTTATCGGCATGCGCAGCATACGCCTCGCCATCCCCCAACAAAAGCTGCGCTTTTCCTACGAATATTGACGAACGAACGGGCTCCTGCTATCATCGCAGATAGGATGACAAGGGGGGGAGGAAGCGGATGGAGCTTCGTGTTCTTCGTTATTTTCTGACCGTCGTTCGGGAGGAGAACATTACCCGTGCGGCGAAAGTGCTGCATATTACGCAGCCAACCTTGTCCCGCCAGCTGTCCATGCTGGAGTAGGAACCGGGCGTAAAGCTCATGGAGCGGGGAGCAAGGAAAATTGCCTTGACCAACGAAGGCTCGCTGCTGCTGCGCCGCGCGGAAGAACTGGTGGCCCTGGCCGATACCGAGCAGGAATTCGTAAGTCAAAACGAAAGGCTGGAGGGCCGCATCAGCATCGGAAGTGGCGAACTCGCGGCCGGCACGGTACTGGCCCGGTGCTGTGAGGCTTTTCATGCGCAATATCCACTGGTTGCGTTCGATTTGCTGACGGCCAATGCCGACGTTGTCAAGGAGCAGATGGCCAAGGGCCTCCTCGATGTGGGACTGCTGCTGGAACCCGTCGATATCGATAAATATGATTACATTCGCCTTCCTGAACGGGAAGAATGGGGCGTGCTCATGCGTCCCGACGATGCGCTGGCAGGCCGCAAATGCCTGACGGCTGAAGAGCTGTCGGCGCTGCCGCTGATTCTGCCCAGGCGCCTCAGCGTACAAAGCGAGTTGGCCAACTGGTTTGGCAGCGCCTATTCACGGCTGAACATCTGTTTCACCAGCAATCTGAGCACCAACTCCTCCCCGATGGTCAGGCAGGGGCTGGGGTATGCCATTGTGATTCACGGGTCGCTGCCTCTGTTGGATGAAACAAAAATGGCATTTCGTCCGCTGTCTCCGGCATTATGGACGACCAGCGTCCTGGCCTGGCGGCGTCAACAGCCCTTTTCGCCGGCTGCCACAGCATTTATCGCGTTTCTCAAAGACTTTTTAACCACAGCTTGAGGCCATGCTGAGATCGTCTGACAGGATCGCTGCTGCAAAATCCCGGCAGGCTGTTTTCTCTCTTATGCCTGATCCGCCCCCAAAAGGAGGGAGACCATGGAGCTGCGCGTATTAAAGTACTTTTTGATGATTGCCAGAGAGGAGAATATCACCCGTGCAGCCCAGCTTCTGCATGTAACGCAGCCCACCCTGTCCCGCCAGATCAGGGAACTGGAGGAGGAGCTGGGCACAAAGCTGTTTGAACGAAGCAACCACCGCATCGTCTTAACGCAGGATGGCCTGCTTCTCCGGCGCAGGGCGCAGGAAATCGTGGAGCTCACGGAACGCACCGAGAAGGATTTTGCTCACAAAGACGAGGAGCTCACGGGTGAAATTGCCATCGGCAGCGGTGAAACGCGCAGCGTGTCGGCGCTGGCGGAGGTCCTTTCTTCCTTTCGCCAGCGCTATCCCAGGGTGCGCTACCGCTTTTACAGCGGAAATGCCGATCACATCAAGGAGCGCATTGAAAACGGCACGCTGGATATCGGATTGTTTCCCGAACCGGTGGATATATCCCGATACGAGTTTATCCGCGTGCCGGTACGAGAAGAATGGGGCGTGCTGACGCAGGAGGATTCCCCCCTGGGGCGGTTGCCGTTCGTACGGCCGGAGAATCTGGTAGGACGGCCGCTGATGATCTCCGGCAGGGAGATGGTTCAGCACGAGCTGGCCAACTGGTTTGGCGATGAATTTCAAAAGCTGGACATCTCCGTTCGTTACAACCTTTTGTACAACGTGGCCATGCTGGTCAGAAACGGCTTTGGCGACGCGCTGTGCATCCGTCTGGACTGCCAGTATCCAGGCCTGCGCTTTGTGCCGCTGCATCCGCCCCTGGCTTTTGGATCGGTGCTGGTCTGGAAGAAGCATCAGGTTGCCTTCCCTGCGGTCAGCGCTCTGATTGTGCATGCAAAGAAATGCCTGTCAGGTATTTTGGAACATATGGAATAGGTATTAGACATGGAAGCGGGAGCTGCGATACAATGGGGATGTCCTCAATGGGACATCCCTTTTTTAGGCGGCTTGGAAGGCCGAAACCTTCCGGGCATCTGAACAGGTGCAATACGCAAGGCGGCAAAGTTGCTGCAAAAGCGTACGCCTGATCCCAAAGGGACGCAAGGAGAGGAGCCATGAGACAGATGACCAAGGAAGAAGCAAGCCAACACTACCTGATTCCCATGGATATTCTGGATGAGTACGAAAGCTGGGGCCTTTGCAGTACCGTAAAGCAGGTGATGGGCCAATGGCAGTATGACGATCAGGATCTGGAGCGTCTAAGCACGATCATGGCGCTGCATGATATGGGCTTCAGCGCACAAGAGGTTGAGGGCTACATGCGCTTGCTGCTTTCGGGCACCGATACCACCCAAGAACGCATCCGCATGCTGGAAAAGCGTCGGGATGCGGCACTGAACGAAATCCACCTGAAGGAAAAGCAGCTGCAGCGGCTGGATTACCTGCGCTACAGGATGCGCACTTCCGGTACATAAGCAAGCGATATCCCAAGAAAGGAGCCATTATGATGCAATATACCAGACTGGGAAAGAGCAGCCTGAATGTGTCCCGTGTATCCCTGGGCTGCATGGGGTTTGGGGATGCCGCCCATGGGCAGCACAGCTGGACGCTGGATGAGGAATCCTCACGGGCCATCATCCGCGGGGCCCTGGAACTGGGCATCAACTTCTTTGATACGGCCATCGTGTATCAAAACGGCACCAGCGAGCAGTATCTGGGCCGCGCTCTCAGGGACTTTGCCCGCCGGGAGGACGTGGTGGTGGCCACCAAGTTTCCCGTGCGCACCCAGGAGGAGATCGACGCCGGAATCAGCGGACAGGAGCATGTGCGGCGCATGCTGGACAAAAGCCTGCAAAACCTGGGCATGGACCATGTGGACCTGTACATCTATCATATGTGGGACTACCGAACGCCGCTTTACGAAATCATGGAGGGGCTGAACAATGCCGTCAAGGCGGGTAAAGCACGCTATATCGGCATCTCCAACTGCTTCGCCTGGCAGCTGTGCAAGGCCAATGAACTGGCCCGCCGGGAGGGCTTTGCTCCCTTTATTTCCGTGCAGGGACATTACAACCTGATCTTCCGGGAAGAGGAACGGGAGATGATCCCCTACTGCCGGGAGGAGGGCATCGCCGTTACGCCCTACAGCGCGCTGGCCGGCGGGCGGCTGTCAAAGCTGCCGGGGGAGACCTCCAGGCGTTTGGAGGAGGATGCCTACGCCAAGGGCAAGTATGATGCCACCGCGGCGCAGGATGCCCGCATCATTGAGCGCGTGGCGGAGCTGGCCCGGCTCCATGGCGTCAGCATGACGGAGATTGCGCTGGCCTGGCTGATCCATAAGGGGGCAATTCCCGTGGCCGGAGCGACCAAGCTCAGCCATGTGGAAGGCGCGGCCCGCGCTACGGAACAGGCGCTTACGGAGGAGGAAGTTGCTTATCTGGAAGCCTGTTATACGCCTCATGCGCTGGTAGGCGTGATGGCGCAAAACACGCAGGAAGCGGCGAACAAGCCGCAAGTCTGGTCATCCAACACGCCCAAAGTCTAAAGCAGAAAGGAGCATTTGCCATGAAAACCCTTGTGGCTTACTTTTCCGCCAGCGGAGAAACCGCCCGACTGGCCAAAACCATCGCACAGGCAACCGGAGCGGATCTCTATGAGATTCGGCCAGCGCAGCCCTATACCGCCGCGGATCTCAACTGGCACGACAATCAAAGCCGTTCCTCTGTGGAGATGAAGAACCCGGCTTGCCGCCCGGCGATCGCCGGGGGCGCGCCGGACCTGACAGCATACGATACGGTCTTTGTGGGATTCCCCATCTGGTGGTATCAGGCCCCGCGCATCATCGAAACGTTTTTGGCCTCCTGTGATTTTTCGGGCAAGCGCGTCGTGCCCTTTGCCACCTCCGGCGGCAGCGGCATGGGGCGTACGGAGGAAATTCTGAAAAAATCCTGCCCCACAAAGGCCGTCTTTCTGCCCGGCAGACGGCTTGACAGCGGCGCGAGCCTCGACGCGATCCGCAACTGGTTGAATACGCTTGAGCTGAACAAAAAATGAATCAGCCAAAATAAAGGAGGAAACCAAGATGAAAAAGCTGCTTATCCTTGCTTTGGCCCTGATGATGAGCCTTTCCTTCGCCTGTGCCGAGGAAGAGACGCCCGCTTTTACGCCCACGGACTCCCATGTGCTGGTCGCCTGCTTCTCAGCGACGGGCAATACCTGGCCGCTGGCGGAATACGCGGCCGCGTACCTCAACGCAGACCTGTTCCGCATTGAGCCTGCCATTCCCTACACCGATGCCGACCTCAACTACAATGACGCGGACTGCCGCGCCAATCAGGAAATGAACGATGAAACCAGCCGCCCCGCTCTGGCCGCGACGGTTGAAAACATGACGCAGTATGATACGGTGGTGCTGGCGTTTCCCATCTGGTGGGGACAGGCGCCGCGGCTGATTGAGACCTTTGTGGAGGCCCACGACCTGAGCGGCAAGACCGTGCTCACCTTCTGTACCTCCGCCAGCAGCGGCTATGGCCGGACCGGCGAGATTCTCGCTGCGCTGACCGATGGGACGGTCAACTGGATCGAGGGCGCACGCTTCTCCGCTTCCACCACGGCGGAAGAAATGGAAGCCTGGCTTGCGGAAAAAGGCATCGCCCCCTATACGGCGGAGTAAACGCATTGCGAACGGATGAGATGAAAGGAGACAAAACCATGTCTGTCAAACAAACCGCGGGACGCGACGCCCTGGGCGCCTTCGCCCCGAAATTTGCCGAGCTGAATGACGACGTGCTCTTCGGGCAGGTCTGGAACCGCACGGACAAGCTCTCGCTGCGCGACCGCTCTCTGGTCACGGTAACGGCGCTGATGGCCCAGGGGCTGGTGGATTCGTCCTTCCGCTATCACCTGACCACCGCCAGGCAAAACGGCATCACCAAGGAGGAAATCGCGGAAATTCTGACCCATGCGGCCTTCTATGCGGGCTGGCCCAAGGCCTGGGCAGCGTTCAACATGGCCAAGGAGGTCTGGGCGGAGGATGCTGCGCCAGTGCAGGACGCCATGCAGGCGCATGCGGCTTCGATGGTGTTCCCCATCGGCGCGCCCAACGACGGCTACGCGCAGTATTTCACCGGGCAGAGCTACCTTGCGCCGCTGTCCACCGCGCAGGTAGGCATCTGCAACGTGACCTTTCAACCGGGCTGCCGCAACAACTGGCATATCCATCATGCCGATGAGGGCGGTGGGCAGATTCTCGTATGCGTGGCCGGGCGCGGCTGGTATCAGGAGTGGGACAAGCCCGCGCAGCTGCTCATGCCGGGCAGCGTGATCAATATTCCGGCAGGGGTCAAGCACTGGCATGGCGCAGCGAAGGACAGCTGGATGAGCCATCTGGCGGTGGAGGTTCCCGGCGTAAATTGCCGCAATGAGTGGCTGGAGCCGGTAAGCGATGCGCAATACGAGGTGCTGGTGTGAACATTGCAGTGTTGATGGGCAGCCCCAACAAGCGGGGCTCCACGTACCTGCTGGCGGATGCATTTCGGCGTGGCGCGGAGGAACGCGGGCATGAAGTTCAACTGATCGACGTGGCGCATGCCCGCCCTCGGCCCTGTAGCGGTTGCATCGCATGCGGCTATGACGGCCCATGCGTGCAAAAGGACGACATGGAACGCATAGGCACGGCAATCCTTGGGGCCGACATGCTGGTGTTTGCCACCCCGCTGTATTACTACGGCATGTCCGCGCAGCTCAAAACGGTCATCGACCGCTTCTGCGCCCTCAATGGGCGCATACAGCGCAAACACATGAAGTCCACGCTGCTCAGCGTGGCATGGAACGCGGACAACTGGACCTTTGACGCACTCAAAGCACATTACCATACGCTGGTCCGCTATCTGAACCTTCAGGATCAGGGAATGGTGTTGGGGAAGGGCTGCGGAACGCCCTCCATGACGCGGGCCAGCAGCTATCCTCAGCAGGCACGGCAACTGGGCCAAAACCTTTGACAGGAGTGGCGCGCATATGAAGCAGCGAATCAAAACCGGCGTGGATATCGCCATGACGGTCCTGTTTCTGGGGCAGATGGGTTATCACATGATAGACAACCGGATGCATGAATGGACGGGCGTAACGCTGTGTGTACTGTTTCTGCTGCATCATGCGCTCAATCCCGGTTGGCACCGGGGGCTGTTCAAGGGCAGGTACTCCGCCTCCCGCGTATGGCTGACAGTGGTGGACCTGCTGCTGACGCTGGCCATGGTGGCGGTGATCGTCAGCGTACTTCTGGTTTCGCGCCATGCGTTTGACTTCCTGGGCCTGCGCATGCGGGCAGTCGGCCGGCGCATTCATATGCCGGCCACCATGTGGGCGTTTGTGCTGACCGGACTGCATATTGGGCTGCACTGGCACATCGTGCTCGGCAAGCTGGGGAAGGCGGGAAACCGCGCCGGTATGTGGCTCTGCCGGCTGGTGCTGGCGTGTGTGATTGCTTTTGGCGCATGGGAGTTTGCGACACGCGGACTATGGATGGAGCTGTTCATCCTTCGGGAATCCGCCTTTTTGGCGTATGAAGAGCCGTTGGCGATATTCTTTGCTTCCTATGCAGCCATACTCTTCCTATGGGTAGCGCTGGCCTATTTTTTGAGGAAATTGCTTCGAAAATTGCAGAGCCCTGTGAAGGCCAGCAGCGCGGAGGACTTTCTCACGGCGCCGGTCCAGCTGCAGGAGGCTTGCGGCGTGGCCAATTTGAAAATGAGCGATTATGGCATGCGCAAAGAGGAATGCAGGACGCTGGCCGTGAACGCACGGGAGACGATGGGTGGTTTGTTCCTGGCGAACCCCTGCGAACTCAACGACGAAGATTGCGCCGGAATCTTTGAAAAGGCGTACCGTTAAGGAGGATTGACGATGAAGCGGGCAGGTGTATTTGGATGCTGCGTGCTGGTGCTGCTCTCTCTGCTATGGTCAGGCGCGCAGGCAGAGGTGACCGGCAGAGAGCAGGAGCAGATGATCGCAACTGAAACCCATGAAACGCTTCCGAATCCCGGTTCCTTTGATTTCAGCACCCGCACCGTGACGCTCAACAGCGGATATACCATGCCCATCAACGGCCTGGGAACCTACAGCTTGCACGGGGACGAGTGCATCAACGCCGTGAAATCCGCGCTGCAATGCGGCGTGCGCCTCATTGACACCGCCTCCGCCTATGGCAACGAGGAGGAGATCGGCCAGGCGATTCGGGAGAGCATGGAGGAACTGGGCATCAAGCGGGAAGAAATCTTTGTAATCACCAAAATCTACCCCGGCACTGAAATGGCCAACCCCGAAGCATCCATCCAGGCCTGTCTGGACCGACTGGATATCGGTTATGTGGATATGATGCTGCTTCATCACCCGGACAGCAACGATGTAACGGCGTACAAGGCCATGGAGCGTTTTGTGCAAGAGGGCAAGATCCGCTCAATCGGCCTGTCCAACTGGTATGTGGAGGAACTGGAAACCTTTCTGCCTCAGGTGGATACCCTGCCTGCGCTGGTGCAAAATGAAATTCATCCGTACTACCAGGAAAACGATGTCATCCCCTACATTCAAAGCCTTGGCATCACGGTACAGGGCTGGTATCCGCTGGGCGGCCGTGGACACACGCAGGAGCTGTTGGGCGATGCGGTAATTTGCGATATTGCTAAGGCCCATGGCGTATCCTCCGCACAGGTGATTCTGCGCTGGAATCTGCAAAAGGGCGTTGTGGTAATACCCGGTTCCAGCAATCCGGACCATATTCTGGAAAACACGCAGCTGTACCACTTTGCGCTAAGCGACGAAGAAATGGCTCGTATCAACGCCCTGGATCGCGACGAAAAACACGACTGGTATTAAAAGCGGAAACCGGGTTATGTTCCCCTGAAAAAATCATGGCCTGCCGAAACCCCTCGTCCCTGGCGAAGGGGGTTCGGCAGGCCTTTTGGGCATCGTGGTGCATCGCGCCTGCATCAATCCACAATCATGTCTATGCCCTTTTGCAACGTTGCGCCGTCGATTGCGCCGACGGCCTGCGCAATCACATGGCCCTTCGCATTGATGAAAAAGGAGATGGGCAGCGAGTATGCGCCATACGTCAGGGCCGCTTCAGCCTCGGTATCAAACAGCACCGGGAATTCATATCCATGCCGGTCGATGAATGCCGAGGCCGTCTCGACGGTTTCCCGTCCACCATCGGTCATGTTGACCATAAGAAAATGGACGTCGTCACCGAGCGCGCCATACTTCTCGTTAAAATCAGGCATCTCGCTCTGACACGGGCCACACCAGCTTGCCCAGAAATTCAGTACAATGGGTTTCCCGAAATACTGGCTGAGGCGCACTTCGTTGCCGGCCTTGTCATACACCGTAAAATCGGGTGCGGGAACGACCTCGGGCTCCTGCTCTGATGCGGACTCGTCTTCCCCTGCCGTATCAGCCGAATCTCCTTCTGTGGCCGCAGATGCCGCCGGCTGCCGGTCGGTATGAACGATCATCTGTTCTGTTCCAACGTTCCGGCCAAGGCGGTCATAGAGGACGTATGCCCCGCCCATCAGAACCGCAAAGACCAGCACGATGCTCAGCAATGTCTTTTTATTCTTCATGTTCTCACCTCTTTAACTCAGAAGATTCACCAGCCGGCCCAGCGTGCCGGTCGCCATCAAAATGCCTACAAAAACCAGCAGGCTGCCGCTGACGGCATTGATGACGCGATAGTTTTTCTTGATCCAGTTGAAAGCGGCCTTCAGATAATCAATGAGCACGGCGCTGAGAATGAACGGGATGCCAAGCCCCAGCGAGTAGGCCAGCAGCATCAGCATCCCCTGTACCACATGCCCCTGCTGGGAGGCCAGCATCAGCGCGGATCCCAGGAACGCACCCACGCAGGGCGTCCATCCCAGGGAGAAAATCATGCCGAAGATCATTGCGGAAAAGAAGTTCATATTTTGCGTATCAACATGCCTGCTTCCGCCGTGAAACAGGTTCAGTTTGAACACACCCAGGAAGTTGAGGCCAAAAAAGATCACCACCGCACCGGAAACGATGTTCACAAGCGTCTGATGCTCCTTGAGAAAGCTGCCGACCGTTCCGGCCAGCGCCCCAAGAATCACAAAGATGATGCTGAAACCCGCCACAAAGCCCACGGAACCGGTCAGCGTCTGGCGCACGCTTCTCTCTCCGCCGCCCGCAAAGTAGGAAATATAGATGGGCAGCATCGGCAGGAGACACGGGGATAGAAAGGTGATGACTCCTTCCAGAAAAGCAATTACATATTGCATTTATCGCGCTCCTTTCTGAAAAGGCCGGATAGCAGCCAGCCGATCAGCCCCATGTAGAGCATGGAGCCCACAGGGCTTGAGGTGATGGCACAGATGCCGCTTGCGCACCCGATCCATTGGTAATAGGCCAACCCTGCCAGGGCCCCGCCCAACGTGAACAGTGCGGGCCGAATCCATTTTTTCCATTTCAAGATCAGACACCTCCTGCCAAAAATTCTTCCGCCATATGGACCGCCGTGGCGCCGTCCGCAACAGCCGTAACCACCTGCCGCAGCGGCTTGGTCCGCACATCACCCACGGCATACACGCCGGGGATGCTGGTTTCTGTGGTTTCTCCTGCAACGATGTAGCCGCCCCCGTCCAGTTCCAGCTGCTGCGCGACCAGCTCCGTCGCGGGGATTCGGCCCACGCTTATAAATATGCCATCCGCAGCAATGTCCTTTTCTTCGCGGGTCTTGACATTTCGAATGCGGACACCGGTGAGCCTGTCTTTGTGCAAGAGCGCCGTCACCACGCTGTTCCATTGAAATTCAACGTTTTCCGCCTTCATGAGAGGCTCATGGTAGATTTTCGTTGCCCGGAGGGTGTCCCTTCGGTGGACGAGCACAACCTTCCTGGCAATGCGGCTCAGCAGCAGCGCATCTGCCGCCGCCGTATTGCCGCCCCCAACCACCACGACGGTCTTTCCCTTGTAGAACATGCCGTCGCAGGCCGCACAGTAGGCCACGCCGCGTCCCACCAGCTCCTTTTCCTCGGGGAGGCCCAGTTCTCTGGGATTGGCGCCCGTTGCCAGCATGACGGTTTTGGCGTAAAAGGTTCCCTCGCTGGTTTCCACAGCCTTTGGATTCCCCCGCAAATCGACGCTCTGCACCTGCGCATTGCGCGTTTGTGCGCCGAAGCGCTCCGCCTGCCGCTGCATCTGCTCGGCCAGTTCATAGCCGCCAATGCCGTCCACAAAGCCGGGATAGTTGTCGATCTGGTGGGTCAGCGCCATCTGCCCTCCTGCGGAAAGCCGCTCGACCACCAGCGTATCAAGGCCCGCTCTGGCTGCGTACAGCGCCGCGGTATATCCGCCGGGGCCGCCGCCGATGATGATCGTGTCGTACAGGTGCTTTTCGGTTTCCTTCTTTTCTTTGGGCATAACGCCCGCCAGGAATGCCTCGATCGCGGCCTTGGACTGCGGCGCGACGATGGAATCGACGGGCTTTCCCTCCATATAAAGCCGAAGGGTCGGGATCAGCTCCAGTTCCTCCCAGAGCGTTTCATCCTGATCCACATCAACCTTGACCACCTCCAGCCTGCCGGCATACTCCTCGGCGATCTGTTCGTAGGCGGGGTTGATCTTGCGGCAATGTGGGCACCAGGTGGCCCAGAAGTCCACCAGAACGGGTTTTTTGCTTTCGATGAGATCCCTGAGTTCCTGAACGTTTATGTTCTTGGCTGCCATGTTGCCAGCTCCTTTTGTTTGGTTTAGGCATAGGATACCCCAAAACGGGCTTTCCTTCCGTGACGAGATCACCAAGCGCCTGTTTGCATCCGCAGCGCGTAGTCGATGATCGTGACTTTATCACAGAAAGCAACCTCGAAACCGGGTAGAATACAGCCATAATCCAAACACAAGGAGGGCAACAAACATGTCTGCTGTCAATATCAATAAAGCCAATTTTCTAAGCGAAGTCATTCATTCGGACAAGCCCGTCCTGATGGACTTCTGGGCGCCCTGGTGCGGCCCGTGCCGTATGGTGGGGCCGGTTGTGGAGGAAATTTCCAGAGAACGCAGCGATATCAAGGTGTGCAAAGTCAACGTGGACGAGCAGCCGGAACTGGCGGGCCAGTTCGGCGTAATGAGCATTCCCACGCTGGTGGTCATGAAGAACGGCAAGATTGTGAATCAGTCCATTGGGGCAAAGCCCAAAAACGCCATTCTTGCCATGCTCTAAAGCATGGGAAAAGCCCCTTTTCGCAAGAAGCAGGCGAGGGGCGGCGCCAGGCGGGAGGATGGCAACGTGATGGTAGAAAAAGAAAGGAGACAAATGCTATGCAAACCCGGTTCTATATTTGCCGCCATTGTGGCAATGTGATTGAAAAGGTCCATGACGCGGGCGTTCCGGTCGTCTGCTGCGGTGAGAAGATGGAAGCGCTGATCCCCAATACGGTTGAGGCGAGCGAAGAAAAGCACCTGCCCGTGGTAACCGTTCAAGATGGCGGAGTCCACGTCAACGTCGGAAGCGCCGATCATCCCATGGTTGACGGGCACTACATCCAGTGGATTGTCCTTGAAACGGAAAACGGGAGTCAGCGCCGGGTTCTCAAACCCGGAGATTCTCCCGGCGTCACCTTCGCACTGGGCAGTGAAAAGGCCGTGGCAGTCTATGCCTACTGCAACCTCCACGGGCTGTGGAAGACCGGGGTGTAACCCCCCAAGACGCCTGCCGGCATCCCGGCAGGCGTCAGACTGTCAAAAAACCTTCCGGGAGGTTCGGAGGGCCGCGCCCTCCGAGCTGTATTCCGAATCCGGCGACATGTGCGGTGGATTCGGAAGCCTTGCGTAGCAAGGTTTCCTTGCGCGTTTCCCCGGCCGCGCTGAAAGCGCAGGGGAAACGTGTCTTGGCGGAAAAGGCCGGTGCAGTCGGACTTTTTCGACATGCTGACGCCTGCCGGCATCCCCGGCAGGCGTTTTCTGTGATCTCATCACGGAAGAAAACGCCCGTCCGTCCTATCATGATATCCATATTCACACGGGGAGGAATGGACATGGCGGGAAGCCGGAGGAAAAGAAAAGCGGTCGTGGTACAGAGCGAGTGCGTAGCCTGCGGATGCTGCGTGAAGGTTTGTCCCATCGGCGCCATAGAGGTGATTCGTGGCCTTTATGCGCGGGTCAACGGGGATAGATGCGTCGGCTGCGGCAGGTGCGCAAAGGAATGCCCCGCGTCGGTAATCGAGATCCGGGAGGAATCGGTATGAAAAAGAAGTGGTATGACTATCTCTGGATTGCTTCCCTGACGTATCTCGTATTGGGTTTTTTCAATATTCTGTTTGCGTGGCTGGGGCTTCTGTGCTTCTTCATTCCGCTGGTTCTTTCCGTCGCAAAGGGCACAAAGGCCTACTGCAACCGTTACTGCGGGCGTGGGCAGCTGTTCAGCCTGTTGGGCGGCCGGTTCGGTCTTTCCCGCAAGCGGGATATCCCGCGCTGGATGAAGAGCAAGGCCTTCCGTTACGGTTTTCTGGTCTTTTTCTTTGCGATGTTTTTTCTGATGCTTTGGAACACCTATCTGGTTTTCGCCGGCGCGGAGAGTCTAAAACAAGTGGTAACCCTGCTGTGGACGTTCAAGCTTCCCTGGCAATGGGCCTATCATGGTACGCTCTTTCACCCCGGTGTCGCGCAGTTCGCCTTCGGCTTTTATAGTGTGATGCTCACTTCCACGGTTCTGGGCCTCATCACCATGGTCCTGTTCAAGCCCCGCAGCTGGTGCGTATACTGCCCGATGGGAACCATGACCCAGCTGATTTGCAAGACAAAGAATACAAAGTGATATCCGGGAGGGATTCGATTGAAAAAGAAAGCGATTCCGGCGCTTGCGCTCCTGGCCCTGGTGCTGACCGGCTGTGCATCGTCTCAGCAGCCAGAGGACAGCGCCTACCGCCAGATCACCATGCAGGAAGCGGTAGAGATGATGGCCGAGGAGGAAAACTACATCATTCTCGATGTGCGCACCGAATCGGAATTTGCCTCCGGCCATATTCCTGGCGCAATCCTGATACCCAACGAAACCATCGGCACGGAGGAGATTGTGCAGCTTCCTGACAAGGACCAGCTGATTCTGGTCTACTGCCGCAGCGGGAACCGCTCCAAGCAGGCGGCGGACAAGCTGGCCCGATTGGGCTATACCAACATCGTCGAGTTTGGCGGCATCAACAGCTGGCCCGGCGAAATCGTGACCGAATAAGCCCGCGCGGCCCACAGCAAAACGCCCTGTACCAAAATTCTGTACAGGGCGTTTCAGCGTGTCAAAAGGGTTCGTCTCTGGCGATCTTTTCCGCCGGGGCATTTTCCCTGCGTCTGCGGCGCGGCCGGGGGAAACGGCGCGATGCCTTCTCAGGAAACGGCTTTGCTGTCGGACGTTCATGGTAGGGGTTGTTTCCAAACCTTGCGAATTGTTTGCAAGGCGTTTTCTATTCCGTCAGGCGTCTGAGCCTGCTTTCGTTCACAATCTCCACCGTTCCGCGGGACAGCTTCACCATGCCCTCGCTTTGGAAATACCTGAGCATGCGCGTTACAACTTCACGGGGATTGCCCATGTGGTTGCCGATGAGCTCGTGGGTAATCCTGAGCGTATGGGTGCCTTCAATGGCTGCTTCCTCCAGCAGGAAGGCAGCCAGGCGCTTATCAAAGCTCTTCCATAAAATCTGCTCAATCAGCCACATCACATCCGAAAACCGCGCCGCCATGACTTCGCTGGTAAAATTGGACAGCGGCGCGGACTCGTCCATGACCTGCTTGTAGATTTCGGCGGGAATCACCCACAGTTCGGTATCCTTTTCCGCCTGAATGGTGATGTCAAACTGAATGGAGCGCATCATGCAGGAGGCCGAAAACAGGCACAGGTCGCGTTCAAACAGCCGGTACAGCGTGATTTCCCGCCCGTCCTCGGACAGAATGAAGGCCCTGAGCTGCCCGCTTTGAATGAGAAGCAGGCCTGTGCAATCCGCATCCGCATTATGAATCACATCGCCCCTGTGAACCCTGCGGCTGAAAGCGGCGGCTGACAGGGCCGCCTGCTGCCCGGGCGTAAGCCTCACCCATATGGGGAAAAAGGATGAAACCTCCACGCAAATCCTCCTTGCTTCATCGGGTCGTAGTGCATCTATTATATTAGCATAGAAAAGAAAAGACAATCAAAACAGAAGATGAGCGCTCCTTGACACGAGCGTTTCTCAAACGTATAATCTATCTATTCGATAGATAGGAGCGTGCCATGGAATACCTGATTTTAGGCCTGCTGATCCTATCACCCATGACGGGCTACGAGGTGCAGCAGTTCATCCGGAAAAACCTGGCGCTGATCTGTTCGCACAGCGCGGGCAGCGTACAGACGGCACTTTCCAAGCTGGAGAAAAGCGGAAAAGTGGCATCCAGCGAAACAGCCGCGGGTAAGCGCCGCAAAAAAACGTTTTCCATCACCCAGGAGGGACGGGCTGCCTTTTCCGCTTGGGTTGCGCAGCCCATGCGGGCAGGGCGGGGAAAGAATATGGAACTATCCCGGCTGTTCTTTGCCGGGTTAGCCCGGCCGGAGGAACGGCTTGCCGCTATCCGGGACTACATCCGCCAGATGGAGGATACCAGAATCACGCTGTGCGCGATCCGGGACTGTTTTCAGCAGCTGAAGCGTCAGCAGCTTCCGCCCGGAAGCGACTGGCCGCAGATTCTGCGTTTTCAGGGATACACCATCGAGTACGGCATTGCCGCCGCCGCGTTTGAAATCGGCTGGTACAAACAACTGCTTAGCGAACTGGAGGAGCAACCATGAACATCCTTGTCTTGAACGCCAGCCCCAAGGGAAAGCAATCCACCACGGTGCACACCGCGCTGTACCTTGAGGCCCTGCATCCGGAGCACACCTTCACCTTTGTGCCGGTGGGCCAGCGGATGAAAAGCTATGAAAAGGACTTTACCCCGCTGCGAAAAGAGTTGGAAAAGGCGGAGCTGATTTTGTTCAGCTATCCGGTGTATACGTTTATCGCGCCCTATCAGCTGCACCGGCTGATGGAGCTCATCAAGGCGGACGGTGTGGATCTCTCCGGCAAGTTCGCCTCGCAGATCACCACCTCCAAGCACTTCTATGATGTGACCGCCCATCGCTATGTGGAAGAAAACTGCTGCGACCTGGGCATGAAGGTGGTGCGGGGCCTGTCGGCGGACATGGAGGATCTGCTCACCGAGCAGGGGCAGCGGGACGCAAGGGACTTTTTTGAGCAACTTATGTTCTCCTGTGAGCACGGCCTGTTCGTCACGCCGCCCGTCCGGGCGCCGCATCATGAAACGGAGGTTTATTCTCAGACGCTTCCGTCCGTACCCAAAAGCGGGGAGAAGGACGTGGTCATCGTCACCAACTGCGCCCCCGGGGATGAAAACCTGCGGAATATGATCGCCGATTTCCGCGCCGCGCTGCCCTTTGAAAGCCGGGTGGTCAACCTGCGTGATTTTCCCTTTGACGGCGGCTGCCTGGGCTGTTTCGGCTGCGCGGTGACCGGGAAATGCGTCTACAAGGATGGCTTTGACGAATTTCTGCGCACCCGGATTCAAAACGCCGATGCCTTTGTCTATGCCTTCACCATCTCCGACCATTATACGCATTCCAGCTTCAAATGCTTTGACGACCGGCAGTTTTGCAACGGCCACCGCACCGTCACCCACGGCACGCCCATCGCCTATCTCATCAGCGGCGACTACCGCTACGAAAGCAACCTGCGCATGATTGTGGAGGCCCGCAGCGAGGTGGGCGGCAACTATCTGTGCGGCGTGGCCACGGACGAGGGCGATACGGCATCCTCCATCCGGACCCTGGCCGGTTCGCTGGCCCTCGCGCTGGACAAGGGCCTGACCCGCCCCATGAACTTCTATGGCGTGGGTGGCATGAAAATCTTCCGGGACCTGATTTATGTCATGCGGGGCTTGATGAAGGCCGATCACAAATTTTACAAGGAACATGGCATTTATGATTTCCCGCAGAAGCAGAAGAAGCGCATCCTGCAAATGCAGCTGGTAGGCGCTCTGATTGCGATTCCGTCGGTACAGAAAAAGATGAAGGGGCAGATGAGCCAGTACATCATCGGGCCCTACGAAAAGGTCGTCAGGCAGGCAAAGGAAAAGAGGGGTTAACATGATTTTCTATTTTTCGGGAACGGGCAATTCAGCATGGGCGGCCCGGCAGCTGGCCCGCCTCACGGGCGACGAGGCCTGTGATATCACCACTTTGACGCAAGTGCCGGACCTAAAGGCCTGCCAGCAAATTGGCTTTGTCTTTCCGGTATATGCCTGGGGCGTACCGGAGGCCATGGCCGCCTTTGCAAAGCGGATGCAAAGGACCGGGGCCTTTGCTTTCGGCGTTTGCACCTGCGGCAGCGAGGCCGGGCTTGCCATGAAGCGCTTTTCCAAATGCTACCCGCTCGACAGCAGCTACAGCTTGGTGATGCCCAACAACTACATCATCGGCTCGGATACCGACAGCGAGGAAGTGATCATCAAAAAAACCGCCTCGGCCCGGGAAACGCTGAAGCAAATTGCCGGAGAGATCCTGCGCAAGGAGCGGGTATACCGCGTCCACGAAGGGGCCCTGGCCGGCGTGAAATCCTATGCGGCCAACGCCGGTTTCAACCGCTTTGCCCGAAGCGCCAGGCCCTTCTTTGCCACGGACCGCTGCAACGGCTGCGGCCTGTGCGCGCAACGCTGCCCGGCATCCGCCATCTCCATGAAGGATGGAAAACCCGTATGGAAAGCGCAGTGCTACCAGTGCCTGCGCTGCATCAACGCATGCCCCAGGCAGGCCATCCAGTACGGCAAAGGCACCGAAGGGCGGCGGCGGTATACCATTTGGCCCTATCTCCCTCAGGAGGAAAAAGCCTGACAGGTCGGCAGGGTCGGAGACGGTTCGGACCGATTCCCATGGGCGGTATGCCGGGGCCGATATTCTCCGCACCTGTTCATCATGGCGCCTGCCGCGCATAGGATATCGGAGGTGATGTGTCCATGAAACGCACACATAGGTTCCTTTCCAAAAGGCTGCTGCTTGCGGCGGGAATCATCGTGCTGGTACTGGCCGTGGGCGCAGGGGCATTTTTCTGGTACGTATCCGACTACTATCGCGCGCAAGACACGGCCCTGGAGGTGCTGGCACAGGGGACGGGCATTTCCGCGAGGGAGGGATTGACCATTCTCTCTCCTTCCTATGCCACGGACACGGCGCTCATTTTCTATCCCGGCGCAAAAGTGGAGGCAGAGGCCTATTTGCCGCTGCTGGACCAGATTCGCAGCAAGGGCGTCACCTGTATTCTGGTTCATATGCCCTTTCATATGGCGATCTTCGATCCGGGCGCGGCCGAGGATGTGATACGGCAGCTTCCCCAGATCCGCCACTGGTATCTCGCGGGACACTCCATGGGAGGCGCCATGGCCTCGAAGTTTGCCGCGGAACATCCTGATATGGTGGAGGGGCTGATCCTTCTGGGCGCGTACCTCTATGGGGACTATCCGGCCGAGAATACTCTCACGGTTTACGGCTCGTTGAATCAAAGCGTGGAGGATCACATCAATTACACGGAAAACGTCGTGGAAATCGAAGGCGGCAATCATGCCCAGTTCGGCAATTATGGGCCGCAGAAGGGGGATCTGCCCGCCACCATCTCTGCACAGGACCAGCAGGCACAGACGGTAGAAGCGATTGCGAATTTTCTTGAAAAGCAGCGTCAAAAGGTAAAATGAGGAAATCGCTACCCTTTATGAAGCGTGCAGCAAAAATCCCGGCATAGCGGAAAGATGGGCCATTGGCTTCTGCCCGGAAGCGCTGTTCCCCTGTCTCCGCGGCTCCGTGGGGAAACGGCACCCGGATTCGGACTCCCGTTAGAGACCTGCGCCCCTTCCCAGGCTCCCCCAAAAACGATTGGTCGGCAGGATGAAAGCCGGAGCAAGGTCTGCTCCGGCTTTGCTGCCGTCAGATGGCGATGTTTAGCTGCAGCGAGTTTCGCAGGCGGCCGTGCCTTTATCGCTGATCGCTGATCGTGGCGCTGCTGTTGCTGCTCTGCAGCGCGGAAATCGGATCGTAAGGCGCTCCGGACGCCGTGCCCGAAAGCAGCGCGATATCCACTGCGTTTGCCGGAAGTCCCCAGGAATTGCCCGAGAACAGAAACGTCGCCTGGTCCACTACATAGCCGCGGGTGTTGTACGCGACATTGTCCATGATCGTACCGGTGGAGCCGGGATTCAGATAGGCCGGCTGGCGCAGCGTATGGAACACATTGTTCCTCACCAGCAGGTTGGTCGCATTTCCCTGCGTTACAAAGCCCCTGTTCACCACCCATGTCGAGGAATCGCCCGGCTGGGCAGGGCCATAGATCTGGCAATTTAAAATCTGGTTTCCATCTCCGCCAATCTGAATGAATTCGACGGGATAGGGAGCATTGCTGGTCATCGTGAGGCCGTCGATCGTGTCGTCGCTGCCGTTGCATAAAAACGGCACCACCGGAGCCTGCAGCAGGATCATGGCCCCGGCCCGGCCCCGAATGGTCAGTCCGGGCGTGCTGATCACCAGCTGCTGCGAAATGGGATAGGTTCCGCGCAAAACATGGATCACGCTGTTGGGCGGAGCGGCCGCCAGCGCCTGCTGGATGGTTTGGAACGGTGCCGCCTGACTTCCGTCTCCGCCCGGCGCCGCATCCGCCTGCACAAACAGCTCATAGGGGTTTGCGCCCAGGCTCCCGGTCGCCCCCGTAGGGCCCGTCGGCCCGGTAGCTCCTGTCGCGCCCGTGGGGCCTGTGGGTCCCTCCGTCCCGGCCTCACCCGTGGGCCCCGTAGCGCCTGTTGCCCCCGTAGAACCGCTGGCTCCGGTGGCTCCCGTAGGACCGGGAAGCCCGGCCTCTCCCGCGGGACCTGTCGGGCCGGGAAGTCCGTCAGCGCCCGTGGGTCCCGTGGGTCCCGGAAGTCCGGCTTCTCCCGCGGGACCTGTCGGGCCGGTCGCACCCGTCGCCCCGGTTGCGCCCGTCGGACCTGCGGGGCCGGGAAGTCCGGTAGCTCCTGTGGGGCCGGTAGGCCCGGTGACCGTACCGGTCTGCTGACATGGTATGCAGCAGCTCGTGACACATCCCTTGCAATGACAATACATAGAAATGACCCCCTTCCATTCAAGTGTTTCCCCGCTCATGCTATGTGTCCGGAAATCCATGCGTTCCGCCTCTGTCCTTTGCGGGAGGGTATCAATGCCCGTTCAGGGAGAGGGTTGCCCAGTTCATGGACAAGGACCGGGAGACGGTGCCGGCGTTTGGTCCATGGTCGGATGCCCTTCCGGTTTGCTGAACGCATGCCGGGTTCCTATCATCGAAAGCCAAGGCTTTGCGTCCTGCCGTGGGCAGCGCAGAGGTAGAAAGCTACGGGTCCTCCCGTGCCGGCCCCGTTTATTTGACCGCAGGCCCAGAATGTGCTATAATAGTAAGCCGCATACGGCATAGCGGTGGGGTTGCGCCCTTTCGGGCCCGTTCCCGCCCCTGATTCGATAGAGAAAGGCTGATACGATGTCCGGACACAGCAAATGGGCTAACATTAAAATCAAGAAAGGCAAGACGGACGCTCTTCGCGGTAAGATTTTTACCAAGATCGGGCGTGAAATCGCCATCGCGGTGCGCGAAGGCGGCAGCAACCCGGACAGCAACTCCAAGCTGCGCGATGTGATCGCCAAGGCCAAAAGCAACAATATGCCCAACGATAATATCCAGCGTTCCATCAAAAAGGCCGCGGGTGAACTGGGCAATGTCGATTACGAAGAAATCACCTACGAGGGCTATGCCCCCGGCGGTGTGGCCGTGATCGTGGAAACCATTACCGACAGCCGCAACCGTACCGCCAGCGATGTGCGTCACTGCTTTGCGAAAAATGGTGGCTCCTTGGGCGTAACGGGCAGCGTGAGCTTCATGTTCGACAAGAAGGGCGTTCTGGTGATCGAGCGCACTCCGGATTCCGATGAGGACGAAATGATGATGACCGCGCTGGATGCGGGCGCCGAGGACATGCAGACCATGGACGACGCTTTCGAGGTCACCACCGATCCCAATGAGTTCTCCGCCGTGCGTGAGAAGCTGGAAGCGCAGGGACTGACCTTCCTGAGCGCCGAGGTGCAGATGATCCCGCAGAATACCGTGGTCCCCGCGGACGAAGAAACGTTGCAGAAGGTGCAAAAGCTGCTGGAGATGCTGGAGGACAACGACGATGTGCAAAATGTCTGGCACAACGCCGAGTTGCCCGAAGAGCCGGACGAGGAGTAAGTCACATGCCATTGAAAGCCCGATGGTCAAGGAACCATCGGGCTTTTTGCGTTTTATTCACTTGCCCAGATACACCTGAATCTCATACCGCCATTGCAAAATGCCCGTCAGCATAACCAGCGCAAGCGAGAACGGCGGGATCGTTCCGGCGCGTTCGCGTGCCGTACGCATCAGTGCCCGTACGGTTTCCTTACGGTTTGCCTCGGTGCACTCGGCGCAAAGATATTCCCCCGCCGGTAAGGTTATGAGCCCATCTGCCCGCATATATCGGATGCATACGGCAAACATCCGTTCTTCCTGTGCTTGGGCATATATACCTGCCTGGTTTTCAAATTCGAAACGCTCCCGGACCGTCTGCGGAAGCTGGGCATAAAACCTGCTCAAATAGTTCCACAGCGTATCCACCGCGGGCCCTTCCGGGCTGCTGGAGAGCAAAATCACGCGGGACGGCAGGATTCGTACAAATGCACCCTCTGCATCCTTTTCTTTGTTCCGTTTGCCTTCGTATTCTGCCCTAGCGCGGCGAATCCGTTCCCGACTGCTTTCCAATGCGGCAATCTTCTCATCAGCCATGTGCTCTGCCTGCGTAAAAAATGCTGCGATTTGCGCAGGATCGTCATATGCAAGTACTTCTTTGATTTTTGCCAGCGGCAGATCCATCTGCTGCAGGGTGTGTACCGTGCACAGCCGCACAATGTCCTCTTCCGTATAGTATCGGTATTGGGTGTTTTCGTCCCTTCGGCTGGGGCGTACCAATCCGATGCGATCATAATGGCGAAGCGTTTCGCTTGTCATATGGGCAACTCTGGCTGCTTCGCTTACAGAATACTCCTTTTTCATCTTTCCCCCCTTGACCTTTGTGTTACACAAGAGATTATACTTCATCATACCATGAATCACGCATCGATGCAAGGTTCATGAGTCCGTACCGGCGAAACCTCTCCGCCGGTCCAAAATAAGGTGGGTCTTTATGTCAAAACGAATTTCTATCGCCCTTCTGCTGGTTTTTGCCGCCTTGCTGACCACCGGTTGCGTCGGCCGTGCCGATGACCCTTATGTTGCCGGCAGTTACAGTACCGGTCAGGCGCAGGAGATCATAATGGATGTACGCGACCGGCGGATAGAGGTATTGCCCTCAGAAGATGATCAGATACATTTGGACTACTTTCAAAATGAAACTGAGCGATATGCGATTGAACTAGCCGACGGCATTCTCACCGTCAACTATGCTCCCTCCAAAGAGTGGCGCGACTATATCGGCACTAAACCTGACGCGGCTATGCGTGTGATCACGCTTCGTTTGCCACACTCGCTCCGGGCCCTTACGATTTCCACCACCAACGCCGATGTCTGCTTTGGCCGCGTATCCATCGCCGGAGACCTCAATGCCTATTCCAACGGCGGCAATCTAACGTTTGAACGGCTGGATGTTTCGGGTGATCTGTCTCTCTCCACAAAGAACGGAAACATAGATGGCGTATTGACCGGATGCTTCGAGGATTACGCCATCACCTGCAACGTCAAGAAAGGCGAAAGCTCCCTTCCCACAAAAAAGGAACCAGGCGAGCAGGCGCTTGTAGTCGATGTAAACAATGGAAACGTTGACGTTCAGTTTGAAGGCCGGTAACCAAAGCAACCCGCACTTGCGCATTGTGCACAAGTGCGGGTTGTCTATGTGGCTTCCTCCGGCGAAGAGGCCTTGCTATTCCGGGACGGTACAAACGCCAGCCGGACAGGCAATAGGTGCCCGAGTGCTCCTACCTATTCCACCACGTCAAAGCTCTGGCTTTCCAAAAATTCACTGAGCACCTGACGGCTGTATTCAAAATCCACCTGACGCGTAGCCATTCCTGCATATGTGATGGGTTGCATGGCCTCCTCCGGGGGCATCTGAATGCCTTCCGGCTCCACGCCCCGCAGTTCCAGAGCATACCCCGCCGCTTCCAGCAGGTCGGCCATGCTCATGTTGGTGGTGACGATGTTTTCCGATACGGTGGTAATCAACTGCAACGCATCGTCCAGCGAAGCCTGAGCATACTTGCCCGCCAGCGTGCTCAGCACCGTGCGGATGCGCCGCGTGCGGCCCGAATCGCCGTCGCCGCCCACCTTGCGGATGCGCATGTAGATCACCGCCGCATGCCCCGTAAACAGATAGGTGCCCGCCTTATCCATGCTGGGGGTGGTGGCGTCGCGGGCGATGCGGTAGCGATTGAGGTAGTCCGCCTCCGCGTCGGTCACGGTGATGTACACGCCGCCCATGGCATCGATAATGGTCTGCACGTTATCCATGCTGAAGATAATGTACTTGTCTACCTTTGTACCAAAATGCGTGCTGACGGTTTCGCACAGCGCTTCAGGCCCATAGTTTTTGGCGATGTAGGTGAACCGCCCAATCCCGCCGTCCGGCCGCTTGACCAGCATTTCGCGGGTGAAGGTGGTCAGCATCACGCGCTTGGCGTCCACATCCAGCGTGACCATGAGCACACCGTCGGTGTTGCCAAGGTTGCCGGCGCTTCCCTCCCACGTGTCCACACAGGCCATCAGGTAATGGTACTGGCCTGCGCGTGGCTCCGGCAGGGTATCGTAATCCAAAGGATAGATCTCGCGCGGCGTATCCGCCAGCGCGCCAGCCATCGTGCCCATAAACAGCAGCACCGCTGCCGCCAGCCAGCACACAATCCGCTTTGCCATCTGCGCCTCCTCCGGCCGCGGGAAGCGGCCCTGCGTTTTCTTTTTGTTGATAAAAAAACCCCGTATGGGGGCGCGGACATGCGGTCCGCAAAACCCACCATACAAGGTATACGCGCCCAGAGAAGAAAACCCTGCTTTTTCCGGGCAAAATGTTACATGATTGTTAACGCTTGCTCAGCAGCTCCAGCAGCTTGTTGCTGCGGCTGAGGAAGGCCGTGACCTCTTCCTTCTCCAAAGGACGGGTGCTCATGCGGGCCAGATCGTAGAGCTGGGCTGCGATCAGGCCGCGGGTTTCCTCGTCTGCCTCTCCGCTGATGAGGCTCTTGACCACGGGATTGGCGGCGTTGAGCACCAGCGTATGGGTTTCGGGCAGCTTGAAGTCCTGGCCATAGATGCGGCTCATTTCGCTGAAGCGGCGGCCCTGCTCCTCCTGGGTAAGCATAGCGGGCAGGCTTTCATCCTTGAGGGAAGCCAGTTTGACGGTGAGATCCTCCTTGCCGGTAGCCTTGTGCAGCACGTCGGCCAGCTTCTTTTCATCTTCCTCGCTCTGCTTCTTTTCGTCCTCGGTCATTTCCTTCTGGAAGGTCTGGCTGTCGGCGTCCACGCGGGCAAAGGTCAGTCCCTCAACCCCGGAGGAATACTCCATAAAGCTCAGGAAGTTCAAGTCAATCAGCGCATCCATCACCACCACGTCGATGCCCTCGGCATCATACATGGCCACGCTGGCACTCTGACGGGTGGGATCATTGGTGTAAATCACCTTTTTGCCGCCCAGCTTGCCCTCATTCTTGGAAAGGTATTCTTGGAGCGTCAGGTATTCACCCTTGGTGGTCTTGTACAGCAGCGTATCCTTGACCTGGTCAAAGAATTTTGCGTCACGCATGCAGCCATACTTGACGAAGGGATGGATGTCGTCCCAGTACTTCTGATAGTTATCGCGCTCGGAGTTAAACAGGCCGGTCAGCTTGTCCGCCACCTTGCGGGTGATGTAGGCAGATAGCTTTTTCACATACCCGTCGTTTTGCAGGAAGCTGCGGCTGACGTTGAGCGGCAGGTCGGGGCAGTCGATCACGCCCTTGAGCAGCATCAGGAACTCCGGGATGACCTCCTTGATGTTATCAGCCACAAATACCTGACCGCTGAACAGCTTGATCTCGCCCTCGCGGGTTCCGAAGTCGTTGGTAAGCTTGGGGAAGTAGAGAATTCCCTTGAGGTTGAAGGGATAATCCACGTTCAGATGGACGTAGAACAGCGGATCGTCAAAGGTGTGGAACACATCGCGGTAGAATTTCTTGTATTCCTCGTCGGTGCAATCCTTGGGAGCCTTGAGCCACAGGGCGGGGGTATCGTTGATCAGTTCCGGGCCCTTGGGCTCCTTGTTTTCGGCGGCCTTCTCGCCCTCCTGGCCTTCCTTGGCAGGCTCTTCCTTCTTTACCACGTCAAAATACACAGGCGTGGCCATAAAGCCGCAATAGCGCTTGAGCACCTCGCGAACACGGTATTCTTCGAGAAATTCCTTTTCCTCCTCACCGATGTGCAAAATCACATCCGTGCCGCGCTGGGTGCGGCTGCCGTCGTCCATGGTAAAGGCCATGCCATCCTCGCTGGTCCACCTGACGGGCGAGGCGCCCTCCGTGCCGCTGAGGGTTTCAATGGTTACGCGATCGGCCACCATGAACGCCGAATAAAAGCCTAGGCCAAAGTGACCGATGATGCCGCCCTTTTCATCGCCTTCATAGTTTTTGAGGAATTCCTCCGCACCGGAGAAAGCCACCTGATTGATATACTTTTCCACCTCTTCGGCGGTCATGCCGATGCCGTTATCGCTGAAGGTCAGCTCCCCTTTCTCGGCATCCAGCGTGACCGTTACACGCCAGTCCTCCTCGGCTCCGGGGGAAAGCATCTTCTGCTTGGTAATGGCGTCGCAGCCATTGGACACCATCTCACGGATAAAAATATCCTTGTCGGAATACAGCCACCGCTTGATGATCGGCATAATGTTCTGCGCATGAATAGAAATATTGCCCTGTTGACTGGTCATGATTCTGCCTCCTGAAAAAACCGGCCCGCGGCCGGGTTGAAATGCTATGGCGCGGAAGCAAAGCGCTCCGCGGATTCTATTGTAGCAGAGGAGAAGGGAAAAAGCAACAAAAAATTAGCACTCATCTATAATGAGTGCTAACAAAATTTCGCTCGGCCGTTTCTTCCGCCGCTTTCTGGCCGGAAGCGGCCTCAAAGCGCCGGACCTGCGCGTCATCCACCGCCTTAAGCAGTCGAATCGCGCCTGCCGTCATTCCCTCTTCAAAAAGCTGCTCTGCGCGCCTGCGCATAAAGGCGAATCCTATCGGGTTGTGTCTTTCCATCGTGGTTCCCTCCTTTTGTAATGGACAAATCGCCACGAGCATTGATTCATCTTCAGCATACGCGCTCATTCGCGGTTTTGCAATGACAGTGTTTGTCGAAAGCTGTCAGGGCGGCAACCTTTTTCAGAATTTTGTCTCCGCTTGCCTCCACCCACCCGCTATGTTATAATCCGGCTGCAACCAAGCCCGGCGCGGCCCTGTTCTTCGCGCCGTGGCGGGGCCGAAGGAAAGGGGCTGTATCATCATGTCCTCTGTGGATACGACGCAGATCACACATTTTTTCTCTTCCTTTACGCTGGCAAAGCTGCCGCCCGCCATTATCACCTTCATTATCGCCTATGCAGCCTCCCGGGTCGTGCTCAAGGTGGCGGACAAGCTGTTCGCCCGCTCCCGCATGGAGAAAACCATCGAGAAGTTCCTGCGCTCTGCCCTGCGCATCTTGATGTGGGCGCTGATCTTCCTGATTGTGGCGGGCTCGCTGGGCATTGATGTGAGTTCCATGATCGCACTGTTGAGCGTGGCCTCCCTGGCTGTAACGCTGGCGGTGCAGGGCGCGCTGTCCAACCTGGCAGGCGGCATCATGCTTCTGTCCACCCACCCCTTTCGCGTAGGTGACTTTGTGGAGGTGGGCACGGTTTCCGGGACCGTGCAGGAAATCGGCATGACCTATACCACGCTGGTTACACCCGACCAGAAGGAGATCTTCGTGCCCAACAGCGAGGTGGCCGCCGCCAAAATCATCAACTATACTGCCGTCACCAATCGCCGGGTGGACCTGACCTTCACCGCCTCCTATGACGACGCGGCGGAGACGGTCAAGGCCGCATTGCTCAAGGCTGCCGATCTCCCGCAGGTCTACAAGGACCCCGCCCCCTTCGCCGCCGTCAACCGGTATGGCGACAGCGCCATCGAATACGTATTGCGGGTATGGACTGCGGCTACCGACTACTGGGACGTGTACTTCGCCATCGTCGAAAACGTGCGGGTGCGCTTTGAGGAAGCCGGCATCTCCATGACCTATCCCCACCTGAACGTCCATCTGGATACCATGCCGCCTTCTCCCAAGGAAAAGGCCTGAGGAGAAACCGTAAAAAAGCGGGAAGACCGCTGCGCAACCCGCGCAGAGGTCCTCCCGCTTTTCCTGTTTCAAGGCATCACTGTTCAAATACGCTCTCTTCTCCGCCTTCGCTGGTCACCGCTCGGAAAGCATAGGTAGAGAGATCGGCCTCCAGCCTGGCCCGGTTTCCATCGCGCTCCCAAGCAAGAATCAGGCGGTCCGGAGCGGCCTGCTCCACGGTCAGCGTGCCGCCCTCAAAGGCACCGCATGCGTTGCGCATGCGCATAAGACGCAGCTGGTCACGAACGATGGAACGCTCCAGCCCCGCCGCAATGTCCCGCCCGGTCAGGTTGGTGCGGTTGATCTCCTTGTGCCCGGCCTCGCCGCCACGGGCCACGGCCTCCCGGTCGTTTCTGCCAGCAAACAGGTCCAGATACCAAACCTGCGGCTTGCCCGGCATAAACAGCTGCAAAGCGCGCGCCAGGAGCATCTTGCGGTCGTCCTCGCCCAGAGCGCTGTAATAGGTGGCGTTCACCTGGTAATACAGGTTCTTCTGGCCGTGCAGGCTCTTGACCAGCCCTCCGCGGGATACCACCAGGTCAATCAGCGCCTGGATGCGCTCCATCGGCAGCAGCCCCTTGAGATCCAGAAGCGGGATGCCGTCGTGGCAGCCCAGCATGTTTACCGTGCGGATGCCCTCGTCCCGTTCTTCCTTGGCCCACCTGGCCAGATATTCGCCGGTATGGTTTTCGATGGCATCAATGACCAGCCCCGGCAGGAAGAAGTCATAGGTCATGTAACCCTTCCGGGTCAGGGTGCGGTATGCGCCTTCGGCATAGCTGGCGTGGATTTCCGGCAGGAGGGTCAGCCCCAGAGGCTCAGCCATGCGGTGAATCTCCTCCAGCAGGTCCCAGGTTTCCGGCTCGTTCATGAAGTTGCGCCGTCCCGGCTCCTTGGGAGCGTAGGCGAAGGCATCCAGCCGGACGATGGCCGCGCCATAGCCAGCCAGCTTTTTCAGTGTTTCACGATAATACTCCCACACCAGGGGCGATTTCAGGTTGAGATCCATCTGCCCCAGGTAACGGCAGCGGGCTTCTACCACCTGCACCGCAGCCTCGCGGCAGCTTTCAAAACCGGTGAAGTCGGCCCCGGCAGGCCCTTTGCCCGCCTGTACCGACGCATTGATTCGTCCGGCCAACCTGTCTGCCTGTGCATATTGCAGGCCGCAGGGCGCCATCAGATCCTGCGCGTCAAGCACCGGATAGCGCACCTCCTGATAGAAGGTGTTCCAGTACGGCCTCTTGCTGCCATCGGGCATGCGAACCATCAGGATGGGCAGGCCAGGCTTGCGGAAGAACATGTCCTGAATCAGCGCCGGGTCTGGCTGGATGTATCCCTCCGGCGTCATCTCGCCCTTTCCCGCCCAGAAGCGGTTCCAGTCGATAAAGAAGTCGCGGTAGGGCGATTCATCGCCCCGCGCCAGCAGATCCTGAAACTGAGGGCTGAGCACGGAAAGGTGGTTGAGCACAAAGTCCAGCTTCAGATCCAGCCCAAGCTCGCCCACACGCTTAAGACTGCCCTCATCGGCCAGCAGGCGGTTGAGATCGTAGCTGGCCACGGAAAAGCCGCGGTCCAGATCGCTGTTGAACAGGCTGGGCAGGATATAAAACGACCGAAATGCCCCACGGCATTCGGGACGGGCCAGAAAGTCCGCCTCCGCCGCCAGGTTGCCGCCCAGGCTATCAGGATAAGCATTGAGCATCACGCCCTGATTCATCGCGGTTCCTCCTCACGCCTGCGCCATCAGGCGGGTATACTGCTCATAGGTCATGATCTCGCCGGCCTTGGAAAGAATCAATTTGGCCTTGTGAGCCTGTGCCTTGAGCATCTGCTGTTCCAGCTCCAGCACCATGGTGGTAAAGGGGCTGTCCGCGCGGCCATCGCGGTTGCGCGCCTGGCGGTGAGCCAGGGTTTCCGCGGGCGTGCTGTTGAGCAGTACGGGAATATCGACGCCCTCATACCAGTCGGAATTGCCGTGCGTCCACTCGATCACCAGCACGCTTTTGCCGGTCATGTCCACTGCGTCATACCACAGCTCGGTGGGCGTGCGGCCCATTCGCTTGAGGTACAGCGTGGGCGCGCCCTGCTTGAAATCGCTCACGATATGGCCGACCTGGTCAAAGTCGATTTCCTTCTCCGTGCCCAGATATCCGCGCAGGGCATTTCTGCCCGCCTGCTGGTAAACGGCCAGCCAGGGGTAGCGGCTTACGTTCGCGGGCGCGGCGTCGCCGTCCTCGGGCCAAAGCTCCCTGAGCGCTTGCGCCTGTTCCGGGCGGTACATGCCATTGGCAACCAGCCCTTTCAACCCGCCGTCATGAAACACACGGCGACGCTCGGCGTCATTCTGTTCCGGGTAGCGGCGGGGGTAGTTGTCCCCCGACAGGGTATACGCCCCTACGCCCTCGGCGTTTAAATAATAAGAAATCAGCGAGGCAATCTCCGATTTGCCCACGCCTGAGCCGCCGCACACCGTCACCACGGCGCGTCCGCAGGCACTTTCACCCAGTTGCCGGGCCACAAGCTCCCTCAGCACGGGATAGATCGTCCTGGCCTTTTGGATGTGCTCCTCCGTAATGCAGATTTTGTCACCCGGCATGTCGCCCTGCGCGATCGTGCCCGAAAGCGCCGGCTCCTGCCATGGCGCGGTCAACCTCTCCAAGTCCGTCATCTGCCATTCCTCCGGTCATTCAGTGGGATTCGGTCATAAAGCGGAAAGCCGGCTCCAGCATTCCATCCCAGAAGGGGATGTCGTGCTGGCCCTCGCCCTCCAGGTAGGTGAGCGGCAGGCCCTCCTTGCGGGCGAAATCCGCAAAGCGGCTGCACATATCATATACCAGCGCGTCCTGGCGTCCGCAGCACAGGAACATGGGCGGTACATCCATGCACTGCTCCTTGGCCTTGAGCAGGCTGTAGCGGGGATTCATCCAGGATTCCCGGTAGCTGTCCTCATCGCCCATCCAGGCGGAAAAGAGCTGGTTGGGCAACGAGCCGTCCCGCTCGCTCAAGAGGTCGGTCACATCGATGGCGGGCGAGAACATCACGATTTTGGAAAACGTGTCGTGCCAGCGAAGCCCGTTGGTGCATGCGCCATAGCCGCCCATGGAGATGCCGCCGATCCAGGTATCCTCCCGCCGGGTGGACAGGCAGGGCAGCATCCGCCGCGTGACGCGCACCAGCTCGTCGCCCACGTAGCTGCTAAACAGCGCGCAGCGTTCGGGATGGTCGGTGTAGAAGGAGTTTTCACCATCCGGGATGATCACAGCCACCCCATATTCGGCCGAGAAACGCCGCAGGGGCAACAGTGTGGCCAGTTCCTCGGCGTTGGCGGAATAACCGGGAAGAAAGTACAGCGTGGGATAGGGGGCCTGTGCATCCTCATACCCGTCGTGGAAGGGCAAAAACGCATGCACGCCCACCCCGCGCCCCAGCATTTGAGACTTGAAGCTGATCCGAAGGTACATCTCACTTGCCTCCCTTCGCCGTGAGGAATTCGCACAGCGGCGTCATGGCATGCTTCCAGAACACGTGGTCATGTCCACCCTGCGCTTCATAATAGGTCATGGGCGCGCCCTCCGCCTGCATGCGGTGTGCGAAATCGCGTCCCGCCTGATACACCAGCGGATCTTCCGTTCCGCAGGCCAAAAACAGCCGGGGCATATCCCGTGGTTTTTCAAGGGCCTTGCGCATCGCAGCCTCATAATCGCGGTACGACCCGTGATAGTGCTCCGGATCTCCCAGCAGCGCCAGCATGGACTCCCTGTGAAGCGGGCTTCCGGGCTGCATCTTTCCGTTCTCGGGATACATGCCCAGCGCGGGCGAGAGCATGCCGATCTTGCTGAACGTATCGCTGTAGCGCAGGCCGTTGATCAGCGCGCCATAGCCGCCCATGGAGATGCCGGCAATGAACGTATCCTCCCGCCGGTGCGACAGAGGCAGCAGCTTACGCGTCACCTCCACGATCTCCTCGCCCACGTAGCGGCTGTAGTAGGCGTTGCGCTGCTCGTCATCGACGTAGAAGGAATTGTCGCCGTCGATCATCACAATGGCGATGCCGTGCACCGCGGCGTACAGAGCGAAGTTGGTAAACGTGGCCGTCTCCAGCGCCCCGCCGGAATATCCGTGCAGAAAGTACAGCGTGCGATACGGCGGGGGCACGTCGTTCCAGTCGTTATAGTCGGGCAGGAACACGCGCGGATAGACGCTGCGCATCAACATGTCCGAACGAAAGTTCAGGTGGAGGTTTGCCATGGGAAAATCACCTCTTGCTGCGTTATTTCCGGTTTGACTTATCCCAAAAAAAAGGTATCATAGTGCACAGGAACCAAACCAAGGAGGAATGGCAATGGCTACGCTCAAGGACGTTGCCCAGCGCGCGGGCGTTACGGTGACCACCGTTTCGCGCATGCTCAACGACCGCGCCCGCGTCAGCGAGAAAACCCGCCTTCGTATCCAGAACGCCATGGAGGAGCTGGATTATCATCCCAATGAACTGGCCCGGTCGCTGGCCAAGAAAAACAGCCATTTTATCGGCCTCATCGTTCCCTCGGCGGACAACTTCTTTTTCAGCTGCGTCATCGCCAGCGTAGAGCGCTATGCCAGCGCCAGCGGCTATAAGCTGCTGCTTTGCGTATCCAATCACGAAATTCAAAAAGAAAAGGAATTCTTCAGCATGCTTCTGGGAAACAAGGTGGCCGGTATCATTCTGGCCAGCCATACCCAGAACCTGGAGGAGTTTGCGGACGTGGACGCACCCGTCATCACCATTGACCGTACGGTCAGTCCCCGCATCCCTTCCGCCTGCGCGGACAACTACTACGGCGGCTACATCGCCGCCGAGCATCTGATCGCGCGCGGCTGCCGCCGGCTTTTGTACGTCAGCGGCAGTGCGCACCTGGACATGGACGCCAACAAGCGCTATCTCGGTTTTCAGGATGCATGCCGCCGCCTGAGCGTGGACAAGCCCAGTGCTGTGGACGCTGCCGAGCGGCAATTTGTGCGCATGGATTATCAGGAAACGGTGGCGGAGATCTTCCGCAATCATCCGGACGTGGACGGCATTCTCTGCTCCAACGACGTGATTGCCGCCGAGATCATTCAGTATTGCCGGCGGCATGAGATCGACATTCCCGGCCGGCTGAAGCTGATCGGCTACGACGATACGCGCTTTGCGTCGCTGTGCTCGCCGCAGCTGACCACCATTCATCAGCCGGTGGAGGACATCTGCCGCTATGCCGTGGAAAGCATCCTGCATGCCTCCAGCGGAGGAGTCGTACCCACCTGCGCGGTATTCCCCGTCACGCTGGTAACGCGCGAGACCACCTGACAGGATCAGCCCTTGACGCTGCCCTGCACCACGCCCTCCAGAATCTGTTTCTGACCGGCCAGATAGAAGGCCAGCATGGGCAGAATGCTCATCACCAGGCCTGCCATCATGGGGGCGTAATCATTGGAATACTGCGCGCAGAACACACGGATCATCATGGGCAGCGTGCGCATTTCCTGCGTGTTCAAAAACAGGCTGGAAAGCAGATAGTCGTTCCACACGCCCATGGCCACAAACACCAGCAACGTCACCTGGATGGGCGTGAGCATGGGCATTATGATGTTGAAGAACAGCTTGGTGCTGCTGCAACCGTCGATGAGAGCCGCCTCGTCGATTTCCTTCGGGATGGAATTGAGGAATCCGCGCACCAGGAAGATGGAAAAGCAGATATTCAGGCCCAGGCCGATATAGATGACCGGGATCAGACTGTTGTTCATGCCCAGCTGGGAGGCATAGATCTTCACCAGCGGGATCATGTAGGCCTGGAAGGGTGCGCACATGGAGGCCAGCATCAGGTAGTACACGGTGGACACAAACTTGTGCTTCACCCGGCTGACGGCATAGGCCGCCATGGCACCCAGCAGAGACACCAGCACGCACACGCTGACGGTAATCACCAGCGAATTGCGCATGGAGGTCAGGAAATGCATCTGGCCGAAGGCGTAGGCATAGTTGCCCCATTGGGGCACGGTGGGCATGCTGAAGGGGTTGCTGGTAAATTCACCCGTGGTTTTGATGGAGTTGATGGCCACCAGCACCAGCGGGAAGAGATAAAAGACCGTAGCCACCAGGGCCAGCACCAGCAGCACCACGCCGGCAAAGCGCTTTTGCTTCATCACATCTGCACCTCCCGCTTGGACGTGAAGTAGGCCTGGCATACGGAGATCAGCGCCACGATGACGAACAGCACCACCGCCTGCGCCTGCGCGTTGCCAAACTTGAGGCTGACGAACGCCGTATTGTAAATGCGGAAGGCGATCATCTCTGTGGTGTTGAAGGGGCCGCCGTCGGTCAAAGTCATGTTGACCTCAAAGACCATGAACGAACGCACGATGGCCAAAAACAGGCAGATCGTCACCGAGGAGCGGATCATGGGCAGGCGAACGTTGCGCAGTACCGACCAGGAGCTGGCACCGTCCACGCGCGCGGCCTCCACCAGTTCCGCGGGCACATTGGTAAAGCCCGCCACATAGATGATCATCAGATAGGCGCTGAGCTGCCAGGAGGATACGATGATCAGGGCGATCATCGCTTTGGTGGGGTCGGAGAGCATGGAGGTACTTAATGCCTGAATGCCCAGGCTGGCGCCGATGGCAGTAAAGCCATAGTTAAAAATGTATTTCCAGATATAGCCCATGGCCACGCCGCCAATGACATTGGGCACAAAAATGGCGGTGCGGAACAGGTTGCGTCCCTTCAGCGCGCTGGTGAGCAACAGGCCAAGCGCAATACCCAGCACGTTGCTCAGCGCTACGGTGCCGATGGTATAGATCGCCGTGCGTCCAAGGGATTGCATAAATTTGGCGTTGGAGAAGATCTTGATATAATTTCCCAGACCGATAAATTCATAATGATTGCCGATGCCGTCCCATTGTACAAAGGAAATCCAGATTCCGTACAGGAACGGGATCACCATAGTCGTCAGCCAAACAAACATCGCCGGCACAAAAAACAGCAGGATCAGCTTCCAAACATCCCGCTTCTGGGCGCTAAGCACGCGCTCCTCCCCCTTCCTTCAAAATAGGGACGGACAGGGCCTATGCCCATAAGCCCCGTCCGTCCCAAGACGCTTCATGCCTTAGATATCCTGGAAGTACGCTTCGATCTCGGAAGCCAGCGTCGCGCGGTCCATCTGGCCGGCCAGGTAAGCCTGCATGTAGGGCCCGATAATCAGCCAGAAATCGCTGGGCGCCTCGCACAGGAAGGTGCTGATGTCCAGGATCTTGGCGGCGTTGAGGTATTCCTGAGTGGACACGGCCAGCGGATTTTCGTTGACCACGTTCACGTCGTCAAAGGGCAAGGTGGAGCCGATCTGCGTCACCATGAACTCCTTGCCCTCGTCGCTCAGAGCCAGCCACTTGGCCAGCTCCACGCCCGCGGCCTGCTGCTCGGGAGTGCTCTGGTAGGTATCAACGCAATACGCCTTGGGGCAGGAGCCCAGGATCATGCTATTGCGGGGGTCGGTTTCGTCGTTGGTCAGGGGGAGAGGCATGATGGCCAGATCGTCGCGCTCAGCGAAGGTCTGAATCTGCAGCCAGTTCCAGTCACCCTGGAACATGGTGGCCGTCTTGCCGGTGGCCAGCATTTCCAGGTCGCCCTCCTGGGTATCGGCCAGAGGATCGGCGTCGTTGATGTTATACTGCTTGAGAATGTCGAACACGTCCATCAGGTTGTTGAAGTGCTCATTTTCAATCAGCTTGGTTTCGCCGGTGTAGAGGCCATTGAGGAAGGCGCGCTGGGTTTCCTTGTCGCCCAGCCACTCGGAGAACAGCTGGCAGCCCAGATAATGGGAGCCCAGCGCCCAGTCCGCGCTGAACACCACAGTGGCGGGGATGCCGGCGGCCTCAAAGGCGTCAAAGAAGGAGACCAACTTATCGACGGTGTTGACGGTGGTCACGTCGAAGTCCTCGCCGTGCACCTGGGCCACCAAATCCTTGTTGTAGAGCAGCGCGAATCCCTGGTAGCTGGCAGGAATGCCGTAGATGGCGTCAGAGCCTTCCTTCTGGCAAAATTCCCAGCCGCTGAGCACGTGGCTCATCCATTCGGTATCGCCCTGATTGAAGTTGTACATATAATCGCTGTAGTTGAGAATCTGGCCCACATCCAGCAGCGACACGGTGGGAGCGGTGCCGGCGGAGTACAGCGCAAGCCACGCAGCCAGCTGATCGTCGCCGCAGGGATAGTACTCCACGGTGATGCCGGGGTGCTGGGCCATGAACTCGTCCAGCAGCGCCACGGTGGCGTCGTCCACGCCCGCCTGCGTGGAGTAGAAGGAGATGGTCACGGGGGCCTGCGCGGTTTCCGCGCCGGCGGCCGTCATGGACAGCAGCATCGCAGCCGCCATCAGGAGCGCAGCCAGTTTCTTAAGCATGTTTGGGTCTCCCTTTCGATTCAAATTTCCGTCCCTTACGGATTGAGACAAGTATACCATCGGCCTTCAAAAATGTCAATCGATTGACATAAAAAAATGGACAAAAAGTTCTTATAAGAGTCGAATATTCCATTCAAAATGGGCGATTCGTCCAATTTTCCCCACAAAGTTTTATTTTTCCCGCACGCAAAAATGAAAGCGTTTGTCTTTTTATGGACAGATGGGCATGAGCGCACACAAAAAAGGCGCGGGGACCCAGGTCCCGCGCGCAGGCTGTTGACAAGCCTCCGGGAGAGATTTGAAGGGTCCTGGCCCTCCAGATGAAATCCGAATCCAAGTGCCTTTCTCCGGACATCTTCATTTCACAGCCGTATATACCATCCCTGCCGTCCCCCATCGCGCCCGCAGCGCATGACCCCCGGGGGCGTTGGGTTCCCGGACAGGTTCGCCGGAGAGTTGCCCGGCCAGCAGCCGTTTGCAAAGGACAATCATGTCCCGTGCCACCTGCAAGCGGGGTGGGTTATAGGCCGGCGTACCCGGTATTCCCGCCTGGCTGCAGTGCCCACCCCGCCATTCTGTGTCCGCATAGGCTTCCGCCCGCTGCACGAAGCGCTCCAGCGACGCACAGTAGGCCGACACGCTCAGCGCCCCGGGGAGGGTCATCAGCACGATATCGCCACTGCCGATCGCATCCCCCGTAAACAGTTCTTTCCACTCCGGCACGCCAAAGACACAGGAACCCGGCGTATGCCCCGGCAGTTGGAGCGCTTCCAGCCGGATGCCTCCGGCATCAAAGCTGTCCCCGTCCCGGAAAAAACGCACCCGCTGCACCGGCAGGGTCGGCACGCCAAAACGGTGGCACAATGGCTCTGAACAGGCCAGCGTTTCCCGATCGTCCGCACAAAGCCATATGCGTTCAAATTCGCCTGCCGCACCAAAATGGTCCGGATGGGCATGCGTCAGCAACAGATCCACCGCAAGTCCGGTCAATGCGCGGATCTGCGGCATTAACGGCGGCCGCCCCATCCCAGTATCGATCATGTAAGCCCGATTCAGGCCGATGACCAGATAAGCCGTGCAACCTGCCTCGTCGTTCAGCCGCCACAGCCCTTCCCGCAATTTTTCCATACCCATTCCCCCACGTCACTGGAACAGCAGCGGCAGGAAATCCCGCGCACATTCACGCCATACCTGCCATTCATGTTTGCCGGCATATACTTTACGCATTGCCTGCACCCCCTTGGACGCAAGCAAGCGGTCATCCTCCTCAAAGACGGAAAAAAATCCATCCCGTTCGCCCATGGCGCGGAAAAATACGCGGTAATTGCGGGCGAAAGCCTCCGGATCATCCAGTGCTTTCAGGTGCGGTTGTTCGTTCTCCCACAGCATGCGCAGGAAGCCGCTGAACAGCCCCACATACCCGAAAAGCTCCGGATGCGTCATCGAGGCCGCGCTGGCATGCATGCTGCCCATGGACAGTCCGGCCACCGCGCGGTTCCATTTTCCCTTCATCGTGGGGTATGCGCTTTCCGCATAGGGGATCAAATCCTGCACAAGCACGCGGGGAAACGCACTGGTGCTTATCCCGCCATGCATCTGCACCATGCCATTGCCCATCACGATCCGCATGGGCCTCACCCGCCCCTGGGCGAGCAAATTATCCATGATGAAGTTTATGCGTCCCTGATGGACCCAGCCGGTTTCGTTTTCACCCAAGCCATGCTGCAGATAGAGTATGGGCAAGGGCCGGCCCTCACTGTCCGGCGGGCAGTAAATCAGACAGCTCTCGGTGTTTCCTGTCACAGTGGAGGGATAGTAATGGCGCGCCACAGATCCGTGAGGCACATCCTGCAACTGATAATATCCGTCCTCCTCGGCCGGCACGTCCAGAAAGTTCACGGTACGAGAGTATCCGAAACCGATCGGAAGTTGGGGCAGCAGTACCGTTTCCCCGTCCATGAGGATGTCCACATAGCGGAATCCTCCCTCCAGCTCCAGCGTACCGCGCCAGCGGCCATCCTCGCCTTTTTCCAACGGCCAGCAGGGACCGCCTGGCAAACTGACCGCCAGGCTGGTTGCCTTCGGCGCGTTCAGACAAAAACGCGTCCGTCCGTCCTGTTCGAAAAATACCCCGTCCTCCGATGGGATCAGCTGAAATGCCGTAGCTTGCTGAAAACAGGTATCTTGCCTCATCTGCAGAGACCACCTTTCGTCAAACCTGGGTAGTGCTGTTTGAGGCCTAGTATATCGGAGCAGCCATGGAATGTCAAGCGAATGACATCCGCTTTTTTCTTCTGCCCCGGATACGCAAAAAGCGGCGGTTCAAAATCCCGCCGCTCCCTGTTTCAAGAGACGTTTTCGCCGCAGTCCGCCGCTATTTTCGGCTATTCATGGTCGTCGTCGCACACTTCATCTTCGCCCACATTGTCGCTTACCTCCATGGAACGCACACGGTTTTTCATGCGTGCTTCTTCCACCTGCGCCGAAAGCAGTTCCTTTACTTTCATGCTATTCTTCACATGCTGAATCTTCAACGTAGGGGAAGTAGCATCCGATGTGTGCAATACAATGGACCCCACGCCAAATATCCGATCCAGCAGGGATTCCTGTGTAGACAGATCCCGAACGCGGAAAAGCCGCAGTTCCTCCTCATGGATATTGAGCAGACCGGTTTTCACCAGCAGACGGCTCTCGGTCAGCTCATAGCGCGTAAAAGAAATAGCCAGTCCAAAAATGCGCTTCTTATCTTTCCACAACAGCGGTTCGGTAGCAATCTCCACTGCGATTTCGCCATTTCGCACTTGTTCTCCCCCTTTCTTGCGGGATTTCCCGGTCCAAAGCCGAGCACCCTGTTTCCATTGTAGCATATCAGGGGCTTTTGTCAATGCACGTGGTCTGCATATGCTTTTCACTCAAATAACCGCTTTCAAAAGACGGCGTCAGCCTTGCATAGGGGACCTTGTTCCCTACAAAAAAAGGGCTCGATATTGCTAGAATATCGAGCCCTATGGCTCCCCAGGTAGGACTCGAACCTACAACCCTTCGGTTAACAGCCGAATGCTCTGCCATTGAGCTACTGAGGAATATGAAATGCGGCAGCGACCTACTCTCCCGGGCCGTCTCCAGCCAAGTACCATCGGCGTG
>NBJMC04201__coassemble_163_pt1 | contig 98513 bp, 82 predicted proteins | sample NBJMC04201__metabat2_low_PE_017 | metagenome-assembled genome bin NBJMC04201 | reverse complement strand
CCATCGCCATCGAGCAGGGCCTGCGCTTCGCTATCCGCGAGGGCGGCCGCACGGTTGGCTCCGGCGTCGTGTCCAAGGTGATCGAGTAATCCACAGCCGCTTTGCGACGGCGGTCCTTTGGGCCGCCGGCTGCAAGCGGGCAATAGATATCTGTCGGCCCCTTCGCCCGTCAGCGGGCGGGCGAAGGCGCCTTTTCCCACATCGACGAGGAGGTGGCGAACGTGGCAAGCGTTGCCCGCAACAAAGTGATGCTCGCCTGCACCGAGTGCAAGCAGCGGAACTACAATTCCATGAAGAACAAGAAAAACACCCCCGACCGCATTGAGCTGAACAAGTATTGCCGTTTCTGCAAAAAGCACACCGTGCACCGCGAGACCAAGTAAGCCGGAAACGTCAACTTGCGAATGGAGTGAAAACCATGACGGAAAAGAAGACCAAGGGCGCGAAGCCGAACTTCTTCGTTCGCTTCGGGCATGGATTCGTTGGCTTCTTCAAGCGCATCGGCCTGGCGTTCAAAAACATGTGGCATGAGCTTCGCAAGGTCACATGGCCCACGCGCGAGAAGCTGGTCAACTATTCGGTGATCGTGGTTCTCTTCATGCTGTTCATGATGGTCATCATCGGCCTGCTGGATACCGGCGCGACGCAGCTTGTGAACCTCATCATGAGCGCGTAAGGAGACAGCCATGGCTGAAAACAGCAAAGAGCCGTGCTGGTATGTCGTCCATACCTATTCCGGCTATGAGAACAAGGTCAAGGATAACATCGAAAAATCCGTTGAGAACAACCCCGAGATGCAGCGCCTGATCTTCGACGTGCGCGTGCCCGTGGAGGACGTGGTGGAGATCAAGGGGAACAAGCGCGTGAAATCTCAGCGGAAGGTCTATCCCGGCTACGTGCTGGTGCATATGATCGAAACCAGCGAAAGCTGGTACCTGGTGCGCAACACGCGCGGCGTGACCGGCTTTGTCGGCCCCGACTCCAAGCCTGTCGCCCTCACCCCCGCCGAGGTGGACATGATGCTCTCCACGCAGCAGAACAGCGTGGAGTTCGGCATCGCCATCGGCGAGGAAGTGCGCATCCTCTCCGGCCCGCTGGAGAATTTCACCGGCGTGGTGGAGGACGTGGACACCGTGCGCCAGAAGCTGACCGTGAAGGTCAAAATGTTCCTGGGGCGCGAAATGCCCGTTGAGGTGGACCTGCAGGACGTTGAAAAGGTCCAGCCCAAATAAGGCGCCTGCGCGCCGCAAAGCTCCCCCCGGGGAGCTGTGGGAGGAACGGAACTGCCGTTCCGCCATGACCACATCGAAGGAGGTGCCATTCCCATGGCAAAGAAAGTCAAATCCATGATTAAGCTTCAGGTTCCCGCCGCCAAGGCGACCCCCGCGCCGCCGATCGGTCCCGCGCTGGGCCAGCACGGCGTGAACATCCCCGGTTTCTGCAAGGAGTTCAATGAGCGCACCCAGAAGGACGCGGGCATGATCATCCCCGTGGTCATCACGGTGTACACTGACAACACCTTCTCCTTCATCACCAAGACGCCGCCGGTTCCCGTGCTCATCAAGAAGGAGCTGAACCTGCAGACCGCCTCCGGCCGCCCCAACCGCGACAAGGTTGGCAAGCTCACCCAGGAGCAGGTCCGCAAGATCGCCGAGATCAAGAAGCCCGATGTCAACGCCACCGATATCGAGGCCATCATGAGCATGATCAAGGGTACCGCCCGCTCCATGGGCATCACGGTTGAGGAATAAGACGACCATTTGTGGGAGGACATTGTGCCGTTAGCACCACAGGAAGGACAGTAGCATGAAACACGGAAAGAAATATGTGGACAGCGCGAAGCTGATCGACCATCTCAATGCCTACGACCCCGCCGAGGCCTGCGAGCTGGCCTGCAAGACCAGCAAGGCCAAGTTTGACGAAACCATCGAGATTTCCGTTCGCCTGGGCGTCGATCCCCGCCATGCCGACCAGCAGGTCCGCGGCGCGGTGGTTCTGCCTCACGGCACCGGCCGCACCGTGCGCGTGCTGGTGGTCACCAAGGGCGACAAGGTCAAGGAAGCCGAGGCCGCGGGCGCGGATATCGTCGGCGGCGAGGAAATGATCCACAAGATCCAGACCGAAAACTGGTTTGGCTTCGATGTGATGATCGCCACCCCTGACATGATGGGCGTCGTCGGCCGCATCGGCCGTATCCTGGGCCCCAAGGGCCTCATGCCCAACCCCAAGAGCGGCACCGTGACCATGGACGTGGCCAAGGCCATCACCGACATCAAAGCCGGTAAGGTCGAGTACCGCGTGGACAAGACCTCCATTGTTCACTGCCCCATCGGAAAGGCCTCTTTCGGCCCCGAAAAGCTGGGTGAGAACCTGCAGGTCCTCATGGACGCCATCAACAAGGCCAAGCCCGCTGCCGCCAAGGGCACCTATGTGCGCAGCGTGTACCTCAGCGCCACCATGGGCCCCGCCATCAAGGTAAACCCCCTGAAGTTCTAAGGGCTGCCCGTCATCATCAGGCCCCCGCTCCGCATGCCGGAACGGGGGCCTGTTTCTGCAATGAGAGCGGCCCGGGGCGGAAAGCGCGCGCCGCCCTTTGCCTCGCCCGCGAAGATATGCTATACTAGAAAACAGCGGCCGGGAGGTGAGCGCGGTGTTTCAGCGGGATTACATCCTGCGCATGATCGAAATGATGGGCGATCTGATGCGGCGCGTCAAGGAGCTGATGGACGAGCTTGCCCAGATGCGCCTGCTGGAGGAGGTCTGCCGCAGGCAATGCGGCCTGCCGCTTTCGGCGCTGGAGACGCTCAGCACCGAAAGCCTGACGGAACTGCTGTCGCCCACGCCGCGCCTGTTTGCCAGCGAGCTTATCTACCTTCGCGCCACGGCCTCGCCGGCCCTCTGGGAAGAGGGCCGCATGCTCAGGCTCAAGAGCCTGCGCCTGCTGCTTACGCTGGCGCAGGAGGGGCCGCTCTGCGAGCTGCGCGCAGCGCGCGTGCAGGCGCTCAAGCTGGAGCTGATGGACCTGCTTTTGCCGGAGGACCTGATGGCCTGCGCCGCATTCCTCAGGCAGGGCGGAGCCTATGCAGATATGGAGGATGCGCTGTTTGAAGCGGCGGAGCGGTGCGCGCCGCAGGAGCGGGCGGCGTGCGTCCGCGAAGGGGGATGCATGCTGCGCGAGGCGGCGCGCGCGCCGGCAGAGGATCTGGCGTTTGGCCGCACGTCCGCGCATGAGCTGCGCCTGTCCGCGCGCGAGCTGGAGGCGCGCTGGGCGGCGGATGATTCACAGCAACCGGATAGAGGGGAAGAAACCCGATGATTTTGATCTCGGCACAGGATGTGCAAAAGAGCTTCGGCACCCATGAGGTGCTCAAGGGGGTCAGCTTCAGCCTGCAAAAGGGCGAGAAGATGGGCCTGGTAGGCGTCAACGGCTGCGGCAAGACCACGCTGATGCGCATCATCAGCGGCGAGGCCGAAGCGGACGGCGGCATGGTGCACAAAAACCGCGACCTGCGCATCGGCTATCTCAGGCAGGTGGATGACATCGCCCTGACCGATACGGTCTGGGAAGCGCTCCTGCGCGTGTTTGAGCCGGTCATCGCCATGGAGAGGCGTCTGCGCGAGCTGGAAGCGCAGATGGAGCAGAACGCCGATCCCCAGACGGCCCTGCGCCTGACGGGGGAGTATCAACGCCTGCTGGACCGCTACAACGAGGCGGAGGGCTATGCCTATGAGGGGGAGATGCTGGGCGTGCTGAATGGCCTGGGCCTCAAGCCCGACATGCACGGGCGCAAGGTGGGCACCCTCTCCGGCGGCGAGCGCACGCGGCTTTCGCTGGCCAAGCTGCTTTTGCAAAAGCCCGACGTCATCCTCATGGACGAGCCCACCAACCATCTGGACCTGGAGGCCATCGAATGGCTGCAGGGCTACCTGACGGAATACAAGGGGTCTCTCTTGCTCATCAGCCACGACCGGTATTTTCTGGATCACGTCTGCACCACGATGGGTGAAATCCTCGGCGGCCGCATGATCAAATTCACCGGCAACTACACCGAGTACATGCGCAAGCGCACCGCGGACTTTGAAAACCGCATGAAGGCCTACAACCTGCAGCAGAAGGAAATCGAGCGGGAAAAGGCCATCATCGAGCGCTACCGCAGCTTCAACCGCGAAAAGAGCATCAAGGCCGCCGAAAGCCGCCAGAAGCGCCTGGACAAGCTGGAACGGCTGGAAAAGCCCGTCGAGGAGGGGCATGTGCGCTTCAGCTTTGAGGCGCGCCGCCGTAGCGGCGAGGAGGCGCTGGAGGTCAAGGGGCTGTGCAAGTCCTACGACGGCCAGCCCGTCTTTGAAAACGTGAGCTTCAAGCTGCGCACGGGCGATCGTGTGGCCCTGATCGGCCCCAACGGCGTGGGCAAGAGCACGCTGTTCAAAATTTTGACCCATCAGCTCACGCCCGACCGGGGCAGCGTGAAGTACGGCGTCAATATTGACATCGGGTATTACGACCAGCACCAGCAAAACCTCAACCCCGCCAACACCGTGCTGGACGAGGTCTGGAACAGCTTCCCCTCGATGGAGCAGAGCAAGGTGCGCGGCGCGCTGGGCCTGTTCCTCTTTACGGGCGACGACGTGTTCGATACCATTGGGAGCCTCTCCGGCGGCGAGCGGGGGCGCGTGGCGCTGACGAAGCTGATGCTGCGCAAGGACAACCTGCTCCTGCTGGACGAGCCCACCAACCACCTCGACATGGACAGCCGCGAGGTGTTGGAGGACGCCCTGCAGGACTTCCCCGGCACGATTCTCGCCATCAGCCATGACCGGTATTTCATCAACCGGTTCGCCGACCGCGTGATGGTGATGAATTCCGACGGTGTGACGGAATATCTGGGCAACTTTGATGATTACGTGGAGAAGCGCGACCGCCCCCAGCCGCCCGCGCCTATGGAGGGCGGCGAGGTGACGCGCACGGCGGCCACGCGGGAACGCAAGCGCGACCGCCAGCAGGCGGCCCGTGCCCGCGAGCTGCAGGCGCAGGTGAAGCGGGCGGAAGAGGCGATCGAAGAAAACGAACGGCTTCTTCGTGAGCTGGAGGCGAAGCTGGCCGACCCGGCCACCTATGCCGACGCGGAGGCCGCGCGGGAGCTGGGCGAGCGCTACCGCGCCGAGCAGGAGCGCAGCGAGGCGCTCTACGAGGCGCTGGAGGCAGCCGAGGCCGAGGCGGAGGCGGCGGAATAGCCCGTGCTACGCATGTTGCAGGCAATGCAGCAGGTTCTTGCGGTATTCGGAAGGCGAAACCAAAAACGCCTTCTTGAACTGCGTGCTGAAATAAAATAGATCATACCCGATGGCGGCGGCCACATCGCTGATGGACAGTTCGGGATTTTTCAGCAGCATTTGCGCGTGACGCAGCTTATAGCGGATCACAAGCTGCTGGGTGGAGCAGTTCATGACATGGCGGCTGCAACGGTACAGGTGGCTTTGCGAAACATGCAGAGCCGTGCAGAGCTGGTCCACATGAACGGGCTGGTTCAGATGCGCTTCCAGATACTCAAAGAGCCGGGAAATGACGTACTGCTCGCGGGAGCTGTTTTCGGCGGGAAGCGCGGGCGTGTTTTGCAGGCGGATCAGCCGGATCAGCAGAAGATGCAGCAGCGCGCGAAGCTGGGCATAGCAGCCGGGCCTGCACGCCCGGACATCCTCGTAGCAGGACATCAGGGCCGCGGTATCCGCAGGGGTCAGGATCTGCGGAAAGTGCAAAATGCGCGTGAAACCGAATTGCTGTAAAAACCCGTGCTCACGGGCATAGGGATGCAAATTGAAGAAAATTTCATAGGAATCCACATGATCGAAGGTGGAGGCGCTGTAAACGCAGTAGGGCGGGATGAACATCACACTGCCGGGAGCGAGCAGGAAATGCTCGTTCTGAGCAGTAAGGTCCGCCCTGCCCTGTGTTTGCAGCACCAGCTTGATGCGCGTGCTGACCAGGTTTTGCAGGGTTTTAAAATCCTGCTGCGGCCAATGCGTAAAATAGTCGACCTCAATACGGAAATCGGCCAGATAGGCGGACAGCGGGTCCGCGTCCGCGCGAAAGGGGTTGAACCGCTCAGTCAGCTTCATGCATTTCCTCCGTTGGACTGATAAACACAAATTTGAAATGGGTATGATATAGGAAATCGATCGTTAAAAGTATATCATAGAAAAGCGGCGTTGGGAACGGAACAAAAAACGTCCAAACTTGCACAATGAGGGAAACGACAACAAGCAGGAGGAAACGGAAATGAAAACTGGCAGGAAAAAGCTGCTCAGCCGTGTGCTTGTACTGGCGCTTGTGATGGCGCTGACGCTGGGCACGGCGCTTGCTCCCGTGAGCGCCATGGCGGAGGCCACCCTGACGGATGGCACCTACACCGGCGCGGCCAACGGCATGGGCGGCGCGGTGAACGTAACCGTGACCGTGGAAGGCGGAAAGATCACCAGCGTTGAGGTCGGCGACAATCAGGAGACACCCGGCATCAGCGATCCGGCGATCGAGCAGATCCCGGCGGCCATCGTCGAGGCGCAGAGCACCGACGTGGACGGCGTGGCCGGCGCAACCGTCACGTCCGACGCCATCAAGGCCGCCGTGGACGCCGCGCTCAGCGGCGAGGCCCCCGAAGAGGACAAGCCGCTGGAAATCACCGTTCAGCCGGACGTGATCGTGGTGGGCGCGGGCATGGCGGGCCTGGTGGCCAGCGTGCACGCGGCCGAGCTGGGCGCGAATGTGCTGGTGCTGGAGCAGAACTACCGCGTGGGCGGCTCCGCGAACACCGCGGGCGGCTCCATCAGCGGCGCCGGCTACAAGATCCAGAAGGAAGCCGGTATTGAGGACAGCGCCGAGGCTTTCTATAACGACTTCGTCACCATGGGCGGCGGCGAGGAGAACATGAACACCGAGATCGCCAAGGTGCACGCCGAGCGCAGCGGCGAGGCCATCGACTGGCTGCAGGACTACGTGGGCGTGGAGTTCTCCGATCAGGTGGACAGCGGCGGATACCTGACCATGAACACCTACCGCGTGACCTACACCGCGGGCGGCGCGTCTTCCGGCGGCGGCTCCTACTTTGTGAGCGCCCTGATGGAAAAGCTGCAGGGCTTCATCGACGCGGGCCAGGCCCAGCTGTGCCTGGATACGCTGGTCACCGACCTCATGTTTGACGACAACGGCGACGTGGTCGGCGTCAAGGTGGACGATGTGGAGATTCCCGCTCCCAGCACCATCATCGCCACCGGCGGCTATGGCTACTGCGAGCGCTGGCTCAAGGAGTACAACTTCACCAACATCACCTCCAATGACCCCGTCACCGCCATCGGCAGCGGCTACGACTTCGCCCGCAGCGCCGGCGCGGCCTTTGACAACATGGACTACTGCTCCTGCTACGGCGGTTCCGTGCCGGTCAGCGGCTTCCAGGCGTCGCTTCGCTGCAACATCAACTACAACGGCGCCATCTGGGTCAACACCGCCGGCGAGCGCGTCTTTAACGAGCCTGCCGCCACCTCCATGGACAAGCGGACCGTGTGGCGCACCGCCGACCAGAACATCGTCTACATCGTGCTGGCCGAGAACATGCTGTCGGATGACAGCGCGCTCTTTACCGGCATGATGAGCAACTCCGCGCCCTTCACCAACGAGGAGAAGATCGCCGAGCTGCTGGATGAGGGCTACATGTTCAAGGCCGACACCATTGAGGAGCTGGGCGAGATGATCGGCGCGGAGAAGCTGGCCGAGACCGTCGCCAAGTACAACGAGGATGTCGCCGCGGGCGAGGACACCGTCTTTGGCCGCACGGACAACCTGCTCGCCTTTGAGGAGGGCCCCTTCTACGCCGTGTACACCGTTCCCTACCTGATGATGACCGCGGGCGGACCGCGCATCAACGGCGACGCCCAGCTCGTGCGTGAGGACGGCACGCTGGTAGGCGGCGCGTACCTGGCGGGCGAGATCATCGGCTCGGCCAACATCGCCGGCCACAACACCATCGGCGGCATCGGCCATGGCCTGTGCGCCACGTGGGGCCGCATCTCCGCCGAGAGCGCGGTGAAGAACGCCGGCAAGTAAGCCCGCAGACCCGTTCCCGCATTCCGCCGGAAAAACAGCCGGCCCGCAGGGGAGCGAAAGCTCCCTCGCGGGCCGGTTTTGTCTGTATTGGAATTTTCAGCGTTTGATGAGCACGACGGACAGGTCGTTGACGTTGGTGCCGGTGGGACCGGTGACGATCAGCCCGTCGATTGTTTTCAGCGCATGATAGGCATCGTTGTCCTGCAGCACCTTGTGCAGGTCCAGCCCGGCGGCGGTCAGCCGCGCGGCGGAGCCTTCGTCCACAATGCCGCCCGCCGCATCCGTGGGACCGTCGGACCCGTCGGAGCCGAAGGAGAACACGCACGTATCGCGGCATCCGGCGATGCCCTCGGCCGCGCCCAGCGCGATTTCCTGATTGCGGCCGCCCATGCCCTTGCCGGTCAGATGGACCACGGTTTCACCTCCGGCGAGGAAAGCCAGCGAGCGCTCCGTGTCCTGATGGTCGCGGGCGATAGCCGCCAGGAAGGAGCCGGCCTCGCGCGCCTCGCAGGAGAGACTCGCGGTGAGAAACACCGGCTCGTAGCCCAGCTCCCGGCAGGTGGCCGCCGCAGTGCGGCACAGCTGGCGCACGCTGCCGGTGACGAAGGTCGTGACGTTGGTCAGTTCCTTGGGGGTTTCCTGAGCCAGCAGGCCGCGCGCGGCATCGGACAGGCGCAAGCCGTAGCGGTCCGCAATTTCCAGCGCCTGCGCGCAGGTGGAAGCGTCCGGATATGCCGGACCGGAGGCGATCATGTCCAGCGGGTCGCCGATGATGTCGCTGAGGACCACGGTGTAGACATGCGCGGGCATGCACCGCAGCGCAAAACGGCCGCCCTTGACGGCGGAGAGGCGCTTGCGCAGCGTGTTGATCTCCACGATGTTGGCGCCGCAGGCCAGCAGCTGGCGCGTGATATCGGCCAGCTCGCCGGCGGGGATGAGGGGCTGCTCAAAGAGCGCCGAGCCGCCGCCGGAAAGCAGGAAAAGCACGCTGTCCGCTTCCGTCAGGCCCGATACCGCCTCCAGCGCCCGGGCGGTGGCGCGGTAGCTGTTTTCATCGGGGACGGGATGGCCCGCCTCGTAGATCTCCAGGCTGCCCAGAGGGCCGCGTGAGTAATCGTACTTGGTCACAACGACGCCCGCGTCGATGCGCTCGCCCAGCCGCTCATGGGCTGCGCGGGCCATTTCCCAGGCCGCCTTGCCGGCCGCCACCAGAATCAGCCGCCCGCCAGGCTGAAAGGCGATCTGATCCAAAGCCTGCCCCACGGCCGCGCCCGGAAGCGCATCGCGCAGCGCGGCGTCGAGAATGTGTTTTGCATCTTGGTTCATTTCGGTAGCCTCCATTGCGAGAAACAGAATGCGGGCCGCGGCGGGGGACCGCGGCCCGGAGGGGACGCCGCCTTAGAAGATGGCGGAGACGATCAGCACGTTGATGATGGCCGCGATGCCGATAATCAGCGTGCCCAGCGTCTGCGTCTTGTAGCCGTCCTGGGGCTCCATCTCACCAAAGTTGGTGACCACCCAGAAGTAGCTGTCGTTGGCATGGGAGACGGTCATGGCGCCCGCGCCGATGGCCACGACGACCAGCGCCGCGTCCAGCGGAGTGGCAAAGCCCAGCGTCATCATCAGCGGAGCGATAATGCCCGCGCTGGTGGTGATGGCAACCGTCGAGCTGCCCTGCGCCGTCTTGAGGATGGCGGCCAGCAGGAACGGGAAGAGCAGGCCCAGGCTTTCCAGCGTGGCGGCATGGGCGGTGATGAAGTTGACCAGATCGGTGGTGGCGATCACCTTGCCCAGCACGCCGCCCGCGGCGGTCACGAACAGGATGGGTCCGACGGTCTTGAGGGTATCGTCCGTGAGGACGTAGAATTCGCCCATCTTGCCGGACTGGGCCATGAGGATGACGCCCAGGATCAGGCCCACGGCCAGCGCGATGATGGGCTTGCCCAGGAACACGATGATCGCGGGATTGAGGCCGGCCATGCTGAACGCGCTGGCCACGCCCATCAGGATGATCGGCACCACGATGGGGGCGAAGGACATGACCGCGCCCGGGAGCTTGCCGTAGCTGGCCACCAGCTCCTCGTAGGTCTGTCCGATGACCTCGGCGTTGGTGGGCTCATCCTTGGCCTTGACCTTTTTGCCGATGAAGAGCGCGAAGATGTAGCCGGCGATCAGCGGCAGGATGGAGCACACCGCGCCGATGGCCATGACCAGCAGGAGGTTGACGTCCGTGCCCAGGCCACCCACGCCAAACAGCGTGTTCGCCGCCGCGATGGGGCCGGGGGTAGGCGGGATGAAGCAGTGGGAAATGTACAGGCCCATCGAAAGCGCCACGGTGCAGGCCACGGAGGACTTGCGGGTGCGCTGCACCAGCGCCTTGCGGATGGGGTTGAGGATGACGAAGCCGCTGTCGCAGAACACGGGGATGGACACGATCCAGCCCATGATGATCATGGCGGCCTCGGGGTGCTTCTTGCCCACGAGCTTAACGACGCAGTCGGCCATCTTGAGCGCCGCGCCCGTCTTTTCCAGCAGGGTGCCGACCATCGCGCCCAGAATGATGACGATGCCGATGGAGGTAAACGTGCCGCTGAAGCCCGCGCCGATCACGTCCGCGATCTGCGCAAGGTCAATGCCGGCGACGATGGCCAGCAGCAGGGACACGCTCATGATGGAGAGGAACGGATGGATCTTCCATTTGGAGATCGCGACGATCATGAGGATGATTGCGATGACGAATGCGATTACCAGTGGGATACCAGTCATGCGAGGACACCTCCTGAAAGATATGAATTTTTACCTTATACAGAGGCGTGGGCGCGCCTCTGAGCGGTTCGGGGCATTGGGAGACTTCCCTGCAAAAGAAAGCGGTCAAGCGCTGTGCGATCATGCGCGTTTGCAATGGCAATCATATAAAAACGGTGCAGATCTCTGGAACTGTTTGCCATTGTAACATAGATTACGAAAAAGTACAAGAGACTATGAACAGGCTTGCAAAATACTTAGCGGCTTGCAAAATACTTAGCGGACTCTTGACATCCGGCGCGCACGGGGTTATCATCTCCATGTACGATTTCGTACATGGAGGGAGAGAGCACGTATGCCGCGCGACATGCGGTGGAAGCAGCTGATGCACATCCTTGGCGAGATTAACGGGGCGTATCATGATGCGTCGGTCAAAATGGGCCTTGCGGACAGCGAGATGCAGATTCTCTATTCCGTACACATGGCGGAGGGGAAGCTGTACCCCTCGGAGATCGCGCGGCTGTGCGGCATGAGCCGCCAGACGGTCGCTTCCGCCCTGCGGTCCCTGGAGCGGGAGGGGATTTTGTATCTGGAAACAGGCGCGGGCCGCAGCCGTCCCGTGCGCCTGACGCAGGCGGGGGAGGAGCTGTGCCGCGAGCGCGTGGCTCCGGTGGCCGCCGCCGAGGAGGCCATCTGGAACGGATGGACGGAGGCGGACCGGGACGCGTATCTGCGCCTGAACCGTCAATACCTGGAGGACCTGCGCGCACAGGTGGAAGCGCTGCGTGGCCCGCAGAACGGAGGAAGGGCATGAAGATTCGTCTTTCGGACCACTTCACCTGCCGAAGGCTTCTGCGCTTCACATTGCCCTCCATCGTGATGATGATCTTTACCTCTATCTATGGCGTGGTGGATGGCCTTTTCGTGTCCAATTTCGTGGGCAAGACGCCCTTTGCGGCGATCAACCTGATCATGCCGTTTCTGATGGCCTTCGGCGCGCTGGGCTTCATGATCGGCACGGGCGGGAGCGCGCTGGTGGCCAAAACCCTGGGAGAGGGAAAGCAAGATAAAGCCAACGCGCTGTTTTCCATGTTGATTGTGGTCACCCTGCTGATGGGCGCGCTGGTCGCGGCGGCGGGCATGCCGCTGCTGCGGCCCGCGGCACGGGCGCTGGGCGCGCAGGGGGCGATGCTGGAGGACTGTGTGCGCTACGGCGGCATTCTGCTGCCCGCCACGGGGGCATTCATGCTGCAAAACGTGTTCCAGAGCTTCTTTATCACCGCCGAGCGGCCGCGGCTGGGCCTGATGGTTACGGTGGCGGCGGGGGTAACCAACATGGGGCTGGACGCGCTGTTCATCGTGGGGTTCGGATGGGGGCTGGAGGGCGCGGCGGTGGCCACAGTCATCAGCCAGCTGGTGGGAGGGGCGCTTCCGCTGGCGTACTTCCTGTCGTCCAACCAGAGCCTGCTGCGATTTTGCCGCCCTGCGTGGGATCTGCGTGCGCTGGGCAGAGTATGCCTGAACGGTTCCTCCGAGATGATGACCAACCTGTCGCTGTCGCTGGTCAACATGCTCTACAACTTCCAGCTCATCCGCCTGGCGGGGGAGGACGGCGTGGCCGCCTATGGGGTCATCATGTATGTCAACCTGATCTTTTTAGGCGTATTCATCGGCTATTCCATCGGCAGTGCGCCGGTCGTCAGCTATCACTTCGGGGCGGATAACCGGGTGGAACTGCGCGGCCTGCTTCGCCGGAGCCTGGGCATCCTTGCGGTGATGAGCGTGGCCATGACGGTGCTGGCGGAGGCGCTGGCCTTGCCCCTGGCCCGCATTTTCGTGGGGTATGACGCGGCCCTGCTGGAGATGACGCGGCATGGCTTCATGCTCTATTCGCTGTCCTTCCTGTTCGCGGGCGGGGGCATCTTCGGCTCGGCGTTCTTTACCGCGCTGAACAATGGGGCGGTGTCCGCGCTGATCTCGTTCCTGCGGGCGCTGGTGTTCCAGATGGCGGCGGTGCTGCTTTTGCCCCGGCTTATGGGGCTGGACGGCGTGTGGCTGGCGGTGGTCGCGGCCGAGGCGCTCGCGGTGGCGGTGGCGGCGGCCTGCTTTGCGGCCAAGCGCAAAACCTACGGATACTAAAAAACGTCCCGGCGTTTCCTGATGGAAACGCCGGGACGGACTTTTTTTATTCCTCCTCGCGCACCCAGGTGAAGCGCGGGCCGCAATAGCCGTCGCGCTCCACCCGCTCATCCCACATGGACAGCGGACGTACCCACACGGCACGGTCGCCGTAGAGCTGGCGGTAGACGGCCATGCGCTCCAGCGTTTCGGAGTGAATGGCGGTGCAGATCAGCTGGTAGAGGTTCCCCTTGAAATGCCGGTACACGCCCGGCCTGGGCCCGCTCATGCGCGCCCCCGCTTCCACTGCAGGAAGTCCTCGAAGTTGCCCTCGTAATCCAGGCAGCCGGACTTGCCCAGGGGGAACTCGATGATGCGGTTGGCGATCTCATCGATGAACTGATGGTCGTGCGAGGCGAAGAACAGGTTGCCGGGATAGGCCTGCAGGCCGTTGGACAGCGCCGTGATGCTCTCCAGGTCGAGGTGGTCGGTGGGCTGGTCCAGAATCAGGGCGTTGGCCTTGCTCATCATCAGGCGGCTGAGCATGCAGCGCACCTTCTCGCCGCCGGAGAGCACCTTGGCGGGCTTGTAGACGTCATCGCCGCTGAAGAGCATGCGGCCCAGGAAGCCGCGCAGGTAGGTTTCGGTGGTGTCATGGGAGAACTGGCTGAGCCACTCGATGAGCGTGCCGTCAAAGTCCTGGAAAAAGCGCGTGTTGTCCTTGGGGAAATAGCTCTGGGAGATCGTAACGCCCCAGCGGAAGTTGCCCTCGTCGGGGTTAAGCTCGCCCACCAGAATGCGGAACAGCGCCGTCGCGCCCGCCTCGTTGTCGCCCACAAAGGCGATCTTGTCGCCCTTTTTGACGGTGAAGGTCACGTTGTCGAGCACCTTGACCCCGTCGATGGTCTTGCTGATGCCATCCACGAAGAGGATATCCTTGCCGGCCTCGCGCTCGGGCTCAAAGCCCACGAAGGGGTACTTTCGGCTGGAAGCGGGCATCTGCTCCAGCTGGATGGAGTCGAGCACCTTTTTGCGGCTGGTGGCCTGGCGGCTCTTGGACTTGTTGGCGCTGAAACGGCGGATGAACTCCTGCAGATCCTTGATCTTTTCCTCGCGCTTCTTGTTCTGGTTGCGGATGAGCTGCTGCATGAGCGTGGAGGACTCGTACCAGAAATCGTAGTTGCCGGCGTACATCTTGCACGTCTCGTGATCGACGTCCACGATGTTGGTGCACACGGCGTTGAGGAAGTGACGGTCATGGCTGACGACGATCACGATGGCGTCGCAGTCCACCAGAAAGTCCTCCAGCCATTCGGTGCTCTCCACGTCCAGGCCGTTGGTGGGCTCGTCCAGCAGAATGATGTTGGGGTGGCCGAACAGCGCCTGCGCCAGCAGCACCTTCACCTTCTGGCGGCCGTCGAGGCTGGCCATCTGGGCGTAGTGCAGCCCGGTGGGGATGCCGATGCCGTTGAGAAGCTGGGCGGCCTCGGTCTCGGCGTCCCAGCCGTTCATCTCGGCAAACTCGCCCTCCAGCTCCGCCGCGCGCTCGCCGTCGGCGTCGCTGAAATCCGGCTTGGCATAGAGCGCGTCCTTTTCCTTCATGATGTCGTAGAGGCGGCGGTTGCCCATGATGACCGTATCCATCACGGGGAAGGCGTCGTACTTGAAGTGGTCCTGCTCCAGCACGCTCATGCGGTCCTCCTTGCGCATGGACACGCTGCCCGTAGTGGGCGCAAGCTCGCCGGAGATGATGCGAAGCAGCGTGGATTTGCCCGCGCCGTTGGCGCCGATGATGCCGTAGCAGTGGTCGGGCTGGAAGATGAGGTCTACGTGCTTGTAGAGCAGATCGCCGGCAAACTGGAGGGAGATGTCGGTGAGGGTCAGCATTTGGCGTTTGTCTCCTTTGCTTGTTCGTGTTCCCAGATCTGGTCGTTGAGCTGGTTGATGTTGCCGCAGCCCATGGTGAGCACCAGGTCGCCGGGCTGCCAGTGGGCGCGCAGGTAGGCTTCGGTATCGTCGAAGGTGGGGGTGTGCACGGCATTGATGCCATGGGCGCGCATGCCCTCGACGATCTGGCTGGCCTTGATGTCGCCGGGGTCCTTCTCGCGGGCGGCGTAGATGTCGGTGACCAGCGTGAAGTCGGCGGCCTGGGTGCAGGTGAGGTAGTCGTCAAAGAGGCGCTTGACGCGGCTGTAGGTGTGCGGCTGCATCACGGCCCACAGGCGGTTGTGCGGCTGGAGGCGGGCCACGGAGAGGACGTTGCGCATCTCGGTGGGGTTATGGCCGTAGTCGTGGTAGAGCTTGACGCCCTCCACCTCTCCGGTCAGCTCGAAGCGGCGGTGCGCGCCCTTGAACTCGTTCATGGCATGGCAGGCCATGGCCATGTCCACGCCCTGACTGTGGGCGCAGGCCAGCGCGGCCAGGGCGTTGTAGACCTGGAACTCGCCCGGCACCTGGAGCGTGATCTGCCCCAGCACGTCGCCATGGAAGCACAAATCGAAGGAGGCATGGCCGTATTCGTCATAGGTCAGGCGGCCCGGCGTATAGTCGCATCCCTCGCCCAGGCCGAAGGTGAGCCGCCGCACAGACAGCGCGGAGAACAGGCGCATGATGCGCTTGTCGTCGCCGTTTCCGATGGCGGTGCCGTCGGGGGGCAGGAGGGCGAGGAACTTGCCGAAGGTTTCTTCAATATGGTCGATGTCGCGGTAGAAATCGAGGTGGTCGGCGTCGATGTTGAGCACGACGGCCACCGTGGGGCGCAGGTGGAGGAAGCTGGCGTTGAACTCGCACGCCTCGGCCACAAACATGCCGCTCCTTCCGATGTGCGTGCTGCCGCCGATAAAGTCCAGCGAGCCTCCAATATGGATGGAGGGGTCCATGCCGCACTCCATGAGCACCTGGGAAAGCATGGAGGTGGTGGTGGTCTTTCCGTGTGCGCCGCACACGCCGATGGCGGTGTCAAACCCCTCCATCAGCTGGCCCAGCAGCGTCGCCCGCTCAATGGACGGCAGGCCCAGGCGCTCCAGCTCCACGCGCTCGGGGTTGTCGGGCAAAATGGCCACGGTGTAAACCACCAGATCCGCGCCGTGCACGTTTTCGGCATGGTGGCCGATGGTGACGGGAATGTGCAGGTCGTCCCGCAGGTGGCGGGTGGTGTAGGTTTCCAGATTGTCCGACCCGGAAACGATATATCCCTTCTCCTTGAGCATTTGCGCCAGCCCGCTCATGCTGGAGCCGCCGATGCCGATCATGTGGATGCGTTTGCCCTGATAATCCCGGATATGCGGTACGGTCATCCTTGTTCACCCGTTTCCTCAAATGGCGCGGCCCCGCTCCGTCCCGGTTTTTCGGAGGCGGAAACACGCTTGCAAAATATACCGATGATATTATACGCTGGAATGCGGGGAATAATCAATAGGCAGAAGGGACGGGCGACGATTTTGCACGTTTTTTGCGCAAGGACGGCATTGCTGCAAGAATGAGGGAGCAGCAAAGGCGGATTTCCAAACAAACTTATCCCCCTCCCGCAAAGGCTGGAATTGACAAGCATTCCACGCTGTGGTATAGTAAAGGGCGCGATTCTTTGACGTGTCACACAAGCAAATCCCCCCTCGCCAGGAGGGATAGGAACATCAGCATGGGAGGTACTGTGTAGTATGGATACGCCAGCCCTTAAAAACATCTGTACCCAGGTGCGGCGCGATATCATCAACATGACGGCGAACGCGGGTTCCGGTCATCCGGGCGGCTCGCTTTCGGCGGTAGAGATGCTGGTGGCGCTGTACTTTGACGTGATGAACGTCGATCCGAAGAACCCCTCTGATCCGGCCAGGGACCGTCTGGTGCTCTCCAAGGGCCACGCGGCCCCCGCCCTCTACGGCGTGCTGGGGGAAAAGGGATACTTCAGCACCGAAGAGTTCAAGAATTTCCGCCAGCTGCACAGCATCCTCCAGGGTCATCCGGACGCCAAGAAATGCCCGGGCGTGGACGCGTCTACGGGATCGCTGGGCCAGGGCATCTCGATCGCCGTGGGCATGGCGCTGGGCGCCAAGACCACGGGCAACCCCTGCCACGTGTACACCATCTGCGGCGACGGCGAATTGCAGGAGGGCCTTGTGTGGGAGGCCTCCATGGCCGCGGCGCATTACGGCCTGGACAACCTGACCGTGCTGGTGGACAACAACGGCCTGCAGATCGACGGCAGCAACGATGAGGTGATGAGCCTGGGCGACCTGCACGCCAAGTTCACCTCCTTCGGCTACAACGTGATCGAGCTTGCGGACGGCAACGATATCGAGGCCGTGCTCGCGGCGCTGAAAATCCCTCCGATGAAGGGCAAGCCCACGCTGATTCTGTGCCATACGCACAAGGGCAAGGGCGTCAGCTTCATGGAAGATCAGGTGGGCTGGCATGGCAAGGCCCCCAACGAACAGCAGCGCGCCGAAGCGCTCAAAGAACTGGAGGGTTGAACCATGAGTGAAACAAAAGCCACCCGCGCGGCCTACGGCGAGGCGCTGGTCAAGCTGGGCCATGAAAACGACAAGATCGTGGTGCTGGACGCGGACCTTTCCAACGCTACGATGACGATGAACTTTGCCAAGGAATTTCCAAACCGGCATTTTGATGTGGGCATTGCCGAGGCCAATATGGTGGATATGGCGGCCGGCATGTCCACCATGGGGCTGATTCCGTTCTGCTCCACGTTTGCCGTGTTCGCCGGACGCAGCTACGACCAGATCCGCAACGGCGTATGCTATCCGCACTTCAATGTCAAGCTGGCCTTCACCCATGCGGGCCTGAGCGTAGGCGAGGACGGCGGCAGCCATCAGGCCATTGAGGACATCGCCCTGATGCGCGTATTGCCCGGCATGACCGTGATCTGCCCCTGCGACGCCAACGAGACCTATCAGGCCGTGAAGGCCGCCGCCGAGATCAAGGGCCCGGTGTACCTGCGTCTGGCGCGCCTGGCCACGCCCGTGATGGACCCCATGCCCTTTACCGTCGGCAAGGGCAATGTGCTGGTGGACGGCAGCGACGCGGTCATCTTCACCTGCGGCCTCATGGTCAGCGAGTGCCTCAAGGCGGCGGAGCTGCTCAAGGAAAAGGGCATGCATCCCGCCATCGTCAATCTGCATACCATCAAGCCTATCGACGCTGAGCTGGTGCGCACCTATGCGGCCAAGTGCAAGCGCGTTTACACGGTGGAGGAGCACTCCGTCATCGGCGGCCTGGGCGACGCCGTGGCCGACGTGCTGCTGAGCGGCGGCGTGGCGTGCAGCTTCCAAAAGATCGGCGTGCAGGACCGCTTCGGCCAGTCCGGCAAAGCCATGGAAGTGCTGGCCGAATATGGCCTGACCGGCGCGCAGATCGCCAAGACCATCGCTGGCTGATCATTTCAAAGAGGCGGCGGAACGGAGGTTCCGCCGCTTTTTTTGATCGTCTCGAAGCAGATTCTGGAAACGGGAGGGGATGCGGCCGGAGCCGGATGCCTGAAAGGCGCGCGGGATGCCATGAGGCGCTTCCCGTGGCGCAACCGGGAAGGCATTCTCCAAGAAAAATGCGCCGAGGGTTGGTTTTTGGCAGACGTGGACCGTCTAATCAGCAGGAGGTGACACGTATGACGCAGCAGCGCCCGGACGAGAGACGGGCGGCGGAGCTAAGCCGTCTGATGGCGGCTTATGAAAAGGACATCCTCAAGCTGTGCTGCCTCTACCTGCGGGATGCCGGCATGGCGGAGGACGCGGCACAGGAAACGTTTTTCAAGGCGTACCGTGCACTGGACCGATTCCGGGGCGAGTGCGCGGACAAGACCTGGCTGGTGCGCATCGCCGTAAATACCTGCAAGGACATGCGCCGCGCGGCGTGGTTTCGCTTCGTGGACCGGCGCGTGACGCTGGACCGCCTGCCGGAACCCGCCACGCCGCCGGCGGCAGACAGCGTGCATCTGACGCTGGAGATCATGCGGCTGCCCGACCGGGAGCGCGACGCGGTGATTCTCTACTACTATCAGGGCATGACGCTTCGGGAGACGGCCAGGGCCCTGAACGTGAGCGAGACGGCTGTGGCCAAGCGGCTCAGACGGGCCTGCGAACGCCTGCATCTGATCTGGGAAGGAGGGGCGGACGATGCGTGAGACCAACCGGGAGCAGATCCGGCGGGCCCTGGACGAGTGCCTGTCCGGCATGGACGGCCGCCCATCGCTGGAAAAGCGGGTGCTGGCGCGAGCAAAGGGAGAGCGGCGCGGACCCAGACGGCTTTCGCTGGCGCTGGCGGTGGCGCTGCTGATGCTGCTGCTTGCGGCGGCTGCGCTTGCGGCGGGCGTGCTGACCGGATGGCTGCGCCTGCGGCAGGAGGATGTGGGCGCGCTGCATGGCTGCGTGTCATTGGACGGGACGCTGTACCTGTCCACCAGCGGCGGCCTGCGCACATGGAAGCCGGGGCAGGAGGAATCCACGCTGCTGGTGTCCATGGACGAACTACAGGCGCAGGGTATCGGCTTTGACACGCTTATCTACGCGGACGGGGACGCACCGGCCCTGCTGGACCGGAGCGGAAAGAAGCTCTGGCGCTGGCAGGACGGCGCGCTCGTCTGTACGCTGGACTACGCGAGCACGCCGATGGACTTGCCAAAGGAACAGTACCGGGCGGCGGTGATGCAGGACGGCTGGCTGTTTCTGCGCGCCGTGCCGCCGGAGGGAACGGTGTATGAGGCGGACGTGTACCGGGCCGATCCCCTGACGGGCGACGCGGAGCGCCTGCCGCTGGAGGGCGTGACGGAGCTGTGCGCGTGGGAGGACGGGCTGCTGGCCGTCGCCTGCGACGTGGAAAGCGACGTATGCCGCCTTGTGTCGGTGGACGCGGAGAGCGGGGCGGTCCATACGCTGGACGAGCGGTCCATGCAGGGAATCAAGGGCGTGGCCTGCGACGGGAACACGATCTGCGCCATTGTGGACGGCACGCTGTCCCTGTGGAACGGCACGGGCTGGACGGCGCTGCAGGGCTACGCGACCGGCCATCTGGACTACGCCTTTGCGGTGGTGGGCGAGGGCTACGCGTCCCTTGGCACGAACGACATGCAGTACGTTCCCTTTACGGAGGCGGGCAGCCTGCCCACGCTCACCATCCGCGGCTACATCAGCGCAGACAACATCGACGCGGATTTCCAGCAGGCCTGTCCCGGCGTGGCCGTATCACGCGCCGCCGACCCCTCACTTACGGCGCGGCAGGTGGCCGAGGCCATCGCCGCCGGCGATGAAACCGACCTGTTCCACGTGCGCATGGATGGGGAGCTGGTCGCGCTGATGCGGCAGGGTGGGCTTGCGCCGCTGAATGAATCGGACATCCTGCTTGCGGACACGGAGGGGATGCTTGCGCAGGTTGCGGACGCGATCTTTCAGGATGGGTCGCTGTATGCCGTACCCTCCCTTGTGCTCGTGACCGTGTGGGAAGGGGCGGAGGAGGTGCCCGCCACGCTGGAGGCGCTGCTGGAAAAGCATGCCGCATGGACGGAGGAGGCGCCGCTTGTGGCCCATGCGTGGGAGGGCGGCACATGGACGAAGGACGATTATGCGAGCCTGCTGCTGACCGCCTGCATCACGGAGGCGTATCAGGCCGGCGGGGCCGTGGACTTCCGCGGGGAATCCTTCGTGCGCATGCTCACGGCGCTGCGGAATGCAAGGCTGCCCGAAACGGAGGGCGAGGCGCGGCTGGACCCGGACGAGATTCTCTCGCTTTCGGGCTTTGAGGACATGCCCATCTCCGGCGACTGGACCTATGAGCCGGGGACCACACCCCCGCCTCCCTCGGCGCCGGACTGGCAGCTGCCGCCCGCCCTGTCGCCGGACGCACGGCGGACCGCCGGGGCCAACCTGCTGGTGTACGTGCTCAACCCCAACGCGCGCAATCCCGACGTGGCCATGGCCTATCTGGAATACCTCTGCGGACATCGTGCGCTGTATGATGAGGCGCTGCTCAAGCCCGCGTCCGCCAGCCCCGTGCTGCACCCCCAGATCGAGGAATGGATCGCGTGGATCATCGAGGACCAGCACGCGCTGGACGCCGAGCAGGGACTCGAGACCGACGAGGAGGCCCTGGCCGCACGCACGGACGCCATTCGCGCCGCGCCGGATTCCTGGGCGGTGACGCAGGGCCGGCTGGAGGCCTACCGCGAGGAGATCGCGCCCTACGTGGACCTGCGCCTTCACCCGCTGCTGGCCGGATCGCAGAAGCGGGACGGCGGCGTGTACGCCCGCATGCTCCGGGCCGTATGCGACTATGTGGAGGGCGGAGCCGCGCTGGAGGACTGCCTCACGCGACTGGAAACCCTCGCCGCGTCCGTCCCGGCCGTTCCTTGACAAAGCGCAGGCGCGGCGATACAATCTGCTTAACGACGGATGAAGGAGGGATGGGCCTTGAAGCAGTGCATGGACGCCGACAACCTGCACCGCAGGCTGCGCAAGATCATCGGCCAGGTGCAGGCCATCGACCGGATGGTGGAGGAGGACGTGCCCTGCGAGGACATCCTTTCCCAGCTCAACGCCGCCAAGTCAGCCCTGCACAAGTGCGGGCAGGTGGTGCTGGAAGGGCATATCCGACACTGCGTGCGCGACGGCATCGAGCACGGGGACGCGGATAAGACCATCGAGAGCTTCACCAAGGCGGTAGAGCGCTTTTCCAACATGGGATGAAAAACAGCACTTTAGAGCGGGCGGCAACGCCCGCTTCAGGCTGCTGACAAAGTGTGGGGTGCAGGGGGATCATCCCCCTGCCGGGGTTTGGGGCAGAGCCCCAAAGCCTTATGCCGCAGCATATTTCGTGAGCGTTGCGAGCGTCCGAAGGACGCAAGAAACGCGGTTCTTTCCAAAACCAGGGGTTTTTCAACGGCCTGGAGCGGGCGGCAACGCCCGCTTCTTTATCTTCATATGAACGGAAACCGGCAGCCCTTGCGCTTGACAGGCTTTTTCCGCGATGTTATAGTATGGGTATACCCCTATAAGTATATTGCAGGAGGCGCGTATGAGGACGCTGGTGCAAAAAACGGAAGCTTTTCTGGAATGGGGTGGCATCAAAAAGGAAATTACGCTGCTGGCCATCTCCGGCGTGGCGCTGGTGGTGAGTATCTTTGACTTGCTGCCCCTGCCGTTCGACGCGGCGTGGGTGGCCATCGTGCTCTGCGGCATACCCATCGTGCTGGAAGCGCTCATCGGCCTGATCACGGCCTTTGACATCAAGGCCGACGTGCTGGTGTCCCTTGCGCTGATCGCTGCGGTGCTCATCGGGGAGGACTTCGCCGCGGGCGAGGTGGCCTTCATCATGCAGCTGGGCGCGCTGCTGGAGGACGTGACCGTGGCCCGCGCGAGGGCCGGCATCGAAAAGCTGGTGCACCTGACTCCGCAGACGGCCCGTCTGCTGCTTCCTGACGGTGAGAACATTGTGCCCGCCGAGCAGGTCCGGGTGGGCGACCGGCTGCGTGTGCTGCCGGGCGAGAGCATCCCCGTCGATGGCGTGATCACCTCCGGTCAGACCTCCATCAATCAGGCGGTGATGACCGGCGAATCTTTGCCCGTGGACAAGACGGTGGGGGATGAAGTGTCCAGCGGCACGGTCAACCAGTATGGGGCCTTTGAGATGCGGGCCACCAAGGTAGGAGAGGACAGCTCCATCCAGCGTATGATCCGCCTGGTGCAGTCCGCTGACGCGGGCAAGGCGCGCATCGTGGGGCTGGCGGACCGCTGGGCCACCTGGATTGTGGTCGTCGCCCTGACCGCCGCGGCGCTGACATGGCTGATTACGGGCGAGATTATCCGCGCGGTCACGATTCTGGTGGTGTTCTGCCCCTGCGCGCTGGTGCTGGCGACACCCACGGCCATCATGGCGGCCATCGGCAACGCGACCCGGCACGGCTTTCTGGTGCGGGAGGGCGACGCGCTGGAGCGGCTGGCCGCCGTGCGCAAGATCGCCTTTGACAAGACCGGCACGCTCACTTATGGAACGCCCAGGGTGGTGGCGGTGGCAAGCACCCTTGCCGGGCTGGACCGTGCGGGACTCTATGCGCTGGCGGCGGGAGCGGAGCAGCTGTCCGAGCATCCGCTGGGCAAGGCCGTGGTGGCGGGATACCGCGAGGAAAATTCCGGTGAGATCGCTCCGGCTGAGTCGTTTGAAATGCTGCCGGGGCGCGGGGTCAGCGCCGTTGTGGACGGACGGCGCGTGCTGGCGGGCAATCCGCAGCTGCTGGCGGACCACGGCGTGGCGGTTTCCCCGGACGCGGAGCGGCAAAGGCTGCTGGAGGAAGGAGCGACGATGATCTATGTGGCGGCGGACGGCGTCTTTGCCGGATACCTCGCGCTTTCCGACACGCTGCGCGCAGAGAGCGCCGCTACCATTGCGGCGCTGGAAGCGGCGGGCGTGCGGCCCGTGCTGCTGACCGGCGACCATGAAAGCGCGGCGGGCGCCATCGCGGCCAGGCTGGGCATCCGCGAGGTGCGCGCCGGGTGCCTGCCGGAGGATAAGCTGGAGGAAATCGGCCGATGGCAGCGAGACGGTGTGCACGTATGCATGATCGGCGACGGCGTGAACGACGCGCCGGCGCTGAAAAAAGCGGATGTGGGCATCGCCATGGGCGGCGTGGGCAGCGACATCGCCGTGGAGGCTGCGGACATCGCGCTGGTGGACGATGAGGTGAAGGAGCTGCCGCATCTGATGGCGCTGTCCCGGCGGATGATGAGCACCATCCGCATGAACCTGACCTTTTCGATGGGGCTGAATTTCCTGGCCATTTTTCTGGCCATGGCGGGAACGCTCAACCCGGTGGTGGGCGCGCTGGTGCACAATGCGGGCTCCGTGGCCGTGATTCTCAATTCGGCGCTGCTGCTCAAGTGGCGGCGCAGGCAGGGCTGATCTGTGCAAACGTCTTTCGGAAGCCGGGGACAGACCGTGCTTTCGGGCGGGGCCGCGTCAAGCGGCTCTTTTTTTTCTGCAGGAGCTGTCCATCGCGGCGGCGAAGCTCGTCTAACAGGTGAAGGGGGTGAGCGGCATGACGGCCGTCAAGGATCCGGGCGGAGACAGGCTGGAGGACCTGATGCGCCGCTACGGCGACGCGCTGGTGCGCATGTGCTGTCTGTATCTGAATGACGCTTCCCTGGCGCAGGACGCGGCGCAGGATACCTTCATCAAGGCCTGGAGAAATCTGGGGCAGTTCCGGGGTGAGTGCGACGAGCGCACCTGGCTGATGCGCATCGCCATCAACACCTGCCGGGACTATCACCGCACGGCATGGCTGCGTCATGTGGACCGCGGCACGCCGCTGGAAGCGCTGCCGGAAGCGGGCGCGGAGGATGCGCACCCGGACGGCGAGGTGATCCGGGCCGTGACGGCGCTGCCCCGGCGCGAGCGGGAGGCCGTGCTCCTGCGCTACTATCAGGAAATGACGATTGCGGAGGCGGCACAGGCGCTGCGCATATCGCAAAGCGCGGTGAAGCAGCGGCTCCGGCGCGCGAACCGGAGGCTACGGGACAGGTTGAAGGAGTGGTATTACGATGCGTGACGGCTTGAAGGAGATCGTGGACCGCGAGCTGTCCGGCCTGCGCTGGCAGCCGCAGGACCGCAACGCGGTGCTTGCCCGGACGAAAGGAGAACCCAAAATGAAGAAACGTTTGTCCGCCGGACTGATTCTGGCGGTTGTGCTGACGCTGGCGGCGGTTTCCGCGCTGGCGGTGTATGCCCTGACCCGCTCGCCCGAGGCGGAGGCGATCTATCAGGCCCGGCAGGCCGTGATGGACGCCTACGGGCTGACGGCGGAAACCATGGGCCTGTTTCATGCGGAGCATGAGGAAACGGACGGCGGCTGGCGCGTGACTTTCCGCGCCCTGGCGAACATCGACCCGCAGCGCGCGGGCGTGTATACGGTGGAAAAGACGGCGGACGGCATGACCGCCGCATGGAGCCATGACGGCCTTGACCCCGCGCTGTGGCGCGGCGGAGATCTGACCGCCCCTGCCTACGGACAGGAGCAGCTGCTCTACGCCCTGAACGAGGGGCAGGAGGAGGCGCTGGCGCTGGCCCGGGAAAATGCGGCTTCCGGCCCCGTGCAGACGCCGACTGTGTCCGCACCGGTGAACGAGGACGCCAGCGTATGGATGGACGTGCGCGAAGTCGAACCCGGACCGGGCGAGATCAGCCTGGCCGAGGCCAAGGAGATCATGCGTTCCGCCGCGCAGGAGGAGCTGGGCCTCACCGGAGCCGAGGCGGCCGCGCTGGGCGCGGGTGAGGAATATGACGCGGCGGGTGCGCGGCTGGTGGAGGACAACGCGGGCCGGCGCATGTGGGAGTTTGCGGTGGAGGTGGACGTTGGAGATACGCACATCAGCGGCGGCGCGTTTGTGGATGCGTACACCGGGGAGATTGTGCTGTTTGATTACGCATCGGGCGGAAACGGCTGAATGCAGCAAAAAAGAGGGGGATGTCCCCCTCTTTTTTGAGTGCGCAAAGCGCTTAGTCCTCGTCGTGCTGGAAGGCCGCATAGGCCGCGTTGAGCAGCAGCTTATGCATGCGCACGATTTCCCGGCGGTCATCGGATGTGCCGTGGCTGTTGAGCAGCAGCGCCACGAAAAAGCCGTCGTCCGGGCTGGCCGCGATGAGCGAGCCGCTGGCCGGGTCCGTCAGGCCGTAGCCGTCGCTGGGCCACAGGTGGCCCAAAAACGGGTCGGACCGCTTGGTGATGCGGAAGCCGTAGCCCCGCGCCTCGTTCAGCCCGCGCGTGCGCTCGGTGGTGGCCAGGTGGATGGAGCGGTAGGAAAAGACCACGCCCTCCTCGTTGCGGCCGTCGCCCGCCAGCATGGAGGCGTAGCGGATGATGTCCTCCAGGTCGGTGAACAGGCCCGCGTGCCCCGCCACGCCGTGCAGGAAGCGCGCGTTGCCGTCCTGCGGCTGACCCGCCTGCCATTCCGCGCCCTCGCTCTCCCCGCCGGCGGGGGCCACATCGTCGCCCGCGGGCAGGTAGCCGGTGCTGGGCATGCGCAGCGGGGCGGTTACAAAGCGCTTCACCGCCTCATCCAGCGGCATGCCGAACACCCGCTCCAGCAAAAAGCCCAGCAGGATAAAGCCCATGGCGGAATCGCGCACCTTGGCGCCCACGCTCCCCGACAGCGGATGGCGCAGCAGGGCGCCCAGCGCGTCGCGGTCGCCCTCGGCCTCCTGCGACAGCAGGAAGGAGACGCTCATGCCGGAGGTGTGGGTGAGCAGGTGCAAAAGCGTGATCTCGCGCTTGTCCTGGGGTACGTCGCCCAGCCAGCGGCCCAGCCGGTCGTCCAGGCTGACCAGGCCCCGTTCCAGCGCGTAGAGCAACAGCGGCACCGTGGCCATGACCTCGGTCAACAGCCCCACGTCATAGCGCGTGGTGTGCGTCACGCCGCGCGCATCCCCCTGCGCCAGCGTGCCGTGCACGCTGGTGAACAAAACCCGTGTTCCCTGCCCGGCCGCCATGGCGCAGCCGGGAAAGATGCCCTCCGCGATGCCGCGCGCCAACAGATCGTCTACCGCTTTCCACATAGGCGTTTCCTCCCAAAGCCCGGCCTGCTCCGGCCCGGCGCTTTCTTTCCTTTTGCTCCATTATAACACAGGAAGCCGCCATGGCAAAGGAGAATGCGAAAAAGCGAAACGTTCGGAGAAATTTCTTTATTTTGGGAAGATTTATTGTGGCACTCTTGACAATCTTCGTTTGCCGGTGCTATGATATGGACATCGAACGGAAGCGTTGGAAAAACAGACAATTGATATCCAAGGGGAAAAAACGGGAAAGGACGTGGTTTCTCATGAAAAAACTGTTGGCGTTTCTTCTGGTGGCTGTGATGGCGATGGGCCTGTGCAGCGTGGCTTCGGCCGAGGGCTATGACCAGGCGCTCATCGACGCCGCGAAGGCCGAGGGCGAGCTGACCGTGTACGGCAGCTGCGAGGAAGCTTACCTCAACGCCGCCTGCGACAAATTCCAGGAGCTCTTCGGCATCACCGTCAACCGTCAGCGCCTGTCTACGGGCGAGGTTGCCGCCAAGATCGAGGAGGAAAACGGCAACCCCAGCGCCGACGTGTGGTTCGGCGGCACCACCGACCCCTATAACGAGTCCGTGGCCAAGGGCCTGCTGGAGCCCTACGAGGCCAAGAACGCCAGCCACCTGCTGGGCGACATGTACCGCGACAAGGACGGCTGCTGGTACGGCATCTACAAGGGCATCCTGGGCTTCATGTGCAACACCGAGGAGCTGGAGCGCCTGGGCCTGGAAGAGCCCAAGGACTGGGACGACCTGCTCAAGCCCGAATACAAGGGCCTGATCTGGATGTCCAACCCCAACACCGCCGGCACCGCCAAGCTGGTCATCAACACCATGGTGCAGATGAAGGGCCATGACGAGGCCATGAAGTACTTCGTGGAGCTGGACAAGAACATCGCCCAGTACACCAAGTCCGGTTCCGGCCCCTCCAAGAAGGTGGGCATCGGCGAGTGCGTCATCGGCATCGGCTTCCTGCATGACGGCATCACCCAGATTCTCGACGGCTATGACAACATCAGCCTGGTCATTCCCGCCAGCGGCACCAGCTTTGAGATCGGCGCGACCGCCATCTTCAAGGGCGCCAAGCATCCCAATGCGGCCAAGCTGTGGATCGAGTTCGCGCTCAGCCCGGATTGCGTCAACATCGCCAAGGAGAACGAGAGCTTCCAGTTCCTGGTGATCGACAACGCCGAGCAGCCCGAGGAGGCCACCGCCTTTGGTCTGGACCCCGAAAACGTGATCGATTACGATTTCGAGGACGCCAAGAACAATACCTCCAAGTACGTTGAGGACTACTTCAACGCCCTCGGCGCCGCCGCGGACGGCCGCTTCCAGACTGAATAACCGAACAAATTCTGTGTCGGCGGGGAGGATGACGCAGCGTCATCCTCCTTCCGGCGTGTCGAAAAAGTCCGGCTGCGCCGGCCTTTTCCGCCAAAAGCTTAAGAAATGTTTGCGCCTGGGGGCGCAAACTCCCCGCCCGCCCGGCAAAGCCGGGCGATACGAATTGACTTTGGAGGGGAACGGAGGGAAGCGTGTGCCCAGTGGGCACTTGCCACCGAAGGTGGCAAAGCGACCTGAAGGCGTCAACCGAAACGAACGGCGGGCGTGGTTAGCGCCCGCCGCGACGATTGAGGTTGCGGAACTGCGGGCCCTCCAAACCTCCCAAAATGGGTTTTTGACAGTCGGCGGGGAGGATGACGCAGCGTCATCCTCCTCGCCGTCTCTGGGGAAAAGGAGGTAGGTACGCTTGGTCAAGGCGCAGAGCGCAAGGCTGGACCGCAAAAAGCTCTTCGGCGATCCGGTGATGGTTTCCACCATCGTGGTGCTGCTGATTTTCCTGGCTTTATTCATTCTCTATCCGCTGGCCATGCTGCTGATTGACAGCGTGGTGTCGGAAGGGCGCCTCACGCTGGACGTGTTCAGCCGCGTGCTGGACATGGGCCGCTTCCGCACGGCGTTTACCAACACGCTGGAGCTGGGCTTCATCGTGGGGCTGGGCTCCACGGCGCTGGGCCTGCTGTTTGCCTATGTGGACGTCTATGTGAAGATCCGCCTGCGCGTGGTGCGCAGGATGTTCAATATCGTGAGCATGCTGCCGGTGGTGTCCCCGCCGTTCGTGCTGTCGCTGAGCATGATTTTGCTCTTCGGGCGCGGCGGCATCATCACGCGAAGCCTGCTGGGCATCTACGACAGCAACATCTACGGCCTGCATGGCATCGCCATCGTACAGATCCTGACATTCTTCCCCGTCTGCTACATGATGCTCAAGGGCCTGCTGAAAAACATCGACCCCTCTCTGGAAGAGGCCAGCCGCGACATGGGCGCCAGCCGCTGGAAGGTCTTTACCACGGTGACGCTGCCGCTCCTGCTGCCGGGCCTGGGCAACGCGTTTCTGGTCACGTTCATCGAATCCGTGGCCGACTTCGCCAACCCCATGATGATCGGCGGCAGCTTTGACACGCTGGCTACCACCATCTACCTGCAGGTGACCGGCGCCTATGACAAGGCCGGCGCCAGCGCCATGGCCGTGGTGCTGTTGAGCCTGACGCTCATCCTGTTCCTGATTCAGAAGTATTATCTGGAAAAGCGCACCTACGCGACCCTCACCGGCAAGGCCAGCCGAGCGCGCATGCTCATCGCCGACAAGAGCGTGACCCGCCCGCTGACGATCCTGTGCTCGCTGTTTTCGGCCTTCGTGATTCTGATGTACGTCAGCATCCCCTTCGGCGCGCTGTTCAACCTCTGGGGCCGCGACTATTCGCTGACCTTCAAGCACTTTGAATACATGTTCAAGTACAGCGGCCTCAAGGCGTTCCGCGATTCGTTCGTATTGAGCCTCATCGCCTCGCCCATCACCGCGCTGCTTTCCATGATTATCAGCTACCTCGTGGTCAAACGAAAGTTCCGCACCAAGGGGCTCATCGAGTTTGCCAGCATGCTGGCCATGGCCGTGCCCGGCACGGTGCTGGGCGTGGGCTACATCCGCGGCTTTGCCAACGGCGTGTTCCACACGGGCTTTTTGCAGGGGCTCTACGGCACGGGCGCGATACTGGTCATCGTCTTTATCGTGCGCAGCCTGCCGGTGGGCACGCGCAGCGGCATCTCGGCGCTTCGGCAGATCGACAAGTCCATCGAGGAAAGCGCCTATGATCTGGGCGCGGGCAGCGGAAAGGTGTTCACCTCCGTCACGCTGCCGCTCATCAAGGACAGCTTCCTAAGCGGCCTGGTCACCACCTTCGTGCGCTCCATCACCGCCATCAGCGCCATCATTCTGCTGGTGACGCCGCAGTACCTGCTCATCACCACGCAGATCAACGAGTTTGCGGAAAAGGGCAAGTACGGCGTGGCCTGCGCCTACGCGACCATTCTGATCGCCATCGTGTATGCGTCCATCGTGATCATGAACCTCGTGACCAAGTATTTTGGCACCAGCAGAAAGATAAAGGGGGACAGCGAAAATGCCTAAGGAGAGCAAGGGCGTTCGCCTTGACCACATTTCCAAGATCTATACCGACCCCAAGACAGGCAAGGACTTTTATGCCGTGCACGACGTGTCGCTGGACATCGCGCCGGGCAGCTTCGTGACGCTCCTGGGCCCCTCCGGCTGCGGAAAAACCACGACGCTTCGCATGGTGGCCGGCTTTGAGAGCCCGGACGAGGGCGAAATCTACCTGGGCGGCCAGCCCATCAACGAGCTGACCCCCAACAAGCGCGACACCGCCATGGTGTTTCAGAGCTACGCGCTGTTCCCTCATTATAATGTCTTTGACAACGTGGCGTACGGCCTCAAGCTGCGCAAGGTGCCCAAGGCGGAAATCGAGCAGCGGGTCAGGACCATTCTGGACCTGGTGGAGATGGGCGGCATGGAGAGCCGCATGACCAACCAGCTCTCCGGCGGCCAGCAGCAGCGCGTGGCGCTGGCCCGCGCGCTGGTGGTGGAGCCGGGCGTGCTGCTCTTTGACGAGCCGCTGTCCAACCTGGACGCCAAGCTGCGCGTGACCATGCGCACCGAGATCCGCCGCATCCAGCAGAAGCTGGGCATCACGGCGATCTACGTCACCCACGACCAGTCCGAGGCCATGTCCATCTCCGACGAGATCATCATCATGAAAAAGGGCGTCGTGGCCCAGATGGGCAGCCCCAAGGACATCTACTACCATCCCACCGACGAGTTCGTGGCCGACTTCATCGGCGAGGCGAACTTCATCAAGGGAACCGTCAAGGGCATGCAGGGAAACGACTGCGTCGTAACCGTGGAGGGCCGCGAGGTGACCGTGGAGACCGACACGCCCCGCGACGCGGGCGCGGAGGGCGAAATCGTGCTCCGGCCGGAGGCCATCCGGATCGCCCCGAAAGGCCTGCTGCCCTGCACGGTGGAGCTGAGCTGCTTCATGGGCAGCTATCAGAACTACCATGTGCGCCTGGAAGATGGTACGCTGGTCAAGATCACCGACAGCTGCCCCCTCAACAAGCGCGTCTTTGAGGTCGGCGAGCGCGCCGCCATCTCGTTTGACAAGGACTGCGCGCACCTGCTGTAACGGACATGCGCAGGAAGGGCCGCCCGGCATTCCGCCGGGCGGCCCAGACCGTTGAAAAAACCCTGGTTCTGGTTTTGGAAAGAGCCGCGTTTCTTGCGTCCTTCGGACGCTCGCAACGCTCACGAAAAATGCTGCGGCATAAGGCTTTGGGGCTCTGCCCCAAACCCCGGCAGGCGCGAAGGGAAGCGTGTGCCCTGTGGGCACTTGGGCCGAAGGCCCAAAGCGACCCGCAGCGGGGCAGCGAAACCATGAGCGCGACCGTTAGGGAAGCGCGAATGATTGAGCAACCGATGATCCCCCTGCACCCCGCACTTTGTCAGCAGACTGGGCCGCCCGGCATTCCGCCGGGCGGCCCGTTTTTGCGCGCTTCCTTGCCGGACAAAAATGTGGTATACTGAACCTACCTTTGTCGAAAGGAGCCGGAATATCAGCATGCCAACCTTTGAAGCCGAGCGCGGCGGCCTGCTCTGGGACGCCACGGCGGTGCCCAACGCCTTTTTTTGCGAATACATGCCCGCCGCGCCCGACAGCCATGTCAAGGTGTACCTCTACGGCCTGATGTGCGCGCACGGCGGCGTGCAGGAGGAGGGCGATCTGCTGGACGATGTGGCCCGGTCGCTGGCGCTGTCCCGCGACGAGGTGGAATGCGCCATGCGCTACTGGGAGCGGTGCCGCCTGGTGGAGCGGGTGAAGGACACGCCGCCGGTCTACCGGTTTCTCAGCGTGCAGCAGGCCATGCTCAAGCGGCGGGAAGCCCCCCGCGACGAGGCCTACGAGGCCTTCGCCCAGGCGGTATACGCCGCCTTCGGCGACCGGCGCAAGCTCCACGGCGGCGAAACCGTGCTGGCCTACGAATGGGTGGAGCAGCTGAAATTGCCCGCCGAGGTGGTGCTCATGCTCATTCAACACATGATCGCCACGCGGGGCATCAATTTCAGCTTCAAGGCCGCCCAGAAGCTGGCGGCGGAGCTGGCGCAGGAGCATATCTCCACCATCGAGGAGGCCGAGGCGGTGTTCCAGCGGTCCGAAGCGGCCATGAAGGGCGCGCGCCGGGTGCTCAGCCGCCTGGGCATGCGCCGCAGCCCCTCCATGGACGAGGTGGACCTGTATCTGAAATGGACGGAGCAGTGGGGCTTTGAGCCCAGGGCCGTCGAGGCCGCCTGCCGCGAGACCACCAAGGGTTCGCCCACCTTCGGCTATCTGGATAAGGTATTGGAAGGCATCCGCAGCCGCAGCGGCGGGCAGGCCACCACCGGCAAGGCGGTCGAGCGCACGCTGGAGGCCGAGCAGGAGGAAACCGCGCACATCCGCGAGCTGCTTCAGGCGCTGGGCATCAGCCGCGCCGTGGTGGACGAGGGCATGCGGCGACTGTACCGCAGCCTGACGGCCATGGGCGGGCATGAGGCGGCCCTGCTGGCAGCCCGTGAGGTGGCTGCGAGCGGCAGGGCGCATTCGCTGGACAATGTGGCGGCGCTGCTGGAGGCCTGGAACGCCAAGGGCCTGACCACGGCGGAGGCCATCGAGGCGCATCTTGCGCAGGTGCGGGCGCTGAACCGGCGCATCCGGGGCCTGATGGACCTGTGCGGCCACCGCGGCGGCTGCACGCAGGCCAACCGGGAGCTGCTGACGACCTGGGAAACGCAATGGAACATGCCGGCGGCGCTGGTGGACCTGGCGGCGGAGTTCGCGCGGGGTGTGGACAAGCCCATGCCCTACATGAACCGTCTGCTGGAGGGCTGGCGCAAGTCGGGCGCGCTCACCGTGGAGGCGGCGCGTGCCGAGCACGAGCGCTTCCAGTCCTCGCAGAAGGGGACAGACCGTCCCGCCGCGCCCGCCAAGCGCGTGATCGAGCAGCAATATGAGCAGCGGACCTACGACCCCGACGAGTTCGGCGACCTGTCGGAGGAGCAGCTGGAGGAGTTGAACCGCAAATGACGCGAGAGCAGATCTTGGCCCGGCTGGAGCAGGAATATGCCCGGCGGCGCGAGGACAACCTGCGCCTGTTCGAGCAGCGGCGCGAAGAAGCCTGCGGGCGCTGTCCGGGCCTTCGGGAACTGCTGGACAAGCGCCACGCCGAGGTGATGGCGGGCGTGCGTTCCAGCCTGACCGCCCCCCGCCGCGACCCCGGGGCCAACGCCGGCCTGCCCGCGCGCATGGCGGAGTGGAACCGGCAGATCCGGGAGAAGCTGATGCAGGGCGGTCTGGCCCCCGATTTTTTGCAGCCCGTCTACACCTGCGCCGTCTGCCGTGACGAGGGGTACGTGTATGACCCCTCCCGCCGCATGTGCGACTGCATGCGGCAGGAGCTCAACCGCCGCCTGATGGAGCAAAGCGGCCTGGGCGCGGGGACGGGCACCTTTGAAACCTATGACGCCTCCGTTTTTTCCGATGAACCGGACGAGCGGGGCATGTCCCAGCGGCGCATCATGGAGGCCAACCGCGATATCTGCCTGCGCTATGCCGACAGCTTTCCGGATACCCGGGTGCGCGACCTGCTGCTGATGGGCAAGAGCGGGCTGGGCAAGACGTTTCTGATGCAGTGCATCGCCCATCGCGTGGCCGAGCGCGGATACCTGCCCACCTACGTCAGCGCGTACCGCTTCTTTGAAACGGCGCGGCAGGCCTATATGGACAATGACGGGGCCAGGCTCAGGCCCCTGATGGAAGCGGAGCTGCTGCTCATCGACGACCTGGGCACCGAGCCGCTGATGAACAACGTGACCGTCACGCAGCTGTTCAACCTGCTCAACGAACGGCAGATGAGCGGACGGCATACCGTTCTCAGCACCAACCTGAGCATGAACGAGCTGCTGGAGCGCTACACCGAGCGCGTGACCTCGCGCCTTCTGGACAAAGGCGCCTGCCTGCGCGTGGGATTCGTGGGCGGCGACGTGCGCCGGGAGCGCAGGAGAAAGGGGAAGGAAGCGTGAACATTCAGATCTATGTGTCCTCCAGAAACCCGGATGTGCTCAAGGCGGAGCGGTTTTTCAAGGAGCGCCGCATTCCCTGTCAGCTGATGGACCTCAAAAAGCATCGCCTGGGCAAAAAGGAGCTGGAGGTGTTTGCCGCCGCGGCCGGCGCTAAGGCCCTGGTGGACCGCTCCGGCAAAAAGGCCCTGGAGCGCCCCGTGGCCCACATGTCCACCGACAGCCTGATTCTGGCCGAGCTGATGAACGACCCGATGGCGCTGGTCAGCCCCATTGTGCGAAACGGCAGCCGTGTGACCGTGGGTGCGGATGAAGCGGAATGGAAGCGATGGGTGGAACTGGAAAAGGCCGCGGCGCGCTGATCCGGCTCACAAAAAATACAGAAAAAATACAAAACGGGGAGGACCCGGAATTTCGGCCAGAAAAGCATGAGATTGACCTTCCGGTTATTTCACAATACACCTGTTGCTTTATGTAAACAGGTGTTTTTTTAAGTAGACTTTTGGCATCGGGATGTGCTATAGTAATAACGTGTGTTGTATTTTTAGCGGAAAGGGACGTTTGGGTTGATCTGTACGGATTTTCGATGGCGAGGGCCGGTGAGAGGCAGGACGCTGGGAGGGTAATCGGCATGGGGTACCGGCGGGAAAAAACCGGTATTTCAAAGTCTACTTTTGCATACTGCCCTCAAAGCGTCCTATGTACAATGCTGCCGCGCGGTCCAGGCCGTGCGGCTTGGTTTTCGCCCCGCGCGGAAACGAACTGAACTTTGCGGCGCGCAAGGCTTTGCGGCGCGCTTTCGGGAGGGACTCATCGGGATGCTCAGATATGTCGTCAAGCGTGTATTGCTTGCAATCCTAACCGTATTCATCATCGCGGCCATCACCTTTTTTGCCATGAACGCCATCCCCGGCGGGCCGTTTGCCAGTGAAAAGGCCAAGGACCCCGCGGTGGAAGCCATGCTGATGCAGCGCTTCCATCTGGATAAGCCCGTGGGGGAACAGTTCCTGATCTACCTTGGCAACCTGGCGCACGGCGATTTCGGCATTTCGCTCAAGACGGGACGCGAGATTTCGGACGTGATCTCCGAATCGTTCTCGGTATCCGCCACGCTGGGCGGCATGGCGGCCGTGCTGGCGCTCGTCATCGGGCTGGTGCTGGGATCGGTGGCGGCGCTCTGCCGCGGCCGCTGGCCGGACCGCGTGATCATCTTTGTGACCACGCTGTTTGTTTCGGTGCCCAGCTTCATTCTGGCCACCATTCTGCTGCTGGTCTTCTGCCTGCAGCTGCAATGGGTGGGCGTGTGGTCGCCCAACAATCCCAACTACGTGCTGCCGGTGATCGCGCTGGCGCTCTATCCCATGGCCTATATCACCCGTCTGACCAAATCCAGCATGCTGGATGTGCTGGGTCAGGACTACATTCGTACCGCCCGCGCCAAGGGCGTGCATGAGTGGCTGGTCATTTTCAAGCACGCGCTGCGCAACGCGCTCATCCCCGTCATCACCTACGTGGGCCCCATGACCGCCTACATCCTCACCGGCAGCATGGTGGTGGAAACGGTATTCACCGTGGGCGGGCTGGGCACCAAGTTCGTCAGCTCCATCAACAATCAGGACTATCCCATGATCATGGCCGTCACCATCTTCCTGGCGGTGCTCATGGTGGTCGCCACGCTTCTCAGCGACCTGATCTACAAGGCGGTCGACCCGCGTATCAAGCTTGATTGAGGAGGATGGCGCGAATGCGTGAATTTAAAGAAGACCAGCTGCCCAAGAAAAGCCTCTTGAGCCTGCAAATTGATCTGAACAAGTTTTCTCCTGCCACGGACGAGGAAAAGCAGCAGCATGAAACGATGCGGGAATCCACCACCTTTTTCCGCGACGGCATGCGCAAGCTCTTTAAAAACCCGCTTGCCGTGGCCAGCCTGATCGTGCTGGCGGTGCTGCTGGTGATCATCGCGGTGGTGCCCTCGGTCTATCCCTATTCCTATTCCCAGATGATCGAGGTCAACGGCAAGCGCGACAAGACGGCCAAGAACCTGGCGCCCTTTGAGTATTCGGAAAACGAGCTCAAGGCCATCGAAGAGGGGCAGGAGATCTTCCCGCACATCTTCGGGACCGATGAATTGTGCCGCGACTACTTTATCCGCGTGGTGTACGGCGCGCGCGTGTCGCTGCTGGTGGGCCTGTTTGCCAGCCTGATCGTGCTGGTGATCGGCCTGCTGTACGGCTCCATCTCCGGCTACTGCGGCGGCAAGGTGGACCTGATTATGATGCGCATCGTGGACATCATCTACTCCCTGCCGGATACCCTGATGGTGATTCTGCTCTCCGTGGTGCTCAACCAGGTGCTGGGCAACGCCCTCAAGGGCACGATTCTGGCGCAGGTGGGCACCAACATGCTCAGCCTCTTTGTGGTGTTCGGCCTTCTGTACTGGGTGAGCATGGCGCGTCTGGTCCGCGGCCAGATTCTCTCCATCAAGACCAACGAATATGTCCTGGCGGCCCGGGCCCTGGGCGCCAAGCCCGGCCGCATCATTCGCAAGCATATTTTACCCAACTGCATCAGCGTCATCTTCATATCCGTTGCATTACAGATCCCGTCGGCCATCTTTACCGAGAGCTTTTTGAGCTTCATCGGCCTGGGCGTGCAGGCGCCCATGCCCTCGCTGGGCTCCCTGGCCAACGCGGCGCGCGGCGGCATGCAGAACTATCCGTGGAAGATGCTCTTCCCGGCGCTGAGCATCTGCCTGATCGTGCTGAGCTTCAACCTGCTGGGCGACGGCCTGCGCGACGCCTTCGACCCCAAGCTGAGGAGGTAACGAACGAATGAGCACACCGCTGTTGCAGGTGAAAAACCTGTGTACTTCGTTTGACGTGGACGCCGGCGAGGTCCGCGCCGTCAACGGGATTTCCTTCAGCCTGGACAAGGGCAAGGTGCTGGGCATCGTGGGCGAGTCCGGCAGCGGCAAGAGCGTGACGGCCTATTCCATCATGCGCATTCTGGTGGAGCCCGGCCGCATCAAGAGCGGCGAAATCCTCTTCGACGGTCAGGACATCGTGAAGTTTTCCAAAAAGCAGATGAGCGAGTTCCGCGGCAAGCGCGTCTCCATCATCTTCCAGGACCCGATGACCTCCCTCAACCCCACCTACACCATCGGCAACCAGCTGCGCGAGGCCATTTTGCTGCACACCAACCGCAACCATGAGCAGGCCAACGCCCGCGCCGTGGAGATGCTCAAGCTCGTGGGCGTGAACGAGCCGGAAAAGCGCCTCAAGCAGTATCCGCACGAGCTGTCCGGCGGCATGCGCCAGCGCGTGATGATCGCCATGGCCTTGGCGTGCGAGCCGGATATCCTGATTGCCGACGAGCCCACCACCGCGCTGGACGTGACCATTCAGGCGCAGATTCTGGAACTGATGAAGGACCTGCAAAAGAAGCTGGGCATGGCCATCATCATGATTACGCACGACCTGGGCGTCATCGCCGACATGTGCGACGAGATCATCGTGATGTACGCGGGCCGCATCTGCGAGCGCGGCACCGTGGATGAGATCTTCTACAATCCGAAGCATGAATACACCAAGGGTCTGCTGCGGTCCATCCCCAAGCTGGACAGCCGCAACCAGCGGCTGATTCCCATTGCGGGTTCGCCGGTGGACCTGACCAGCATGCCCGCGGGCTGCGCCTTCGCCTCCCGCTGCGACTGCGCCATGAAGATCTGCCTGACGGACCTGCCCGAGGAACTGCCCATCAATGAAGATCATCGGGCCGCCTGCTGGATGAACGTCAAGCACGTCTACGACGAAGCAAGGAAGGAGGGGGCGGCGCAATGAGCGAGTACATTCTGGAGGTGCGCGACCTCAAGCAGCATTTCCCCGTGCGTACCGGCTGGTTCGGCACGACGCCCCTCAAGGCGGTGGACGGCGTGAGCTTCGGCATCCGGCCGGGCGAGACGCTGGGCCTGGTGGGCGAATCCGGCTGCGGCAAGACCACCGTGGGCCGCACCATTCTGCACCTATACAAGCCCACCTCCGGCGAGGTGATTTACAATGGTACGCCGCTCACCCCGGCCAATATCGACCAGTACCGCAAGGAGATCCAGATCGTTTTTCAGGACCCGTATTCCTCGCTCAACCCGCGCATGACCGTGGCCGACATCGTGGGCGAGCCGCTGGACATCCACCATCTGTACAAGAACAAGAAGGAACGCGATGAAAAGATCGCCGAGCTGCTCACGCTGGTGGGCCTCAACAGCGATCACGCGCGCCGCTACGCGCACGAGTTCTCCGGCGGCCAGCGCCAGCGCATCGGCATCGCCCGCGCCCTCGCGGTAAATCCGCGCTTTATCATCTGCGATGAGCCCGTCAGCGCTCTGGACGTGTCCATTCAGGCGCAGATCATCAACACCTTTGAGGACCTGCAAAAGAAGCTGGGCATCGCCTATCTGTTCATCGCGCATGACCTTTTGGTGGTGCAGCACATCAGCCACCGCATCGCGGTGATGTACCTGGGCCGGATCGTGGAGGTGGGCACCTCCGATGACGTGATCGACCGTCCGCAGCATCCCTATACCCAGTCGCTGATCTCGGCCATTCCGATTCCCGATCCCGACACGGCCCGCACCCGCCACCGCATCCCGCTGGAGGGCGACGTGCCCAGCCCGCTGCACATGCCCACGGGCTGCCCGTTCCGCACCCGCTGCCGCTACGCTACGGACAAGTGTGCCAAGGAATGTCCGCCGCTGGCCGAAACCGAACCCGGCCACAGCATCGCGTGCTGGAACCCCCATTACTGACTCTGAGGGCGGTGAAAGCCGCCTTTGGAAATAAAAACAGGAGGATCATAGAAACATGAAAAAGTTGCTTTCTGCCCTGCTCGTGATGATGATGCTCGTCGCCTGCATGGCCCCCGCACTTGCGGATGAAGGCTCCGAACCCGATTGGACTCATTACGATGAGCTGATCGCGGAGATCAAGTCCACCACTGACGTGGTCGCTCGCGAAGCCCTCATGCATGAGGCTGAGGACATGCTGATGGAGACCGGCGCCATCCTGCCGATCTACTACTACAACGATCTGTACATGCAGGATTCCGCTGTGACCAACATCTACAGCAACCTCTTCGGCTACAAGTTCTTCATGTATGCCGACAAGGGCGATGACACCACCCTGCGCGTGAACCTGGCTTCCGAGCCGGACAAGCTGGACCCCGCGCTCAACAGCACCGTGGACGGCGCCTCTCTGGCGGTGAACTCCTTCGGCGGCCTGTACACCTACGACGCCGAGGGCCAGCTGGTGCCTGACTTCGCCACCGGTTACACCGTGAGCGACGACGGCCTGGTATATACCTTCACCCTGCGTGACGGCCTGAAGTGGTCCGACGGCAGCGACCTGACCGCCAAGGACTTCGAGTGGAGCTGGAAGCGTGCCGCTTCTACCGCCACCGCCGCCGACTACAGCTACATGTTCAACGGCATCAAGGGCTATCCGGACGACCTGGCCGTGAGCGCCTCCGAGGATGGCAAGACCTTCACCGTTGAGATGGCCGCGCCCTGCGCCTACATGCTGGACCTGTGCGCCTTCCCCACCTTCTTCCCGGTGAAGCAGTCCGAGGTTGAGGGCGCCGAGGGCTACCTGGCCGAGGATGGCAGCATCCTCAACCCCAACGCCTGGGCCACCGAGGCCGGCTTCGTCTCCTCCGGCGCGTACGTGCTGACCGAGTGGAAGCACAACGAGTCCATGGTGTACGAGAAGAACCCCAACTACTGGAATGCTGACAACGTGAAGATCGAGCGCATCGAGTTCATGCTCTCCGCCGATGACACCGCCATCTATGCCGCCTATCAGGCCGGCGACCTGGACTTCATCGACACCGTGCCCACCGATCAGATCGCGTCCCTCAATGGCATCGATCCTGAGTTCTACGTGGTGGACAACCTGGGCACCTACTATGCCAGCTTCAACGTGAAGAGCCCGCTGTTCGACGGCAAGACCGTGGAGCAGGCCAACGCCATGCGCCGCGCCTTTGCCATGCTGGTGGACCGTCAGTACATCATTGACACCGTCGGCCAGACCGGTCAGAAGCCCGCGAACACCTTCGTGCCCGCCGGTATGGCGGATGGCCACGGCGGCGAGTTCCGCGTGGATGACGAGGACTACACCTATCCCGTCGAGACCGGCTACTTCAGCACCGAGGTCGATGTGGACGGCGCCATCGAGCTGCTCAAGAGCGCCGGCTTCGAGTTCGACGCCAACAACATGCTCTCTGCTTCCACCCCCATCAGCTTCGAGTACCTCACCAACGAGGGCTCCGGCCATGTGGGCATCGCCGAGTGCATCCAGCAGGATCTGGCTGTGGTCGGCATCAACATGACCATCCGCACCTGCGAGTGGAACGTGTTCCTCAACGACCGTAAGAACGGCAACTACGACATCGCCCGCAATGGCTGGCTGGCCGACTTCAACGATCCCATCAACTTCCTGGAGATGTGGACCACCGATTCCGGCAACAACGACTGCCAGTTCGGCCGCTGAAAAACCTGACAACCCAAAGAGGCCCCGCCAGATGGCGGGGCCTCAATGCGTTTGCGCGTAAACGTCCGGCGTTCAATCGCCTTCCAGAAAGCGCTTCAGCTGCGAGCGGTTGGAGGAAAGGTCCGGGGTCAGGACCATCATGCCGCCGATGGATTCGTCCGCGTAGGCGCCGTCAAAAGGCACATGCGCGCCCTGAATATCCAGCGTTTCACAGCCCAGAAGCGGCGCGAGCGCGGCCAGATCGGCCAGCGTCAGGTCGGTTTCCACCTCGTCAAGCAGCGTCACGGCCAGCTTCAGCAGGTCGAAAAGCTTCATCTGCATCAGCTTCTCCGCCGCGCTCTCGATGATCCGCTGCTGGCGTCCGGTGCGCTGAAAATCACTGTCGATTTTGCGGATGCGGCAGTAGCTCAGGGCCTGCCGGCCGTTGAGCAGATGCTCACCCGCGGTTTCCAGCAGGCCGTCGTCCGCCGCAAGGCCCACCTGGCGGTTGTAATCCTCCAGAATTTTGTTGAGCTGCTGACGCTCGGACTCGGTGATCTCCGCCTCCACGCCGCCCAGCAGGTCCACAGCCTGCACCAGCGTGGGAAAGTGCGCCGTGACGGTATGCTCGGCGCTGACGCCGAAGTTTTCCTCCAGCGTTTGCAAAAGCAGCGTCTCCCCGCCGTAAAAATAGGCCGCATTGAGCCGGTCGTATCCATGTCCGGGGATGGAGACATACAGGTCGCGCAGGAACGATACCAGGCGCACCGTGCCGGCATCGGGATCGATGCGGGCCAGCATCATCACGTCGCTGCGGCCGGCCTTTCCCGATGTGTCCACGCCGATGAACAGCACGGTAAAGGGGTCTTCCCCGGCCGCATGGACCGATGGGGAGGCAACGAGCAGCAGCGCCGCGCAAAGCAGCGCCGCGGTTCGCTGAAACAAACGCTTCATAACAAAAACCCTCCTTTACGTTGGTGCCTAGACAACGCAAAGGAGGGCGGTTTTGTTGCAGCTGGACGGATTTGGTCAGGTGTAGTCGGTATCGAACTGCACCACCAGACGGTAGCGGTCGTCCAGCGAGCGTGCGTAGGCGTTAAGGGACTTGAGCAGCTCGTCGCGGCCCTTGTAGCCGGCGGGGGTGACGCAGTCGAAAATCAGGTTGATATGCCCCTGGCCCGGCACCATGCGAAAATCATGCAGGCTCAGGCAGGGATCGGTATTTTTGAGAAAGTCCGACATCTGCTGGTGGACGTGATTCACCTTGTCATCCGAAGTGACGATGGGGTCCATGTGGATGCAAATGGCCATGTGCATCTTTTGGCCGATTTCGCGCTCGGCATCGTCGATCACCTCATGGATGGCCACGATATTGGCATCTGCGCTGACCTCCGCATGCACCGAGGCGATGCAGCGGCCCGGTCCATAGTCATGAAGCACCAGGTCATGAATGCCCAGAATCCCGTCTCGCGCCAGCAGCAGCTCGCGGATCTGGCGGATTTTTTCCGGGTCCGGCTTGCCGCCCAGCAGGCTGTCCACCGTATCGCGGCATACGTCGAAGCCCCCCTTCAGCACCACAGCCGCCACCAGCAGGCCAATCCAGCCGTCGATGGCCCAGTTGAAAGCAAGATAGGCCAGTACGCTGAGCAGCACCGCGCCGGTAGAGAGCACGTCGCCCAGGCTGTCCTTGGAGGCGGCCAGCAGTGTGCCGTTATGAACGGCGTTGCCCAGCCTGCGGTAGAAGAAGAACAACCACAGCTTCAGCAGCACGGATGCCGCCAGAGTCGCGACCACCACCCACGACAGGGTGAGCGGTTCAGGATTGAGAATGGAGGACAGGCCGTCGCGCAAAAGCTGCAATCCCATCAGCAGGATCAGCACGCCCACCGCCAGCGAACCCAGGTACTCCATGCGTCCATGGCCGAAGGGGTGCTCCTGGTCCACGGGCTTGCGGGCCAGGCGCGTGGTGATGAGCGTCACGATGCTGCCGGCGGCGTCGGACAGGTTGTTGGCGGCATCGGCCATGATGGCCAGCGACCCGCTCAAAAGCCCCATGAGAAACTTGCCTGCGGATAGCAGCAGATTGACGGCAATGCCCGTCACGGCGGCCAGGGTACCATAGGCGGCCCGGACATCCGGGTCGTCGACGCGGTCCGCCTCCCGGATGAAGCGGCGAATCAGCCATGCGGTCAAGGCAAGGCGCCTCCTTTGGATGGATATGGCCGGTATATGCGGCAATGTCTCATCATTATACCAAAAACGGCACGTTTGCACAAGATCAGGATATGCAAGCTTCGCCGGAAACGGGACGCATGGGCCCCTCACCGGGAACGGCGCGCCAGCTCCGCGGCAAAGGCCTTCAGGTGCGCGGGCACGTCGATGCCCTGCGGACAGGCCTTCACGCACTGGCCGCAGGCCACGCAGGCCGAGGGCTGTTTTTCGGCGGGCAGGGCCTCGACGCGGCCCGCTTCGGAGGCGGAGAGGCGAAACGCATTGTAGGCTGCCAGCAGCATGGGGATATCCAGCCCGGCGGGGCAGCCGTCCACGCAGTAGCGGCAGGCGGTGCAGGGCACGGTATTCTTCATCCGCTCGGCCAGGGACAAAAGCGCCTCCCGCTCGGCCGGGGTCAGGGGCTGGGGATGGGAAAAGGTTTCGATGTTTTCCCGAAGCTGCTCCATATTGGACATGCCGCTGAGCACCATGTGCACGTTGGGCAGGTCCTTGACGAATCGGAAGGCCCACGCCGAGGGGCTCAGGTCCGGATTCAGGGCGCGCAGCACTTCCTCCTCCGCCGCGCCCAGGCGGGCCAGCCGTCCTCCGCGCACCGGTTCCATCACCCACACCGGGATGCCCAGTGAGGTCAGCAGTTCGTATTTTTCCTTTGCCTTTTGAAACGTCCAGTCCAGATAGTTCAGCTGGATCTGGCAGAAGGCCATCTCCTTGCCATACAGGTCCAGAAAGGCGCGCAGGTTGTCCATCTGCCCATGGCTGGAAAAGCCCAGGTACCGGATGCGCCCCAGGCGGCGCTGCTCCAGCAGGTAATCCACGATGCCCAGCTTCGGGTCGCAGAAAGTGGGGGTTGTGGTTTCGCACACATTGTGCAGCAGGTAGAAATCGAAGTAGCTTACCCCGCATTTCTCCAGCTGCTCTTCGAAGATGGAGGCGGGAGTGCGCCCGGCGGCGGCCACGTGGCTGGGAAACTTCGTGGCCAGCAGGTAGCTCTCGCGGGGATAATCCGCCAGGATGCGGCCCATGATGCGCTCGGATTCGCCCCCGTGATAGGGATAGGCGGTGTCGAAGTAGTTCAGGCCATGTTGCATGGCATACGCCACCATGTCGCGCGTCCGGGCCTCATCTACGTGGCCGGAGCCGTCCGCAAGCAGCGGCAGGCGCATGGCGCCGAAGCCCAGCAGCGGCAGCGTGAGATCATGAAACTTGCGGGTCATCATCGTGTTTTCCCTCCCTGAGCGGCCGCGCGGGCGCGGCCGGTATCGCTCCCAGCATACCACGCGCGGGAGGCGGTCTGTCAAGAGCCGGACGCCAATTTGGGCGTGATCCGCGAAGAAAATAGGCTTTGCAAAACCCAGCCAACTGATATATACTGTTGGATGACAGGAAAGGCGAAAATCCGCCATTCCGCATGAGTATTGCGCCATAGAGCACAGGAGCCACGAAATGCAGAAAGTATGGATTATCGGAGCCGGCCCCGCCGGACTGACGGCGGCGTACGAGCTGCTCAAGCACGGCTATGACGTAACGGTTCTGGAACAGAGTCACGAAATCGGCGGCATCTCCAAGACGGTGCGCTATCAGGGCAACCGCATGGATATCGGCGGCCATCGCTTTTTCAGCAAGGACCAGCGCGTGATGGACTGGTGGGCGAACATCATGCCCCTGCAGGGCGCGCCTTCCTTTGACGACAGGGTGCTGGGCCGCCCCGTTCCGCTCTCCGCCGGCGGTCCTGATCCCGAAAAGGAAGACCGCGTCATGCTGGTGCGCAACCGCGTCAGCCGCATCTATTACGGCAAGCACTTTTTCGATTATCCCGTCAGCCTCAAGATGGAGACGCTCAAGACCATGGGCTTTGCCACCACCATGCAGGTGGGCATGAGCTTCCTTTGCGCCACGCTGCACAAGCGTCCCAACGACAACCTGGAAAATTACTACATCAACAGCTTTGGCAAAAAGCTCTACGGCATGTTCTTTGAGGGCTATACCGAAAAGCTGTGGGGACGCCACCCCCGCGAGATCGACGCCAGCTGGGGCAAGCAGCGCACCAAGGAACTGAGCATCTTCGGCATCCTCAGGGACATGTTTTCCAAGGTGTTCGTCTCCAGGGAACAGCGCAGCAAGCATGTCCAGACCTCGCTGATCGAGGAGTTCCGCTATCCCAAGTACGGCCCCGGCCAGCTGTGGGAAACCGTGGCCACCGAGGTGGAGAAGATGGGCGGAAAGATTCTGCTGGGTGCGGAGGTTCTGGGCCTGACCACGGAGGGCGGGCGCGTCAGGAGCCTGCGCTACCGCGACGAAAGCGGCGAGCACACGGTGGAGGGGGACGCCTTCTTCTCCTCCATGCCGGTAAAAGACCTGGTGGCCGGCATGAACGACGTGCCGGCGGACGTGGCGCGCGTGGCCGCAGGCCTGCCCTACCGCGATTTCGTCACCGTGGGCCTTTTGCTGGACCGTCTGAATCTGAAAAACGAAACGAATCACAAGACGCTTGGCAACATCGTGCCCGACTGCTGGATCTACGTGCAGGACACCAATGTGAAGCTGGGCCGCATCCAGATTTTCAACAACTGGTCGCCCTATCTGGTGGAGGACCCGGAGCACACCGTGTGGATCGGGCTGGAGTATTTCTGCAACGAGGGCGACGATTTCTGGAACATGAGCGAGGAGGAATGCGTCGCGCTGGCGGCCCGCGAGCTGTGCACCATGGGCGTGATCGACAGCCCGGACCATGTGCGCATGAGCCACCGCGAGCGCGTCAAGAAGGCCTATCCCGCCTACTTTGACACCTATGACGAGATGGACAAGGTCGTCTCCTATCTAAGCGGCTTTGAAAATCTCTACTGCGTGGGCCGCAACGGCCAGCACCGCTACAACAACATGGACCACTCCATGGCCACGTCCTTCGAGGCGGTGGACAACCTCGTATCCGGCGTCAAAACCAAGGACAACATCTGGAACGTCAACACCGAGCAGGAGTACCACGAGGAAAAGAAGGCCTGATTCCTTCGCTCCGTGAATCCCCGTGCAAGGAGGCACCGCATTGCTTCGTTTCATCCCACGTCAGGCGCGCCCGCTGGACGGGCGCGCCGCGGCCGCGCTTCGCCCCTATGAGGGGGTAACGGCGCGGCTTTTGTACGCGCGCGGCATCACCGACGCGGCGCAGGCCGACGCGTTCCTGAACCCCTCGCTGGACCGGCTGCACGACCCTCTGCGCATGCACGGCATGGCGGAGGCGCTGGACATTCTGACGGATGCGCGCCGGAAGGGGCTGGCTGTGGCGGTCTACGGCGATTACGACGTGGACGGCATCTGCGCCTGCGCGCTGATGACGCAGGCCCTGCGCCGCTTCGGCCTCAGGGCCGATCCCCATACGCCGCTGCGGGAGGAGGGCTACGGCCTGAACCTGGCGGCGGTGGAGCAGCTGGCCAAAGACTATCGCGTGCTGGTCACGGTGGACCTGGGCATCACCAACCACGAGGAGGTGCGGCTGGCCCAGCGGCTGGGCATGCGTGTGATCGTGACCGACCATCACGGCCTGGGTCTGGAGGCCAGCCCCGCCGACGCGGCGCTCAACCCGCTGCTGGGGGACTATCCCTTCCGCCGCCTGTGCGGAACGGGGGTGGCCTTCAAGCTGGCGCAGGCGCTGCTGGGTCTGGACGCGTGCCGGGAGTATCTGGACCTGGCGGCCCTTGCCACCGTGGCGGACATCGTGCCCCTGGAGGACGAGAACCGGATTCTGGTGTCGCTGGGGCTCAAGGCGATCGCCGGGCGAAAGCGGGCGGGCATGCGCGCGCTGCTTCGGGTGAGCGGCGACCCGGACCCCGTGGACAGCGAGGCGCTGGGCTATCGCCTGGGGCCGAGGCTGAACGCCGCCGGCCGGCTGGACGACGCGGGCAAGGGCGTGCGCCTGATGATGACCGACGACCCCGCCGAGGCGGACCGGCTGGCCGAGGAGCTGGACGCGCTCAACACCGAGCGCCGGGCCGCCGAGCAGCGGCTGGTCAAGGCCGCGCAGGCGCAGGCAGCGGGACATGACTTCATCGGGGAAAAGGCGCTGATCGTGCGCGGTCGGGACTGGCACGTGGGGGTGATCGGCCTGGCGGCGGGGCGGCTGTGCCAGCAGTATTACTGCCCCACCTGCGTGCTCAGCGAGCATGAGGGGCTATTGCACGGCAGCCTGCGCAGCATTCCCGGCGTGCACATCCACGAATGCCTCAAAACCTGCGACGACCTGCTGCTTCGCTACGGCGGCCACGAGCAGGCCGCGGGCGTGACGCTGGAGGCGGACCGGTACGAGGCGTTTTGCGAGCGCCTGCAGGCCGCCGTGGCGCAGGCGGAGGAAAGCTGCTTCGTGCCCGCCCAGCCCTACGACGCGGAGCTGACCCTTTCGGACTGCACGGACGCGCTGCTGGACGAGATCAGCCGCATGGCCCCCTTTGGCTGCGGCAATCCCGCGCCCCTGTTTCTGGCGCGCGGGCTGCGGCCGGAGGAGCGCCGGGCCGTGGGCGCGGAGGGCGCGCACCTCAAGCTCACGCTCCGGCAGGGCGGGCGCATGCTGGGCGGCATCGCCTTTTCGCAGGGCGCGCTGGCCGCGACGCTTCCGGACGAGGTGGACGCGGTGTTCAGCCTGGGGCGCAACACCTTCCGTGGGGTGACGTCGCTGCAGCTGGACGTCAGGGCGCTTAAGCCCGTGCGCGAAGCATGCGCGCAGGCGCTGGAGGCGCCCGACGGCCCGGCGGAGCGGGATGCGCTGGTGACCGCTCTGGCCGACGCGTTTTCCATGCAGGCAGGAAAAGCCCTTTCGGATACAGAATCCATACAGGAAGCCGGCTGGTCCGCGCTGGAAGCCGCGCTCCGGGAGGGGCGGCGCGGGCATCTGCTGGCGGCGCGCACGCATGCCTCGGCCCGCCGGGCGCTGGCCCTGGCCGACATGGACGTATGCGCCCATGCGCCGGATGACCCTCGCGGCTTTGTCACGCTGCTCACCGCGCCGGCGCTTCCTCTGATAGGCGGACATTGGCGGCACGTGTGGCTGCTGGACGGCGAGGCGTTTCCGGGCGAAGCGGCGCTGTGGCGCAGCCGCCTGCCGGACGCACAGGTGCATGTGCTGCCGCGCAGCGAGACGCTCAGGGCGCTGGCCCGCGCCGTGGATGCGGGCGACGCCGCCTACCGGACGCTGTACAAGGCGCTGCGCAGCGGCATATACCGCACGCTTGGGCAGCTTGCGCAGGCGGCGGGGCTGGAGGACGCGCAGGCGCGCGCGGGGCTGCACGCCTTCTGCCAGCTGGGGCTGATCGACTATGCGCCCTCGCCGCTGCGCTACACGATCCGCCCGGCGGTCAAATGCAGCCTGGGCGACAGTCCGATGCTGGCGGCCCTGCGGGCCGTAGCGGGCGGTGCCCGACAAAACGACGACGGAAAGGAACGATGCGGTTGAGTAGACCCAACGGGCGAAGCATGCTGCTTTTGCACGGCACGCTGCTGATCTATGCGGTGGTCAGCGTGTTTGCCAAACTGGCCGGGCTGCGTCTGGCAGCGCAGGACGCGGGCATGACGCTGGCGTTTCTGGCGGCGGAGGCGGCGGCGCTGCTGGCGTACTCCCTTTTGTGGCAGCTGGTGCTTCGGCGCATGCCGCTAAGCTTCGCTTACAGCAACAAGGGCGTATGCACGCTGTGGACCGCGCTGTTCGGCCTTGCGTTTTTCGGCGAACAAATGACCTGGGGAAAGGCGGCCGGCCTTGTGGTGGTGCTGGCCGGAGTGGCGCTCGTGGTGACGGACCATGAATAGCGGCGTCCTGATTTACCTGATAACCCCCCTGCTTTCGGCGGTGAGCCAGCTAATCCTGAAAAAAGCCGCCGACAATCCCCGCTACACGGGTGTGCGCGCCTATCTCAACGCCCCGGTCATCCTGGCCTATGCGCTGTTCTTCGGCTGCATGCTGCTCAACGTCGTGGCGCTGCGCACGCTGGAGCTGAGCGTGGCCAGCATTCTGGAAGCCTCCGGCTACATCTACGTGATGCTGCTGAGCTGGTGGTTCCTCAAAGAAAAGATCACCCGGCGACGGCTGATCGGCAACCTGCTCATTATCGTGGGCATTGTGCTCACGCTGACTTTATAACACCTCAAAAGGAGGAAGGCCCCATGGATACGCCCACCGAAACCAAAAAAATCATTTTTTCCGGCATTCAGCCCTCCGGCACGCTGACGCTGGGCAACTACATTGGCGCCCTGCGCAACTTCAAGCTTCTGGAAGACGAGTACCAGTGCATCTACTGCGTGGTGGACATGCATGCCATCACCGTGCGGCAGGACCCTGCGGCTCTGCGCCGCCGCTGTCTGGAACTGACCGCCATCTACATCGCCAGCGGCCTGGACCCCAAAAAGAACATCATCTACTGCCAGAGCCACGTCAGCGGCCACGCGGAGCTGGCCTGGATTCTCAACTGCTTCACCTACATGGGCGAATTGCAGCGCATGACCCAGTTCAAGGACAAGGCGCAGAAGCATGCCGATAACATCAACGCCGGCCTGTTCACGTATCCTACGCTGATGGCGGCGGACATTCTCCTGTACCAGACCAACCTGGTGCCCATCGGGGCGGACCAGAAGCAGCACCTGGAGCTGACGCGCAACATCGCCCAGCGGTTCAACGGCATCTATGGAGACGTGTTCACCGTGCCCGAGGGGTACTTCGGCAAGGTGGGCAGCCGTATCATGAGCCTGCAGGACCCCAGCCGCAAGATGAGCAAGTCCGACCCGGAGGAAACGTTCATCTCCCTTCTGGACCCGCCCGACGCCATCCGCCGCAAGGTGAGGCGCGCCGTGACCGACTCGGAGGCGGACATCCGCTTCGACCCGGTCAACAAGCCGGGCGTTAGCAACCTGCTCAGCATCATCGCGGCGCTGACCGGCCAGAGCGTGGAGGAGGCTGCGGCGGAGCTGCAGGGCCAGGGCTACGGCAAGCTCAAGGACCGCGTGAGCGAATGTGTGATCGAGACGCTCGCCCCCCTGCAAAGCGAGCACAGGCGCCTGATGGCCGACAAGGCCTACCTGCAGGGTGTGCTGAAGGAAAACGCTGAGATCGCCAACCGGATGGCGCTGCGCACGCTGCGCAAGGTGCAGCGTAAGGTGGGTTTTGCCGAGCGCCTGAAATGACGGAGGAGAAAGCGCATGGAGAATAAGAATTTTGATTTCATCATCATCGGCGCGGGTCCGGCGGGCATCTTTGCCGCGCTGGAAATGGCGCAGAAGCGCCCGCAGAGCCGTGTGCTGATCGTGGATACGGGGCGGGCGATCTCCCACCGCGCCTGCCCGGCGCGCATCGACGGGCAGTGCAAGCACTGCGACCCCTGCGCCATCGTGCATGGCTGGGCGGGCGCGGGCGCCTTCTCCGATGGCAAGCTGTCCCTCAGCGACGAGGTGGGCGGCCATGTGAGCGACTACATCGGCCACAAGCGCGCGATGGACTATATCCACCAAGCCGACGACATCTACCTCAGCTTCGGGGCCAGCAAGACCGTCCACGGCCTCAACAACAGCCGTGTGGATGAAATCGCCTATGAGGCCAGCCGCTACAACATCCGCCTGGTCCCCTGCCCGGTGCGCCACCTGGGCACGGAAAATGCCGGGCCCGTGCTGGGCGCGATGCATGACTATCTCGTCACCAAAACCAACACCACCTTTCTGGAGCTGACCAGCGCGGAGGACATCCTCTGCGAGGAGGGAAAGGTGACGGGCGTCAAGATTCATCAGCGCGGGCACGAGCCGGAAATCGTCTACGCGCCCTATGTGGTCACCGCCCCCGGCCGCGGCGGCGCGCAATGGCTGTCCGAGACGGTGAGCAAGCTGGGCCTGCGCACCCAGAACAACGAGGTGGACATCGGCGTGCGCGTGGAGGTGCCAAACGCCATTATGGACCACCTGACCCGCGACCTCTATGAGGCCAAGCTCGTCTACTACAGCGACACCTATGAAAACAAGGTGCGCACCTTCTGCATGAACCCCGGCGGCGAGGTGAGCCAGGAATACTACGAGGGCGGCATCGCCGTGGTCAACGGCCACAGCTACGAGGACCCGGAAAAGCGCACCGGCAACACCAACTTTGCCATGCTGGTATCCACGCAGTTTACCGAGCCGTTCAACCAGCCCATCGAATACGGGCGCTATATCGCCCAGCTGGGCAACATGCTCACCGGCGGGCCCATCATGGTGCAGCGCCTGGGCGACCTGCTCAAGGGCCGCCGCACGGACGTGAAGCGCCTGGCCAAATCCACCACCATCCCCACGCTCTCCACCGCCGTACCGGGCGACCTGAGCTTCGTTTTGCCCGCGCGGCACCTGACCAGCATTGTCGAGGCGCTCAAGGCCTTCGACCACCTGGCTCCCGGCCTTTACAGCCAGAACACGCTGCTCTACGGCGTGGAGGTCAAGTTCTATTCCAGCAAGGTGCTGGTGGACAGCCATATGGAAACGGCCATCAAGGGCCTGTTCGCCGCGGGCGACGGCGCGGGCATCACGCGCGGCCTGATGCAGGCGGGCGTAAGCGGCATGGTTGTGGCCGACGAGGTGGCTCGGCGCCTGGACAACTGAAGCAGCATACAGGGGCGGCCCGCGCAGGATAGCGCGGGCCGCCTCAGCATGTCGAAAAAGTCCGGCTGCACCGGCCTTTTCCGCCAAGACACGTTTCCCCGGCCGCGCTGAAAGCGCAGGGGAAACGCGTTCTGTCGGAAAAATCGCCGCAGGCGAGCTTTTTCGACAAGCTGAATATATTTCCACTTTTTTGTCAAATCAAGCGCGCCGGAAGGGCGGCGGCGTCTCTCCACCCGCCCGGCACGGGAATCATTCGTATGGCGAAAGCCTTAAGTCACGCACACCACGCGGCCCGGCACAAAATCTCCGGGGGCCAGCATGGTATTGATCACCAGCAGCGCGCCGGGGGTCACGCCCAGCGACTGGGCGAGGGTGTAAAGGTTTTCGCCTGCGCCCATTACGTGGCTGTAGCTGCCGGTGGGGCACAGGCGGCGGCTGCCGGCAGGCGGTACGCAATAGCGTGTCCCGGCCTGGGGACTCGTGACGGACAGGGTGGGATTGGCCGCGCTCAGGGCCTGATAGGAAACGTTATGGAGAAGCAGAAGGTCGGTAAAGGTCTGGCCGCGGCCGACGGTAGCGGCGGTATAGCCCGCGGGGCAGCAGAAAGCGCCGGGACAGGTGATCTGCGGCCGGCTGGGCAGGGAAGGCGTGGGCAGGCCCTCCGGCCCCGGGCCGGGGGAAGCGGGCTGGTTGATATCTGGCAAAGCAGGCGTAGGCAATCCCTCCGGCCCCGGGCCGGGGGAGGCGGGCTGATTTATGTCCGGCAAAGCGGGCGTGGGTAACGCCTCTGCCTCCGCTGCGGGGGTGGCAGGCTGGTTGAGCATCATGGTCAAGGGCTCCTTTCAGGATTGAACGATTCCGGCAGCGCCACATGGGCGCGCCTGTACCATCCTATGCCGCGGCCCGGCCGGGGTGCGGGGCAATCTTTGCCCGATTCATGGTGCGTGTGGCTTTTTTGGGCGAAACATGCTATAATCTAAACTTGGTACTCTATGCACATGATGTGAAGGGAGGGAGCGGCATGCAGGCGGTCAACCGGGTAAAACGGCTCAGGCGCGGGCTGCTGTGGCTGAGCGTGGCGGCGCTGGTGCTGGGCGCCCTGCCGCTGTACGCAATCTCCCTGTACAACCATCCCTATTATGACGATTACGGCTTTTCCGCTAAGGCGCATCAGGCCTGGCGCGACACGGGCAGCGTGGGCGCGGTGCTGCGCGCGGCCTGGGAGAGCGCGCTGGAAACGCGCCAGAGCTGGCAGGGCACCTATACGGGCACGCTGCTGAGCAATGTGCAGCCCGGCATTTTTTCCGAGCAGCTGTATTTCATCGGCACGTTTGTGCTGCTCACGGCATTTATCGCGTGCTTTCTGTACTTTTTTGCTGTGGTGTTCGGACGGCTGGGCATGGACCGCACGGGCCGCTGGACGCTGGGCTGCCTGGCGGTCACGCTGTTGATCCAGTTCATGCCGGATGCGGGCGAGGCGTTTTTCTGGTTCAACGGCGGCATCGGCAACACCTTCATTTACTCGCTCATGGCGCTGGCCGCCGCGCTGATGGTGCGGCTGGCGGAGGCGAAGGGCCGCGCCGTGGGGCTGACGGCGGCGCTGTGCGTGCTGATGGTGCTTTTGGGCGGCGGCAGCTACGGCGGCGGGCTATTCAGCGTGTGCATGCTGGCGGTGTGCCTGGTGTGGATGCTGCGCGTGCGGCATCCGCGGCGCTGGCGCTTTGCGGGGCTGACGGCCCTGCTGCTCATCTGCTTTGCCTACAGCATGTCCGCCCCCGGCAACGCGGTGCGCGCCGGGGTGATCGGCTACCGGGCCCCGGCGGTCAAGGCGGTCCTGCAGTCGCTCTTTTACGGCGTGGCGCAGATGGGAACCTATTTGCGGCTGCCGTTGATTGCGATCACGCTGGCGGTGCTGCCCGCGCTGTACGGGGCGGCGAAGAAAAGCCCCTGGCGCTTTTCGCATCCCTGGCTCGTCCTGGGCCTGACGGGCGCGCTGTACTGCACGCAGATGACCCCGCCGCTCTACGCCATCGCCTCCATCGGCGCGGGACGCATCGTGGATACCTACTTCATCAGCTTTGTGGCGCTGTGGTTCCCGGCCGTGTACTACCTGGCGGGCTTTGCGGCGCGGCGGCTCGCGGCGACTGGCCGCGAACAGCTTGCCCGCCCGCTGACGGCGCGTGGCTATGGCGCGCTGCTGGCCGTGAGCCTGTGCCTGCTGGGGGCGGGCTGCCTGGCCTGCAGGCCGGAGGGCGAGGCGCTCTACGGCGTGCAGAACCTAAGCGGCCCCGGCGCAGCCCTTTCCATCCTCAGCGGTGAGGCCGCGAGGTACGACGCGGAAATGACCCTGCGCGAGGAGGCCTTGAACGACCCCGCGCAGCCGGTGGTCACGCTCTCCCCGCTCACCGCCGTGCCGGACGTGTTTATGGACGATTTGATCGTGCCGGGCGCGGAATACGACGTGCGGCCCTCCCTGGCGGCCTATTACGGCAAGGAGGCCATCCTGATCGCGGGAGAGGAGGGGGCGCCATGAGACATGCGCTTGCCCGGCGCCGCCTGTCCAACCGGGCGCTGATGTGGCTGTGCGTGGCGGCTCTGCTGCTCAGCCTGATGCCGCTGTACGCCCTGTCGGCGTACAACCATGCCTGCTATGACGACTTCGGTTTTTCCATCCGCACGCATGATACCTGGCGCGAAACCGGGAGCTTCCTGGAGACGGTACGCGCCGCCGTACAGAACACCGTGAGCATCCGCGACACCTGGGAGGGCACCTACACCACGTCCTTCCTGAGCGCGCTTCAACCCGCGCTGTTCGGCGAGGACCTCTACTGGGTGACGACGGCCCTGCTGCTGACGTTTTTGCTGTTTGCGGTGTGGTTCTTCCTGCGGCAGACGCTGGTGCGGACGCTGGGCGCGGACCGGCAGGCCTTCTGGACGGCGTTCTGCGCGGTGACGTTTGTGATGGTGCAGTTTGTGCCGGAACTGAGCGAGGCGTTTTTCTGGTTCAACGGCGGCGTGGCCTACACGCTGCTGTGGGCCGTGGCGCTGGTTCGGCTGGGCGTGTGGCTGTGCTTTGAACGCGCGCAGCGGCGGGGGGCGAAGGTCGCGCTGTATGCGCTGCTTCTTGTGCTGACCGTGGCGGTGGGCGGGGCCAAGTATTCCACGCTGCTTTTGTGCCTGTTGGCAGACGCGCTGCTGGTGGCGCGGGTGCTGCTGGTGCGGCGGCGTGACCGCGTGGCCGAAACCGCTGTGCTCGTGCTGCTGCTGGCCTGCTTTGCCTTCAGCGCGTCCGCGCCGGGCAACGCCGTGCGTGCCGCTACTCTTTCCGGCGGCATGAGCGCGCCCAGGGCCGTGTTGCAGGCGTTCTACTTCGGTGTGGCGCTGATGGGCAGCTGGTTTTCCCTGCCGCTGCTGGTGGTGTGGGCGCTGGTGGCCTGGCAGCTGAGCGAGGCCATCCGCGGCTGTCCCTGCCGCTTCAACCATCCCGTGTGGATCACGGCGCTGAGCGTGTGCCTGTTCTGCGCGCAGCTGGCCCCCACACTTTACACCGGCAACTACCTGGGCGACGGCCGCACGCTCAACACCTACTTTTACACCTTCGTGCTCATGAGCTGCGCGCTCGTGCTCTACTGGCTGGGGTGGGCGCAGCGGCGCGCGGAGGACCGCCTGCCCTTCGCGGCCATCGGCACGGCCCGGCGCGACGGCCTGCGCCTTGCCGCGTTTGCGGCGGCGCTGGTGCTGCTGGCGGTGGGGTGCGTGAGCTACCGTCCGGAGGGCAGCGCGGACTGGAGCCTGTGGAACACGGCTTCGGGCAGCGCGGTGCGCTCACTGATGACCGGGCAGGCGGCGGCCTACGACGCGGCCATGGACGCGCGCGACGCCGCCATGAACGACCCGGAAAACACCCGGCCCGTGCTCACGCCGGTAGACGATATTCCGAGCGCCTTCATGGGCGACGCGCTGAACGCGGACAACCTCGATTATGTGCTCAGCCTGTACGCGGAGTATTACGAAAAGCAGCAGGTCACGGCTGCGGAGGGGGAATAGCATGCTCTTGGAAGGAAAGAACGCGCTGATTACCGGCGCGGCGCGCGGCATCGGCGCGGCGATGGTGGAGGTGTTCGCCCGCGAGGGGGCCAACGTGTGGGCCTTCGCCCGCACGCCGGACGCGCGCTTTGAGGCGCGGCTGGCCATGGCCGCCGGAAAGTACGGCGTATGGGTCAAGCCCGTCTACTGCGAGCTGACCGACACGGCGGCGCTCAAGGAGGCGTTCCGTCAGGTCATGGCGGACAAGCAGCCCCTTAACGTGCTGGTCAACAACGCCGGCATCATGGGCGAGGACCGCATGTTTCAGATGACCTCCGCCGAGGACATGCACCGCATCATGGACGTGAACTTTTTCGCCATGGTGGAGGTCAGCCGCCTGGCCACGCGCCTCATGGCGCGAAACAAATGCGGCGCGGTGGTCAACATCGCCAGCGTCGCCGGCATCGAGGGCGACAGCCGCCTGGACTATTCCGCCTCCAAGGCGGCGGTGATCGCCGCCACGAAGAAGATGGCGCGCGAGCTGATCAGCGTGGGCATCCGCGTAAACGCCCTGGCTCCCGGCTTTACCGACACGGACCTGGTGAGCGGGCTGAGCGAAAAGGTGACGCAGGAGCAGCTGGGCCGCATCCTCATGCACCGAAAGGCCCGGCCCGAGGAGATCGCGGGCGTGGCGGCCTTCCTGGCCAGCGACATGGCCAGCTACGTGACCGGTCAGGTCTGGCGCGTGGACGGCGGCATGCTGTGAGCCGGCATCCCCGCAGAAAACAACGACCCCATCATCAGAGAGGAGCGATTCACATGACGAATCTGGAAAAGTACGTAAAGGCGTTTTCCGAGGCGCTGGAGGTGCCCGAAAGCGACGTGCCCGCCCTCAAATACGGCGAGAGCGACCAGTGGGACAGCGTGGGCCACATGACCCTCATCGCCGCGCTGGAGGACGCGTTCGACATCATGGTGGACATGGACGACATCATCGACCTGAGCTCGTTTGAGAAGGGGAAGGAGATTCTGCGCAAGTATGATGTGGAGATTTGACCGCTTCGGCGACGCCGTGGCGCTGCTTGATGAGCACGGCCAGAGCCTGACCTACGCGCAGCTTGCGCGCGAGGGCGAGGCGCTGTGCGGGGCCATCGGCGGGCGCTGCCTGTGCTTTAACCTGTGCGGCAACACCATCGGCAGCGCCGTGGGCTACGCGGGCATGGTGGAGGGTGGCGTGGTGCCCGCGCTGCTGGCCGCCTCCATCGACCGGGAGCTGTTTGCCGCGCTGTACGAGGCGTATCACCCGGCGTACCTGTGGGCGCCGGAGGGTTTTGAATGGGAAGCGTGCGAAAGCGTCTACGAGCGCTTTGGCTACCGCCTGCTCAAAACGCCCTTTGGCACGGAGACGAAGCTGCATGACGACCTCGCGCTGCTTCTGACCACCAGCGGCTCCACCGGCAGCCCCAAGTTTGTGCGCCAGAGCTACGCAAATATCCGGGCCAACACCGAAAGCATCGTGGAATACCTCGCGCTGACCGCGCAGGAGAAACCCATCACGACGCTGCCCATGAACTATACCTACGGCCTGAGCATCCTCAATACCCACCTGTGGGTGGGCGCGACCGTGCTGTTGACCGAGAAGGGCATCGCGCAGCGCGACTTCTGGACCTTCTTTAAGGAGGCGGGGGCCACCAGCATGGGCGGCGTGCCCTACACCTATGAGATGCTCGACCGCATGCGCTTCACCCGCATGGACCTGCCCACGCTGCGCACGCTCACCCAGGCGGGCGGAAAGCTCCTGCCCGACCTGCACCGCCGATTTGCCCAGTGGTGCAGGGACACGGGGCGCAGGTTCGTCGTCATGTATGGGCAGTGCGAGGCCACGGCCCGCATGGCCTACCTGCCCTGGGAGATGAGTCTGGACAAGGTGGGCGCCATGGGCGTGGCCATCCCCGGCGGGCGATTTGAGCTCGTCGGCGTGGACGGCGAAATCATCACCGAGCCGCACGTGACGGGCGAGCTTCGCTACTACGGCGAGAACGTGACGCTCGGATACGCCCAGTGCGGGGCCGATCTTGCCAAGGGCGACGAGCGCGGCGGCGTGCTGGACACCGGCGACATGGCGCAGGTGGATGAGGACGGCTGCTACACGGTCGTTGGCCGCAAGAAGCGGTTTTTGAAGATGTATGGCAACCGCGTGAACCTCGACGAAACCGAGCGCATGCTCAAGGCGGCGTTCCCGGATGCGGAATGCGCCTGCGCGGGCCGGGACGACCACCTGATGATCTTCTCCACCGACGCGGACGCGCTGCCTGCCATGCGCGCCTGGCTGTCGGAAAAGACGGGGCTGAACCAGAGCGGCTTCCATACGATGCATCTGGACGCCATCCCCAAGAACGACGCGGGCAAGACCCTCTACCGGGAGCTGGAGAAATACCATGTATGACGTCAACGACCTGCCCTCTTTGCCCGTCTACGAATGGGACCGGGCGAAAAAGCGGGCCTTTCTGGACGCGGAGCTGTCGGACCTGACGGACTGGCACGCCGCGCGCTGCCCAGAATATGCGCGCATGCGGGACGCGTGGCCCGCATGCGGAGAGGGCCTTGAGGCGCTGCCCTTTCTGCCGGTGCGGCTGTTCAAGGAGCTCACGCTCAAAAGCGTCCCTGACGAAGCCCTCCACCGCACCATGACCTCGTCGGGCACCACGGGCCAGCAGGTGAGCCGCATCTACCTCGACCGGGAAACCAGCGCCCTGCAAAGCAAGGTCTTAAGCCGCATCATGGGTGAGTTTCTGGGCAAGCAGCGCCTGCCCATGATTATCCTGGACACCAGCGCCGTCATCAAGAACCGCGCCATGTTCTCGGCGCGGGGCGCGGGCATCCTGGGCTTCAGCATGTTCGCGCGCGACAAGGTGTTCGCGCTGGACGAGCACATGGAGCTGGACACGGAGGGGCTGGAGGCGTTTCTCAAAAAGCACGAGGGGGAGGACATCTTCCTCTTCGGCTTCACGTTCATGATCTGGCAGCACTTTGTCGCCAGGCTGCGGGAGACGGGCTACCATCCGGATCTCAGCCGCGGGGTGCTGGTGCACGGCGGCGGATGGAAGAAGCTGGCGGACCAGCATATTTCCACCGAGCGCTTCAAGCGGGAACTGCGGGAGACCTGCGGCCTCACCCGCGTGCACAACTACTACGGCATGGTCGAGCAGACCGGAACCATCTACATGGAATGCGAGCACGGCCACCTGCACGCGCCCGTGTGGTCGGACGTGACCATCCGGCGGGCGGCGGATTTCTCCGTGGCCGACGTGGGGGAGACGGGGCTGATTCAGGTATCCAGCGTGCTGCCGCGCAGCTATCCGGGCCATGTGCTCCTCACCGAGGACGAGGGGCGCATCCTCGGCGAGGACGACTGCCCCTGCGGCCGCAAGGGCAAATACTTTGAAATTCTGGGGCGCGTCAAGCGCGCCGAGGTGCGGGGGTGCAGCGATACCTATGAGCAGAAATGAGCCCTATACCCGCCTGTGCGGCGGGGACTGGCAGAGCGCCCGCCCCCTCGCGCCCTTTGACGGCGGCGTGATGGCCTTCCTTTCCGACCTGGGCGCGGCCCTCATCGCCGACCGCGAGGCGCGCGCCTACCCGGACGTGGTGGCCTTCGGCTTCTTCTGCCGGCGCGCGAATCTGGAGGCGCTGGCGCGGGAATACGAGGGCGCGGTTTCGGACCGGCTGGGGCGCGGGCTTTCGTTTCACATCGCGCCCAGCAACGTGCCGGTCAACTTCGCCTATTCGCTGGCGGCGGGGCTGCTGGCGGGCAACGCCTGCGTGGTCAAGGCCTCCAGCCGGGATTTTCCGCAGACGCGCATCATCTGCCGCGTGATGGACTTGCTGCTTCGCGGCGCGCACGCGGCGCTGGCAAACCACGTGTGCGTGGTGATCTACCCACGCGACCGTCAGGACGTGACGGAGATGCTGAGCGCCCAGTGCGACGCGCGCATCATCTGGGGCGGCGACGAGACGGTGCGCCGCGTGCGCATGGCGCCGCTCGCGCCCCGCGCGGTGGAGGTCGCCTTCCCCGACCGCTACAGCCTGCTGGCCGTGGACGCAAAGAGCGTGCTGGCCCTGGACGGCAAGGCGCTGGCCGCCGCGGCGCGCGGCTTTTACAACGACACGTATCTCACCGACCAGAACGCCTGCACCTCGCCCCGGCTGGTGTACTGGCTGGGCGGGCGGGACGCGGTGACGCAGGCGCAGGCGCGCTTCTGGGAGGCCGTGCGCGCGTATGCCGCGCCGCGCTATCCCATCGAGCCGGTGGTGGCGGTGGACAAGCTGACCGCGGCCTTCCGGGCGGCCGTCGCGCTGCCGGGCGCGGCCATTGCGCCCATGCCGGACAACACCGTGGTGCGCGTTCAGGTGAGCGCGCTCACCCCGGACATCGACGAGCACCGCTGCGCGGGCGGCTTCTTTGTGGAGTACGCCGCCGAAACGCTGGACAGCCTGATTCCGGTGGTGAAGCGCAAGTACCAGACGCTCAGCTATCTGGGGCTGGAGCCGGAGGCGCTGCGGCGCTTCGTGCGCGAAAACGCCCTGTGGGGCGTGGACCGCATCGCGCCCGTGGGGCACACCATGGACTTCGCCCTTACCTGGGACGGCTACGACCTCATCCGCACGCTCAGCCGCCGCATATCCGCCATCTGACGAAACGAGGTGCCTTTATGGCCAAACCGCTGCTTTCCTTTGTGATTCCCTGCTACCGCTCGGCCAACACCATCGGCGCGGTGGTCCGGGAGCTGAACGACACGCTCGCCGCCCGCGCGGACGAGTACGACCATGAGATCATCCTGGTCAACGACGGCAGCCCCGACGACACCGCCGACGCCATCCGCGAGCTGTGCGCGCGGGACCCCGCCATCGTGTTTGTGGACCTGTCGCGCAACTTCGGCCAGCACAGCGCGGTGATGGCGGGCTTTCATCAGGTGCGGGGCGACATCGTGATCTGTCTGGACGACGACGGACAGACCCCCGCCTGCGAATGCTTCAAGCTCATCGACAAGGTGGCCGAGGGGTACGACATCGTCTTTGCCCAGTACCCCAAACGCAGGCAAAGCGCGCTTCGCAACCTGGGCAGCCGCTTCAACGCCGCCTGCAACCACTACTTCTTCGGCCAGCCCAAGGAGCTGACCGTCAACAGCTACTACGCCTGCCGCCGCTTCGTGGTGGATACCGCGCTCCAGTATCCCAACCCCTTTCCCTACGTGACGGGCCTTTTGTTCCAGAGCGTGAGCCGCTATGCCAACGTGCCCGTGGAGCACCGCGCCCGCGCGGAGGGCCGCAGCGGCTACAACCTCAAGAAGCTGGTGGCCCTGTGGCTCAACGGCGTGACGGCCTTTTCCATCAAGCCCCTGCGCTTTGCCAGCTACGCCGGCTGGCTCACGGCGGCAGCGGGCGCGGTGTTCGCGCTGGCGACGGTGATTCGCAAGCTGGTGAATCCCGACATCCCCGCCGGCTGGGCCAGCACGATTTCCGTGCTGCTGCTGCTGGGCGGCATGATCATCGCGCTGATCGGCGTGGTAGGGGAGTACATCGGCCGCATCTATCTGAGCATCAACCGTTCGCCGCAGTTTGTGGTGCGCAGCGTGACGCGCGGGGCGGCGGAGGGAATCCATCAGCCAGAGGAAAGGGAGGTGAGCGCGGATGAAGACCACGCATGCGGTCTGGGAGCGTGAAAACCTGGGCGTGGACGCCTACGAGATCGCGCTGGACGCATCCGACACCCCGGACCTGCTCCGTCAGGAGGAGGCGCGCATCATCGCGGCGGGCGCGGAATATATCGTGGTGAAAACCCCGGTGGACTGCCCCGCGCTGCTGTTTTCGATGCAGGCCCTGGGCTATACGTTTGTGGAGACGGTCTTTCATGTGATGATCCGGCGGGACGAGTACCACATGCCGGCCTCCATCGCCCGGTTTGACCGGGGCCTTCGCGTGGTGGAGCGCAGGGAGGAGGCCGACCGCGAGCGCATCTACGCGCTGATCCGCCGGGGCGTGTTCAAAAGCGACCGGGTGAGCATCGACCCCGCCTTCGGCCGCGCAAAGGGCGGCAACCGCTACGCCAACTGGCTGCGCAGCATGCTGGCGCGCGGCGGCTTTCTCTACGAGGTGCTCTCGGGCGACAAGCCCATCGGCTTTTTCGTCATCTGCCGCAAGAATGAAACCACGGTCGATCCCGTGCTCATGGGCATGTACGACGAGGAGGGCGACCGCGGCATGGGCGCGCTGCTTCACAAAAAGACGCTGGATACCTGCTTCACCCACGACTGCAAGCGCCTGACCTCCACCATCGTCAGCAACAACGCCAAGGTCCTGCGCGTGTACGTCAATGCCGGAGCGACCATCACCGACACGCTGTACACCTACGTCAAGCATGTGGGCTGACGCCGGGGAGGAATGACTATGACAGGCGCGATCTGGGTGCTGCTGATGACCGGCGGCGTGGCCGCGCTGCTGGCGGCGGTGAGCCGCAGGCGCTTTGAGGAATGGGCGGCACCCGCGGTGTTTTTGCTCACGGGCGCGATCTACGTCTTTGCGCTGGCGGGCGCGCCGGAGCTGGGATGCCGGGCCGCGCAGGCGATGGGCCTCTTGTCTCTGCTGGCCGCGGCGGTGCTGGCCGTGCGTAGCCGTGAGGCGCGGTGCCGCATCCTCACGCCGGGCGCGGCGGCCTTTGCGCTGGTGGTGCTGGTGGCCGGGTGGGCACACCGGGGACAGCTCTACACGATTTGGGACGAGTTTTCTCACTGGGGCCGGGTGGTCAACCGGCTCTGCGCGCTGGGGACCCTGCCCCATGCCGTGCCCGGCGCGTTGGACTTTCCCAGCTATCCGCCGGGGGCCGCGCTCTGGGAATACGCGTGGGTGGTCCTCTCCGGCGGCACGTTCAGCGAGGGCGCGACCATCAGCGCCAACAACGTGGCGCTGGCCGTGTGCTTCCTGCCGCTGATGCGCTACGCGGACTGGCGGCGCTGGAAGCGCGCCGTGCCGCTGCTGCTGGCGTCCGTGATGCTGCCCCTGGCCTTTCTGGCATACGCTTATCAGGACGTGTATGTGGACGCGCTGCTGGGCGCCGTCGCCGCCTACGCGCTGATCCAGTGGTTCACCCTGCCGCGCGGCTGGGAGCGGAGTGCTATGACCGGCGCGGCCATGCTGGCGCTCTCGCTGGTGAAGGAGAGCGGCGCGTTTCTGGCGCTGCTGGCCATGGCGGTGATGACGCTGGACCTGTGGCGGGAAGGCAGGGGAACGGGCGCGCGGCGCTTCGCGGCCCTGGCCGCGCCCGCACTGTGCCTTTTGGTGGGCGTGGCGTCGTGGAAGATCTACCTGGCCCTGAACGGCATCGGGAGCGAGAAGCCCTTCCGCTACTGGGAGATCGGCGAGAACATCGCCCTGTTCCTCGCCGGCGAATCCCCCTGGCACCAGCAATACCTGTTCAGCAACTTCTTCCGCTACCTGACCATGCCCCAGATGATGGGCGAGGGGCACATCCTTAAGCCCTGCTATCTGGAATGGGTGATGATCCTGTGCCTGGCGGCATGCTATCTGGCGCGCCGCAGGCGGGCCGGGGGCGAGCTCTGCCCCAAGGCACGGCGCTACGGGCGGGCCGTGGCTGCCATGACCGCCGCCACAGCGGTATACGCCGTGTGCCTGGTGCATCTCTACCTGTATGCCTTCAGCGAGTCGGAGGCCGCATCGCTGCATTCATTTGATCGATACATGGCAAGCGTCATGATTCCGGCATTGTCGCTGGCGGTCGCGCTGGCGCTGGAAAGCTGGGAGGCGGACCCGCCCCGCGCGGTTCCGGCCGCACTGGCCGTGCTGGCGGGCATGATGCTGCTGGTAGCGCCCGCGCAGCTGATGTCGCTCACCTTTACCGCGCCCCTGCAGGTGGAAGCCACGCAGTCGCTGCGCGCCGGCTTCTACCCGCCCGCGTGGGTGCTGGAGGCGCTTCCCCAGGACGCGCGTGTGGCCTGGATCGCCTGCGGGCGCGACGAGGAGAACATCTACCGCACATATGTGTGCAACCGCTATGAGTTCATGCCGGTGGAGCTGGAGGCCCCCTGCGGGATGACGCTGGAAGGCAGCCCGGAGGATGTGGCCGCCGCGCTGGCGGACTATGAATACGTCTACTGCTTTGACGCGGACGAGGCCTTCATCCAGGCGTACGGCGGACTGTTTGAAAACCCGGACGACATCGCCGACAAGGCGCTCTACCGCGTGGAAAGCGCGGAGAGCGGTCTCCGGCTTGTTAGGGTCGAGTAGGATCCAATCCCAGGATATAGGCGAGGATGTGATACGATGCTGACCTACATCACCAACGAGTGCATGCCGCTGGAAAAGATGCTGGCGCGGGTGCAGAAGCACCACCCCGGCGACGGCTGCCTGCTGGTCAAAATGAGCAAAACGTCTGGAGGAGGCCTGAGATGAGCACGTTGGTGGTGTTGGCAAGCGTCTTTGCCCTTGCGGGAGGCGGGGCGCTGCTGCTGCGCAGGCGGCTGGAGGAGGCCCTGCCCCTTTCGGTCGTGCTGATTGTGGGCGTGCAATATGCCTTTGGGCTCTTCGGCTGGCTCAGCGCGGGCTTCTATGCCGCGCTGGCGCTCTCCGTGCTTGCTCTGGTGCTGGTGGCGGTGAGGTTGCTTCGCGGCGGGCTGGGAGACCTGCGCCGCTTCCTGCTCACGCCGGGCGCTGTGGTGATGCTCGCGGCGTTTGTGTGGGCGCTGCTCTCCTTCCGCGCCCACATGCTCTACGAGCCGGACGAGTTTTCCCACTGGGGCACGGTCTTGCGCAACATGATGCACTTTGACGCCATTCCCGCGGGGGTGAAGGAGGCCAATATCACCTATACGGATTATCCGCCCGCCACCACGCTGTTTGCGTATTTCTGGACGCGGCTTTCCGGCGGCTTTAACGAGGGCGATCCGCAGCGCGCCATGAACATCATGATCCTTGCCTTCCTGCTGCCCGCCATGCGCGCCCAGCGCTGGAAGCGCTGGGGAAGCGCGCTGTGCATGGCCTGCGCGCTGTTTGTGCTCCCCACGCTGTTTAACAGCGGCGCATACTATACCATCTATGCGGACGTGGTGCTGGGATGCGTGTTTTTCCACGCCCTGTATGCCTGGTTCTTTACGCCGCGCGACCGGGGCGGCGTGCTGCTGACGGGAGGCTCGCTCTTCCTGCTTCCGCTCATCAAGGAGGCGGGATGGGGCCTTTGCCTGATCGCGCTGGCGGTCATGGCGGCGGACCTCGCCGGGGAGCGGCGCAGGGCGGGCCCGCGGCATGGGCGGGCCTTCGGAGCCCTGGCCGCGGCGGCGATGGCGGGCGGGCTGTCCTGGAAAGCCTTTCTGGCCGTGCATCAGACCCGGAGGGTCTGGACCCTGTCGGCAGGCTTTACGGAGATTCTGGATGTGCTGCTGGGAAACGCGCCGTCGCACCGCATGCGCACGGTGGAGAACTTTTTTCTAAGGATGGCGGATGCGGATCTCTTTGAGCAGAGCGGGGTCCTTCAGCTGAGCCTGCTGTTGTGGCTGCTGCTTCTGGGCGCGCTGGCGGCGCTGGCGCTGAGCCGGGCCGGCGAGCCCAACAGGACGCGCTGGCGCCGCATGGCGCTATGGCTGCTGGCCGGTCTGGGCGCATACCTGCTGTCGCTGCTCTACACCTTCCTGTTTCTGTTCAGGAACTACGAAGGGGAGAGCCTGTTCTCCTTCGCAAGGTATCTTTCCAGCTACCTGATCGCGCTCGCGGGCCTGAGCCTGGCGCTGGCATCGGAAACGCTGGGGCCGGTCCTGCGCCGCAGCGGGCAGAGCGTGGAGCTGCTGGCGCTGGCGGCGGTGATGCTTGTGGCAAACCCCGGCACATTGCTGGAAAGGGCGGTAATCACCCGAGAGTGGGACGAGGCGGTCTACGAAAGCCGCATGAGCACCGCCGCTCCGCCTCAAATTGCCCGGACGCTGGATGCGCGGACGGACCGGGTGTATCTGGTATCGCAGAACGACGAGGGGCACCGCTATTTCCTCCGGGCGTTTGAATGGGTTCCGCAGCGCCTGCAGGCCCGCGCGGACGGCTGGTGGCTGATGCCCGACGAGCAGGCTGTGGAGCAGACGGGAGACTGGTATGCCCGGACGTTCTCCACCGTAAAGACGCCGCAGGAATGGGCGGACGAGCTGATAGAAGGGGGTTACACCCATGTCTATCTGGACCGGATCGACCCGGCGTTTGCGGCGGCTTATGCGGAGCTTTTCCAAAGCCCCGAAGAGATCGAAGCGGACACGCTGTTTGAGGTGGCGGTCGGGGATGGCGGGGCAACGCTGGTGCGCGCGGACGGGCAATAGAGCTGTCTTGCCGGCGAGGGTGTTTTGGCGGGCACCGGTTAGATACCCCGATTCAGGGAGGGACGATAGATGCTGACCTACATCACCAACGAGTGCATGCCGCTGGAAAAGATGCTGGCGCGGGTGCAGAAGCACCACCCCGGCGACGGCTGCCTGCTGGTCAAAAAGGCCTACGAGTTTGCCGAAAACGCGCACCGGGGACAGGTGCGCAAGAGCGGCGAGCCGTATTTCATTCACCCGGTGTCGGTGGCGAGCATCCTCACCGACCTGATGATCGACGCGCCGACCATCGCGGCGGGCTTTCTGCACGATACGGTGGAGGACTGCAAGGACATCACGCTGGACACCATCCGCACGGAATTCGGCGAGGAGGTCGCCCAGCTGGTGGACGGCGTGACCAAGCTGGACAAGCTGGATTTCACCAACCGCGAGGAGCAGAAGGCCGAAAGCCTGCGCAAGATGATCCTGGCCATGAGCAAGGACATCCGCGTGGTCATCATCAAGCTGGCGGACCGGCTGCACAACATGCGCACCCTGCGCTTCCAGCCCGAGGAGCGGCAGAAGGCCATCGCCCACGAGACGCTGGACATCTACGCCCCCCTGGCGCACCGCCTGGGCATGAACTCCATCAAATCCGAGCTGGAGGACCTCAGCTTCAAGTACATCGATCCCGAAGCCTTTCACGACATCGCCCAGAAGGTGGGCCTCAGACGAACCGAGCGCGAGGAAAACATCCGCATGGTCATCTCCGAGCTGTCCGAAAAGCTCGACGCGCAGCACATCCACTACGAGATGGACGGCCGCCCCAAGCACCTGTATTCCATCTACAAGAAGATGAAGGGCCAAGGCAAGACCTTCGACCAGATCTACGACCTGATCGCCGTGCGCGTGCTGGTGGATACCGTGCAGGACTGCTATACGGTGCTGGGCATCGTCCACACGCTGTGGAACCAGATCCCCGGCCGCTTCAAGGACTACATCAGCGTGCCCAAGGGCAACATGTACCAGAGCCTGCACACCACCGTGATCGGCGGGCGCAAGATGCCCTTCCCCTTTGAGATCCAGATCCGCACCTGGGAGATGCACCGCGTGGCCGAGTTCGGCGTGGCGGCGCACTGGCGCTACAAGGAGGGCGGCACGGGCGGCGGCGATCTGGACAACAAGCTCTACTGGCTGCGGCAGATCCTCGACTGGCAGGGCGATACGCGCGACAGTCAGGAGTTCATCGATTCGCTGAAAACCGACCTGTTCAGCGAGGAGGTGCTGCTCTTCACCCCCAAGGGCGATATCGTGAGCATGCAGCGCGGCGCCACGCCCATCGACTTCGCCTACCGCATCCACTCCGGCGTGGGCAACCACTGCGTGGGCGCGAAGGTCAACGGGCGCATCGTGCCGCTGGAAACCGAGCTGGAGACGGGCGACCGGGTGGAGATCATCACCTCGCCCTCCTCCAAGGGCCCCAGCACCGACTGGCTGCGCGTGGTCAAAACCCAGCAGGCCAAGGCCAAGATCCGCCAGTTCCTCAAGCGCGAGCTGCGCGGCGAAAACGTCATCAAGGGCCGCGACATGCTGGAGAAGGAGGCCAAGCGCCGCGGCGTGGCGCTCTCGGCGCTGACCAAGCCGGAATACTATGAGGGGATTCTCAAGCGCTACGCCTTTTCCGAGCTCAACGACATCTACGGCGCGGTGGGCTACGGCGGCATCGCCAGCGCCTACGTGATCAGCCGCCTTCTGGAGGAGCAGCGCAAGACCGAGACCCCCGCGCTGCCCAAGGTGCAGGAGGTTTCCCACGAGGAGGCGCAGAGCCATCTGGGCAAGCCCACCCACGGCGTCTACGTCAAGGGTGAAAGCGGCATGCTGGTGCGCTTCGCCCGCTGCTGCAACCCCGTGCCCGGCGACGAGATCATCGGCTATATCACCCGCGGCCGCGGCGTGACCGTGCACAAGGCCGACTGCATCAACGCCACCAACTCCGAGCAGGAGCGCATGGTGGAGGTGAGCTGGGCGGGCGGGAACGAGCTGGCCAACTTCAACGCCTCCATCAACATCATCGCCTACGACCACGTAAGCCTGCTGGGCGAGCTGGCCCTGTGCATCGGCAACATGGACGTGCCCATCGTGGCGGTGTCGGCCAAGCGGGACGAAAAGAAAAAGACCAGCAACATTACCATGGTCATCCAGGTCAAGAGCCGCGAGCAGCTGGACCGGGTCTTTACCCAGCTGCACAAGCGCAGCGACATCATCGAGGTCTACCGCGGATCGACCTGAGAAAAGGTACAAAGGAGATGGGAACCATGCGTGCAAAGTCGGCAGCCCATGTTGTCGCTGAGGCCGTGTGCCTGACCGTGGTGCTGGTGTGGGCGCTTTCGGCGTTTCCGTGCACGAATCCGGCGTATGAGACCGTTGGGGCGGACAGCGGCATCTTCCTGTGCATGGGCCGCGGCATCGTCCAGGGGTATACGCCCTATGTGGAGATCACGGAAAACAAGGGACCTCTGTTTTTCCTGATGATGGCGATACCACAGAGGATCGTGGAGGGAACGGCGGGCGTGTATGTGCTGGAGGTGCTCTTCGCCCTGGGCAACTGCGCGCTGCTGATGCTGATGGCGCGCTGGCTGATGGGGGAAAGGCGCAACATCCTCTGCGTGGCGGCCTGCATACCGGTGCTGTTGCGGGTCTGCGGACAACACCTGCACTGCGAGGAATTCAACTTTCTTTTCATGCTGCTGGGCTTCGCGGTGATGATCCACGCCTATACCGGACAGACGCGCGGCGCCGGGGCAAGGCCGTTTCTGCTGGGGCTGGCCACGGCGGCGATTGCGCTCATCAAGATCAGCGACATCCCGGGGCTGGGCGTGATGGTGCTGTTCTACATCGGCTATGCCGTCCGCGCCCGGCGCTGCCTGTGGAAGGATGCGCTGCGCTATCTGGCGGGCATGGCGGTGCTCGCCGTGCCGGTCCTGGGCTATCTGGGAGCTGTGGGCGCGCTGGGGGCCATGTTTGAGGAGTACATTCTCAACAACTTCGTGCATGTGGCCAGCGCAAAGGACGCGGGCTTCTGGGAGATCCGCCGCTACCTGATTGAAAACGGCTATGGCTGGGAAAGCCTCAAACCCGTGCTGCTGATGGCCGGAGCGGTCATCGTACGCCTGTTGATCTATCGCGGGGAACCGGAGCGCTTCAAGCGTGAAAAAGGGCTGCTGGCCTGCGCGGCAACTGTGGCGGTGGCCAACATGCTTGCGGCCTACGTGTCCGGTACGGGGTTCGAGCAGCATCTCGCCATGGGGGACTGTACCCTGCTGATGGCCTGTCTGCTGGCTCTGAGCGCCGTGCTGGACCGGCTGAACAGAAAGGTCCGCTGGATGAAATGGCCGGAGTACGCCGCTGCGCTGTGCGTGCTGGCGTCTGTCGCGGTGCCGGCCGTGAACGCGCTGGCGCCGCAACAGCGGGAGGCGGCCAGGACGGAGCACGAGGCGTATGTGGCGGTCCAGCGCGAACTTTTGGATTATCTGGGAGAGGACGAAACGGTCTATACCATCGGCATATGGCCGGACTGGTACTGGTTCGCGGACCGGCAGCCCGCCTTCCGCTACTATAACCTGATCGGATTTATCACCGATAACGTGGGCGAGGGGCTGGAGAATGAATTTGAGGCGTTTCTGGAACAGCATCCGATCGACGCCCTTTTCATCAGCGACGATGTGGAGACATACCGCGGCATTCTGACGGATAAAACGGTGGAGTATATTCTCAATAACTATCAGGTCGTCAGCGTGGACAGCCAGGGGCGCTCGCTGTGGAAGCTGATCTGACGGAAGAGGAAGGAATCACAGATGCGTGCAGTCATTCAGCGGGTGGAGCGGGCCAGCGTGAGCGTGGAGGGAGAAATCAGGGGCCAGATCGGCGCGGGGTTTCTGGTGCTGATCGGCGTGGAGGAAGGCGACGGCGACGCCGATTTCAGGTACATCGCCGAAAAGGTGCCCAACCTGCGCGTCTTTGAGGACGAGCAGGGCAAGATGAACCGTTCGCTTTTGGACGTGGGCGGCGAGGTGCTGGCGGTCAGCCAGTTCACTTTGCTGGGCGACGCCCGCGGCGGGCGCAGGCCCAGCTTCATCACCGCCGCGCGTCCGGAAACAGCCGACCCCATGTACGAGCGGCTGGTGGCGGACTGGCGCGCGCGCGGCATCCGGGTGGAGACGGGCGTGTTCGGCGCGCATATGAAGGTTTCGCTGGTCAACGACGGTCCGGTGACCATCCTGCTGGATTCGCGCAGGCGGTTTTGAAGAAAGCGGGGAGCGGTAAGATATGCCTAAGATTGATGTGAAATGCCTGACTGTGGGGGATTTTCAGGTAAATTGCTATCTGGTGGTGAACGCCGAAACGCGGGAATGCCTCATCGTGGACCCCGGCGAGGAAGGGGAGCGCATCATTCGGGCGGCGCAGGAGTACAAGCCCGCCGCCGTGCTGCTCACGCACGCGCACTGGGACCACATCGGCGCGGTGGACGCGGTGTGCGCCCATTTCGGCATCCCGCTCTACGTGCATGAGGCGGACGCGCCCAAGCTCACCGACAGCACGAAGAACGTGGCCCGCCAGTTCGGCTACGACGTGACGGTTTCCACGCGCCCGCTCATGCTGCGGGGCGGGGAAACGCTCTCCCTGGCCGGCATGGACATTCGCGTGCTGCATACGCCGGGGCACAGCGCGGGCAGCGTGTGCTACCTGCTGCCGGACGGGCAGGGCGTTTTGACGGGCGACACGCTGTTCGCCCACGGCTATGGCCGGACCGACTTTGCGGACGGCAGCTTCCATGAGCTCAAGGAATCGCTGCGCGCGCTGTTTCACCTCTCGCCCCGGCAGGCCGCCTATCCGGGGCATGAGGAAGCGGGCACGGTGGGCCGCGACCCCGTGGAGGGCTGAAGCATGGAGAAGGTGCGCATCGCGCTGTACACGCCGCTTCCGGGGTTCGCCAACGACCTGTGCGACGTGCTCAAACTGTTTTTTCAGGTGGAAGCCTTTGACGTCAATCCCGAAGGCGAGGGCGGCGAGCCGCTGCGCCATGACTATCAGGAGCGCGGCGGCGTGGCGCGGAGCGTGATGGAGCTGCGCGGCCGCAGCTTTTCGATGGAGCAGGCTTTGCCGCAGGCCGTCCCCGGCGGGGACGGCGGGCACCTGGCGGTTGCGCTCAAGCGGGTGCGAAAGCGCCTGTGCAAGCTGTCGCTGTACCGCCTGCTGAAGGAGCTCACGGGCGCGCATCCCCCGTGGGGCGCGCTCACGGGCATCCGGCCCACGCGGCTGCTCTGTCAGGCCATGGAGGAAGGGCGCTCCATGGAGGAGGCCGAACGGTATCTGGAATCGTTTTTCGACGTGACGCCCGAAAAGGCGGCGCTGCTTGCCCGCATCGTGCGGGAGCAGCAAAAGCTGCCCGCGCCCTGCACGGCGCAGGCGGACGTATATATCTCCATCCCCTTTTGCCGCACGCGCTGCGCCTACTGCTCCTTCCCCGGCGAGGCGGTGGGCAGGGGCGGGCGCATCGCCCCGTATCTGGAGGCGCTTTTCGGGGAAATGCGGGAGGGCGCGCGGCTGATGGAGCGGTGCGGGCTTTCGCTGCGCGCGCTCTACGTGGGCGGCGGCACCCCTTCGGCGCTGGGCGAGGAGGACTTCGCCCGGCTGATGGACGAGGTGACGGCGCGCTTTCCCGGCGCGCGGGAGTACACCGTGGAGGCGGGGCGCCCGGATACCATCACCCGCGGCAAGCTGCTTGCGCTCAAGCGGCTGGGCATCGGCCGCATCAGCATCAACCCCCAGACCATGAACGACGAAACCCTGCGCCTCATCGGCCGGGACCACACGGCCCGCCAGACCTGCGAGGCCTTTGCGCTGGCGCGGGAGCTGGGATTTGACGACATCAACATGGACGTGATCGCGGGCCTGCCCGGCGAGGACGAGGCGGCCTTCGCCCGCACGATGGAGGAGGTGCGCCGCCTCGCGCCCGACAGCCTGACCGTGCATACGCTGGCCATCAAGCGGTCCAGCCGGCTCAATCTGGAGCGCGCGCCCCTGCCGGACGCCGCCGTGGCCGCCGCCATGGTGCGCCTGGGCGAGGAGACGGCCGAGGCGCTCGGCCTTGCGCCCTATTACCTCTACCGGCAGAAGTACATGGCCGGACAGCAGCAGAACGTCGGCTACGCCCGCCCCGGCGCGGCGTGCCTGTACAATGTGGATATCATGGAGGAAACCACCTCCATCCTCGCCATGGGCGCGGGGGCCATCAGCAAGCGCGTGCTGCCGGATAGGGAGCTGCGCATCCGCCGCGCGCCCAACGTGACCAATGTGAGCGTCTATATTGACCGCGTCCAGGAAATGGCGCGGCGTAAGGAAATACTTTTTACACAAACGGAGGGAGAGAAACCATGCGAATCCTAGTGGCACTGGACCAGGGCACCACATCCAGCCGCGCCATCGTCTTTGACGAGGCGGGACACACGCTTGCCTCGCATGCCATCGAGTTCAAGCAGCACTATCCCCAGCCCGGCTGGGTGGAGCACGACCCGGACGACATCCTTGGCACCCAGGTGGAGGCCCTGCAAAAGGCCGTGAAGATGAGTAAGGTGGACGTGCGCGACATCGCGGCCATCGGCATTACCAATCAGCGCGAGACCACCCTGCTGTGGGAGAAGGACACGGGTCGCTGCGTACACAACGCCATCGTGTGGCAGTGCCGCCGCACCGCGCCCTATGTGGAGAAGCTGGTGCGCGAGGGGCATGGCGAAACCATCCGGAAAAAGACGGGCCTTGTGCCGGACGCCTACTTCAGCGGGACGAAGCTGGCGTGGCTGCTGGATACGCTGAACCTGCACGAGCGCGCGGAGAAGGGCGAGCTGTGCTTCGGCACGGTGGACAGCTTCCTGGCCTGGCATCTGGTGGAGGGACGGCCGCACGTGACCGACGCGACCAACGCCGGTCGCACGATGCTCTTTAACCTCCACACCCAGGAGTGGGACGACGAGCTGCTGGGCATGCTGAACATCCCCCGCGCGGTGCTGCCCCAGGTGGTGGACACGGCGCAGGTGATCGGAAACCTCCGGCCGGAGATTCTGGGCCGGCCCATTCCCGTGGCGGCCATGGCGGGCGACCAGCATGCCTCGCTGTTCGGGCAGGCGTGCTTTGAGCCGGGCATGGTGAAAAACACCTACGGCACCGGCTGCTTCATGCTGATGAACACGGGCGAGGTGCCGGTGGAGAGCCAGAACGGGCTGCTCACCACCATGGCGTGGCGGCTGGACGGCAAGCCCACCTTTGCGCTGGAGGGCAGCGTGTTCATGGGCGGCGCCACGGTTCAGTGGCTGCGCGACGAGATGAAGCTGATCAAGACGGCCGCCGAGAGCGAGCAGATCGCCGAGAGCGTGCCGGACACGGCGGGCGTGTTTCTGGTGCCCGCCTTCACGGGCCTGGGCGCGCCGTACTGGGACATGTACAGCCGGGGCACCATCGTGGGCATGACGCGCGGCACGGGCCGGGCGCACATCGTGCGCGCGGCGCTGGAGGCCATCTGCTACCAGAGCTGCGACCTGTTCCGCGCCATGGTGGCGGACCGGGGGCACCACGCGCCCCGGCACATGAATGTGGACGGCGGCGCGAGCGCCAACGGCTTCATGATGCAGTTTCAGGCGGATATCCTGGGCGTGCCGGTGATCCGGCCCGTGGTGCTGGAAACCACGGCGCTGGGCGCGGCGCTGCTGGCGGGCATCGGTACGGGCGTGTATGCCAGCAAGGAGGAAGCCGCGGCCATGGTCCAGCCGGACCTGACCTTCCATCCGCGCATGGCGGACCGCGACCGCGACCTGGCCCTCTACGGGTGGCACCGGGCCGTGGAACGCAGCCGCGGCTGGGTGGAGCCGGACAAGTAAATAAACAGCGGGGCCGGGAGGGCGTGTGCCTTTCCGGCCCCGTTTCAACCGCGCAAAGAGGAGGTGCGGCCATGAAAATCGAGATCTCCGAGGCCTTTCCCGAACATTTCCGGCCCGCGTATCCGGAGGAATTCGAGCTGTTTTCCCACTTTGAGACGACGGCGGGCATCCCCTCGCCGCTCTTTGCCATCACCACATGGAAGGAAAACGGCCTGCCCAACGTATGCTTCCACGCGTGGAGCTGCTTTCACGGGGACAGGACCGCCTTTTTCGCCGTGATGGGCAACCTATACCAGCACACCCACACCTATGCCAACATCCTGCGGGAAAGGTGCTTCGCCCTGAATTTCCTGCCCATCGCCTGCTATGACCGGCTGGTGGAGACCATCCGCCGAAACGGCATGGACGAGGACGAGTTTGAGGCGGGCGGCTTTGCGCTGGAGGAGGCGCGGACCATTCATGCGCCGCTGATCGCGGAGGCGTTTCTGAGTCTGGAATGCACGCTCACGGAGGCCAAAGACCTCACCGGCGCGGGACAGACCGCCATGGTGACGGGACAGGTGCGGCATGCGTGGGTCGAGGAAGCCTATGCGCGGGGGTATGACCGGCGCTACGGCAAAGACGGCTTCATGCTGCTGGTGCCCGCGCCGCAGGACCTGCTCACCGGCGCGCCGGGGCGGTCGGGCATTGCGACGGTGAACATCGAACGGCTGGACTAAAGCGCGCGCATCGGGGGCATGCTGTTTACGGAGGTGACGGAAATGCTTCCCGAAATGGAGCTGTTCCAGTACATTTACAAGACGGCGGACATGGGCTGCCAGGGCATCGACACGGTGGAGGAGCATGCCGAAAAGCGCCTGCGCGAGGAGCTCAGGCGCGAGCGGCAGGAATATCAGGCCATCCGCGACGAGGCGGACGGCCACATCCGCCGGCGGGGCGATACGCCCGCGGGCGTGGGAACCGTGGCGCGCGTATCCGCCGAATGGATGAGCAAGGGCCAGCTGGCCATGGACGATTCGCGCGGAAAGATCGCGGAAATGATGATTCAGGGCACCACCACGGGCATCGTCAAGACCATCCGCCATCTGAACGACTATCAGGGCGACGACGGCGACGCGCGCAGGCTGGGCGAGCGCCTGCTGGATACGCAGGAGCAGAACGTGGAGCGCATGAAAGCCTATCTCTGAGCCCCTTACAGGCGCCAAAGGCGCTTGAGCTGGCTCAGGCAGCGCACAGCCATGGCCATGTCATCCTCCGGGGCGCATGGCTTTTCGTTTGCGAAGACGGTGTCCAGCTCCATCTGCGCGGTGGGGGTCAGGCGCACGCCGTCCGCCTCCTCGAAGGCGCGGGGCATCAGGCGCTCCGCCGCCTGGGGAAAGACGCGGTAAAACAGCGGCAGATAGCCGCTCAAAAGGTCCTCGCGCTCCGGCCCGCCGTAGGGGCGGGTGCCGTTCCACCGGTCCGCGCCATGGACGGCGCTCTGGAGCGCGTCGTCCCGCGCCAGCAGGCCGCGCGCCACCTCCTGCTTGGGGTGGCGGCTCTGCACCGGCAGCAGCACGCGCAGGGGATGGTCCGTGCTCAGGCGCGTCATGGCCAGCGAGCACAGGCGGGTCAGCTGTTCGTCGGTGAGGGCCTTGACAAGCTGGCCGCCGTTGCCCGCCACGCACAGCGCCATGCGCTGCGGAAGCAGGGGGGAGAGGTCCGCGTCGGCATGGGCGCGCTGCATCAGCTCGCCCGAGAGATAAAACAGGTAGCCGATGTGAAGCAGCAGCAGGCTTTCAAAGTAGGTGATGCCGCCCAGAGAGCGGGCGGCGGCCATGGCCTCGCGGATGTCCCCGGCGTAGGCGGCGAGCAGGTCATCCAGCAGGAACATGCATTTCAGCCGCCCCCGCGTGGTGGACGCCTCGCGCCGGAACGCGGTGACGACGCCGCCGGCCGCCTGCCGCAGCGCCTCGGAGCCGGAGGCAAAGTCGCGCTCCAGATCCTCGCTGTGCCAGTCGCACAGGGATTCAAAGAGCATCTCCCGGCAGCCCAGCAGGAGCGAGCATTCGATGGCGGCATGCGCCGCGCCGCCCAGCCACAGGCTGAGATCCGCCGTGCTGCCGCCAATGTCGAGGTTGAGATAGCCGCTGCCCGCGCTCACCTCGCTGCGGGAGAGGAAGTAGAGGCCGTCCGCCTGATTTTCCGTGGCATAGAGCACGGCCGGGCAGCCGCCGGTCAGGGGCAGGCCGCATTCGGCGGACACCTCCCGCGCGAGGCCGCGCATCATTTCCAGATAGGCCTCCTGCTTGGCGGGCGGCATGGCGTTGGGCATGGACACGCGCCAGGACGCCGAGGACGACCCCCACAGCCGCGCCGAAAGCGCCGCCTGGAGCATGGCCTGCTTGAGAAACAGGCGAAGGCACCGAAGCGCATAGTCCTCGCCGCTCCACTTGAGGTCGTAGTACAGGGCGGAGGCGCTTTTTTCCAGCAGGTCGGGCAGGGAGAGGCGGTAGTAGATGTGCCCGTCGCACAGAACCGTGCGCCAGGCTTCCGGCGCGTCGGCGAACATGTCCATCACGCTGTAATAGGTGGCCTCGACGGCGCTTCCGGGCAGAAGCACCGTGTCGGGCAGAAATTCGTCGGCCAGGCGGGCGCCGTCGTCCGGGGCGGGCGAAAGGAGCGTGCGGTGCAGGCATTCGGGCAAAGACGCGGGCTGCACGCGGCCGTCCTGCCGGAGCATGACGGTGGTGGAGATGCTGCCGAAGTCGATGGCGATGGCCGCCGCGGGCTCATGGCGCAAAAGGCGGCGGGGCGCGTCGTTGAGCAGCGCGCCCAGAGAGAGCGCGCCGCGCCGGAGCGCCACAAAGGCCGGGAAGCGGTCCACGCAGGTGTTGCGCCATGCGAAGCCGGAGGCGGAGCGCAGCTCGCCCTGCGTCCAGCCCCCGGCGCTCAGGGCCCATACCTCCACGCTCTGCGGGCGGTGGGCGTGGACGAAATAGCGCTTCCACAGGCCGGGTGAAAGGCGCACATTGGGCCATACGGCCACGTAGGGGGCCTCCCCGGCGGGCAGCACAAAGGCCGCGCCGGTTTGCAGCGCGCCGCTCAGGACATAGGCGCGGCGGAAGGTGACGGCGCTTTCCGCCGCCGTTTCGCCCCGCTGCACACGGCGGCGCAGCCGCAGACACGCCTCGACGGAGCGGCCGTCCGCAGCGGGCAGAAAGCGCAGGCCGGAGAGGTCCAGCCGGGGCGCGCCGGATTCGTCCGCGTCGGCGGCGTCCGTCAGAAAGGCGCACAGCCCGGGCGAGAGCGGGGGCACGGCATAACAGGTGCGCGCGCCCAGCGCCACGCGGCAGGCCGTATGGAGCGCCTCGTCCGCGAAGGGCGGCGGGCCGTCCAGCAGGAGAAGCGCGTCGGAAAGCGGCTGCTCCACCAGCGCCGTATCCTCCATGCCCAGCGCGTCCCGGAGCAGGGCGCAGAGGGCGGCGGGACGGCCGTCCAGCGGATAGGTCACCTCAAGGGTGAAGCCCGCATCCTCGGGGCGGCGGTCCAGCTCGTCGGCCCAGGCCGTGAGCAGGCCGGGCAGGCGCGGCCACAGGCCGGGGCGGTCCTGCGAGGCTTCCGCCAGCTCCCGCAACGTGATCGAAGCGCGCCTGCGCCAGCCCGCGTCGTAACGCTCCAGCAGCGAAAGCTCCCGTTTCAGGCGCGCCAGCGCGTCCGCTTCGCCGGGGCTGCGCGCGGGCTCGGCCAGACAGAAGGCGGACCGGCGGGCAAAGGCCGTGCCGTCCAGCGAGTAGAGGACGCAGCCACCGTCCGCCGCGGCGGGAGGCACGGGGCCCAGCACCACGCGAAGAAGCGGGTTGGCGGTGGGGTCGGCCTCCTGCGGATGCAGCGTTTCTTCCCGGACCCCGGCGGGCGTGTCAGCCAGCGTATGGCCGGCCAGAATCCGGGTGCGGAGATCGTCGAGCGCCTGTGCGTCGCCCCGCGAAAGCAGGTCGCGCCACGCGCCGCGCGCGCGGGAGATGTCCGTAAGAAACGGTTGCAGCACGCCGCACAGGCCCGCCGCGGGATCATAGAGGGGGCTGCGCAGCGAGGGCTGCTCGTTCAGGCGGCACAGAAGCGCAAGCCGCGCGGTCAGGAACGCGGCGTCGCGCTCGCAAAGGCATGCGCAGGGGTCGAGGAAGCGGCGCTCCGCGCGGTCATACCACGTTACGCAGGGCGGCAGCAGGGGGCTCAGGTCGCCGGGGTCGGCGGCGGGCACCACGGCCATGGCGCGGGAGAGAAGGGCGACGGGCCGCGCGGGGATGCCCTCGCCGCGCAGCGTGAACGCCCACAGCCCGTCCGGGGCGCGGGCGGGGGAGAGCGCGGCGGTCACCGAGGCGGAGAAGGCCGTGCCGCCGTCCGAGAGGCGCACCAGCTCCAAGGCGGGCCACGCGCCGTCCTGCGGCCAGGTATCCCACAGAAGCAGCAGGGCCAGCACCGCGCGCCAGGCCGCCATCGAGGGATGGGCCAGGGCGCGCTCCGGCGTCAGGCGCGAAAGGCGGCGCAGCTGCTGCTCGGCGCTGAGCACGTCGGGGATGGAATAGCTCACGTCGATGCCCGGCGTTTGCAGGTAGCGGGCCAGGCTTTCCAGCCATTCGCGCGGGCGCTGGTTGTGGTCGCTCACGATGCCGGGCGCGGTGTGGTAGCCCGTATGAAAGCCCTCGTCCATCGGGGGCAGAAAGGTCAGGTAGGCGGTCTGGCGGTCCAGCGCCTGCTTTTCTTCACGGTTGCCGCGCACGGCGCGTCCCTCCTTCCACGGTCAAAGGTCCTCCATCACGGCGGCCAGCAGCGTGTCCAGGAAGGCGGCCAGCGCCTCGTCCGGGCCGCCTGCGCGCGTGCCGCCGCCCAGCGCGCTCACCACGCGCGCCATGTCGCGCCGGTCGGGCACGGGAGACAGGACCAGCCGCTCCAGCCCGCGCTGCACCTGACGGCAGGCCGCCTCATCCGGCGTGCCGCTTCCGAGGGAGACCAGCGCCGCGTGCAGCGCGTCCAGCGTGGCGGCGTCCATCAGGCCGTTTCCCTCCCCTTCTGCGGGCAGGCGGAAAGCGGGCGGCAGCGTGTGGAGCACCTGATGCATCCAGTTGATATAGAAGGCGAAGAAGCGGTACACCCCGTCCAGCCGCGCGCCCAGCCGGGCGCGTGCGGAGGCGGGATAGCCGCGGCGGAAGAACGCGGCGAGGTAGCCCACCCGCCCCAGCGAACGCCGCCCGCCGCACAGGAAGGCGCGCAGCGCGGGGTAGCATTCGGTCACGTAGACGGCGGCGGCCTTCATCAGCGCACCGTAGCGCGCGCGGTAGAGGGCCGCGTCCGTGTCGAAGCTGTCCCAGCAGAAATGCGGGGTGTGCCACTGATAGTAGTAGCAGTCCATGTTGTGCGCCTGATCGCCCCGGAAGCCCGTTGAGAAAAACCGCGCGGCGCAGCGCGCCGCCAGCCATTCCAGCATGTGCGCGTCGTTTTCCTGGCTCTGCGAGCCGGTGGAATACAGCCGCGCGGATACGAAGTGCTCCGGCGGCAGGCCCAGCAGGTAGGCCGCGTCAAAGATGCCGGAGGCGTCCTCCGCGCCGTTTCTCACCATGCCCTCCATACCGTAGTATTGCAGCGCCGTGCGCGCCTTGTCCAGAAACTCGTCGCTGGAGACGGCGATTTCGCGCTCCGTGTCCACTTGGGCGGGGGGCACGCGGTAATAGGGCAGCATCAGCACCGCGCCCATCACGAATCGGTCCGTATCCCCGGCGAAGCGGTGGCGCAGGTACCTGCTGACGGCGGGGATGCCGCTCGCGCCCGTGCCGCCGAAGATGCTGCCGGTCAGAAGCACCTGAACCGTCTCGCCCCGGTCCAGATCGGCCCGCATGCGGTCCACCATGGCGTTGAGCTCGTCGGGCTGGCCCTGGGCGCGCATGTCCTCCAGCGCGCCCAGCAGATCGGCAAAGAACAATACGCCCAGATCGGGATGCCCGCGGAAGCCCTCGCTGTATTCCAGATCGGCCTCGGCGCGGGTGAACAGCGTGCGGGCCAGCAGCCCGTCCAGCGCGTGGCGCGCGGCCATCTGGCGGACGGAGGCGGCGCGGCGGCTGAGATTCATGCTCCACCGGCTGATGGACAGGCGCGTATGAAAGCAGGCGTGCTCGCAGGGCGAGGCCGCCAGCGCGGCGCGGGCCTCCTCGTAGGCCTCGGCGGCGCGCTTAACACGAGTGGTGTTGCCGCAGGAGGCGTCCACATCCACCGAGAGCAGGTCCAGAGCGGGCAGCGGACCTTCGCCGGGCGTGGAAAAAGCGTCCGCGCACGCGGCGTAGACGATGGCTTCCAGCACCTTGCTGCCCGTTCCGCCCACGGCGATCACATACCGGCCCATGCGCAGGCCTCCTTTCCTGATTACAGCCGCTTGAAAAAGGCGTGGCGGCCGCTGATGGCGGGCGGCGCGGCCAGGCGCGACACGGCGGCGGCGGCCAGCACGTTGAGCGCGTAGCAGCCGAAATACGCCGCCAGATCCCACCCGGTGCGGCCGGGAATCCACCGGACGCCCGCCAGCCAGACCACAGCGGCAAAGGCCGCGTTGACCGCGCAGAGCCACAGAAGCGTCAGGCGGTAGGTGCGGATGGCCCGGCGGGTCGCCCGCGCGGGCTGGATGGCGGAGCGCCGCCCGGCGCGCCAGAGAAGCTGCACCGCCAGCGTGATGAGCCACGCCGCGAGCGCGCAGGCCGCCAGAAACCAGAGCCAGCTTTGCTCGCGGGAGAAAAGCGCGGCGCGCAGGGCCTCGGGCGTTGCGGCGGCGGCTTCGCCCGACCGGGCCAGCGCCTCCAGCGGCGCGGGGGAAAAGGGCAGAGCCGCTTGCAGATGCAGCGCCACGTTGGGCGCGGTGCCCGTCAGCTTGAGGGGGTAGATCCAGAGGCTGGCCGCGGCCTGCCACAAAAGCGGCAGGGCAAAGCAGACCAGGTAGCACACAAGGCATTTCACCCGGTTGGACCAGCGCAGGCGCACGGCGGACGGCATGCTCATACGCCCCCTTCCCATGCCCCGGCGGGCACGAATACGTCAAACACATAGCGCACCAGAGGCACTTCATCCACATTGGCGGCCGCGCGGAGCTGCGCGATCAGCTCCTCAAGGCCCGGCGCGCGCATCACGGGCGGGAAGTCCGGGATGGGCAGGCCGTGATAGCCGGATTCGTTCACGGGTCCCCACGCGTGCTGAAGCTGGCGGGGCACGCCGGCGCTGCCGCCGTCGTAGGTATGCACCGCCTCGGCGAACTGCTCCCACGCGGAAATCTGCTCGTTGGTCAGGCGCACGCCGAGGGCGGCGGCCCAGGGGACATCCTCCCATTCGACCTGCGCGCCGGAGAGGTCCGCGCTGACCAGCACGCGGTAATAGCCCGGCGCGAGCGCGGCTTCGTCCGCCGAGACGGTGATGGAAAGGCGCGTGCCGCCATCCTCCGGCGCCACCCCGGCGATCCTGAAGGGATTTTGCCGCCCGCCGCTCTGGAAGGCCTCGTCCTCGCGGGTAAAGACGTACTGCGTATCCCGAAGCGCGATGACCTGCCCCTCCCCGGCCTGCGCCGTGGTGGGCAGGGTATCGGTCAGAATGAGCGCCGCCTCCACCGAGACGGAGGCGGTGAGGCCGCTCAGGTCCGCGCTCGCCGCGCCGCTTTCCTGCGTCACGGGCAGCGACACCGTCACCGACGCGCCGGAGGAATCGCCGTCCATCGTGACCGTGGCGGCCTGCCCGCCGGTTTCGAGCGTGCAGCCGGTCGCGGAAAGCGACGCGCCCTCGCTAAGCCGGGTCAGGCAGGTCCAGCCGGGCCGCTCGATGCGCACGGAGAAAGATTCAAAGCCGAAGGGCTGCTGCGTGACGGTCTGGCCGTCCGCGGTATAGGTGAGCTGGCCCTCCTGGGGGCCGCGCAGGCCCTTGAGCGCCTCGGAGGTCGCCAGCCCTTCGTCCAGCAGCGCGGTGTAGCGGTCCACCTGCGCGGGCGTTCCCACCACCAGCATGATCAGCGTGCGCGGCATGGGCAGCGCCTGATCGGAGTTCTGAGCGGCGTTGTCGTAATCCAGCCGGCCCCAGAGAAGCGGCTCGGCAAAGTCCGCCGCGCCGAAGGAGGACATCTGCCCCATATAGTCCAGCACAAAGGCGTAGAGCTGAACGCACAGCCCCGCGTCAAACACGCCCCGCGCCTTGAGCAGCTCGGTCACGGCATCGACGGGCGTGCCGTCCGCCTCCACGGTGGAGAGGCGGCGCAGGGTGGCCGGGTCGCAGGTGATGACGGACAGGCGCGTGAAATCGAGGTTTTCCAGGGCGTACATGAGCGGCGCGTCCGCGTCGCCATCCGCCACATAGCCGTCCGTCTCCCCGCTCTGGATGGCGGCGATCTGGGCATCCAGAGCGTCGGCCATGGCCGGGGCCAGCGACGGGTTTTCCAGCGAGGAAGCGTCCAGCGCGCGCAGCTGGTTGAGCATGGGCGTGCCCAGGTCGTAGAACGAGCCTTCCATGTCCTCGGCGGACAGGCCCGCAAAGAACGAGGGCAGGGGGTTGACGGCGCAGGTGAGCAGGTCGCGCGTGACGGAGGCGCGCGCCTCCGCGCCGGACCCGGCCAGCGCGTCAAGGGTTTCATCCGGCAGGCGCTCGTTGCCCGCGCGCAGCACCCGCACGCGCGAGCCCTCGGCGGCGGCCAGCAGGCAGCGCAGCACGCCCTCGTACATGCCCACCTGCGAGCCGTAGCGGTAATGGAAGCCGCCCTCGCGGTACTTGCGGCTGAAGTGGGGATAGACGCTCTCCTCGTGGATGTTGATGCCGCCCATCACCTGGGAGGCGTCCAGCCACAGGTCCACCAGCAGGGGCGCGCCGGACGCGGGAGCCTCCGTTTCGTCGGGGACGGCGTCGCTCATCGCGGGCCATTCCAGCAGGCGCAGGTCCGGCGCGGCAGATGCGCTGTCCGCGCCGGAAAAGGCGTCCAGCGCGCCGGGCAGGCCGCACGCCGTGAGCAGCAGAGCGGCGCACAAAAGCAGCGCCAGCAGCATCCGCCGGACCATGCGCATCTCTCCTTTCGTATCGGGCTTACTGGAAAATATCATTCGCCCCCGGCCGGGGCTTTCCCTGCCGCCTTCGCAAGCGCCGCCTGCCAGGCGGGGCTGTGGCGGTACATGTTTTCATAGAGCTTGAGATAGGCGGAAAAGCACTTGCCCGCCTCAAAATCGGCGGCGCGGGCGCGGCAGGCGTCGGCGCTGCGGGGGGCGGCGCACAGGCGGCGCACCGCGTCGGCCAGGGCGGCGATATCGCCCAGGGGCACCACCTCGCCCACCTCGTCGGTCACGATTTCGGGCATGGCGGTCGCGTCGTAGCACACGACCTGCGTGCCGCAGGACAGGGCCTCCACCAGCGTCATGCCCATGCTTTCCTCGTGGCTGGCGCTGAGGTACACGTCGGCGGCGGTGTAGAGGGCGCACAGATCCGCCGTGTTGCCCGTGCGCTTCACCCCCAGCACCGTGTTTTTGGGCAGCGAGGCGATCTGGTATTCGTCCAGACCCACGGCCACCACGCAATACTCCGGCCCCAGCGCCTCGCTCAGATCAATCAGGTCGTCCAGCCCCTTGCGCTCGTCCCACACGGCCGCGGCGCTGAGCACCAGGCGGCGGCCCCCCGACCGCTCCAACCCGTAGAAGCGCACCACGTCGCGCATGAACTGCTCGTCCGAGCAGGGCTGAAAAACGGTCAGGTCCACGCCGTTGGGCAGGGCATAGACGGGATAGCCGCTGAGAAAGGAGCGCTTGACCTCCCCGCGCAGCCACTCGCTGGGGGTGGTGAGCACCATGTGCCTGAGGCCGCAGAACAGCTCCCGCTTGTCGCGCCAGTTGCGCGCGCTCTGGTCCAGAAACCAGCTGGACGGATAGGCATGCCGCCGGACGCATCTCCCGCAGCCCCCAAGCCAGCGGTCGCAGCCGAGGCGGTCCTCCCGGCCGGCCCGGCGGCGGCGGCCGTCCACCGGCTCCGCGCCGCGCGCCATGGTGTAGTAGGCGCAGTGGCCGGTGTAGGCCCAGCAGTCATGCAGGGTCCACACCACGGGCAGGTCGTGCTTCCTGAGCCAGGCAAAGAGCATGGGGAGATTGAGGTAATACCCGTGCAGGTTGTGCAGGTGCACGAGGTCGGGCTTGTACGCCTCCAGCTGGCGGATGAGCCGGCGGGTGGCGTAGCGGCTGAAAAAGCCCGCGCGGTCGGTAAGCCGGGTCAGGGCCAGGTCCAGCAGCGTTTCCGCCTTGCTGCCGATGATATAGCTGGGCACGTCGGCGGGCGCGTGATCGCGCGAATGGCAGATGAGGGCGCGGTGACCGGCCTGCATGGCCGTGCGGCACAGGGAAACCGCGATGCGCCCCGTGCTCAGCGAGGCGACGACATTGATCTGGGCGATGCGCATGCGGGCGCTCCTTTCATGCGGCGGGGAAAAATGGCTGCGTATAGTGTATCACGTTCCGCGGGGAATGGAAAGGGCACAAAAAAGCGCCGCCCGGCAAAGCCGGGCGGGCGCAGGAGGTTGACAAGGCGCGGGGCGCAAATATTTCGCAAGCCCGGTCGGAAAAGATCGCGGAGGCCGGGCTTTTCCGACGCCCGCCGTCATGCGGGGTCAGAACGCCAGCCGTGCCCCGATAAAGGCGGGCAGCTCGTCCACCTTGAGGCGGACCTGGGTCATCGCGTCGCGGTCGCGCACGGTCACGGTGCCGTCCTCGACGGTGTCGAAATCGACGGTCACGCAGAAGGGCGTGCCGATCTCGTCCTGGCGGCGGTAGCGCTTGCCGATGGAGCCGGTCTCGTCGTATTCCACCATGAAGTGCTTGGAGAGCTTCTCGTAGATCTCGGTGGCCAGGGCGCCGAGCTTGTTTTTCTGCAGGGGCAGCACCGCGCACTTGTAGGGCGCCAGCGCCGGGTGCAGGTGAAGCACCGTGCGCACGTCGCCGCCTTCGAGGGTCTCCTCGTCGTAGGCGTCGCAGAGGAAGGCCAGGAGCATGCGGTCCACGCCCAAAGACGGCTCGATGCAGTAGGGCACGTACTTTTCGTTGGTCACGGGGTCGAGGTACTCCATGCTCTTGCCGGAGTGCTCCTGATGGCGGGTGAGGTCGTAGTCGGTGCGGTCGGCCACGCCCCAGAGCTCGCCCCAGCCGAAGGGGAAGAGGTACTCGAAGTCGGTCGTCGCCTTGGAATAGAAGGCCAGCTTCTCCGGCTCATGGTCGCGCAGGCGCAGGTTTTCCTCCTTGAGGCCGAGGCTCAAAAGCCAGTCGCGGCAGAAGGAACGCCAGTAATTGAACCATTCGAGGTCCTCGCCGGGCTTGCAGAAGAACTCCAGCTCCATCTGCTCGAACTCGCGCACGCGGAAGATGAAGTTGCCGGGGGTGATCTCGTTGCGGAAGGATTTGCCGATCTGCGCGATGCCCGCGGGGAGCTTCCTGCGCGTGGCGCGCATGACGTTCTGGAAATTCACAAAGATGCCCTGCGCCGTCTCCGGGCGGAGGTAAATTTCGTTGGTCGCGTTCTCGGTCACGCCCGCGTGAGTCTTGAACATGAGGTTGAACTGGCGGATGCCGGTGAAGTCCTTCTTGCCGCAGACCGGGCAGACGATGTCGTGCTCGTTGATGTAGGCTTCCAGCTCGGCGTTGGTCCAGCCGTCGCCCGTCTCCGCGCCCTGCGTAAAGTCCTCGATGAGCTTGTCGGCCCGGAAGCGCGCCTTGCACGCGCGGCAGTCCATCAGCGGGTCGTTGAAGCCGCCCACGTGGCCGCTGGCCACCCAGACCTCGCGGTTCATCAGGATCGCCGCGTCCAGGCCCACGTTATATTTGTTCTCCTGCACGAATTTCTGCCACCAGGCGCGCTTGACGTTGTTCTTGAGCTCCACGCCCAGGGGGCCGTAGTCCCAGCTGTTGGCCAGGCCGCCGTAGATCTCGCTGCCGGGATAGATGAAGCCGCGTCCCTTGCACAGGGCCACCAGCTTGTCCATGGTGAGAGCCGACATGGTGCAAATCTCCCCTCATTACATTAGGTTGGAACCGGTTGGAATCCTTCTTATGATAGCCGCGGGAAAGGGGTTTGTCAAGACGGCGGAGGGGGGCGCGTGCCCGGCGGCGTGTGCACGGACAGGGCCTGCGCACTGCGGCGCCGTTTGCGTGGGAAACGTCAGTCCGGCCCGCCGGCGTCGTCGTAGAGGTCGTCGAAGCTCTCGTAGCCGTAGGCCAGCAGGTAGGGCGATTCGTAGATCACGTGCGAGGGGGACAGGTGGGAAAAGACGGGCAGGGACGTTTCGCCGTCGTAGCTGGAGAGCAGGACGAACACCTTTCCCGCCGGCCGCCGGGTATCGTGCGACTTGAGCTGCAGCCACGGGTAGATCGTATCGAACGCCTCCGGGCCGTCATAGGGGCCGCCCAGGCAGTACATCTCCACCTCGCCGCCCGACAGCTCGGTGAGCACGTTGGCCCGCCAGAACGTCGCATAGCCGCAGTCGTACCCCTCCGCCTGCACGCTCTCCAGCGCCATCCGCAGCTCGTAGGTGATGTCCCGCCGCGAAAAATACCGATAGTTGACCGCCGAGGTCACCGCCAGCAGGCAGGCCATCCCGCCCGCCAGCACCGCCCGCGCCCGCTTCGGCCACGGCAGGCGGATCAGCGCCAGGGCCGCCAGCGGCAGCGCGTACACCGACACGGGCAGGAAATGGTACATGTTGCGCGGCATGCTGGTGAGCGAGAGCAGGCCGATGTGCATCACCGCCGCCCCCAGGAAGAACAGCGCCAGCACCCGGTCGCCGATTTCCGAAAGGGACGGGTCCCCGGCAAGGGAGGTGGGGTCGGCGGGGGACTTGTCCCCGGCGAAGGCCGCGGCGTCGCCGGGGGCGCGCAGGGCGGCCCAGCAGGCCCAGGCAATCAGCGCCAGCATTAGGAGGCTGAGGGCGGCCGCGGCCAGAGCGGGCGAGAAGAGCGTGCCGCTCTCCGGGAAGCCCAGGAGGATGAGCAGGTTGCGCAGAAATTCGCCGGGGGCCTCGGGCCGAAGGGCGGTATAGGTCACCTCGGTGAAGGTCTGGAAGGTATAGAGGCGGGAGAGCACGAGCAGGTTGACCGCCGCGCCCGCGGTCATCGCGCCCAGCGAGAGCAGCGAGCCCCACGCCAGCCGCCGCGTGCGGGGCGCGGCCGCACTGCCCGCCCGCGCCCACAGGTACAGCGCCGCCAGGCATAGCGGCAGCGCGGAAAAGAGCATGAAGCGCAGGCCGCACAGCCCCGCCACCACCGACAGCGCCGCAAGCAGCCCCAGCCGCCACGCGCGGGCGCGGCCCGCCGCCTCGCTCTGGCCCAGCGTAAGCCCCAGCAGCCAGAAGGACAGGATGTAGTTATGGGTGTAAAACGTGCCGACGAACGAATAATGAAAGTACGTGACCGACAGGGGCAGCAGCATGGCCGCCGCCACCAGCGGGTAGAAGCGCTTCAGGCTGGTGTGCCGGAGGGGCGGATACACGGAGAGCACGAACAGCGCGTAGGTGAGCATGCTGCCCAGCCCCCGCACCAGACGCCAGTCCTGCGTGAGGAGAAACAGGGGCGTGAAGGACAGGTGGTTGGCAAAGACCCGCAGCTCCGAGGAATAGTACCAGTTGGGGGAAAAGAACGACCCCTCCTTCGCCAGGAGGTTGGCGTAGATCATATCGGAGGCCATGTCAGAATCCAGCAGATCGGAGATGTTGCGCCACTCAAAGACGCACAGCACCGCAAAGCTGCCCGCCAGCACCAGCCAGGGCAGGGCGCGGCGCAGGGTTTTCCAAGACATGTTCACGGGCCCCTTTCCGCGGGAATGGACGCGCCCCAAGCGCGGGGATGCTATTGAAAAAACGAGGTTTTGTCAGGATTATCTTACCAGCGGCAGGGGGGAATTGTCAAGCGGGGAAAGGGGGGAGGAGCAGCGGCATGCGGCGGGAGCGGTGCGGCTCCACCGCCCCCCGCCCGCGATTTTTACAAGCGTGCGGCCCGGAAAAGGGGCGGCGCGCTTCCCAGGGGGAGGAAACTGTGCTATAATAAACTGTTGTAACCTATCTCAACACGAGCGCTATGGCGGGAAAGGAGCCGGGTGCGATGAAGGGGCCGGACAGGACGGAACAGGGCACGCCCATGAAGCCGGGCAAGGACGAAAAGATCATTCTGGCATCGGGGTCGCCCAGGCGCAGGGCCATGATGGAGTTTTTCGGCGTGCCCTTCGAGGTGATCCCCTCGGAGCTCAGCGAGTTCTTCGCCGAGGGCGAGGGTCAGTGGCGCGCGCTGGACATGGCCCGCAAAAAGGCCTTCATGCTCAGCCGCAAGCAGCCCGGCCGCTACATTCTCGCCGCGGATACGATGGTGCAGGTGGGCAAAAACTATCTGGGCAAGCCCAAGGACCGGGACGACGCCGTGCGCATGCTCAAAATGCTCAGCGGCCGCGCCCATCATGTCTATACGGGCGTGTGCCTGCGCCGCCCCGACGGGTCGGAGCTGTATGACGCCTCCATCACGCGCGTGGCGTTCATCACGCTGCCGGATGTGCTCATCGAGCGCTATGTCGATACCGGCGAACCCATGGACAAGGCCGGCGGCTACGCCCTGCAGGGCATTGCGGGCGCGTTCGTCAGCCGCATCGAGGGCAGCCCCACCGGCGTGATCGGCCTGCCGCTGGCGATGGTGACGCAGCTGCTCTGGCAGGCGGGATTCGACATCCCCCTGCGCAGCGAGAGCGAAATCAGGGACTGGTATGACTCCAAATATGCCGCCAACGCGGCGGGACGGAACGGAGATTGACCGATGGGCTTTGTGGCGCATGACCTGGGCGTGGACCTGGGCACCAGCAACACGCTGGTTTACGTTAAGCACAAGGGCATCATGATCAGCGAACCCACCATCGTGGTGGTGGACGCCGGGAACGAGCGCAAGGTGCGCGCCGTCGGCGACGACGCCAAGATCATGCTGGGCCGCACCACCGAGGGCGTGATGGCCGTCAGGCCCATGCGCGAGGGCGTGATTACCGATTTTGACATGACCGAAATCATGATTCAGTACTTCATGCGCAAGGCCATCGGCTCCAGCTACCTCGTCAAGCCGCGCCTGTTTTTGAGCTACCCGTGCTCGATCTCCGCCATCGAGCGCCGCGCCGTGGGCGAGGCCGCCAAGTACGCCGGCAGCCGAAAGGTGCTGCTGGTGGAAAAGCCCTTCGCCGCGGCGCTGGGCAGCGGGCTGCCCGTCTTTGACCCCAACGGTTGCATGGTCGTCGATATCGGCGGAGGCACCACCGACGCGGCGGTCATCTCGCTGGGCGGCGTGGTCATCAGCCATTCGGTGCGCGTGGGCGGGGTCAAGATGGACGAGGCCATCATCGACTTTATCAAGCGGGAGTTCAACATCCTGATCGGCGACCGCACCGCCGAGGAGGTCAAGCTGGACCTGGGCTCCGCGCTTCCCCTGCGCGACGAGCGCCGCGCCCGCATCCGCGGCCGCGACATGGTCACCAACCTGCCCCAGACCACCGAAATCACCTCCACTCAGATCTACGAGGCCCTGCACGAGCCGTGCATGGCCATCCTCGGCGCGATCAAGTGGGTGCTGGAGCGCACGCCCCCCGAGCTGGCCGCCGACATCATGCACAACGGCGTGTACCTCACCGGCGGCGGATCGCTGCTCTACGGCATGGACCAGCTGATCGCAAGCGAGCTGGGCATCCCGGTGCTTCTGTCCAAGGAGCCGATGGACTGCGCCGCCCTGGGCCTGGGCAACATCATCGAAAACTACGAGCTTCTGGAGCACCTGGGCCGCACCAGCTTCCTCAAGCCATTCTGACGGACCTCTTTCGGGAGGTTTGGAGGGCCCGCAGGCTCTCCAAAGTGGATTCGTATCGCCCGGCTCCGCCGGGCGGGCGGGGAGTTTGCGCCAAGGGCGCAAACATTCCTTACGCCGGCCGCCGCCCGGCGAAGTCAACGGCGAAGCCGTTGACGTAGTAGGCGGCCGGCGCAAACCTGGCGGAAAAGATCGCCGCAGGCGAGCTTTTTCGACATACGGGAGGTCAGGCATGAAGCTAAAGGTACCCAAAACCGAACGCAGGCGCCCCCAGGACAGCCGCCTCAGGCGCATCCTGCGCCGGGTGCTGATCATCGCGCTGGTGGTGGGCCTGATGGGGCTGGCGGCCACGCATCTTCTGGCCCTCATCACGGGCTACGACGTGCTGGCCGTGCCCGAGGAGGGCGTATCGGCGGTGATGACCCCCCTGCAGAGCGGCTTTTCCGCCGTGGTGGACTGGGTGGTGGACTACCTCTACACCCTCAAGCTCCGCTCCCGCATCGAGCTGGAGTACAACCAGCTCAAGACCGAGAACGAACAGCTCGTCTACGACGCGATGCTCGCCGAGGAGATGCAGCACAAGCTGTCGGTGTATGAAAACCTCTACGACGAGATCTCCGTCAACGAAAGCCTTAATCCCCTCGTGGCCACCGTCATCGGCCGGGAGAGCGGCAACTATTTCTCCGTCTTTACCATCAACAAGGGGTCCAACGACGGGGTGGAGGACTACATGGCCGTCACCATGGACGGCGCCATGGTCGGCTACACCTACAACGTGACCCCCACCAAATCCACCGTGCGCACCATCATCGACAGCGAGGCCTCCATCGCCGCGCTCATCCAGTCCTCGCGCGATCAGGGCACGGTGCGCGGCACGCTGGGCGTGGACGGCACGCCCCTTTGCCGCATGTACTACCTGCCGGAAGACAACCTGCCCCGCCCCGGCGACGTGGTCGTGACCAGCGGCGTGGGCGACCTCAACGACGGCCGCTCCTTCCCCAAGGGCATTCCCATCGGCACCGTGCGCGAGAGCACCCGCGGGATGGAGAGCAACAAGCAGTTCGTCGTGGTGGAGCCGCAGGCGGACTTTCAGCACATCGAATACGTGATCGTGCTGCGCTATCAGCCGGCCGCGCAGGCGGTGGAGGAGCGCGCCTCGACCGACGAGGGCATCAGCTTCACGCCGCTGGATTCGCCCGTGCCCGTGCCTACGGTGCAGATCGGCAGCGACTTCTACCAGCTCGCGCCCACGCCCACGCCCACGCCCAGCCCCACGCCCGGTCCGACCGTGACCGTGGGCGAGGACGGGCAGGAGGTGCTCGTGACCCCGGCGCCCACCGAGTCCACCCCCGAACCCGGCGAAAGCTACGAGTATCAGGTGCCCGACGCGGCGGCCACGGACATGAGCTACGGATTTACCCTGCCGCCGACGGCCACGCCCAGCCCCACGCCGCCGCCGCTGGATCTGTCGGTGGAGGAGGACTAAGCGGTGCTAAGCAAGCTGCTCAAGGTATCGGTGCTGACGCTTCTGGCCTACCTGCTTCAGGCGACCACGGCGGAGTACCTGTCCATCTGGGACATCGCGCCCAGCCTCGCCCTGGCGATCATCGCCGTGGCGACGGTCGGCCTGGGGCGAAAATACACGTTTCTGATGTCCCTCACGGTGGGGTATCTGCTGGAGATCATGCTGCCGATGCTGGACTATCTGGCGCTGATCCTCTACCCGGTGTGCTGCATGCTGGGCGCGCTGGCCTTCTCCGACAAGAGCGAACGCCGCCTTGAGGAGGAACGCGCCGCCGGCCGCCGCGCCCGCCAGTGGAACCCCCACATCCGCACCCCCCTGTGCGCGGCGCTGAGCACCGCGGTGTTTGAGGGTGTGAACCTGATCTACGTGTACTTAAGCGGCGTGGCCCTCGACGGGGGGCATTTCGGCCGGGCGCTGGTGTGCGTGCTGTATACCGCGGCCATCGCGGCGGTGATCCAATTCCCGATCCGGTGGTGGCTGGGGGTGTACAAACTTGCGAAAGCGCGCTGATGCGCGCGCGTCGGAAAAGCTCGGCTGGCGCCGATCTTTTCCGACGGGGTTTGCGCCGGCCGCCTACTTCGTCAACGGCTGCGCCGTTGACTTCGCCGGGCGGCGGCCGGCGTAAGGTTGCCTTGCTGACGCAAGGCTGCCGAATCCACCGCGCATGTCGCTGGATTCGGATTTCAGCTTGGAGAGCTGCGGCTCTCCAAACCTCTGACGGGTGGTGCGGGGCGGATGGCTCCGGGGTGCCTGAGAGGGAGGGTGCGGCGAGACGCGTTTCTTGTGTCCTTCGGACACTCGAAACGCTTGCGCACGCGGGGTGCGGTGCGCCCGGCGCTTGAAGCGGGAGGCGTGGGAGCGCCTGCCGCGGCGGAAGGGCGAACGGGGCTATGGCCCTGCGAGCCTGTTGGAGAGGCAAGCCGCGTTTCTTGCGCCTCAAGGGCGCTCGAAACGCTTGCGCGGGGGTTGCGCGCGGCGCTCGCTTGGCTCGCGCCTGAGGCGCGGGACAGACCCCGCATCCGCATTTTGAAGCGGGCGGGGCGGCAACGGATGAGCTGCGGGCATGGCCCGCTACGACCGACGGCCACCATTTTTGGGGTGGCACCACCCTTTTGGGTGATTCGGAGGTGTGAGCAAATACAAGGGCTGCGCGCGGCCAGCGCGCAGAACGCCGATATTTGCGAGGAAGCGAAACGAGCGGAGGGCGCGGCCAGCGCGCAGAACGCCGATATTTGCGAGGGAGCGAAACGAGCGGAGGGCGCGGCCAGCGCCCACTGCGACGATTGAGCGACCGGGACCCGTAGCCCTCCGAGGTGAGATCCGAATCCCCGGTTCCTTCTCCAAATCTTCGATTTGGAGAAGGAACCCCGCGCGAGCGCGGGTCAGGCTGCCCGCTTCCAGCGGGCGGCCTGCCTCGCAGACATGTGCGGCGGATTCGGCAGCCTTGCGCAGCAAGGCTTCCTTACGTCGTCCGCCGCCCGGCGAAGCCGAAGGCTGAGTAGGCGGACGGCGCAACCCGGCGAAAAAGACCGCCGCAGGCGAGCTTTTCCGCCGCGACCGTTAGGGAGGTGTATTATGCGCAGACGCACAAAGGACCCCAAGGACCGTCAGGGGTACAACCTGGGGGCCCGCTATCTGGTATTTTTGGTGATCACGCTGGGCATGTTCGCCTATCTGCTCACGGGCGTGTTCCGCCTGCAGGTGGTGGAGAGCGAAACCTATGTGGACAGCGCCGAGAGCAGCCGCACCACCACCATCACGCTGCGCGGCAGCCGCGGCATGATTACCGACGCGGACGCGGTCATTCTGGCCCGTGACGCGGACATCTACAACGTGACCTTCTACCGCGACGCGAGCCAGAATTCCGCCGCGCAGTACCGCGAGCTGACGCAGAGCATCGTGGAGACGGTGGAGATCATCGAGCGCAACGGCAACGAGCTGGACGTCGATTTCGTGATCGAGCGCGACCCGGAGACGAACGAGTGGATCTTCAACTTCGGCAGCGGCGTGAGCGACTCCGTCCTCCAGACCCGTGAAAACCAGTGGCGCAGCAACCACTACATGACCAATATGAGCCAGAACGGCTATCCCACGCCGGAAAGCTGCCTGAACCAGCTCAAGAAGCGCTACAAGATCGCCAACACCCAGGAGGAGGCCGACGCGCGCAAGGCCGCCAGCTCCGATCCGGCGACGTACGTCGAGGACATGGTGCTGGATGAGGAAACCATGCTCAAGGTCATGGCCGTCTACTCCGAAATGCAGATGAACCTCTTCAACAGCCAGCCCATCGTGATCGCCGAGGACGTGCCGTATGAAACCGTCATCGAGATCGAAACCCGGTCGATGACGCTGCCGGGCATGGAGATCGCCATGGGCACCAAGCGCGTCTACCCGCGCGGCACGCTGGCCTCGCAGGTGATCGGCTACATGGGCGCCATCCCCTCCACCGAAAAGTGGCTGGAACTCAAGGAGAAGGGCTACAAGTACTCCGATACCATCGGCGTGGACGGCATCGAGGCCTCCATGGAGGACTGGCTGACGCAGAACAGCGACCTGCGCCAAGGCTACCGCGAGGTGGAGCGCAACAGCGTGGGCAAGGTGACCCGCGAGCTGAGCTACACCGAGCCTGGGGACGGCAACAACGTCAAGCTCACCATCGTGGCCAGCTATCAGCAGCAGGCCGAGCGCGCCCTGGCCGAAAACGTGGCCTCCACCCGCGCGGTGCAGGAGGCAAAGCTCATGGACGCGACGTGGCTGGAGAAAAACCGCGACGACATCTTAAGCCGCTCATGGGACAAATACCCCCTCTCGCTGGCCGAGCGCGCCGCCATGATGGTGGTGGACATGGAGGGCCGCGTGCTCGCCATGGCCAACTATCCGACCTTTGACTTAAACGCCCTCGTCGCCGCCGGGCCGGAGAGCCGCGCCATCCTCTCCGACAGCCGAAACGTGCTGATGAACTACAACATCCACGCCCGCGGCACCCCCGGCTCCATCTTCAAGATGGTATCCGCCCTGGGCGCGATGCTGGAGGGCGAGCTCTACGTTGATGAAACCATCTCCGACGAGGGACGCTTCATGCTGGTCACCAACGTGGAAAGCCAAGCGCCTAAGTGCTGGATCAGCGAAAGCCAGCGCTATCAGCACCAGAGCCAGACCATTATCGATGGCCTGTCCCACAGCTGCAACTACTTCTTCTACACGCTGGGCTACCGTCTGGGCGAAACCCGCCTGTACCAGTATGCCAGCGAGTTCGGCCTCACCAGCAAGACCGGCATCGACCTGCCCGGCGAGCAGCGAAGCGTCGTGGGCTGCCAGACCAGCCTCTACGACCCCGACAAGGCCATGGGCGAGGCCTATCAGGACACCGCCGTGCCCATCATCGCGTTCAACTCCATCAAGCGCCACCTGCGCAACCAGGGCGCGAGCCGCAACATCACCTACGACGACGAGCGCCTCGACCGCTGCGTCAAGCGCCTGATGGACATGGCCGTCAACACCTCCCAGAATGACTGGCTGCTCTACATGCGCCCCATTCTCATGGAGGAGCTCAACATGACGCGCGAGATGGTCTACACCCAGAGCATCATCGGCGATACCTACAACTACCTAAACGACATCAAGTGGGGCCCCGCCCAGACCGTACAGGTCGCCATCGGGCAGTCCATCACGGTGGTCACGCCCGCCGCGGTCAGCCGCTACGTGGCGGCGCTGGGCAACGGCGGCAAGGTGTACAACCTGATGATCGTCGATTCCATCACGTCCCCGGAGGGCGAGATCGTCAGCCAGCGCACGCCCAGCCTGTTCAACGAGTTCGAGGGCGCGGAGCAGTACCTGCCCTACATCCTGGAAGGCATGAAGGGCGTTGTGGACGAGAGCGGTACCGCCTCCAAGTACTTCCGCAGCTGGGCCTACCGCAACATGGTCTGCGCGAAAACGGGAACCGCCGAGGTTACGACCATCGACCTTGAAAACAACGCGTGGTTCGTTATGCTCGCGCCCTACGCAAGCGAGATGGTGGACGGCGTGCCCACCACGGTGACGGAGCCGGAAATCGCGGTGGTGGTGTTCATCCCCAGTGGATTCAGCGGGGGCGAAGCCAGCATGGCGGCCCGCGAATTCGTGGGCTGGTACATGGACCAGAAAACCCTGCGCGACAATCAAAACAGCGTGTTCCCGGGCGGCAACCAGCTGGCCCCGTGACGCGCATGGGAGAGATGCGAACGTGAGTCAGGCATGGACGGTACTTTCCGGCAAGGGCGGCGTGGGCAAGAGCACGGTGAGCGCCGCGCTGGGCATGGCCCTGGCGCGGCGGCGCCTGCAATGCTGTCTGGTGGACGCGGATCTGGGCCTTCGCAGCCTCGACATGCTGATGAACCTGCACAGCCGGGTGGTCTACGACGTGCTGGACGTGGCGCGCAAGGACTGCAAGCTGAAATACGCGCTGATCCGCCACACGGCGGACGGCGCGCTATGGCTGCTGCCCGCGACGCAGGAGGGTCAGCCGGGCGACGCGGGGCACGGGGAGATGGAGCGCATTGTCAAGAAATTGAAAAAGCGCATGGCCTACGTGCTGCTGGACGCGCCCGCCGGCCTCGGGCCGGGGGTGAGCGCGCTGCTGCCCGCCTCGGACCATGCGCTGGTGGTGACCACGCCCGACGACGTGGCCATGCGCGACGCGGAGCGCGCCATCGCGCTGACGGAAGCCGCGGGGCTGCCCCGGCCCATGCTGGTGGTGAACCGCGTGCGGCCGGACATGGTGGCGCGCGGGGAGATGTACAGTCCGCAGGCGGTGGCCTCGGCGCTGGACGTGCCCCTGCTGGGGTATGTGCCGGAGGACCGGGCCGTGCTGGCCGCGGCGGCGCGGCATGAGAGCTTCATGGATACGGAAGGACCTGCGAAGCAGGCCATGGAGCGGATTGCCCAGCGGTTTTTGGGCGAGTTTGTGCCGATGCCGACGATGGAGCGAAAGCTGCACTGGTGGCAGCGGGGAAGGAATGTCGGGGCAGGGGTATAAATGAGCGGGGTGCAGGGGGGTAACGGTTGCTCAACCATTCGCGCTTCCCTAACGGTCGCACTCATGGTTTCGCTGCCCCGCTGCGGGTCGCTTTGCGCTGCGCGCAACAGCCCACTGGGCTGACGCTTCCCTTCGCGCCCTGCCGGGGTTTGGGGCAGCGCCCCAAGTCCTGTGCCGCAGCACAGAATGCAAGCGTTTCGAGCGGCCGGAGGTCGCAAGAAACGCGGATGGATGCAGTCTCTATGTTTTTGATTTGAACCCGTGGCGGGCAGGCCGCGTCCCTAAAGGGACGCGGCGCGCGGCGGGCGCCGGGCGCGACTCGCCGGAAGGGGCGGGCGCGTGACGGAGGCTTGCCGCGCAGGGGCGCGGCGGCGGCTCCCGGTCCGCGGGACCGGTCGCCGGGCGCGGCCTGCCGGACGCGGCTCGCCGGGCGCGACTCGCCGGAAGGGGCGGGCGCGTGACGGAACTTGCCGCGCAGGCGTGCGGCGGCGGCTTGCCGCGCAGGGGCGCGGCGGCGGCTCCCGGTCCGCGGGACCGGTCGCCGGGTCATCCGCCGGGGCGTCCGCCGGATCATCCGCCGGGGCGTCCGCCGGAAGGGCCCCCTGCAACCCTGACCTATTACGAGATCCCGGACGGTATCGAGGTGAAGAAACGGGATGATGCTCAATGAATCGCGCCGGTCGAGGGCGCATTTTGACCTGCCGCTGGCGCTGATGGTCTTCGGACTGGCCGGCTTCGGGGTGCTGTCCGTGGCTGTGGCCACGTTCAGCACGTCCTCCGAGGTGGAGGGCACGCTGCTCAACTACATCGTCGCCTCCTACTACGGGATGCGTCAGGCCATCTTTTTCCTGATTTCCCCGGTGGTGGTGGGCGTGATTACCTATTTCCCCTACGAGTTCATCCGCAGGCGAAGCACGCTGTTCTATTACGTGGCGTGCGGGCTGCTGCTGGTCGCTTTGGGCGGTCAGGCCGCGGGCGTGAAGGCCTGGATCGACGTGCTATGGGGCTACACGATCCAGCCCTCCGAATTTGTGAAGCTGGCCTGCATCATCGTGATCGCCAAATACCTTGAAACCGAAACCGACCCCATGGGCAACCTGCGCGGCGCGGCCAAGGTCGCCGTGCTGATGGGCATCCCCTGGGCCCTCACGCTGGCCCAGGGCGAGATGGGCAGCGTGCTGGTGATGATCTTCCTCTTCGGCGTAATGATGTACTTCGGCGGCATGCGCCTCAAGCTCATGGGAGGCGCCATCGCCCTGGGCGTCGCCGCCCTCGCGCTGCTCTACGGCTACCTGATGGCCACCGGGGCGGACAACTACCGCCTGGAACGCATCCTCAGCTTCATCGACCCCACGCTGGTGGACGAAAGCGCCGTCTATCAGGTGACCAACTCCAAAATCGCCATCGGCTCCGGCGGCCTCAACGGACGCGGGATGTTCGTGCAGGGCGCGTTCAGCCAGCTGGATTACGTGCCCGAGGACTGGACCGACTTCATTTTCTCCACCATCGGCGAGGCTTTCGGGTTCGTGGGCTGCGCGCTGGTGATTCTGATCTACCTGCTCATCATCCTGCGCATGCTCTATCTGGCGCGGTACACCATGGACCGCTTCGGGCAGATGGTCATCATCGGCGTGATGGCCATGCTGCTGTTCCACGTGTTTGAAAACGTGGGCATGACCACCGGCCTCATGCCCGTGACCGGCATCCCCCTGCCCTTTCTCAGCTATGGGGGCAGCAATCTGGTGACCAACATGGCCGGCATCGGCCTGGTGCTCAACGTCATTAAAAACCGCAGCGTCACCATGATGCCCGGCATCGCGCCCCAGACCGTGAGCGCGCGCAAGTGGATGAAGTGACGCGGATGCAACGATTTTTAGGAGGCGAAACCATGAAGAAACGGAATCGGGCGCGCGGGCGCGCAAAGGCGGGACTGGCACTGGCACTGGCACTGGCGTTGGCGTGCGCGCTCGCGGGCGCGGCCATGGCCGCGGAGGCGGACGCGGAGGCCGTCGCCGGGGCGGCGGACGGGCCGCAGGAGGCGTTCATGCAGGCGGCGCTGGAGGAGGCCTACGCGGGCATCGAGGCCGGGGACGGCGGGCCGTTCGGCTCGGTGATCGTCAAGGACGGCGAAATCGTCGGGCGCGGGCACAACCGCGTGGTGGCCAACCAGGACCCCACCTGCCACGGCGAGATGGAGGCCATCCGCGACGCCTGCAAGAACCTGGGCACCTTTGACCTGTCCGGGTGCGAGCTGTACACCACCGCCGAGCCCTGCCCCATGTGCCTGGGCGCGACGCTGTGGGCCAACATCCCCGTGGTGTACTACGGCTGCACGCGCGAGGACTCGGACGGGATCGGCTTCCGGGACGAGGTGTTCTACGAATACCTGGCGGGCGAGGCGGATCTGCTGACGGTGAGCGAATTCGAGCGGGAGAGCTGCCTGGAGCTGTTCGAGGCGTATACGGAGATTGAGGGGAAAACCGCGTATTGACGGGACGAACGCCGGGTGCGCCGGAAAAAGGAAGAAGAAAGAGC